>Ga0114972_10000625_pt1 | contig 26325 bp, 27 predicted proteins | sample M_140807_EF_Meta_FD_87354 | JGI IMG/M metagenome (GOLD analysis project Ga0114972, IMG submission 87354) | Freshwater microbial communities from Lake Montjoie, Canada to study carbon cycling - M_140807_EF_MetaG | ecosystem: Environmental > Aquatic > Freshwater > Lake | place: Lake Montjoie...
ACGTAGTTGACATCGGGCAGATGGCCAGCGTTCGAAGGATGGAGACGAAGCGGCTGCAGCCCAAAGTTGGCATACTCGGCGTAAAGCCATCAGGTTCCGATGCAGACCCGGGTCCAGAAATGGGGAAATAGTCTGGGCCTGAGGATTCCCCGTAGCCTGGCTGAGCAGATTGGCCTTGGTGCTGGTACTGCGGTGAGCCTCAGTGCCAAGGACGGTGAGCTTTTAGTGAAGCCAGCGCTACCAACGCGCCTCAGCCTCGATGAGCTTTTGGCAGAGGTGTCAGACAGCAATCTCCATTCCTCTGTTGAATCGGGATCGGCTGTGGGAGCGGAAATCTTCTAATCTCTACGGCCTATATTCCTGATCGTGGTGATCTGGTTTGGCTTGAATTCACACCGCAGACAGGGAGTGTGCTGGCTGGAAGGCGTGGTAACAGCCTCATGCATCCAAGGGCTTCAGCCCGAGAATGACGTACAATTTAAGCGATGTTGTACGTCAAGGGGCTGTTCGGTGAACACCAAGCTCACATTGAGGCTCGATGAGGAGCTGATCGCGAGGGCAAAACGTCACTCTGCTGAGGCAGGCCGCTCTGTCTCGCAGCTAGTAGCTGACTTCTTCTCCTTGATCGAAGCGCAAGACCCCGGATTCGAGGTCACACCCCGTGTGCGCGCGTTGCGCGGTGTGCTCGCCGGTTCGGGGCTTGATGAGGACGACTACCGTCGTCATCTTGAGATCAAGCACCTGTGAAGGTGCTGTTCGACACCAATGTGGTGCTCGACCACCTGCTTGCCCGTGAGTCATTTATATCCGCGAGCGGCGCTCGATGCGGGCTTCTCGGACTACGAGGATGCAGTCTTGTATCGGGCGGCCTGCGCTGCTGGGGCGAGCGCGATCGTGACCCGCAACTGCAAGGACTTCACTCGCTCGGCCCTGCCCGTGTTCACCCCCGAGTTGTTGCTGGCTGCATTACATGCCGACCCCGGGTAGCGTCGACTTTAAAATCAAGGGATAAAGCATCCCTGAGCCTGAGGCTCACCCTGAGGCTGAAAAAAGAAACCACTACCGGGAGCGTCCTGGCGCACCACCGCACAGTGGCAGGCCACCCGCCACAGCGCCAGGTGGATGGGGGTGGGGTCGTGGTGCACCAGATCGGGAAAGCGCCTCTTCAGCAGGGCGGTGGCCTGCCAGGCGTTGTAGTGCGGAATGCGGGGGTTGATGTGATGGCACAGGTGCGTCGAACCGATGCCGTGGTGCAGCAGGTTGAGTAAGGGCCCATAGGGACGATCCACCGTCTGCAGAGCGCCTTTGGCCCAGGTCCAGTCGGCGGTGCTGAAATGGGGAATGGTGGTGTCCGTGTGCTGCATCCAGGTGTAGCTCACCAGCCAGGCATTGATCACCAGGTAGGGCAGGCCATAGACGCAAAGCACTCGGGCTACGGAGAAGTGGGCGGCGGCCAGGCCCAGGGCCAGCACCATCGCCAGCAGGCCGAGGTTGGACATCAGCATGCGGGGGCGATAGCTGGCGGGGAACAGGGGCCGCCGGCCGTTGCGAAAGGGCGAACCGTTCCAGAAGTGGGAGGTTGGTGTGCCGTAGTCCTCCCCGCCCGAAATGCCGAACAGCAGGTAGAGCGGCCAACCCAGCAGCAGGTGGAAGACCAGGGATAGGGTTCCGAACAGCCTGGTGCCCAACCGCCCGGCCAAGGCCTGCACCAACTGGCCCGCCGGCGAGTCTGAGCGGGGCGGCATATGGGTTTCACCTCCCTCCAGGTGGTTGCAATTGGCATGGTGCACCGCGTGGCTGCGCTGCCAGCTGAAGTAAGGCACCAGCAGCAGGCTATGGAGCACAAATCCCACCGCGGCCTCCAGCCGACGGTTGGGATGGAAGGCGCCATGACCGCACTCATGGGCGATCACCCAGCAACCGCCCGCCACGGTGCCCGTGACCACCGCATAGAGCAACCAGAGGGGGGCGGCGCTGGCTGTTAAGGGGATCTGGGTGCCCAGGCCGTAGGCCACCAGAGACAGGCTGAGGGACAGGATCAGGCTTCCCCAGGCCTTGGCCGGCTTGAATCTCAGCAGCTCCGGCGGCAGGCAGGCCAGCAGTTCAGCCTTGCTGGGGACGTTGGTGGGGGAAGGGGAGGCGTTCGCCCGGGCGCCGCTGGAGAGGGAGACAGGGGAGATCAATGAAACTGCCGCATGGCTGGGAGAACGCGTCGAGGCCGTCAACTGTCCCGGCAACCTAGATGCAGGAATGCGACATCCGTGCGCCGGCAGGCCTTCGGGGTGATGTGACCCTCCTTCATTGGTCCAGAACAAATGTGAGTGGCTGGTGCATTGAAGAGATATCCCAGCCCACCAGCTGGGGCGGTTGGCCGCTAACGCGGAGCTGCAGCAGTATTAGGTGTGGGTGGAGAAGAATTTTATGATGATGCTTTCACGAAGCAGGGCTGTTCCTGAAACTTGCAATAGGACTAAGTTTAGGGCGCGGGTCATTTTTAAAAACCGCCAGTCAAACTTCTAATTAACAACCACAAAGGAAATTAATCATGCCAGATGATATCCAACGGCCGGTTCCAGTAAAGGAACTCGACCAACATTTTGAGGCCCGAGGCGCGCTCAAGGAAACGCCCATTGCCATCGAGCGTCGCTTCCATGTTGCTGCTGACCGGGAGCCGGAAATTAAAACTCGGCTGGAGCGTTTAGACCGCGGAGACGGTCGACCCCAGTGGGAGGTAATCGTCGAGATCGACGGTGTCCGCGCAGGCGGTCGCTCCCTGCCCTCCGCGCTCAAAGGCGAAGCCACCAAGATTGTCGAACGCCAAATCAGTGAGGAAGAACTCGCGAAGCACCTGACTGGCTTCGTGCCGGAACACCTTGGCTTCAACGCCACCCCGCTGGACATTCTGAAGAGCGTGAAACGCATCCGTCCAGCTGAGTCGAAACGGCGCGTCGCCACCACGGTCTTCGGTGCCGAAAATCGCCGCGCCTTCCAGGACACGACCTATCCGTGGTCGACCGTGGGGTTAGTGCAGACCAACCGCGGATCTGGTTCTGGCGTGATGATCGGCCCGCGGCACCTGCTGACCGTAAGCCATGTCATTGACTGGACCGCACCGGATGGATTCGCGGCCGACTGGGTGCGATTCACTCCTTCGTACTTTGACGGCAACGCACCCTTTGGCGAGGCCTATGGCTCGCACGTCTACTGGTATGTCCAGGAAGACGGCGATGGCTTCATCACGGGCAACGAAGGCAACTTCGATTATGCCGTGGTGGTTCTTGACCGGCGCTTGGGTGAGACGACCGGCTGGATGGGCGCCCGGGGGTACAACGACGACTGGGACAATCTGGCCGCTTGGTCGCACATGGGCTACCCTGCAGACCTCAACAGCGGCCAGCGACCGACCTGGCAGGGCGGCTTCCGTGTCGACGGGACAGATGCCGCAGCGCAATCCATCCTGCACAAGGCCGACGTGTTCCAGGGGCAATCGGGCGGGCCGTTGTTCGGTTTCTGGGCGGGAGAAGTGGGGCCACGCGCCATCGCCGTGCAGTCTTGGCAGACCACCGCAGACAATGGTGCAAGTGGAAGCATGGATATGCGTGACTTGGTAGCGCGCGCCCGCAGCGAGTTCGGCTGACAACGCGGTAAGTCATCATTAGTACGAATAAGTACGGCGCAATAACTCACCGTCTATTGCGCCGTAATTTATATATCCAAAGTTTTTCGCAATTCCGGCCACCTCACTAGCGCACCCAGCTGATATTTAGTATTATCCATATTTAGCAAGCAGTTGACAGGGCGCCGCACTTAATACGATGACAAAGTAACAAGTTGGGATAAAGTAGAAGCATCAACGCAACGTTGATCTGATCTTCTGAGCTACTCTTACATCATCCCGCAAGCGGCAGTTTAACGTGGAGGGCGAAACAGACAAAGGTACCATTGATTTATTGCACAAATGGCTTTATGAACACGTAATAACAACATAAAACTCGTGAATCTGCAGGGCTAAAACTATAAAATTGAGTGCGACGAATAAACGGATTAGCTTCGCAGTGAGATACTCGGCCTTTCATGAGATGAAGATTTCTATTATGAGTCCGAATGGGCTTTACCCAGAGTTCAAACCTTCGTATTCCAGCTGACCTACATGGGAAATTCGTTCATTAACTGGTATCGACAACCAGTCCACCTCTGAAATTCCAGCCGGCGGGAAGCCCCTCGCAACCGATCTCAATCTAGACTATAAGCAAGAATCAAGCCAGCTTCAAGGAAAAAGGTGATACAATTACAGGACTGTAATGATTCCTGTCTAGGCGCAAATGACCATACATTGGAGGTGAGACAATGGATGCCAAGTTCGATTCACTGCTCAGTCTGTCCCAACTACAAGCCAAAGTAAGTAATCTGTTTTTCGAAGCTGAGACGATCAAAGCCTCGGGTGATTACGTTACTGCTCAATCTGTTTACCAGGCATACCTTACAGAAAGCCGTATATACCTACAAGCTGCCTTAGATTTCAATAAACAGTTTCCCGATTTAGCTCAAGAAATCTCCCTTATCGCACAGCCGCTGGTAAACGCTCTGATGGTTAATGCGGACATTGTTCAATCTCTAGGCGATCGCACTGCAGCCGAATCCCTTCGAACAGAGGCCTTAGAAGTTTCCGGTATCCACTTAGGCCGTAGGGGCACAGCCAACTTGGAGCGCGCACGCGCAAGTGCGCTAAAAATGGAGGGACGTTTCAACGAAGCTATTGTGGCATTAATGAGTGCGCGTGACACTTTTCTGGAGGAAGATGACCTCCTCGCAATGGCACGGGTAACCATTGATATGGCAGATATCCTTCAGTGGCTAGGAGATAACCGTCGTGCCAAAGAGGAGATCGGTCATGCCGAGGCCATCATCAGCCCCGTATTGGCTGGCAAACAACTAAGTCAGAAGGATGTGTGGGAAAGTCTTATCTCTACAATATCAAGTATTTCTGCTGGAAACGGCAATCCTGGGGATGCCGAGCGCACGGCAGATCTTTGGCGCGCTGCTACTGAGGTTACTTTCTATCACGGACTCATTGCGAAGGCATTGGAGGCGTGGGACGAGTCCGAGCGTTGCTTTAATCAAGTTCTTCCTAACTATCAAGAGATTGGAAGTGGCGAGGCGATTGAGTATCAGCTAGCCTCAATAAAAATCGGGCGCCGGCAGTTTCGTGAAGCACTTGAGCAGACACGGCAAATAGAGCATGTGTTCAAAGGTGGGGCATATCGCCCCAAGCTGGGTGCTTTGAAGTTGGCCCAAGCGAAGTGCCTTCACGGGCTGAATGAATCTAACGAGGCACAGCGGCTCATTGGGGAAAGCATCGCCGATCTAACGGAGAGGCATTTTGATCCTGATGTGCTATGGCGTAGTTATTGGCTGAAAGCGCAAATCCACGCCACTCAAGGTGAGAAAAAGTTGGGTTTGGAGTCTTTGCGAAGCGCTTTGGAGACGATAACTAACCTCCGGCGTGCTCCCCTTGGCTATCGCCTCGACAGCACATACATAACGGACAAAAAAGATTTTTACTCCCATGCCATTGAGGAGACAATTAAGGCGGATGCGCCTCTGGAATGTTGCCGGTTTATAGAGAGCATCAAGTCTCGCACTCTCTCGGCCGTATTGAGTATTCCAGTAATGGTCAATGGTGAAAATGTCGACCTTGAGGAAAAGTTTAATAATGTAACTCAGCAACTTGATGTCATGGAGTATCAGAGCTACCGCGAAGGATGGAATAAGCAACGCAAATTGCAACACCGAGAGTTATTGAAGCAGCGAGTCGATCTTCTCGAACGCATCCGCATCAGCGATCCACGCTGGCGCAATCTCTCAGAACCTGTTGAATTAAAATTTGAGGAAGTACTTGCAGGCTTGTCGGCACGATCTCAGGCTGCCCTTACACTTTATTATGAGCCGCCAAAGTTAACCGCTGTACTGCTTTTCGACGGAAGAGTCACGGCAGAACGGTTGGAGGTTTCAAAGGAAACTGCGAACAAACTGGCAGACTACGCAAAGAACCTTCAGCAAGCTGCATTCGATTACAACAAGCACGACATCTCAACTGAATACTCAATCCTGGCGGAGCATCTCATTCCACCATCACTTCTGGCGCAGGCGCTGACGGCAAAATCTCTTATTCTTGTTCCACACGGATTGCTTCACCTAGTCCCGTGGGCAGGTCTGTTGCATAAGAATGAGCGGCTTTTCGAGCACCTGCCTGTTGGTATCCTCCCAAACCTCAACGCCTTCTTAGCCATGCCAGAGGATTTATGCAAGCCGAATCTGGTTTTCATGGTTGGAGTTTCCACCTATCCAGGTCTGGAGAGCAAACTTGGAGACCTGCCCAGCGTCCGCGGTGAGATGGAGGACATCAACTCCATTTACACCAAAGCAGATGTTGCAGTAACTACCCCCCTGCTGGATGACACGGCTACCGAACAGGCATTTTGGAAGACAATTAGGAATGTCAAAGGGCATGGCAATGTACTTCATATGTCCTGTCATGGCACCATTGTGCCTAAAGAGCCAATGAATGGTGGACTCTTACTGCACGATTCCAAACTAGATGCGGCGGAAATAGCGCGAGCTAGGTTGCCATTCGATGAAGTAGTACTTAGCGCTTGCAGCACAGGTTGGCGGCCCTTTGAAGTCGACAGTCTTGTGCTTGATGCGGATGAAATTTTAGGTATCCCTGCTGGCTTTTTAGAATCTGGTGTCAACTCGGTGCTGGTAAGCATCCCGAAGGCTGAAGGCAAAACTGCCCGCACACTCACCACGCAATACCACAAGCAGCGCATAGCTGGCAATTCACCCCTAGTTGCCTTTCAAAATGCGCAGAAATATCTCCTTGCCCAAGGCGAACCACCTAGCAAATGGATCGGCTTCACACTATATGGCTACGTATAATCACAGGAGTGTTACTTGAATGAAAGAACCGATGCAAGATGTAATTATTCTGCTGCCAGGCATTTTAGGTAGCGCTTTAGCAAAAGACGGCAAGGCTGTCTGGGACATAGATGCTGGATCGATCGGTAATGCGCTCTTCTCTCTAGGCGGCAGCATCCAAGACTTGACATTGAGCAGTGATGAATCAACCGACGACCGCGTGACGCCAACTCATCTCTTGGCTAATGTACACATGATTCCTTACCTATGGAAGATTGACGGCTACTCTGGTCTCATTGAATATATCTGTTCTAACTTCGAGGTCGTGCCTGGAGAGAATTTCTTTGAGTTCCCTTACGATTGGCGACTCGATAACAGAATCTCAGCCCAACGGTTGTCGTCAGTCGTGCAGGAGTGGTTGGAGTCGTGGCGCGGGCGATACCCCAACGCGCGACTCATCCTAATTGCGCATTCGATGGGTGGACTGGTAGCTCGCTATTTTCTGGAAGTCCTCGAAGGTTGGCGAGATACAAAGATGCTGATCACGCTGGGAACACCGCATCGCGGTTCTGTCAAAGCTCTAGATGTCCTCGTCAACGGACTCAGTAAGAGGCTTGGCCCCGTCAGCCTGCTCAATCTCACAAATTTTGTCAGGTCGTGTCCTTCCGTCTACCAGTTGTTGCCCATTTATCCATGTGTGGGAGAAACGGAGACAGACCTTAAGCGCATTGAGGAGCTGACGGAACTTGGCGAACTTAATATGGTGCGCGCCCGTGCTGGTATTGAGTTTCATAGGGAGATCGAGCGCGCTGTGGAAGCAAACTTTAAAAACGCCTTATACCAGTCTTCCCGGTATTCATTGCTGCCTATAGTAGGCACTTACCAACCAACATTTCTGAGTGCGCTTCTTACCAGTGATGGCATTAAGCCGATAGAAACCTATAAAGGCCTGTCCATGTTAGGGGGGGATGGAACCGTACCACAACTCTCAGCAACTCCCATTGAACTTAGCAAAGCGAAATTGGAGAGGTTTGTGGCCTGTCCCCATGCGGGACTACAGAATTTTAACTCCGTTCGCGTACAGGTCAGGTCGTCACTTAGTGATATTGATATCAGTGAGTTTAAGGATTCAGGTGTAGAAGCTATTTCGCTAAAGATGGATGATATGTTCTCCTCAAGCGAGCCGTTTCAGGCTCTTGCCAATTGCGAAACGGCAATTGATTCCATGCAAGCAACGTTGATCAATATCGAAACAGGGGGCAAGGTTGAATGTGAGTTCGAGATGGATTCGGACTTAGAAGGATGGCAGAGGTTGGAGCTTTCACCGCTAGCCGCCGGTACATACAGGATCCGAATCGACGCTGGCGATGAGGCCGAACCCATTACTGATGTGTTTGGAGTCTTAGATTAAAAGCAATGTTATATGTACGGTTTCTGGCTCAGATTCCTGCGACATTGACGTATCGGATGATTGCGGGGTACCTTTATGCCGATTTCCCCAACCCTCACCCCAAAAACGCATCCAGAAAACTCAGCGGTCGCGCCATGGTTTCCGAAAAACCGAGGATGCCCCGGTCGCGGTGATTATACAAAAGAGTGTCGTCGGCATCGAGTAGGAAGGTGCCGCCCCGTTGGGTCAGAAAGTCGTCGCGGGGCACGTAGGTGCGCCAGTGGCCCAGCACTTCGGCCATGTTGCGCAGGCGGATCGTGGCCAGCTCGAAGGGGCGCTGGAAGCCGCTGCCGCCCGCTCGTGCGAAAAACGAGCCGTGCAGCGGCGGTAGGGGACCGGCCTGGATGGTTTCGTCGTCAGCGAGTAGCTGGGGGGCGGATCGATCGCCGGTGTAGCCCCGCAGCACCTCCGCCAGGGTGCCCGGCGAGCCGAGGCCGGCGCACATCAGCATCAGGTTGGGCCAGGGCCCACCGAATTGCTGCAGGCCTTCGTAGAGGCCCAGGGCCCTGTGCAACTTGGGGTCCGGATCCACCAGCAGGCGATCGGGGGGGAAGCCCGTGAAGGCGCAGAACCGTTGGCGGCCCTCCTCGTCGCCGATGCCGATCGCCAGCACGGCGATACCGGCGGCCCGCAGCAGGGGCAGGGCTGCCGCCAGGGCCTGGGCGTATTCGAGGCTGTCGAAATCGCCCAGCTGGGGCAGCAGCAGCACCAGGCGGCGTTGGCCCCGGCCCATGCCGTTCACCGCGGCCAGTCGTTCGAGCAGCGGGGCGGGCGCCAGGGGCCGCGCCAAGGCTCCCGCTGGCCCTGGGGCCCCTGCATCGGAAATGGACATGGGCCCCAGGGCGATCACGGCTCCACCATGGTGGCGCGCTCCAGAAAGGATTCGGCCGCGCTGGCTAGCACCTGGCGGCGGTCTGGATCCATGCGATCGAGGAGGCGCACCATCATCGAGAGGCGCGGATTGGCTGCAAAGAAGGCCCGGTGGCGGTCGATGAAGCGCCAGTAGAGGCCATCCCAGGTGACGCACCAGGGCCCCTTTTTGAAATCACTCATCTTGAGGATGTAGTTGGAGCCGCAGATGTAGGGCTTGGTGGCAAACAGGCCACCATCGCTCATCTGGCCCATGCCGTAGATGTTGGGCCCCATCACCCATTCGTAGGAGTCCAGATAACGCTCCATGAACCAGGTATGCACCGAATGGGGGTGGATTTCACACAGCAGCATCAGGTTGCTGATCACCATCAGCCGCTCGATGTGATGGTTGTAGGCGAGGCGATTCAACCGCTTGATCGCCGTATCCAAGGGCGGTAGGCCGCTGCTGCCATCGTTCCAGCAGGGGGCCAGCTGGCGCTGATGGTTCCAGAAGTTGGCGCTGGCCTGCCTCTCGCCATGGACCCGATCGATGCCGCGCACGAATTCGCGCCAGCCGATCACCTGGCGCAGGAATCCCTCCAGCGAGGCGATCGGCACCGGATGGTCGCTTTGCGGCGGGCCCTGGGCATGGCTGAGGGCTGCTGACACCAACGACGCCGGGGTCAGCAGGCCGATGTTAATCAGGGGCGAGAGCAGCGAATGGTTGAGTGTGTCGTGGTGTTGGCTGAGGGCATCTTCGTAGGGACCGAAGTCCGCCAGCCGTTCGCCCAGAAAGCGCTGCAACCAGGCATCGGCGCCCTGGTGGTCGTAGGGAATCCAGAGCGGGCCCAGCTCGCCCGGGTGGTCAGCGAAGTGGTGGCCGATCAGCTGGCGCAGCGCCGGCTCGTGGGGGCTGGTGGCGATGGTTGGCAGGGCCGGCTCGACGTAGCCCTTGGGCAGTTTGCGGCGGTTGTCGGCATCGAAGCTCCAGTGGCCGCCGCTGGGGGAGCCGTCGGCTTCGAGTAGCAGATTCAGGCGGCGCCGCTGGCGCTCATAAAAGGTCTTCATGAAGGGTCGGCGACGCCCCTCGAACCAGATCCGGCTCTCATCGACGGATTCAAGGAAGGCCGGAGAAGCCAGCACGGTGAGCTGCACCGAGCGCTCGGTGCAGAAGCGCCGCAGGCGGGCTTCAAAGCCCCGGTCGGCGATCTCCGCCACCCGCAATTCGCGCCGATCTCCCTGTTCGTCGGCCAGTTCGTGGTCCAGTGCCTGGCCCAACCGCTGCCAAAACGGCATCGCCGCCGATTCGGGCAGCTCGAAATAACGCAATTCCACACCCCGCTGCAGTAGGGCATCACGGAAGTGGCGCATCGCCACAAAGGTATGCAGCAGCCGCAATTTGTGGTAGCGGTAGCTGGAGGCCACGCCCAGATCTTCGATCATCACTACCCGCTGGCCGGCGTCCAGATTCAGGGGTGAGGGGCTGAACCAATCGCGGTGCAATTGGTCGCCCAGGATTAAGGTGAGGGGCATGGGATGGGAATCAGAGGGCGGATTGACCCTTCATCAGGCCCTGTAAACCACATCGTGGGAGCCGATGTCGATCGGGATCAGCGTTTGGCCTTCAATCAGAACTTCAAGAGTGATGCGATAGCTCAGATTGATAGAAACGGAATGCAGCCCCTGAAGGCGACCTCGTAGTGCATGAAGGCGTAGTGAGGGATGGTGCGGATTGGCTTCTAGCAAGAGCAGGGTTTTGCGGTACGCCTCTTTCATGTCGGGATGGCGCCGCAGAAAACGAGTGGCTCGGCGGTTGTACCGCTCGGTGAACAACAACGACCAACTCAAGGCTGAATCTGCGCCGTTTGCACCTCGTCTTCGGGGCCTATGGCCATGGCATCCAGACGTTTAAAGTGATCGTCAACCGATTCGTGAACAACGCGGCCGGCGGCGAGGTCGGCGCGGGTTTCCTGCAGAGCAATTTCCAGCTCGCACTCCCGCAGTCGCTGATAAGAGTCGGCTTCCATCACTACAAACCGCAGTTCGCCCCGCACACTCAGTCCCACCTCCCGTTCGTGCTCCAGCGCCCGTGAGATGGCGCCGATGCCGCCGGTTTTGAGGTCGTTTGCCGAGATGGCCTGCATCGCACTAATAACCGATTTCCCCATCATACGATGAACCGTACGGTTAAGAGTGCCCTCTAGCGCTTCCGCGGGGTTGGCTGCCTTGGGTTGGCGCCTTCCCTAGCCTGTCCCCATGGCCGATGCAGACATCCGCTGGCGCCAGCGGTTCGACAACTACGAGCGGGCCCTCCAGGTGCTGGAGCGCGGCGTGGAGCTGGCGCGGCAACGGCCGCTGAGCGAGCTGGAGCAGCAGGGTCTGATCCAGGGTTTCGAGTTCAGCCATGAACTCGCCTGGAATCTACTCAAGGACTATCTGCAGCACCAGGGGATTACCGGCATTATCGGTTCACGGGATGCCACCCGCCTGGCGTTCCAGAATGCACTGGTGAGCGATGGCGAGGGCTGGATGGCGATGATCAAGGCCCGTAATCAGTCGTCCCACACCTACAACCTTGAGCAGGCCCAGGCGATCGCCCACGATGTGATCCATCGCTATGAACCCCTGTTCGGCGCCCTGCGGGATCGCTTCTCGGCCTTGAGCCACGAGCCGCTATGACAGCCAGTCTCCCGTTGGCGTCAACCCAGGCCACCGGCCTGCCGCAAGCGGCGATCGCGGCCATCCGCCAGGTGCTGGCCAGCCACCCCGAGGTGGAGGCCGCCATCCTCTACGGCTCCCGGGCCCTCGGTCGCCATCGCCCCGCTTCCGACATCGATCTCACCCTGATTGGCCCCGCCATCAGCGCCGCCGCCCTGGCCCGCATCGAGGCCGATCTCGATGACCTGCTGCTGCCTTGGATGATCGATCTGTCCTGGCTGGCCTCGATTCAACACCCCGCTCTGCTTGCCCATATCGAGCGGGCCGGCGTGGAGCTGTATCGCCGTGCAGATGGGCCAGACTGACTTCGTCAAAGCGCATCACCATTTGCCGATGCCATGGCCGACCTGGGCAGGCCCGAAGAAATCGGCCAGCTCTTTAGAGGTTTTCAGAGGTATCTGTATGAGCCTTCGGCTTGATGATGGGCTTCTGGCAGGGGATTGTGCGATTGGCTTCCAGAGAAAGAAGCGTTTTGTCGTCGACTGATTCCTTCACAACGCGGCCGGCGGCGAGGTCGGTGCGCGGCCAGGTGGGCGGCGGTTTGATCCCAGTGCAACCGCTGACTGACCCCGCCTTGCAGCACCGCTGTGACCAGATGGCAGCGGTGCTGGTGGCAGCCGGCCGGGTCGTGCCGGCCCTGGTGAGGGATGGCAGCGGCCAGCTGCGGGCGCGCTGGTGGCCCCTGCCAGCCGCCGAGGATCGCCCCTGGCTGGAGGCCATGCTCCCCGCCGATGACCTGGCGAGCCAGCGCCAGCTGGCCGGGGCCCTAGCCGATGCCGTGGATCGCTGCGTGCGACAGCGGCTCCAGGCCGGAGCCCTAACCGGCTCGAAACCCTCCAGCGGCTCCAGTCCGTCGCAGCGCCGCTTCAGCCTGCCGGAGGAATGGCTGGAGGCCCTGGCCAGCGAGGATTCCCTGCTCTCCAGTACCACCCAACCCACCACCACTCCCGCCCCCACTGCCGACTTGGAAGCGGCCCTGCTGCAGGGCGTGGCGGCCTGGGTGCGCCAGGGGGTGGCGGCCAGCGGCGATCTGCAGCTCTGCCTGCGCTGCCATGAACCGCCCGATGCTCGCCGTCGCCGCTGGCTGGTGGAGCTGCTGCTGCGCCCGGCCGCCGACCCCAGCCTGCTGGTGCCCCTGGCCGCCTTTTGGGCCGGCGACAGTCCCTTCGCGGCCAGTGCCTTTGAGGCGGTTTTGGGCCAGCTGGGCCTGCTTGTCCGCCTGGCCCCGGAACTGGCCCCCCTGCTGGAGCAGCAGGCCCCGGCGGCGTTGGAGCTGGATGAGGCGGCCCTGGTATGCCTAGTGACCCAGCGGTTATCCCTGCTGGCCGAAGCCGGTTTTGCCCTGCTGCTGCCCAGCGGCCTGCGCCAGGGCCAGCGGCTGGGTCTGCGGGCCCGCACCCTGGAATCGGGATCCGGCAAGCGGGGCAAGGCGGCCCCGTCGGGCGGTGGCGCTGGCCTGGATTTGGCGGGGCTGTTTCGCTTTGAGTGGCAGGCGGTGCTGGGGGATCGGCCCTTGAGCGCCGCCGAGCTGGCCAGCCTGGAGCGGGCGGCGGCCTTGAAGCGGCCGCTGGTGCGGCTGCGGGGCCAGTGGACCCTGGTGGATGCGGCGGCGGTCGCCGGCCTGCTGCGCCTGGCCGGTCAGCGGGCGGAAGCCAGCGGCGGCGACCTGCTGCGCAGTGCCCTTGGCTTGGGGCAACTGGATCTGCCGCCGGAGTTGGAGCTGGCGGGGGTGGAGGCTTCGGGGCTGCTGGGCACCCTGTTGGCGGGGGATCTGCACCAGCGCGCCGAAGCCCTCCCCACCCCGGAGGCCTTCAAGGGTGAGCTGCGCCCCTACCAGCAACGGGGCTTGGGCTGGCTGGTGTTTTTGGGCCGATTGGGGCTGGGGGCCTGCCTGGCCGACGACATGGGTCTGGGCAAGACCGCCCAGCTGATCGCCTCCCTGCTGGCCGATCCGCTGCCGCAGCCCACCCTGGTGGTGGCGCCGGTGACGCTGCTGGGCAACTGGCGGCGGGAATTGGAGCGCTTCGCGCCCACCTTGGCGGTGGGGCTGCACCACGGCCCCCAGCGGCCCCGCACGGCGCCAGCCCTGCGGCGGGCTGTCAAAGATCTCGGCCCCGGCGGCGTGCTGCTCACCAGCTACGGCGTGCTCAGCCGCGATGTCGCCGCGTTGGCGGGCCTGTCCTGGGGCCGGCTGGTGTTTGACGAGGCCCAGCAGCTGAAAAATCCGTATACCGCCATGGCGCGGGCCGCCGCCGGCCTGGGCGGTGAGCGCCGGGTTGCCCTCACCGGTACACCGGTGGAAAACCGCCTCCATGAGCTCTGGGCCCTGCTGAATTTGCTCAATCCCGGCCTGCTGGGCAGCCTGGCCCAGTTCCGCCAACGCTTCGCCATCCCAATCGAGCGGGACCACGACGCAGCGGCGGCCGAACGGCTGCGGCACCTCACCGCACCCTTCCTGCTGCGGCGCCTCAAGAGCGACCGGGCGATCCTGCCCGATCTGCCGGGCAAGATCGAGCAGACTGAGATCTGCCAGCTCAGCGAGGAGCAGGCCACCCTCTACCAGGCGGTGGCCGCTGAGTTGCTGGAGCAGGCGGATGCCAGCGACGGCATCGAACGCCAGGGATTGGTGCTAGCGGGCCTGACCCGTCTCAAGCAGGTGTGCAATCACCCCGCCCACTACCTCGCAGACGGCACGGAACTGGCGGGCCGCTCCGGCAAATTGAGCCGCTGCGAGGAGTTGATCGACGCGATCTTGGATGCGGGCGAAAAGGTGCTGGTGTTCACGCAGTACACGAGTTGGGGCGAACGGCTGGCGGCCCACCTGGCCCGTCGTTACGGTCGTGATCCCCTCTGGCTGCATGGCGGCCTGGGCCGCAGCCAGCGCGATCAGGTGGTGGCCCGTTTCGGTGAGGACGATGGGCCGCCGCTGTTTCTGCTGTCGCTCAAGGCCGGCGGTACGGGCCTGAATCTCACCGCCGCATCGCACGTTATTCACTACGACCGCTGGTGGAATCCGGCGGTGGAAGATCAGGCCACCGATCGGGCCCATCGCCTCGGCCAGTTGCGCTGCGTGCATGTGCACAAGTTGGTGTGTGGCGGCACGGTGGAGGAGGGCATCGATGCCTTGATTCGCAGCAAACGGGAGCTGGCGCAGCGGGTGGTATCCAGCGGCGAACAGGCCCTCAGCCGCCTCTCGACCGACGAATTGCGGGAGTTGATCCGGCTGCGGCCGTCGGAGGGCAGGCCATGACAGCGGCGGGTGGATCGGCCCGGAAGCCAGCAAGCCGGCTGGCGGCGGCCCGCCAGGGGCAGCGGTCACCGCGTAAAACCCAAGAACCCCTGGCCAGCCAGTGGTGGTCCCAGCGGTTCACGGCGGTGCTGGAGGGCTATGGGCTGGGACCGCGGATGGAGCGGGGCCGGCGCTATGCCCGCGGCGGCCGGGTGATGGATCTGGTGGTGAAGGCGGGTCGGTTGGAGGCCCGGGTGCAGGGTTCGCGGGCAACTCCCTATCGGGTCAGCGTGCGCAGTGAGGCGGCCAACAAAGCCCAATGGCGCAGCCTGGAGATGCTGTTCGCCACCCGGCTGGGCTGGGCCGCCCAATTGCTGGCCGGTGAGGTGCCCGCCAACCTGGAGGCGGCTTTCGCCGAGGCCGGTGTGGCCCTGTTCCCGCGCCGCTGGGACGACCTGCAGGTGCGTTGCGGCTGCCCCGACAACGCCGAACCCTGCAAACACATCGCTGCGGTGCTCTATGTCTTCGCCCAGCAACTTGATGACGATCCCTGGCTGCTGCTGGCCTGGCACGGCCGCGATCGGCAGACGCTGCTGCAGGCGCTGCTGCAGGCGCTGCAGCAGGGGCCTGCGGGGGAGGGGACTGCCAGCGCCGGCAAAGCTGGCGGCAAAAAGGCCCGTGGCAAGAGCGTTGGGGAAAAGAGCTCTGGGGACGCCAAAGAAGGCGGCGATGGGCCACCGATTCCAGAGGCTGAATCGTTACCTCCCTGGTGGCCCGCGGGATTGCGATCACGACCCGATCCACGCTTGCTGCCCCCCGATCCCCTGCCCCCTGATCCGCCCGAACGGGCGCTGCAACGGCTGGGCCCCCTGGAGCTGCCCGGGTTGCCGCCGGGTTGGCAGGAGCGTTTGGCGGAGTTGTATCGAATGTTGGTGGCGGAGGCGTGAAGGCGTCGAAGCCCGATATGGCGCCGCTGACCGAAGGGGATTCCGAGCCTGCCGACAGGACGGCCAGACCCCAGCGGTGGGATCCTGTCCAGCAGCAGCACTGCCGGGGCCAACCGCCGTGAGCATGAGCGACAAGCTTTTTTATTGGGTGTTCCAGAGCTACCCCGACAGGATCCTGGAGCTTCAGCCGGATCTGGCTGCTGGGGCGAGCGGATACCGCTTTTCAGCACCGGTGCTCAAGGAGCGGGAATACCGCCTCGATGGCTTGTTCCTGCCACCGCCGCAGCGGCCAGAACTGCCGGCGGTAATCCTTGAGGCCCAGATGGCGGCCGATCCTGGCTTCCTGCGGCGGCTCTATGCCGAGAGCGGTCGCTGGCTGCAGCAGGCAAGCACTATCGATCACTGGCGTGTGGTGGTGATCTGCCCGCACCGACGCCTGAATTTCGGCCGTCCCCAGGCGGTGGCGGAGTTTGTGCGGGAGCGGGTGCATTGGATCGAACTGGAGCCCGCCGCCACCGATCCCACAGCCCCGCCGCTGCTGCGGGCCCTGGCGCTGCTTGTGCAGCCAGAAGAGCAGGTGCCGGCCAGCAGCGCCGCCCTCCGCCAACAGGTGGCCGGCACCGATCAGGCACTGGCCCTGGCCGATGTGATCGCCGCTATCGTGATTACAAGGTTTAATGGACGATCGCTAAAGGAGCTTTGCGCCATGGGCGGCATCACCCTGGAAGACTTCAGCCAAAGCGTGGCCTACCGGGAGATCTTTGGGCAGGGCCGCCAGGAAGGTCGCCAGGAAGGCAGGCAAGAAGGTCGCCAGGAGGGCCGTCATGAGGGCCGCCAGGAGGGCGAACTGGAAATGGCTCTCCGCCTACTCCGCCGCCGCTGCGGTGCAATCAGCGCCGAACAGGAGGCCGGCATCAGGGCCCTGTCGTTGGAGCGCCTGGAGGCCCTGGCGGAAGCCCTGCTGGACTTCAAGAGCCCGGCGGATCTGGCGGCCTGGCTGGCGGTGGTTTGATCAGCGGCAGGAGCGGGGCACGCCAGGCCCTGGCGGCTCCGGCGCCAGATCCCAGCAGCCTGCGGGACGAATTGGCGTGGGCCAGGACTAGCTGCTGCAGCGGGCCCATGCAGCCGACGCTGCTCGGTGGGATTGGGCTGATCGCCCTATTGGTGCCCCTGGCGGCAGAATTTATTGGGGCGACTCCGATCCCATCAGGCCAACTGCAGGGCCGGTGCGATCGGAAGCAGGGTCTCGATGGTGCTGCTGTCGCTGATCTGGGAGTAGTGCTACACCGTTACCCCCACCGGCCGGCCCTGATCGTCGAAGTCGACGATCAGGTTGTCGCTGATGGCTTCCGAACTGCTGCTGTCGCGCTCGGCCAGGGCGATGTAGAGAGTGTCCGTGTCCGGGAAGTAGCGGATTTTCATCGCGACGGGGGCAGAGCCTGCGGGGGAGGGGGCTGGGATCGGAAGACGGCCCTGAGGTAGCCCCGATCAAAGAAGGCGTTATGGACGGTCTCTCTATCCTCAAGGGTAATGACCCTGAGTGCTCGGTTCTGGGCTTCCGGCACAAGCCCCAAAAGGGCATAACGCCCATCGGCCTGCTGGCGCTCCTCCAGAGGCTCGGCCATCACTCGCAGGATCCAGGCCGCCTCGATTCCTGGATGCTTGCGGCGCATGACGTCGCGAAAGTAGCTCGTCATCTTCATGGCGACCAGCATCCACCGGCGGCTGGCGATGCAGGGCATCCCTCGCTGCTACGGGCCCTACGCCCCGAACAGGAGACCTGCATCCGCATCCTGCAGCTGGAGCGGCTGGAGAACCTGGCGGAATCCCTGCTGGCTTTTCCAGAGGCCGGAGGCAGCGCATCAGCCGCAGGTGCACCAGCAAGACAGGAAATGAGGCACGCAAGGACGTCACCCCATCGATCCGAGCGTGGTGCGAAAGGCGGTGAAGTGGGCCCTAGATGAAACCGAAGTAAGCAAACAAGCCAGCAGTCAAATCTTTCGCCACTCCTAGTGGCTCTGCCACGCTGGCCTGCGGCCAGGTAAGCCCACCCATCCGCTGGAGCGGGACGAGGACTTCCGCACCATTCAGGAGTTGCTGGAACAAGGACGTCATGACCACCATGATCTACACCCATGAACTGAACTGAGGACCATCTGGGGTACGAAGCCCCGCTGACCTGCTCTGAGGAACGGAGGGATCTTCTGCGGACCGCGTATCAATCCATGAAGCAAGTGCCGGCAACCGAGAAGCCTTACCAGCAATGAACTTTGGCAAGGCTGAGAGTCCTGCTCCCGCAGCTTATGTGGCAAACAGTTGGCTGGCCACAGCTTCTGCGGACTTCCGAATCAGTGTTAGGCCTCGGAATCTTCTATACTTGCGCTTTGAGTACCGAGGAATTCGAATGCGCTGTAGTGTCTGCGGATCGACGGAGTTTCGATCCCACGATGTTTTGTGGGAGCAACTAATCTCTGACTGGCAATTGGCACCAGACGAGGTCAAGTATGTCAACGACCAACAGGGGAAGTCGTGCAATACGTGCAAAGCGAATCTCCGATCTATTGCTCTGGCAGACGCGATACGCTCATACTTTAGGACGAGTCTCACGCTGGAAGAGATGAATTCCGAGACGATCTTCGGCGAAGCAGAGATTCTAGAAATCAACGAAGCCGGCTCACTCACCACATTCCTCAAGTCCGCTCCGAGATACCATTTTGGCGCATATCCTGCCTTGGATATGCATGCCATTCCCTACGCGACGGGTTCCTTAGATCTCCTCGTTCACTCCGACACACTTGAGCACATAGAGAATCCTGTTCACGCTCTGCAGGAGTGCCATCGAGTACTAAAACCCTCAGGCGCACTGGCATTTACAGTTCCGATTATTGTCGGCCGGCTTTCAAGGAATCGAAGTGGTTTGCCTCGGAGCTACCATGGCAACGCGTCATCAATGCCGGATGATTTCATGGTACACACAGAGTTTGGAGCGGATGCTTGGACATATGCCATGCAGGCTGGCTTCTCGTACCTTGAACTGCACTCAGTTGGCTATCCTGCAGGAATCGCTATGCTCGCGCGCAAACGGGCCGAGGCCTAACCCTTCGCTCAAGCTGAGCACCAAAGGCGTGTCGCTCCGGTCGTCCGGCGCAAGGCCTGCGGCCCATTTTGCTCCAGCCACTCGGCGCGCTACAGCGTTGACGCCAGCTTAGCTCAAATGTTAGCCACCCCCTCTTCGAGACGCTCAGCCGCAGTTCCATTCACCATGGAGTCACTTTCGATGTCAGGCATCAAGATCAAACTGGAACGCCCCTTTGTCGAGGAACTGTTGACGCGATACGAAAATCTGATCGGCAAAGATTTTCCCGGCTATCGAAACCACGTTTATCGCACAATCACATATGCAATGCATTTTCTAGGTAATGCAGAAGAACATGAAAGGCTGGTGCAGGCTGCGTTCGTTTACCATGACATCGGTCTCTGGACAGATCGTGAATTGGCCTATTTGGAGCCATCCGAGGCCGTAGCGATAGCCGACAACATCAAGTTTGGACTGGGGTTGGATCCTGAGTTGTTGCGTGGAGCCATCCATTGGCACCACAAGATTCTTCCTTACAGCGGTCCTTACAGAGAAGTTATTGAGGCCTGCCGCAAGGCCGACTGGATCGACGCTTCAAAGGGAATGCTTCGCAAGGGTATGAGCAGATCTGAAATTCAAAGAGTCGAAGCTGCGTTCCCAAACTTGGGCTTCCACGAAACACTGCTGCGACTTGCTAAAGATTATGGTGGCTCAATATTTGTTGGAGGAATTAAGGTGACTTTGGGAATCGTAAAATGGTAATCGACTCCGTGGTGAGGGCTAATATGTCCTTCGAGCGGGCAGGCCACCAAGAAGTCTATTTATTCGCATTGATATACTTGCCTGCCACGCTGGGGCAGCGTTAGCTGGCTATAATCAACATTCCACAAGAGAAAAGAAAGAAATGAAAGGGATCATCGAGACACGCGAGGTGACGCAGAAGACCTACTGCCGAGCTGAAACGGACCGAACCTTCTTCAACGCATCGCAGCTGGCTGGCGGCGTAAACAAGCTGTTCAGTTTTCGCAATGTCACGCCGCTGGACAGGCAAACGGTGGTCAGGATGAACAAGGATACGCTCTACATGGTGGCCTTAGTGGATACGTCCAAGGGTGCCACAATCACGGTGCCTGACATGCCTGCGGGCCGCTATTACTCGGTACTGTTGCTTGATAACGATCACTATTGTCCGGGCGTTATCTACACGTCGGGAACGCACGAACTGCCCGGGGACACCAAGTATCTCGCTATCAATGTTCGCATCCAGCTGCTGCTCCCGGATGACCCGGCGGACATCGCACTGGTCAACCAATTGCAGGATCAGTTTGTCATCCAGGCCAACAGCGCCGACCCGTTCCCGGAGCCGAATTGGGACAAGAAGTCGCTGGCCGCTCTAACCGCGGAATACAATGCAGAATTCGCCAAGTTCAATCTGTATCCTGACGGCTGGATGGGCAAGCGCGGAAAAGCCGATGATGCCACACGTCACCTGGGCTGCGCCGGCGCGTGGGGACTGTTCCCGAACGAGGACGCGGTTTACATCAATTACAACGGACATCTGCCCGCCGACAAGTGCCACACCGCCACCTACCAGGTGCCCGAGAACAACGCGTTCTGGTCCATCACCGTTTACGGCGCGGATGGCTACATGAAGAGCGTGAATAACATTCTCAACGCCGCGAATACGAAGATGAATGCTGACGGCACGTTCACGGTGTATTTCGGGTCGAAGGAAGCCTGCGGCGATGGGCCCAACCGGCTGGACGTGAGCGAAGGTTGGAACTTCCTCATGCGCGTGTATCGCCCCGGCCCATCTGTCCTGAGTGGCAGCTACAAACTGCCGGATGCCGTCGCCTGCCCATACGCTGACCAGAAAAGATCATGAACATGACTGCCGCCGAAGCCCGCGCCGAAGGGGCCTTTCTCCGTGGTCCTGCGGCTTTACTGGCCGAAAGCGGAGGCGCTGGAAGTCGAGTGGATCGCGCCGCCGCTGATCTGGAGCGTTGGAACGATCATGGCGTTTGGATAACTGTTAAGACCCTGCCGAACCACTCTGGTCAGTTATCACCCAATCTACAACCGAAACAACAACAAACTCCGCCCAACCCCGTCCTGCAAAAGCAGCGAACGTTTGTCAATGTTCCATTGCCTCACCTGATCCAGTGCTTCCAGGTAATGCCGCTCGAAGGCCATCACCTCTGCAGAGCAGGCTATCTTGGTGCTCACCAGTTTCGAGAAACGCAGCTGATCGCCGGCCAGCTGGAAGCCCCCCAGCAGCCGATTGCAGCCGCTGTTGCCGCTGAGTCGTTCGCTGTCGCTGGCCAGCAGCAATTCCGGCGGCCGGCCCGGCGGATTGATCAGGGTCGGGCCTTCTGGTGCCTGCAGCGCCTGCAGCTTCCAGGCGGTGCCTCGCAGGGTCGGTTGGGCCCGATGGGCCGGGGTGGGGTTTAGGTCCGATGCCATTGGGCTGGATGCCATTTGGGGCTGCGGGCAGCCTTGGCCAGGATGGGACCTCCCGAAGGCCTCCACCACCAGGGTGCGGCGGGGGCCCTGGCCAGGTTGGGCAGCAGGACGTTGGCTGATGAGTCCCTCCAGGCTTACCAGCAGGGGCTGGCCTGGCTCGCCTGCGGGTAGAGCGCTCCGGTAGGCCTGCCGCAGGCGCCGGTAGTCGCCCTCCAGCGCCACCGGCAGCCGCTGGCCGGTGACACAGAGCTGCATGGTCGGCCCTTGGGGCAGGAGGCGAAATAGGCCCGCCAAGAACAGCCGTGGCGATATCGGCTCCGGCACGGCTAGCCGCGTCAGCCGGTCGTTGTGTCCCGATCGGATCGGTTGGCCTTCTAGATCGAGCTTGCGCAGCACCGCGCCCCCCTCCAGCGGCTGCAGAAACAGCGGCGCCTCCCGGCCGCCGCGTAACACCAGCCGTTGGCCGGACGGCTCCAGGCGCCAGCGGCCGATGTCGTCGAACGTATTCGGAGCGGGACGATTCAGCCAGGTTTGGCGTAGTTGGTAGCTGCCATCAGCGGCCAGGTCCACCTGCCAGCGGCTGCTACCGCCGGCGTTGGGCAGCTCGCCGCGCCAGCTGGCGGGCAACCGGCCCAGGGGGCTCTGGCCCGGCCGTCCGCTGCCCACCGGCACCAGCTGCAATGACAACGGCGCGTTGGCGCCGCCCCTGAGCACGGGGGTGAACGTGTCAGTGGTGAAGAGCAGCCGCTCGCCCTGGCGCAGGGTGGCGCGCACCCCATAGCGCCCCCTTGGGGTCAGGTCGCGGTCCTGGTAGCTGATGCTGAAGCGGAAGGGGGGCTGGCCTGCGGGCTGGATCCTGGTGCGCCCCAGCACCCGGGCCGGCGCATCGGCGAGGGCCGCGTCGATCAACACAACCTCCAACACCGCATCCGGCGGTAGGGCCAAGGGCTGCTGCAGGCGGGCCGTACCGGAGATCTGGCCGGCCCAGGCGGCAGGGGCCAGCAGCTGGGTCGCCAGGAGGATTGCGGCCAGATGCTCGGCGGGCTGCAGGGTCACGGCGGTCAAGGGCAGGGTTGCTTTTGCGGCAGGGCACCGCCGCTGAAAGGGGTTCCCACCAATGACCAAGCGTCGCACCCCCAGGCCCAGTTCAAGTCCTGGGTCGCCATGGAGGCGATCAGTGGGGTTGCGCAATGCACTGCAAAGGCCAGGGGAATTCGACCAGATCTTTAGAGCTTCTAGTGATATCTTTATGAGCCTTCTGTCTGATGCAGTCGCCTAAGAAAGCACCCTTGAATGCTGTGGCAGCGCAATCAAATCCCGGCGCCCTTTTCCTTGCTGACGAACCGAGATAGGGTTTATCAATGCACACTCCCAAGGGTCCGATGCGTACACCCCTCGCCTTGGCTGCCGCTGGTTTCCTGGCCATCAGCTTCCCGGCGGGGGGTGGTAGGGCCCAGACGGCGATCGAGAGCCAAAGAGTCACGTTTGCCGCCGGGGCCGATTCCATCCGGCTCCAAGACCAGCTCAAGGGCGACCAGACCGTCGACTACACCCTGCGGGCCGGTGCCGGTCAGACCATGACGGTGGAACTCAAGGGTTCCAATCTGCAGAACTACTTCAACGTGATCGCCGCTGGCTCCGATAGCGCCCTGTTCATCGGCAGCAGCTCCGGCAACAGTTTCCGTGGCCTCCTGCCGAGCGATGGCGATGTTCGGGTGAGGCTGTATCTGATGCGTCCGGCGGCGCGCCGCCATGAATCAAGCACCTACAGCCTGCGCATCGGCATCGACGGCACTCCCCTTACCCCTGTGCCCGCTTCCCGCGATGCCCTGATTCCCGGCACTCCCTATCACGCCTCGGCGGAGGTGCCCTGTGGGTCTGGTACTGGTGGCACGGCCGCCCGGTGTAAGGCCTTCGTCATCCGCCGGGTCAACAACAGCGCCACGGTGGTGGTGACCAGCCCCGAGGGGCGGAAGCGTCAGTTTTTGTTTGTGCAGGGCAAGGCGGTGGCGTCGGATCAACCCGAAAAGCTGATAGTGCAGCGCCGTGGCGATGTTTCGGTGCTGCGTCTGGGGGAGAACTTCGAGCGCTATGAGATGGTCGATGCCTTGGTGGTGGGGGGCTGAAGGCTCTGCCTATCTTGAATGACAGACGTTTGCAGCCTCTGAGATGCCCTCTTCACGCTTAAGCACCCCCCATCATCTGCGCTTTTTGGCGGCTCACTCCCACTTGTCCCATGTCTTTGGTGGTGACTGGTTCGCCAAGGGAGCCGAGGGTTTTGCGCGTTTCTTTGGCACCCCATTCTTTCTGATGGCCCAGTCTGCCGTTGTGATTGTTTGGATTTACCTGAATGTTGTCAACTACGCTACATTCGACCACTATCCGTTCATCCTGTTAAATCTGGCATTCAGCCTGCAGGCGGCCTATGCCGCACCGTTGATTTTGCTTGCCCAGACCAGGCAGGCTGATCGGGATAAGGCCCATTCGGAGGCGGATGCGAAACACAGGGAGGAAATTGCGTTTGAAATGCACAAGGAGCAGCAACTGGCGCTAGAGCAGACGAGCCAACTGCTCTCGCTCCTGGATCAAAACAATCAAATGACCATGGTTGTGCGGCAACTCAGTGAGCGGATTGAATCGTTGACTTCTGAAATTCACAGCAAAGTAGTGCCCACTAGTTGACCTAGAAGATCAAGGCCACTTTCCGCATTCACGACCACAGGTGTCTGTGCATCTCCTCGGGGTCATACAGCCGCACCTGTCGCTCTAGATCGAAGCGCCGGGGTGATCCGCCAAAGCTGCGGGGATCGTTGCCGACGCCGGCCAGATAGGCCCAGTTGCCGGTGTTGAGGGTCGGCTGGGCGTCGATCAGCCACCATTCGAAAAAGCGGGCGCCCCAGGTCCAGGGCAGGCGCAATTCATTGATGAAGTGGGACGCGACCCACTGGCGGCCACGGTTGGAGAGATAGCCGGTGGTTAGCAGTTCGTTGAGCTGGGCATCGATCAGCGGGTGGCCGCTGCGGCCCCGGCACCAGCGCTCAAACAGGGGTCGATCTTCGCTCCATTCGACTTGGCGGTTCTGCAATCCACCCGGGGCGGCGAAGCTGGCCCCATGGCGTTGGGCGGTCCAGAGGAAGAATTCGCGCCAGAGCAGCTCCTGCTTCATCCATTCGGATCCGTCATCGGCGCCGCGCAGGGCTTCGTAATCGAGCACGGTCTGCCAGATGCGCCGTACCGATAGGGATCCGAGGGCCAGATAGGGGGAGAACTTCGAGGAGAACTCCGTGCCCACCAGGCCGTTGCGGCGGGCCTTGTAGTGGCGCAAGCCGTCGGAGTCCAGGCAGTAGTGGCGCAGCCTGGCCAGGCCGCTGGCTTCATCGCCCGCGAAGGGAAAGGCGCTGCGGGGATCAGGGGGGCTGGGCTTCGCCGCAGCATCGGCCTGCGCCTGCGGCTCCGCCACCGCATCAGGATTCGCCTCCAGCCAGCCCCAGGGCTCCTCCAGCCGCAATCCCCCCAAGCCCTGCAGATCGGGCACGGGCAGCGGCGGCTTCGGCGCCTGTCCCAGGCCCCGGCGGAAGTCCGCAAACACCCGGGGAAAGGATTCCCTTGCCAGCGGCCAATCGTCAAACAGCCGGCTCTCCTGGCCGTGCAGCACCGCCTTGGGGCGCAGCCGGGGTGACAGCCGCTCCAGCGCTGCCGCCGTGCTGTGCTGGGGGAAGTGCAGCAGGGGAATGGCCTCGGCCGCCAATCGCGTGCGCAGGCAGGCCAGGGCCTGGGCCTCCAAGCGCCGTTGGTGGGGGCCCCGCAGGCGTTGGTCCGGTGGCCGGCAGGCCAGCACGATCAATTTTCCCTGGCCCTGGTCCGACCCCTGGCGGCGGGCCAGGGCCACGGCCTCGTGCAGGGCGGGCTGGTCATCCAGGCGCAGCTGGCCCTCCAGGGCCAGCGCCACCACAAAGGTTTCGCCCATCGGGCCCCCAGGGGCCCCGGGCTCCAGCCTCAATTCGCCAGCGCCAACTGGAAGCCGCGGCGGTCGCTGGGTTCGGGTCGCTCGAACACCTGGCAGAACACCTTGACCACCCGGTCGCCGGAATCGATGGTTTCGAGGGGATCCTTGCGCAGGCGGTGGCGCAGGCAGCAGGCCACCACCCGGGCCACGTCGTCGTCGGTCACCTCGTTGCGGCCCTCGAAGGCGGCCAGGGCCCTGGCGGCCCGGTTGGTGACGATGTCGCCCCGCAGTCCATCGACATCCAGGGTGCCGCAGACGGCCGAGATGCGCAGGCGCAGGTCGTCGTCCAGGTGCACCTGGGCCAGCCGTTGCTGGGCCTCCACCACCCGGGCCTGCAGGCCGTCCTGCACCGGCTGCACGCTGGTGTTGAAGCCATCGGGATCGGCATCGAAGGCGGTGCGTTGATCCACCACCTGCACCCGCAGCTCCGGTTCGCGCACGGTGCGCACCTCCACGCTCATGCCGAAGCGGTCCAGCAGCTGGGGCCGCAGCTCCCCTTCCTCCGGGTTGCCCGAACCGATCAGCACGAAGCGGGCCGGGTGACGCACGCTGATGCCCTCCCGCTCCACCGTGTTCCAGCCGGAGGCCGCCGAATCCAGCAGCACGTCAACCAGGTGGTCGTCGAGCAGGTTGACCTCGTCGACGTAGAGCAGGCCGCGATTCGCC
>Ga0114972_10000626_pt1 | contig 26317 bp, 19 predicted proteins | sample M_140807_EF_Meta_FD_87354 | JGI IMG/M metagenome (GOLD analysis project Ga0114972, IMG submission 87354) | Freshwater microbial communities from Lake Montjoie, Canada to study carbon cycling - M_140807_EF_MetaG | ecosystem: Environmental > Aquatic > Freshwater > Lake | place: Lake Montjoie...
CGCACATCATTACTCATCCATTCGCCAACTTCTCTACCGCCACTTACCAAGCAACTTACCCCTTCTGGAACGTTATTTTTCTTGAAAACAGTTTGAATGATTTTTTGACAAGCAATGCCACAAAGCGGTGTTTTTTCACTTGGCTTCCAAATGGCTACGTCTCCGCAAATCCAAGCCAACATAGTATTCCAGCTCCATACAGCTACTGGAAAATTAAATGCAGATATGATTCCTACTATTCCTAGAGGATGATATTGCTCGTACATTCTATGTCCTGGACGCTCACTATGCATGGTTAATCCATGTAACTGTCTTGATAATCCCACGGCAAAATCACAGATGTCAATCATCTCTTGTACTTCGCCCAAACCTTCTTGTAAACTCTTACCCATTTCATAACTCACCAATTTACCCAAAGGGTCTTTGAATTTTCTAAGTTCTTCTCCCAATTGACGAACTATTTCTCCTCTTTTTGGTGCTGGCCACATGCGCCATTCTTCAAATGCGTTTTGTGCTTTTGATACAACAGCGTCATAAGCTTTTTTATCAGCAGAAACTACTGATCCAATTAAACTCCCATCAACAGGAGAGTAAGAAGATATAACTTCAGCATTTGTTTTAATCCAGGTAGATCCGGTAGAAACTCCAGTATTTTTAGGCTGAATTTGTAAGGTTTTTAAAAAGTCCATGGTTTTTATTTTTTGTAAAGTTAAAGGTAAAATTGGCTTTTATGTCAAGCTTCAATTAATTAGAAAGTAAAAAACAAAAACAAATTCTGGAAATAATTATTTTAATATTGTTCAGATTGATTGGGGAAATCTCCTGATTTTATATCTGAAATATAATTGGTTACCGCTTGATTAATTAATTCGTCTAAGTTTAAGTATGTCCTCAAAAAACGTGGTTTAAATGTAGAATTGATGCCTAACATATCGTGCATGACCAATACTTGTCCATCACAACTACCGCCTGCGCCAATGCCTATTGTTGGGATTTGTAAACTTTCAGAAACTTCTTTTGCTAATGAAGCAGGGATTTTTTCTAAGACGATAGCAAAGCAACCCGCTTCTTGAAGTAGGAGTGCATCTTTTTTTAATTTCAATGCTTCCGCTTCTTCTTTTGCACGTACAGAATAAGTGCCAAATTTATAGATGCTTTGAGGGGTTAATCCCAAATGTCCCATTACTGGAATACCCGTGCTTACAATACGTTTTATTGATTCTACTACTTCTTCTCCACCTTCTAATTTTACAGAATGGCCACCAGTTTCTTTCATGATTCTTATGGCTGAATTTAGAGCTTCTTTTGAATTGCCTTGATAACTTCCAAAAGGCATGTCAACAACGACTAAGCATCTTTCAATTCCACGAACTACACTTTGTGCATGATAAATCATTTGATCAAGTGTAATAGGCAACGTTGTTTCATGACCTGCCATCACATTACTTGCACTATCTCCAACCAAGATAATATCAATGTTAGCTTGATCAAATAATTTTGCAAAGGAATAATCGTATGCCGTTAGCATTGAAATTTTTTCCCCATTATCTTTCATCAACTGAATGGTGTGGGTCGTTATCTTTTTTCTTTCTTTATTTTCAGACATTGTAGAAATTGGAATTATTAAAATGTGATTTTACCAAACTAAAGCACTAGCGCCCAAAATGGCTGCATCAGATTCTTTAAGTTCACTAAAAATAAGTTTTACTTTGTTTTTAAATATAGGAAGTAAGTTCGCCTCCATGTGTTTTCTTGTTGGGTTTAGCAACAAATTGCCCGCATTGGTTAAACCACCAAATAATACGATTGCTTCAGGAGAGGAGAACATCACAAAGTTTGCTAATGATTCGCCTAAAATTTGCCCAGTAAATTCAAAAATTTCATTGGCAATTGGATCGCCTTGCATGGCGCATTCATAAACCGTTTGACTGGTAAGGTCGTTTATCGTATAGTTGCGAAGTAAGGATTCTTTATCTGGGCGCATGGTTAACAATTCAATTGCCGTTTCTCTCACGCCAGTTGCAGAAGCATAAGATTCTAAGCTCCCACGCATGCCTGTACTTTTATGAAGTCTTCCTCCTGGACGAATAATGGTATGGCCTAATTCACCTGCAAATCCATCATGCCCAACAACAATTTTTCCATCAATGATAATTCCACTGCCAACTCCTGTTCCAAGTGTGATGGTAATAAAATGTTTCATTTTTTTTGCGCAACCAAAAAGCATTTCACCAACAGCAGCAGCATTAGCATCATTGGTTAAACGGGCAAGAATGCCAAATTTTTTGGTGATCAATTCAGCCATTGGAATAATACCTTTCCATTTTAGATTTGGTGCGTATTCAATCGTGCCGGTGTAAATGTTTCCGTTTGGTGCACCCATTCCAACGCCAACAATATGTTCAATTCCACCCACTTGTGTAATCATGGGTTGCAACTTCGTATATAGTTCGTGAATGAAATCTTCTATGAAATCATGCTCATTACTAGGTATTTTACCTTGTACTACAATTTCTCCTTCTTGATTTACAATACCAAATTTTGTTGTAGTTCCGCCAACGTCAATACCGATTGCATATTTATTGTTCATGTTATACTGATTAAGTCAAAAGTTAAAATTAAAAAGTCAAAACTGTTTGTTGTAAGTTTAATGATTTTTTAATTTTTGAATTTTTACTTTTTTAAAATTTAATGACCTCCACCAACTGATGCACCTGATTCAAAACTAACGCCTTGTTTTTTTAAAATCGAACCAACAGCTAATGCGAAAAAGGCTAAGTATCCGAAGCAAACAACTGGTATCCAATATGAATTTTGAATGCCAATAACGTCTGCTAATTTTCCTTGAATTGGAGGAATAATTCCACCACCCAAAATCATCATGATTAAAAATGCAGAACCTTGTGTAGTATATTTTCCTAAACCTGCTATAGATAATGTAAAAATACAAGGCCACATGATTGAGCAACATAAGCCACCGCTTAAAATGGCATAAGTACCAATTGTGCCTGTTGTTTGAGTGCCAATGATCATTGCAGCAATACCCAACACGCCGAAAATTAATAAGGTTCTTACAGGTTTATCTTTGCTGAAATAAAACGCAGCAATTTGTATAATTACACAGAAGATATAATAGTATAATGCTTTCATATCGTAACCCGCAACTGTATTTACACCTAATATAATTCCAAATGCTACTAATGGAACGATGATTTGTAATATTAATTTATTGGTATCAGATAATTTAAATGCAGAAACGGCACCAGCCCAACGACCAATCATTAAGCTTCCCCAGTACATGGCAATATATGGAGTAGCTTCAGAAGCTTGCAATCCTCCAAAATTATCTAGTTTTAAAAGTTCGCCAAGGTTACTTCCAATGGCCACTTCAACACCTACATACACGAAAATCGCTAGCATCCCCAATACAAGTTGAGGGTATTTCATAGCTCCCCAACCTTCAGATTTTTTTGTAGCACTTATGTTTGCAAAAAGTAAACCAAAAACAACAACGCCTAATGCACCAAGAAGCCATTTTAAACGATAAGATTCTAATGGCATTTTAATGGATTTGATTTGTGCGTTTTTGTTATTGTTTTCTGCAGAAATATTACTTATGGTATTAATTTTAACTAAAGATATTGAATCGTTTTGGTAAGATAATTTTAAAGAATCAATTTTTGATACCGTTTTTATGCTATCGTTTTTAATTAAAAAATTATTTGAAAAATCACGAATTTCAGAATCTAGTGAAATCAAAATACTATCAGGAATATTTTCTGTTTTTAATCTTTCTTCTATTTTTTTATCTTGATTATTTTTAACCACTATATATATTAATGAATCTGCTGTTTTATTTTGTTGTTTTAATTCATTCTCAATAGAAACGATTTTAAGCGCAGCTGGACTTTTATAGCTGCTGAATACCGGAACAAACATCATAACCAACAAGCCTGTCATTATAATTAACATGTACAAGGCTTTGTTTGCTTTTTCAGTTTCCTCTTCCATAATACCTGAAGGAACTTTTTTAGCAAAATGAAATAGCGCAGCAGCGGCTACAAATAATCCACCAACACATGTATATAATACGATTACTTTCCCTAAACCTAAAGCAGCAATTTGTTCATCAGTTACCGCAGCAGTAGTTCCAAACAATGCCAATGCAACTACAATCGGACCAATGGTTGTACCAAACGAATTGATACCGCCACCCAAATTTACACGACTGGTTCCAGTAGATGGATCACCTAATGAAATAGCAAAAGGTTGAGCTGCAGTTTGTTGTAATGAAAACCCAAGTGCAACAATAAACAATCCAACCAACATGCCAGAAAATGTATTTGCATTAACGGCAACTATCATTGCAGCAGCACCCAAAGCTGAAAAAAGTAATCCAAAAACGATGCTTTTCTTGTATCCCCATTTACCTACTAAATCCTTCCCTCCAAATGAGCCATAAGCAAATAATCCCAAAGCACCGATATAATAAGCGGTATAAAAAGCGAAATCAATCAACTGACTTTGAAACTGATCAAGGTTAAAATAATGTTTACAAAATGGAATAAAAATACTGTTTCCAGCAGCTATGAAACCCCAGAAAAAAAACACGGTTACTAAAGTGCCTAAAGCACCGTAATTGGTTGGAATTGAATTCGAATTTTCAGAATGCCCTTTTGGATTATCTATCATGGTTTTTATTTTTGTGCTGAAATTAGTTAGTTTTTTAAAATTTTTAAAAAATATTTTAACGTTGTTTAAAATTGTATTGGGGATTAAGTTGATTTTTTAGAAGATGTTTGTTAAATTGATATTTTATTTCAACTTTTAAAATCAATTTTTAAAATGGAGATTTTGCATGTTAGTGCCGAATGTTATCCGGTAGCAAAAGCAGGAGGTTTGGCAGATGTTGTTGGCGCTTTACCAAAATATCAAAACGAATTGGGTCATTATTCAAAAGTGGTGATGCCCATGCATAAAACAGAATTTTTACATCAGCATTCTTGGGACTTGATTCATAAAGGTTACTTTGATTTTGATGGCGAAACAACGCGCTATACCATCATTAAAGAAAAAACTAACGTGCTCGGATTTGAATTGTATTGTGTGGATGTTTTTGGTTTATTAGATAGAGATAAAATTTATGGCTATTCAGATGATCATATTCGATTTTTGGCTTTTCAACGTGCAGTTACAGATTGGTTGATGCAATGGGAATCGCTTCCTGATGTTGTTCATGTGCATGATTACCATACTGGACTTATCCCATTTTTTATGAAATATGGATATGCGTATCAACGATTAAATAAAATCAAAACAGTACTTACTGTTCATAATGCGCAATATCAAGGTTGGATGAATTGGAGCAACACCAAATATTTTCCTGAGTGGGACAATTGGAAAGCGGGTTTATTGGAATGGAACAATCAAATTAATCCATTGGCATCAGCCATAAAATGTGTAGACCGCGTAACCACAGTGAGTGAAAGTTATATGAAAGAGTTGTTTCATGCTGCGAATGGACTAGAAACTTTATTTGCATACGAATCTAAAAAATGCTTCGGCGTTGTAAACGGAATCGATTTCAACGTTTGGAATCCTCAAACAGATGACAAACTATTTTTTAATTATAGTGAAAAAAATATTTCAATTGGTAAGCAATACAACAAAGAAAATTTGTGTACTCAATTTGGCTTTGATGCAAGTTTGCCGTTGATTATTTTCATTGGAAGATTGGTAGGAGAGAAGGCTGCTGATTTATTGCCAGAGTCAATTAAACAAGCTTTATCTCTTTATCCTTCTCAATTTAATTTTTTAGTATTGGGAAATGGCGAATCAAGTATCGAAACAGAATTGAGTTATTTGCAATTAAATGGGTATGGTTATTTTAATACACAAATTTCATTTAATGAAACCTTGAGTCATCAAATGTATGCCAGTGCTGATTTCTTATTGATGCCTAGCAGGGTAGAGCCATGTGGGTTAAATCAGTTGTATTCGCTCCGTTATGGAACGATGCCAATAGTTAGAAGAACTGGTGGATTAAAAGACACGGTAACAGATATTGGTGATAAGGATGGTTTTGGTATTTGTTTCGAACAGGCCAGTGTGAAAGATATCGTTGATTCTATTGGTAGAGCCATTCATTTGTATCAAAATACAACAGCAATGCTGAGTTTTAGAAAAAAAATGATGAAAATCAACCACAGTTGGGAAAACAGTGCTGAAAAATATATTAAAATTTATCAAACAATTTCTTAGTTTTGGAAACATGGCAAACAAAAATGTAATATCCGTTATTTTAGGAGGAGGAGCTGGCTCTAGACTATACCCTTTAACCGCAACCAGAAGCAAGCCTGCAGTACCCATTGCAGGTAAATATCGATTGGTAGACATTCCGATTTCTAATTGCATAAATAGTGCAATAAATAGAATGTTTATTTTAACCCAATACAACTCAGCATCCCTTAACAAGCATATAAAAAACACGTATCAATTTAGTGGATTCAGTACAGGCTTTGTGGATATACTTGCTGCGGAGCAAACTCCAGATAGTCCTGGATGGTTTCAGGGAACTGCCGATGCCGTTCGTCAATCTTTAAAACACATCAACAAAACAGATTTTGAATATGTGTTGATTTTAAGTGGAGACCAATTGTATCAAATGGATTTTGGTTTAATGATAGACAATCATAAAAAAACAGGTTCTGATATTTCCATTGCCACAATACCGGTAAACGAAAAAGATGCACCCGAATTTGGCATCCTTAAATCGAATGAAGAAAACTACATCACCTCATTTATAGAAAAGCCAAGTAAAGATTTACTTCCTGATTGGATTAGTGATACAGGCGATACTATGCAATCGCAAGGGCGTAATTATTTGGCTTCAATGGGTATTTATATTTTCAACAGAAAAGTATTGTTTGATTTACTTGAAACAGAAAAAAAAGATGCCAAGGATTTTGGAAAAGAAATCATTCCATATTCTATTAATCGGTATAAAGTTTCTAGTTATCAATATGAAGGATATTGGACAGATATTGGTAATATCAATTCTTTCTTTGAGGCCAATCTTTCTCTTACACTTGATTTACCACCATTCAATTTATTTGATAATGAAAACATGGTATTTTCAAGAGCCAGAATGTTGCCGCCTGCAAAAATAAGTGGCACAAAAATCAATCAATCTTTAATTGCGGAAGGCGCAATCATTCATGCCGAAACCATAAGTAATTCTGTAATAGGCATTAGAAGTAGAATTGGTAAAGGAAGTAAGATTACCAGCTGTTATATAATGGGTAATGACTTCTACGAAACCATCAATCAAATTAGCGACAACGATGTGCAACACATACCAAAATTGGGCATTGGCGATTATTGCGAATTAAATAATGTTATTGTAGATAAAGATTGCCGCATTGGAAACCATGTAAAAATTAATGGTGGCCTACATCTGGAAAATATGGATCATCCTTTATTTTCAGTGAAAGATGGTATTGTAGTCATAAAGAAAAATGCGATGATTAATGACGGTTTTGAATTGTTGGCTTAAACGTAAATTCTCAAACAATACCTTGTTATTTAAATGAAGAGAGTTTTAGAAAAAACGCTATTACCCATTCACCATAGTCAAAAAATAAAAGCCCATAGTTTCAAAACACTATGGGCTTTTAAATTATATGATAGCTGTGTTTACAACATTACTCCCCAAATCATCATCTCTAACCATTTTCTCGAATCTGGATCATCGCCATCGCTCCAATCTTTTATTTTTTCATACACCGTTGAACCAATTGTTTTTTTGGTATAAATATTCTTTGTTGGTGCTGGAGATTTGATTTCACTTGCATTTGTCAATGGCCCTATAGAAGTGGCAATCCATGAAGTGTACATTCTTGGAATAGTCATACCTAAAATCATTCCAGGCAAACCATTGATGCTACAGGGCCCGCCAGAAATATTGATGTCTTCGGTGTAAAACACAAATACATAAACACTGTCCATTATTTTACCGGTTGCTTTTCTGCAATTATATCCAGCGATGATTCTGTTTTCATTGGATAATTTCCAATCGATTTTTGAAATTGAATCTTGGATGTTGAATGAAGTACCAAACACTTCTTTTATCATACTCAATTTGTTTGTATTAAAATCCGAATACCAAAGCGATTGCTCGTCACTTTTATTCATCATGTCAGTAGCAAAATATTTATTTTCCCAACGATCAAAACGGTACAAACTTTTGTTGTCAGAAAAAGAATATTTGTAAAATGTTGTTTTGAAATTGGGCATTTTGTCTTTCATCATTTCAGCCCAACCTGAGTTGCCCATTGATTTTTTCAAATTTGTTTTTACTTCAAAAATAATTTCACCCGATTCTACATATTGTGCTTGAATGCTTTTCGAACCTAAAAAAATGAATATAAATAGTATGATAATATTTTTCATGTTGCTTTATTGTTTATGTAACCTAAATCGGTTTGAAATTCCTTATTTAAAATGTTTATTTCTTTGTTGCCTTATTTTTAAAATCCCATGTAAATCCAATCATGAAATAACGCTGTAAACGTTGATTTCTTTCTTCAGAAAAAGTGTTGCCATAGTAATTTCTATCTACCCCTTGATTTTGATTTAAAATATCCCTTACTTTAAAATAAACAGTGTATTCATTCTTTTTAAACGTGCGTTGTAATTGTGCATTTAAAATATGAACGTTTAAATTATCCGTTTGTGATGCCAATTTCTGACGGGCATAAAAATCGTATTCGGTAGAAATTGACCATACTTTTTTGTAATACACTTTACCGTCGAATGAAACCGTATTTGTTTTAAATGTATTTTTCGATTTCGTTTGTCCGTTGGTGTTATAATTTATGTTGAAATCGTTTTGAAATGCAAAATCGTATTTGTCTGCTTTTGATTTACGCAATTCAACACTTAAACCTCCAGATGTAGTATTTGAAAAGCTTGAGATATTATTGATGATATCAGAGAATTTTGAGTAGCTGATATTTGAACTTGCTTGTACATATAAATCTGCTTTTTTGATTTTGTAGCCAAAACCTGCCCATAAATTAGCCGAAATATTTCCATTTGTATTGATGGGTTTTGAAACCGTTTTACCTGAGTTGGCATCGATTCCTTTATCATAGGTAATGGCATTTGTACTTTGCGAAAAACTTAAATTTTGATAGTTCCACAGCTCTTTTAAGAAATTATATCCATTATGTGTAACCGTGAAATTATTGGTGAAAGTTGGCTTCAAATCAGGGTTTCCTACAAATTGATTAAACAAGTTGGTGTTATTGGCAATTGGTTGTAATTGGTTAATCGTAGGTTGTGTCATATACCCACGATATTTAATTCTTAAAGCATGATTTCCTTTGTACGTATAAACGAAATTGGCATTTGGGAAAGGATTGATGAAGTTTCTATTGTACGTTTTATTTGATGTTCTATCCAATAAATTAAAATCAGTTATACCAAATCCTGAACCAAAATTGAACTTGATTTTTTTGTAATTGTAATTGAATTTAGCAGCAGGCGTTTGTATTACAATATTTTGTTTGAAATCATTTGTTAATGAATCAACAGGTGCATCATAACCAATTCCACCAAGAGATTCTGTATATGTATTTTGATTGTTTATAGCCACATTAGCCGATAATTCATAAGCCAATTCCATTGCCCATCTTTTTGATAAAGGCTCGGTATAATTAATTTTAGATGATATTTTATCCGTTGTTTTTTTATTTGAAGTAAATTGATCGATAGCTACATTTAAAGTGTCGCCAAATTCATAAGAATTATTTTCAGAACTTAAATAATTTTCGCCATTTGATTGAAGGTGATTCCAATCTGCGTTGATTGATAATGTACGTTGTGGCTTTCTAAATTTATGTTTGAATACGATGTTTGCTGAAGTTGAATTTTTATCTGTTTCATTTTTCGAATTTCTAATACTGTTATTTTTTAAAGTACCAAATTTACCAAAGGTTTCCGCAGTTGTATTGACCTCACTTTTTGAATGATAATAATTGCCTCTTACCGTTAGTTTGATGCTGTTTGCAGAATCAATATTAGCATCATAAATCAACGTGTTTTTAAAATTGTATCTACTGATATTTGTATTCACGCTTGATTGTTCATTTAAAATAGAATCACCCAATTGTGTGATGTTTTTTGACGAAGAAAGATTGGTATAATCTTGTTGATTGTATTTTGGAGAGAAATTTAAATTATGTTTATTGTTCCATTTGTTGCTGTATTGCAAACCAGAATTTAAGTTTCTTAAAAAACCGTTTTCTGTATTGATGTTTATTTCATCGTCACTACCACTGCTTGTAGTAAATGAAAATGAATAAATTCCATCTTCATCATACATTTCAAAACTACCATCATCATTGCCACCATAACGTTGTTGTTCTTGCCAACTTAATCCATCTTGTCCGGTGTTGCCATTTAGTACAAATGCGGATAATTTACGCTTTCCTTTGAAAGAGCCGTACATGAAATTATTGTTGAATCGATTGTCTATGTTTTGTGCAGTTCCACCCGATAAAGCCACTTTTCCAAAATATCCCTTCTTTTTATCTTCTTTCAATTTGAGGTTGATGGTTTTTTGTGTGTTTCCATCATCAATGCCTGTAAAAACTGCTTGATCCGATTTTTTATCAAAAACCTGTACCTCTTTTACCGCATCAGCGCGTAAGTTTTTAACGGCCATTCCTGGGTCATCTCCAAAAAACTCTTCACCATCCACCAATACTTTCTGTACTTTTTCACCCATAGCTTTGATGTCGCCGTTTCTATCCACCTGAATTCCGGGTAATTTTTTCAGCAATTCTTCCACATTGGCATTTGCACTTACATTAAAACTATCGGCAGTGTAAATAGTAGTGTCGCCTTTAATTTTGATAGATCCGCCGGTTCTAATTATGATTTCGCCCAATAATTTACTTTTATTGGTTAAACCAATAGCTGGAATAGAAGTGGTGTTGACATCGATTTTAATATTATCTATAAACTCTGCAAATAACGAATTCGAAATCATCACAATCTTATTACCTAAAGGGACATTATTTAAGGTGAATTTTCCTTCTGCATTTGTTCTGGTAAAACTTTGTAGAATAGAATCTTTTTCTGAAAGAATCATAACCACAGCGTTTTTTACAGGGAGTTTGTTTTCCTTGTCTTCAATTATACCAGATATGGAAACTTGCTGAGCGAAAGAGAAAGAATATAAAAAAGAAGCTAAGACACAAAAAAGAAATCGTTTTTTTAATGACAACATAATTAGAATTCTAAGTTAAGAGATGAAAAATTTTGCGCAAGATAGGTTATCTTCATTTTAAGGAGTTTATAATCAAATAGATTTCCATTAATTTAACATATAAAATGCCATACGAAAACATACATTTTGTTGATTCTACCAAAGCTGTTTGGAATTATTCGCTTTTTAATGATAATGTCATCAAAAAGTTTCAGTTGGGTGAATTGCAAAATGGATATGCCTATTTTGGCAGCAAATCAATTTCAGTTTTAAATAAATCGGGTTATTATTTTGCGGTATGGGCACCAAATGCAAAACAAGTTTCTGTAGTAGGGGATTTTAATAATTGGGATGGCTCAAAACATCAATTGGTGGCAAGATTGGATCATTCGGGAATTTGGGAAGGATTTATTCCTGACATCAAAAATGCATCAATATATAAATACCACATCACCAGCATTCAAGGTGTTGCTCATTTAAAAGCGGATCCGTATGCTTTTTATGCTGAAAAGCGACCATTAACCGCTTCCAAAACCTGGGCTTTCGATTATACATGGGAAGATGATTCGTGGATGAAATCTAGGAAAAAACACAATGCATTAAACGCACCTTGGAATGTATACGAAATGCATTTGGGCAGTTGGATGCGTCCAATCAAATCTGACGAAGAAAGTTTTAATTCCTACCATCAAATTGCAGAATTGTTGGTTCCATATATAAAGAAAATGGGCTTCACCCATGTGGAGTTTATGCCCATAATGGAATTTCCTTATGATAAAAGTTGGGGTTATCAATGCACCGGATATTTTGCGGCTACATCTCGATTTGGAGAACCAGAAGGTTTGATGCATTTAATTGATGCATTACATCAAGCCGAAATTGGGGTAATTCTGGATTGGGTGCCTTCACACTTTCCAGGAGATGCCCATGGGTTGTATATGTTTGATGGGGCGCATACCTATGAATATGCGGATATGCAAAAAGGATATCATCCCGATTGGAACAGTTATATTTTTAATTACAAACGAGGAGAGGTTCGTTCTTTTTTAATCAGCAGCGCCCATTTTTGGTTGAATTTTTATCATGCGGATGGATTGCGGGTAGATGCGGTGAATTCCATAATACGACTCGATTTTTCACGAAAAGCGGGGGAGTGGCAACCCAATGAATATGGTGGGAATGAAAATATTGAAGCCATTCATTTCTTAAAAAAACTAAACGAAATCATTTACACCGATTTTCCCGATGTACAAACCATTGCGGAGGAAGCTTCTGATTGGCCAGGAATTACCTTGCCACTTTCGGAGGGAGGTTTTGGATTTGGCATGAAATGGATGATGGGTTGGATGCACGATACGTTTCGATATTTTAAAACCAACCCAGATAATAGGTCTGATTTACAAAATACATTCACCTTTAGCATGATGTATTTCTATGATGAAAAATTCATGATGCCTTTGAGTCATGATGAAATTGTACATGGGAAAAGTCCGATGATTTATAAAATGCCTGGGAGTGAATATGAAAAATTTGCAAACCTGAGGATGCTGTATGCGTATATGTACACTCATCCCGGCGCCAAGCTTCTATTTATGGGCAATGAATTTGCGCAAACATCTGAATGGCAAGAATTTACCGAATTGGATTGGAATTTAATAGAACATGTATCACATCAAAAAATGCAGGATTTTGTGCGAGATTTATGTTGGTTATATAAAACCGAACCAGCACTTTACGAAAATCAATTTTCACCGGACGGGTTTGAATGGATTGAGACCAACAAACATCACGATGGGGTTTTGGCGTTTAATAGAAAAGGAAAAGAATCAAAAGATGATTTGTTTGTGGTGATCAATACGTCTAATCGAGCTTACACAGATTGGTCTTTTAATCTACATGGCAAAAAAAATTGGAAAGAGATTATCAATTCAAATTCAATTAGCTATTGGGGAACGGGTTTGCATCAAAATGAAAATCTCGAAATCAAAAAGTTAAGCCAAAATAAAGAAGGGTGTGAAATAAAAATAGATATTCCGGCGTTAAGTGTGTTGATATTTAAATAAAAAGTAAAAATAGGAGGAATACCGCTTTTTTAACTTTTGACTTTTAAACTTAATCCCTATGAAAAATACATTAACCCTAACCGAATTATGTTTAAATAACTGCGTGTACAATCAAATTGATGATGTGTTTGTCATTCAATTTGAGAAAGAGATTATTGAATTAGCAGTAAAAAGTAAATTGAGTTCTAAAAAAGAAAAATCCAGAAAAAATAAAGTTTAAATCTTTTATATTTTAATCATAATAAGAATTACAAATCCACAGTCTTCAATTCTTTAGGATTTTTTATTTCAATCATCATTTCTTTCCCATTGCGCATTACTTTTAAATTGTACGCTTTTTTCTCAGCGACTTCTCTCAATTGATAACGGGCATCATCTGTATTTTTTATCTTTTCGCCTGCGATTTCAGAAATGATGTCATCTTTTAATAATCCAGATTTTTCACCTAAACCTTCTTTCGAAACTTCAATCACTTTAACCCCATTTTCATCTTCTGTATCTTGGATTTTAATGCCCAATTTTTGTTTGCTTGGGAATAGTTTATAACTCAAATCATCGAGCTTTAAACTTTCCGATAATCCATTTAAACCTTCCGTTAATCCAGATAGATCGATGGTTTCGCTTGTGATTTCTGGTATTTGAAAAAGCTCATTTATCTCATCTTTTTTTGTGCCTTTTTTTGTTATGATGATTTTTCTTTCTACTCTTTTTTTGAGTTGTAAAGTGCAGTTTGTTAATTTTTTCTTTCCGTTTCTTAAATAGCTAATTTTTACCAAATCGAATGGTTTATGCGATTTGATGGTTTCTGCAAGAGATTGATGCCCGTCTATTTTTTTATTGTCAATTGCAGTAATAATGTCTCCAACTTCTAAACCTGCTTTTTCAGCGGCACTTTCTTTTACAACATTTTCGATTTTTGCTCCTGCTTCATTTGATTCTGTCATAACACCTAAAACCGCCATGCTGTCTGTGGTTTCTTCAATATTTTTATTATCTGAAGAAGTAAGATTTTCATCAGAAATATCTTTGCCATTCAAAATGATTATTTTTTTTTGTCTGTCAATTTTGATTTTCCCATTATCCGAGTCTTCAACCTCTTTTCCATTGATGGTGATTTTATTCCCATTGATTTCAACTTTCATTTCCATTTTTTCGCCATCGCCACCTAGAATAATCATTTCCTTTTTTTGAATATTTGGAGCGTCTGTTTGTTTTTCGGTTTGTGCAATGGTAGCATTGGTAGAAGTAATAATAGCGAAGGCTGAAATGCAGATATTCTTAATCATTTTGGTTTTATTTTTTACAAATTTAAAAAACATTTATTCTTTTTCAAGGTTTTTTTAAAACGTCATATAGTGAAAAGATTTCTATTTTTTCTCTTTGTTTTGTGAGTTCTACATCATTAATTAGAATCTGTTTTATTTCTCCTTTTTTTAAATCGAAATAATTATCAGAAACATCTATCGGAGCATCATACAAAGACAAATAAACAAATTTCGCATCCACATTAGAAGTGATGGAAAGATGGTTTTTATCCATTTGAACGATTTTAATACTGGGCTTTAATAGTTTCCAATCTTTAGGAATGACTGTATCTATTTGATTGGTGGCATTTTCTGCGTATGCAATTTTTATAGCATACCAACTTGCTTTGGGCGTTTTTGAGGCATCCAAAATACTCCAACTGGTTACAGGCCAGCAATCATTCAATTGCCACAACAATGTGCCCATGTTTTTTGGTTGTTTACTTCTATGAATAGCAATAGAATTCCTTAAAATATATGCTTGTAAACATTGCGTGAGATAAACATACTCCTTCAATTGAAGCGATTTCAATTTATTGGAATCTATAAAATACCGTGTGAGATAATGATTTAATTTTTTAAATCCTTCGTTTGCTTTTTGATGCGATAAAGTTGTTTTTGAATTTAATTGCCTTTCATTTTCCGGGGTGTAACTTTTTACGGTGTTGTAATTAGACATTGACTGCATGCCGTATTCGCTCACAAATCGCCCCGTTTTTTCTTTAAATACTTCCCAATCCATTAATCCCCACCAAAGTCCCCAGAAATGGCTATCACCTTCAGTATAACTTTTTTCTCTTCCCCAGCCATGCTTAGGTGATGTGGAAACGTAAGGTCTTGTTCCATCAAATTCATTTGTCCATACTTCCAATGAATCTTTAAAAAGCGTTTCATATTCTTGCCAAATTCTTACTGAATCTTGTCCGTGTAGATTATACTGATTTTGCCAGCCCCAGTTTTTCCATGCTTCTTCTATTTCGTTATTGCCGCACCAAAGCACAATGCATGGATGATGACGTAATCTTTCAATTTGATATTTAATTTCAGATTTTACATTTTGTAAAAAAGTAGCATCTGCAGGATACATGCCACCGGCAAACATAAAATCTTGCCAAACATAGATGCCTAATGAATCGCAGAGATCGTAAAAATCATCCGATTCATAAATTCCACCTCCCCAAACCCGAAGCATATTCATATTGGCTTCTTTAGCTTTTATGAGCAATGCTCGGTAATCGTTTCGAGTAACTGCATCAGGAAAAATATTTGCCGGTATCCAATTTGCGCCCTTCATATAAATAGGGGTTCCATTTTTTTCAAAATAAAAACTTTGACCAATACTGTCTTTTTCCTGAATTAATTTGATATCTAATTTTCTCTTAGCATTTAAAATGTCTTTTTTGATTTGATTTTTCTCTCTGCTAGACACATCATCATAACCATCTATCCAAACTTTTTTCCAAATGCCCGCACCTATGAAAACTGGCCCCCAATCCCAACCAAATTGATATTGGGCTTTTCTGGCATAAACCCTGTTGTTATCTGGATATACATTAGGCAAATTGGCTTTGGCAATATTATCGGTGATTTTTTTTGCGGAATTAAATACAATTCGAAAATTATTGGTTCCCAACTTTGCAACAGGTTTTATATTGCACACCCATTCCACAAACATATTGTTGGTAGTCATTAATAATTCATCGTTTACATAAACAAACGCATAAGTATCCAAACCATCAAAAACAAGATCAATTTTCTTTTTATTGAAAAGGGTTTTATCAATATTGAATTGACAATTATATTCCCAATTTAAAGTATCAATCCATTGAAGTTTTTGTTCGTTGTTGGCATAAAATGGGTTTTCAATTTGCTTGGTTTTTATTAAGTTGGTATGAACAGATCCTGGCACAATTGCAGAGTGCCAAATTTCGGTGTTGGTTGATTTGAATTGCCAGTTTTTGTTGAGATTAACTTCGATATTTTGAGCAAACAAAAAGCTGGATAGGAAAATAGAAAAGCAAAAAAAATACGTTTTGATTAGCATGATTTTAGTGCATTTAAAATAGAGCAAACTTCATCCGCATTTAGATTAACAGATGTCAATTGTTCATTCATTGTTGGTTGGGAAAATTGCATTTTACTTTCTATAAAGTTTCTTGCTGAGCTATGAAACTCAGTGGCTCCCGTATGTTTTGCAATTTCAACAATATTTTTCGAATTGATTCCGCTTCCTGGCATGATGATAATTCGATCATCTGCTTTTTCTACAAGTGCTTTTATATTATCCATTCCATCATAAGCAGTAGATTTTTGTCCGCTGGTTAAAATCCGTTCGCAACCACATTCGATTATATCTTCTAATGCTTCAAACATATTTTTCGTTCTGTCGAATGCCCTATGAAACGTAACGCCCATGGGATAGGCGAGTGAAGTTAATATTTTTGTTCTCTCTTTATCTACGGTGCCATCAATATTCAGCAATCCAATTACAACGCCATCGCATCCCAATTCTTTACACAACAATACATCTGATTTTATGATGTCAAATTCTGCATCTGAATACAAAAAATCACCACCTCTTGGTCTAATTATGGGATATAATTCAATAGATAAAACCGCTCTTGCAGCTTTGATAAAACCATAAGAAGGCGTCGTTCCACCATCGGCTTGGTTATCGCATAGTTCAATTCTCGACACTCCATTGGCTTCTGCCAAAATGCAACTCTCGATATTAAACGCAATAACTTCTAAAGTAAAATCCATAGGTTTTATATCAAAAATTTAGTAGAATGGATTTCGTTTTCGTCATTACTTTTTACACTAAATACAAATCCTTTTTGTATGGCATAACCGCCGTATTCGCCTTTTTTATTTAGGGCTAAAAATCCAACTTGTAAGGTTGCGGCTTTTTTACGATCTCTGTTTACGATGCGTTCGCAAGCTTTTTTACAAGCCATTTCTGGTGAATATCCATTGCGCATAAATTCCACAACCAAATGCGTTCCACAAATGCGAATTACTTCTTCACCAACACCACTGCTGGTTGCGGCGCCAATTTCATTGTCTACAAACAAGCCCGCACCAATGATAGGAGAGTCGCCAACTCTACCGTGAATTTTATAGGCCATTCCAGAAGTGGTTACTGCTCCTGATAAATCTCCATTGAAATCCATCGCTACCAGTCCCATTGTATCATGATTTGCCGTTCCATCTTCAAAAAAATTGGGTGCAAATGGGCCGTTTTGTTTTTTATTTTCAATGTTTATTTCTGGCTGATATTTACTTTTTAATAACCACTCTTTATATGCTTTTGAAGCATCATCAGATAATTTTTTTTCTTCTAATTTAAATCCGTTTTCCAATGCAAATTGTTGCGCGCCATGACCTACTAAAATTACGTGCGGTGTAGATTCCATTATTTTTCTGGCTACAGATATTGGATGTTTAATTTGTTCCAAACCAGCTACAGCTCCGCAATTTGCCTTTTCATCCATGATGCAAGCATCCAAGGTTACAATGCCATCTCTATCTGGAAATCCACCTAATCCCACACAACAATTTATTTCGTTTTCTATATAAATAGCGCCTGCTTCCACCGCATCCACCGATTTTCCTTGATTGGATAATATCTTCCAAGCTTCTGCATTTACAGGCATTCCGCTGTCCCATGTTGATACAACAATTGGTTTTTTAACTTGGGATGAAAATTTAGGGAGATTAATCGAGGCTAAACCCAATGATCCCATTTTTAGAAAGTTTTTTCTATTCATTCAAGCAAATTAATGATGATTTGCCAAATAATGAATATTTTCAAAAGATTCCATATTGGCATAACAACCAAAAGCTCCTGTGAATATGCCTTTATGTTTTCCATCCTTTGAACATAAAGCATAAACCACATCTTCATCCGATGGATTGCTTTCACCTTCAAACCTGTACGTTTCAATAATTTCAAATTCAATGGGATTGAGCCATTCATCTTTACTCAAATTTTTATCAAAATTGATGTTTAAATCCAATGTATATCCCATTTTTTTCAATGCCTCTAATGTTTCAACAACAGTTTCAAATGTGTTCATTTTTTGGGTTAAATGTATATCGCATTTGAAACTAATAACAGCATATTCATCAGGTACACAATTATTTCTGATCATAACTAATGAATGATGGGTAAAAAAACACTAGATTACGTACATTGCATACAAAATAGACATAACGGTAATCGCTAACACAAATTAGGACATTGTATATGTCTATTTTAATTAAAAAGTAAAAATTCAAAATTAAAAAATGGGAATAATAGTTTTTGTTTTTTTGACTTTTAAATTTTGAATTTTAACTTAATCAATAACCATTGAATTGGATTCATACATAACATGGACAAAAAGAAAACAACAAAGACTAAGCAATCATCTCAAACCAAAATTCTAAAAGGTAAATTAGATATCAGTAGAAGTGGAATGGGGTTTGTGATAGTAGAAGATCAAGAAAAAGACATTATTGTTAAGCCCAATGATTTTGGTAAAGCTTTTCATGGCGATACGGTTCGTGTTCAAATTGCCACTGGCGGGGGATTGGGTAATAAGCGAGTTGAAGGGAAAATTATTGATGTCGTTGAAAGAAAACAAGTGGTGTTTTTAGGAAATCTTCAAGTGACTAAAACGACTGCATTTTTTTGTCCGTCAGGCGAAAAACCCATTCCCGATTTTTTCATTCCAATGGATGAATTAAAAGGGGCTGTTGATGGAGATCGCGTTATGGCACGTTTGGTTCGTTGGGATAAAAATGACCGTAAACCTCAAGGTGTAATCGAATCCATTATTGATGCCCGTAATGAATCAGATTTAGCCATGAAAGAAATTTTAATTGGCGCCGGTTTTACTATGGGTTTCAATGATGCTGTTTTAAAAGAAGCCGAATCTTTCTCCGAAAAAATTACCCGTGAAGAATTGTCAAAAAGAAAAGATTTCAGAGATATATTAACCTTTACCATTGATCCAGTTGATGCTAAAGATTTTGATGATGCTATTTCAATCAGAAATCTAGATAATGGTAATTATGAAATTGGCGTTCACATTGCCGATGTAAGCCATTTTGTAAAACAAGGCAGCTTACTTGATAAGTCTGCATACGAAAGGGCCACAAGCGTTTATTTACCTGATCGCGTAAATCCAATGTTGCCCGAAAAGATTTCAAATGAATTATGTTCATTAAGACCTAACGAGGATAAATATACGTTTTCGGTAGTTTTTCAAATTACCAATAGAGCAGAAATTAAACATCAATGGATTGGTAGAACTGTAATTCACAGCAATCATAGATATGCTTACGAAGATGTACAACAAATCATTGAAACCCAAGAAGGGATAAACTTTAAAGCGATTTTGCTTTTAAATAATTTAGCAAAACAATTCCGGGCCAAAAGATTTGAACAAGGTGCAATAAATTTCTCATCAACCGAAGTGAAATTTCAATTGGATGAAAACGGAAGTCCTATTGGTATTGTCGTTAAGGAAAGTAAAGATGCGCATAAATTGATTGAAGAGTTTATGTTGCTTGCCAATAAAGCGGTTGCTGAATATGTGTCTAAGATAAAAATCAACAAAGAGGCCATACCATTTCCATATCGAATTCATGATACCCCAAGTGATGAAAAGTTAAAACCATTTGTGGCTTTTGCCAAAAAGTTTGGGTATGCATTTGACTTGCATGATGAAAAACAAGTGGCAACTTCTTTCAATAAATTATTGCAAGAAATTCAAGGCAAACCTGAACAACATGTGTTGGAACAATTGGGCATTCGTACGATGGCAAAAGCTGTTTACACCGCCGAAAACATTGGCCACTATGGGTTAGGTTTCGAGCATTATTGTCATTTCACATCTCCAATTAGAAGATATCCTGATGTAATGGTACATCGAATTTTATTGTCGTGTTTAGAAAAAAACATTAAAGTAGAAAATAAATTAGAAGATTGGTGTAAACATTGCAGCGATAGAGAACGTGCGGCAATGGAATGCGAACGTGCTGGAAATAAGTACAAACAAGTAGAGTTTATGAAGCAATACATCGGTGAAGAATTTGATGGTGTTATTAGCGGTGTATCTGGGTTTGGATTTTGGGTGGAAACCGTTGAACATAAATGCGAAGGATTAATCAGTATTAGAGATTTGAGTGAATACGATGATTTTCAACATGATGAAACGGATTACGCCCTTATTGGTTTAAATACGAAGAAGAAATTTAGAATGGGGGATAAAATCAAAATTCGTGTGGTATCTGCCAATTTAACCAAGCGTCAACTGGATTACGAATGGGTGGTGGAAGGCAGTTTATCTGTAAAAAAAGCAAAATCGAAAAGAAAATAAGATTACCTAAATAAAATTCATTTGTAAAATGAATTTATGGTGTACAAAATAGCGTATCAATTTCAATTGTAAAAAATTAAAACCAAGATTTAAAAATGCATTCTTTTGTTGATTTATCCTTAAAGTTTGAGCAGCATTTTAATAAAAGACAATTTCCAGAATCACCCGAAAATTTATATGACGCCGCGCAATATATTTTACAATTGGGTGGCAAAAGAGTAAGGCCAGTTGCGGTGTTAATGGCCAATGAATTGTTTTCAGATTTACATCAAGATGCGTTTCATATTGCATCTGCTATAGAATTGTTTCATAATTTCAGTTTGATACATGATGACATCATGGATAAGGCGCCATTGCGAAGAGGCATGGATACCGTGCATTCAAAATATGGTGAATCAACCGCATTACTAGCTGGTGATGTAATGTTGGTGGTGGCTTATGAACACATCAATAAAATGAGTTCCGATAAACTTCACGAAGTAATGAGCATGTTCAACAGAACTGCTAAAGAAGTTTGTGAAGGTCAGCAATTGGATATGGATTTTGAGCAAAAAGAAAATGTAGATTTTGAATCTTATTTACAAATGATTACGCTTAAAACTTCGGTTTTATTGGCAGCAAGTTTACAATTGGGCGCAATTGTGGGTGGTGCAGGTATCGGAAATCAGCAACATTTATATGAGTTTGGTAAAAATCTTGGAATCGCGTTTCAAATTCAAGATGATTATTTAGATGCATTCGGTGATCCCAAAAAATTTGGAAAGCAAGTGGGTGGAGACATAATAGCTAATAAAAAAACATTCTTACTGATACATGCTTTGGATGTGGCAAATGATGCACAAAAAAATGAATTGAATTCATTGTTAAAAGATAATTCACCTGAAAAAGTACAAAAGGTTTTACAATTGTTTTCTGAATGTAAAGTAGCCGATTGGGCAAATGAGTTGAAAGAACAATACTTCAAAAAAGCGATGGCTTCACTTGAAGCGATAAATGTATTAAGCAATAGAAAAACGGAATTAGAAAAATTAGCTCGGTTTTTATTAGACAGGGAAGTTTAATTTTTTATTTAAAATGATTCATCAATAAAAAATCCAATTTTATATGAGTAACGGATTATTTCGTAAAAAAAACATCAACAGTATTTTAGCAGAAGGATCTGATGGTAGCCATGGTGGCGGATTGAAAAGGGTATTAACTGTAAAAGACTTGACCTTTTTTGGTATTGCCGCAATACTGGGTGCAGGCAGTTTTAGTAGTTTGGGTGGCGCGGTTTTTAATGGTGGCCCTGGCGTAATTGTGTTGTTTATCATTACGGGAATAGCTTGTGCGTTTACTGCTTTCTGTTACTCTGACTTTGCCAGTCGTATACCCGTTGCAGGTAGCGCGTATACATACGCTTATGCTAGTTTTGGTGAGTTGTTTGCTTGGATTATTGGCTGGGCTTTAATCATGGAATATTCAATTGGTAATATTTATGTATCGTACAGTTGGAGTGATTATTTCACTTCTTTTATGGAACGCATGAACGTACATATTCCTGCTTATTTATGTACAAGCTACATGGAAGCAAAGCATGGTATTGAATCAGGAAGTACAAATACTGATATTGTTTCTGCTTGGAATAATGCACCAATATTTAGTGGAATAAAAATCATTTTAGATTTACCTGCTTTAATCATCAATTTTTTAATAACCTATCTAGTATATCGTGGCATTAAAGAAAGTAGAAATTTTAGCAACTTGATGGTGATTTTAAAGTTGGGGGTTGTGTTTTTAATTATTTTAGTGGGCGGATATCTTGTTTTACAAAATGGTCTTACTTCCAATTGGCTTCCACAAAATGATGACGGTGTAAAATCCTTTATGCCAAATGGATTTAGCGGTGTGATGGCTGCTGTGGCTGGTGTTTTCTTTGCTTATATTGGTTTTGATGCAGTAAGTGTGTTAGCAGAAGAAAGCAAAGATCCTCAACGAGATTTGCCCAAAGGCATGATTTATTCTTTGGTCATTTGTACGGTGATTTATATTTTATTAACCTTGGTATTAAGTGGAGCAGTAAACTACAAAAATTTTGAAGGAGTTGGAGACCCGTTGGCATTCATTTTTGAGCCCCAAAACTTAAACATCGCTTGGATGCAATTGCTGGTGTCTATTTGCGCTGTTGTAGCCATGACGAGCGTTCTATTGGTTTTTCAAATGGGACAACCCCGCATTTGGATGAGCATGAGTCGTGATGGATTATTACCGCCTGTTTTTCAAAAAATACATCCTAAATTTCAAACACCATCTTTTGCAACAATCATAACGGGGTTTGTGGTGGGTGTACCAATTATATTTACAGATAAAACATTTGTACTTGATTTTACAAGTATTGCTACTTTGTTTGCATTTGTGCTCGTTTGTGGTGGCGTTTTGCTTTTACCAACAAAAGAAAAAGAACAAGGAAAATTTCATTTGCCGTTTATTTCATCACGCATCATTTTTCCAGCAATAATCATCGGTACAATAATTATTCTTCAACTATTTTCTAAAAATTATTTTAGCGGATTATTTAATTTAAATGGCGATACATCGACCATAACTTTCAATATCTCATCAATTATTTTCTGGTTAAGCTGCATCATTTTTTCAGTTATAACGCTATTTAAAAACTGGTCTTTAATTCCTTTGTTGGGTTTGGTTACATGCTTGTATTTATTAACCGGTATGACTGCAATGAATTGGGCTTGGTTTGGTGGTTGGTTGGTATTGGGATTGGTTGTTTATTTTATGTACGGGTATAAAAAAAGTAAACTGGCTTAGTAGATTTATTGTTGGTGATAATACCAACAAGAGCAAAAAAATAATACACATTGAAATACGAAGTAGGAGATAAAATAATTGTGTTGATTTCTGATGAAGAAGGAAAAGTAGTGGAAATCATTAATGATAAAATGGTGATGATAGAAGTGCGTGGTGTCAAATTCCCAGCCTACATGGATCAAATTGATTTCCCTTATTTCAAAATGTTTACCCAGAAAAAAGTAGTAGAAAAGAAAAAAATCCATGTAGACAACATTAAGAAAGAAAAACAATCTACAAGGATCAAAACGGCTGATGGTGTTTTTATAAATTTCATTCCTGTTTATGATAAAGATATTTTTGACGACGACATTGTTGAGAAACTAAAAGTGTATCTTATAAATTTTAACGAAGAAACTTATCAGTTTAAGTACAATCTTGTATTTGCTGGTGAATCGAGTTTTGATTTGGTGGGAAATGTGTATGGATTGAGTGATTTTTATTTACATGATATCAATTTTGAAGATGTAAGTGATTCTCCAAGTTTTGAATTTGAGTTTTCATTAGCCGATTCAAATCCTAAAAAAGCGCCTTATTTTGAAAGGTTGTTAAAACTTAAAGGAAAACAAGTTTTTAAAAAAATCGAAGAATTAAAAGAAACAGGAGCGGCTTCATTTTCTTTTGAATTGTTTTTACATTATCCCGATAAAGTTATTGAAGAAGAAAAGTTAGATCTGTCTAAATTAAACAATGCAGGCTTTAAGATATACGACATCTCCAAAGTGAAATCAAATTTACAGCCGGCAAGAACTGTGGTTGATTTACACATAGAAAAACTAATAGATAACTGGTCTCATCTTTCAAATTTTGAAATATTAAATATTCAGTTAGATAATTTCGAAAAATATTTCGAGTTGGCCGTCTTGCACCGTCAAAATTCATTGGTGATCATTCATGGCGTAGGGGAAGGCAAATTGAAAAATGAAATTCACGAATTATTAAAACCTAGGGCTGTTGTAAAGTCATTTGTTAACCAATATCATCATTTGTATGGATATGGTGCAACGGAAATATTTTTTAATTTATAAATCAAATTATTTCAATCTTCTTTTCTTAATCATTCCGCCTTTCATATCTTTCACACTAGTCATGAATACAAAGGCATTGGAATCAATTTTTCAATTTCTTTTTTAAGTTTATTCACTTCAAGTCGAGTGATGATGGTGTAAACAATTTTCATGTCGTACATTTTTTCTCCACTTTTTCCAAAACCACGTTCTCCATTATATACCGTAACACCTCGCCCCAATTCATTTGTAATCATTTTTATAATTTGTTCTTCTTTAATTGAAATAATGGAAACACCCGTATATTCTTCAATTCCTTCGATTAAAAAATCAACAGTTTTTGAAGCGGCAAAATAGGTAAGCATCGCATAAAGTGCTGTTTCGATAGATATCACCCAAGCTGCAATAGAAAAAATAAAAATATTAATAACCAGAATCAAATCTCCAATAGAAAGTCCTGTTTTTTTACTCATTTCAATAGCTAATACTTCAGTGCCATCAATAACAGCACCGGCACGCATGGTTAATCCTACGCCTGCGCCAAGAAAAAAACCGCCAAAAACAGAGATCAACAATTTGTCGTTTGTAATATGTGGATATGGAAAAAATGCAACGCATATAGCAAGGCCAGTAATGGCAAAACAAGTTTTAATGGCAAATTCTTTACTGATGGTGTTTTTTCCGATTAATATAAATGGGATGTTGATTGAAACGATAAGTAGAGATAAATTGATACCCAATACTTGATTGACTAATAACGACAATCCCATTGAGCCACCATCAATAAAATGACTGGGCATTAAAAAACCTTTTAACCCAAAGCCGGCAGAAATTATGCCCAATAAGATCATCATAATATCAAAGCAAATTAATTTTATGGAAATGGCTTTTTCTTTAGCTTTTTTAATTTGTAAGAAATTATTTTCAGACAAATCAGGTTGTGATTTTACAATTTGTTTTTTAATTATTCCAACTATCTTCTTTTTCATTTTCTTTTCTTTACAATTCAAATGTCATCAATTAAAACACAAAAACCTTTTTTAAAACTAATTTTTTAATAGCAGTTCCAATATTTTTTACTTTTTTGATTTTTTACTTTATAATTTTTTGAAACATTCAATTTTCCAAACAATAATTTGACATACATTTACAAATACTATCAGCCGGTTATCGCTCTGTTTAATCAGAGAGGAAAGTCCGGACAGCAAAGGGCAGCATACCGGTTAATGGCCGGCTTCTTTTTGAAGAAAAAGAAAGAGAAAGTGCCACAGAAAATAACTGTCTCAATTTATTGAGATGAGGGTGAAAACGTGAGGTAAGAGCTCACGGTAAGATGTAGTAATATGTTTTACGGGTAAACCTTATGCGCTGTAATGCCACGTATATCAATGTTTGAGAGCGGCTCGCTCAAATTCAGCAATGATGCATTGAAGGGTAGGCAGCAAGATTGAGTTAG
>Ga0114972_10000627_pt1 | contig 26289 bp, 22 predicted proteins | sample M_140807_EF_Meta_FD_87354 | JGI IMG/M metagenome (GOLD analysis project Ga0114972, IMG submission 87354) | Freshwater microbial communities from Lake Montjoie, Canada to study carbon cycling - M_140807_EF_MetaG | ecosystem: Environmental > Aquatic > Freshwater > Lake | place: Lake Montjoie...
CGATCACTCGCCGGCGAGAACGACGCGGAAGCCGCCGGAGAAGTCGGTGAACGAGGGATCGTTCTTGTTGCGATCAGCGGAACGGCAACGGGCCGGGTCGTAGCCCCAACCGCCCCCCCGCAGGACTTTCAGCGTGCCGGTCGACGGCCCCTGCGGATCGTCCCCTCCGGCGAGCGCCGACTTGTACCAGTCGGAGCACCACTCGTAGACGTTGCCGTGCATGTCGCACAGGCCCCAGGGGTTGGGCTTTTTTAAACCGACGCGGTGGGCATAGGCCTCCTTGTGGTCGCTCGTGTTGCCGTAGTGCCAGGCATGGTCGTCGAGCTTGCGCGGATCGGCGCCGAACGACCACGCCGACTTCGTGCCGGCGCGGCAGGCGTATTCCCACTCCGCCTCCGTCGGCAGCCGGTAGTGCTCCCCCTTCTCGAGCCATCCCCCGCCGCGTTCCAGCGTTGTCAGCTTGCGGCAGAAGGCGACCGCGTCGTGCCAGTCGACATACACCGCCGGCGCGTCATCTCCATCGACGACACACCGCTGCCCCTTCCAGGGCTCCGACTTCATCACCGCCTTCCACTCGGCCTTGGTGACGACCGTGCGGCCGATGAGGAACGGATGATGGATCGCGACGCGCTTTTTCGCTTCGTCGGTGCCGCGCCCCTTCTCCGTCACCGGGCTCCCCATCGTGAAGCTGCCGGCGGGGATCGGCACGAGCTTCATCCCCACCGAGTTGACGCCGGGCCGGCCGGCGACGGTCCGGCGCGCCGGTGTTGTTGTGGCGGTCTTCTTCGCGGGGGCTTTCGCCCGCGGCGCGACCTTCTTCGCCGGTCGCTTCTTGCCGGCCGGGGCTGCGGATGGGGCGGCCGGCTTCCTGGCCGTCGACGTTTTCGCGGCGGTCGTTTTCTTGAGGGCCATCGGGTTGCTCCGGAGTGGGGGGGACAACCCCATTTCAACCGCTCCCCGGCCGGCACACAACCGCCCCCGCCGGATCACTCCTCCTCGATGTGGAGGCGGTGCATGACCCGATGGACGAACGGCGCGACGACCAGCGACGCCACGCCAATGAAGAGGAGCCCGGAAAAGAGGGCATAGAACGACGCGAACAACTTCCCCGCCTGAGACGTCATCTGGTCGACCGGCCCCATGCCGCCGAGGATCATCGACGCATTCAGAAGGGCATCGATCCAGGGGAGACCTCCGAGCCAGTGGTAGCCGAGGACGCCGAACCCCAGCGCCAGCGCCACCAGGCCGCTGGCGATGGAGAGATGCCACGCCACCCGCCGCGCGAACGCTTGCCGGGGGAGGAGCGATTCGCGGTGGTGTTCGAACATGCAGAGCCACTTCGGGGGGGCGCAGGGCCGGGGCTGATCAGGCCGCCGACCTGTTCTGGGCCTTGTAGAGATACGGGTTCATGGTCGGATCGTTGTACATCTTCATCATCCGGAACACACGCAGCGGCCGCTGCCCCAGGAAGATCTCCGTGAGGAGACGGTCGATCGCCTCGATGAGATGGCCCCGCTGGGCGTCGAGCACCGCCATCCGGGCCGCCGCCTTCTCGCGGTGCTCCTGGGTGGCATCGGCACGGTCGAGCTGCTCGCGCATGTGGAATCGGCGAAGCTCGAGGATCGACAGCCGGTCGATCGCCGAGCCGGGAGTCTCGGTGGCCGCGGGAGTGCCGGCAGCGGCCTGGATCCCGCGGGCGGCAAGCTCGGTGACGAGCCAGTCATCGACCTTCTCGATGGCGTCGTTGCGGGCCTGGTTGAAGCGGTCGATGTTCCGCTTCACCTCGGCGATCCGCGCATCGGTCACCTCGGGAGAACGGGCGATGTCCTCCTCGTGCCAGAGCTGGAAGTTGAACTTGTGGAGGTCGCAGATCCGCCCCTCGAGCTCGGTGGCGGCATGCCCCGGATCGACAACATGCCACTCCGCCACGAGCCGCTCGAGGAGCGAGTCGATCTCGGCGGCCGGGAGCGGCGGCGAGGAGGGATCGGCGGGGCGGCGGCAGGCGCACTGCGAGGAGCAGCTGGTCATCTGGGGATCTCCCGGGAAATGGTGAGGAAACGGTGTTGAAACGGTGGATCGAAGTCAGGCGGCGCGGCGGATGACGAGGCACAGATTCGCCCCGCCGAAGCCGAAGGAATTGCTGGCGGTCACGGTGACGGGGTGCGGCCGGGCGACATGCGGAACGTGGTCGAGTCGGCAGCGCTCGTCGGGATGGTCGAGGTTCAGTGTCGGGGGGATCGTCTGGCGGTCGATGGCCGCCAGACAGGCAAGCGCCTCGAAGGCGGCCGCCGCGCTGACGAGGTGGCCCGACATGCTTTTCGTCGAACTGACCGGGATGCCGTCGGCTGCCCTGCCGAGCGCGAGGCGGATCGCCGCCGCCTCGGCCACGTCCCCCACCGGCGTGCCGGCCGCGTGGGCGTTGACGTAGTCGACCCCGGCCGGTTCCACGCCGGCGTCGCGGAGCGCCAGCTGGATCGCGCGGGCGGCTTCCGTCGGATCGTCGCTCGGGATCACCATGTGTGCCGCGTCCCCCGACATGCCGACTCCGGCCAGTTCGCCGCGAACCCGTGCGCCGCGCCCCTCGGCGTGGCGGCGCGCTTCGAGGACGAGCACCGCGCTCCCCTCCCCCATCACGAAGCCGTCGCGATCGCGGTCGAAGGGGCGCGAAGCGCGGACAGGATCGTCGCTGCGGCGGGAGAGCGCGCGGAGGTTGTAGAAGGCGGCAAAGCCAGTGGGGGAGAGGATGTCGCCGCCGCCGGCCAAGCAGACGTCGACCAGCCCCGTGGCAATCCAGCGGCGGGCCAGCGCCAGCGCATAGCCGCTGGAGGCACAGGCCGCGGCGACCGTCACCGCCGGACCGTCGATCCCGAGGTGGGTGGCAATCCGGTGGACGAGACTCGGGGAACGGTCGGGGCAGAAGACCTGCCGGCCACCGGCGAGGAAATCGGCCTCCCAGCCCTTGAGTTGCTCCGCCCCGATCCCCAGAACGAGGCCGACGCGCGCCGCGGCGATCGGGCCGCCGCGCCGGTCGCCGAGCCCGGCATCGGCCCGGGCCGCGTTGGCCGCTGCCAGACAGATCCGGCCGAGGCGGTCGAGGGAGTCGTCCGCGGCCACCGCCGGGATCGCGGTGACTGGCGCGGCGAACTGCCTCGCCTCGCGGCTGAACCCCGCGCCATCGATCTCGACGACGCCCGATCGCCCGGCGAGGAGCCCGTCGGCGATCGTATCGAAATCGTTTCCGAGCGGGGTCACGGCACCGATGCCGGTGATCATCGCTGATCGATCGGTGCGAAGGGGGGCTCGCGTCATGCGGCAATCCTCCTCCGCTCCATCGCCCCGAGCGCCGCCGGGGCGAGGTCGAGATTCACCATCGCTCCCCATCCCAGACGGAGCGACCAGAGGCAGCCGTCGCAGTCACCGGGGAGATTGGGGCCGCCAGCGCGACCGGCCTGCTCGAGGAGGATCGCCAGCGCGGCCAGAGAAGGATGGCCGGGGGGGGATGTCGTCGCAGCGGCGTCGAGCACCGCCATCCTCGGCACGGTGCGGAGCGACAGCCGCAGGCTCCCGGTGGCGGCCCGATCGAGGGCCAGCGCCACGCCGCGGCAGACAGCGTCGCCGGGAACGTCGCCCCGGTCGTCGAGCACCGGCTCTTCATCCCAGGCGGTGAGCACGAGCCAGCAACCCTCGACCCCCGGCTCGTCGAGGAGCGACAGCGCCGTGACGAACGCCTCGGAGAGCGCCTCGGGGCCACCGCCGACGCCGATGTTGGGGCCGTGGATCCGCAGGCCAACGCTCACGGCACTGGCCAGCGCATGGAGTGAGCACTGGGGGACGACATGCGGCGAGACCGTCACCGGACCCCCCTCCCGCAGATTGACGAGCGTGCGGGCGCTCACCGGGCGGCCGGCGCCACACGGGGCGGCGACGACGGCGAAGCGATCGCCCGCGCCGGCCCGGGGATTCCCCGGGCTCTGGCCGAGCGCGGCCATCGCCTCCTGGACGGCGCGGATGCCGACGACGGTGTGCTCGTCGGCGTGGCGGAGGAATCGTGGCGGCAGCGGCGGGGCCCCCGGTACGGGCGCCTCGCGCAGCACCCCAATCCCCGCCGCGCGGCAGGTGACGGTCGCATGGACCGCGACGGGGCAGGAGAGGTGGGGCGTCGTCATGCTCGGAGACCCTCGCCGGGCGGGAGGTCAGGCCGCCCTGCGGACCGACTTGGCGGCGATCTTCGTCTCCAGGACGTCGAGCAGATCGCCAACCGACTGGATGCCGTCGAGGAGCTCGCTTTCGATCTGGATGCCGAAGTGACTCTCGATGTGGAGAACGAGGCCGGCCATGTCGAGCGAGTCGAGATTCAGACCCTCGCGGAGCGTGGTCGATTCCTCGACGGCGGGGTAGGCCTCGCCGGTCTCCTTCTCGAGCAGCTCGAGGACGACCGCCGATAATGTCGCGCGCTCCATGGGGATGGGCTCCTGGGTGTCCGGGCCGGCGCCATTGGGCGTCGACTCACCGAACCGTGGGGGATGTGGGGGGCCTGGGGCTCCGGTATGCTCCGCCGGGCTCGATGCCACAGGGGCCTCGGTCCGGGCAAGGGGGGCGGAGGGTACCGAATGACGGACGCACGACGAAGCCCAATTCCACCCCCTGCCGGAGCCCTTCCCGGGGCCGTGCAACGGGGCCTTGACCTGCTCGCGGCGGCCTACACCTGCATCCTTCTCTACGCCACGCACCACCCGCGGCCGGCCGAGCTCGTCGGCCCGGATGCCCCCGGCGACAAGTCGCTCCACCTCATCGCCTACACCCTCCTCGGCGGCCTCGTGGCGGCGGCCTTCGCCTCCCGCGGTGGATGGGGTTGGCGAGCCGCGGCGGCGCTGTTCGTGCCGCTGGCGCTGTTTGCGGCGGCCGACGAGCTCACCCAGCCGCTCTTCGGCCGCTTTGCCGACGGCGTTGACTGGGCCTTCGACGAGCTGGGGCTCGTCGCCGGGATCGGGCTGGTGACCGTGGCGGCGTGGCTCCTCGCCCCCTTCCTCACCCGGACCGTGGACCGGCCTGGGGAGGCCTGATCAGAAGTTCGGGGTCGGGGGACGGTAGTCGGCGAGGTTCACGGTGCGGAACCACTCAATCGTCCGCTCGAGCCCCGCGCGGAGGGCGATCGTCGGCGCCCAGCCGAGCCGGTCGCGCGCCAGCGTAATGTCGGGGCGGCGGCGCTCCGGGTCGTCGACCGGCAGGGGGCGGTGGACGATCGCCGATGACGATCCGCACAGCTGAACCGTCAGCTCGGCCAGTTCGCGGATCGTGAGCTCGCCCGGATTGCCGATGTTCACCGGGCCGACGAAATCGTTCGGGGCGGCCATCATCCGCATCATCCCCTCGATGAGGTCGTCGCGGTAGCAGAAGCTCCGGGTCTGGTCGCCCGAACCGAAGATCGTGATCGGTTCGCCGGCGATCGCCTGGCGGATGAAGTTGCTCACCACCCGGCCGTCGTAGGGATTCATCCGCGGGCCGTAGGTGTTGAAGATCCGCACGATCCGGACGTTGAGCCGGTGGGCACGGTGGTAATCCATGAACAGCGTCTCGGCGGCCCGCTTCCCCTCGTCGTAGCAGGCCCGCGGTCCGACCGGATTGACCGCGCCGCGGTAACTCTCCGGCTGCGGATGGACTTCCGGGTCGCCGTAGACCTCGCTCGTCGAGGCCTGGAGAACCTTGGCCCGGCAGCGCCTCGCCATCCCCAGGACGTTGATCGCCCCGATCACGCTCGTCTTCATCGTCTTGATCGGATTGAACTGGTAATGCCCCGGCGCCGCCGGACAGGCGAGGTTGTAGATCTCGTCCACCTCGAGCCACAGCGGATGGACGATGTCGTGGCGGAGGAGCTCGAAGTTCGGCTGCGCCAGGAGATGGGCGACGTTCGCCTTCTGGCTCGTGAAGAAGTTGTCGACGCAGATCACGTCGTGACCTTCGGCGACGAGCCGCTCGCACAGATGGCTGCCGAGGAAGCCGGCGCCGCCGGTGACGAGGATCCGCTTGAGGGAGGGCATGGGGTGGGGGTCCGGGGGAGCGGTCTGAAGCGGGGTCAGCGGCCGAGGGAGGAGAGGTAGCGAACGAGATCGGCGAGATCCTCGGCCGAGAGGTCGTCGACGAGGCCGGCGGGCATCAGCGAGGAGCCGGGGGCCTCCTCCTCGATGTCGGCCAGCTGGAGACGAACCTCGCGATCGAGCGCGGTTCGCAGCACGAGCTCGGTGTCGGAGCGCGACACCGGAATGCCACCGGTGACCTGGCCGTCGGTCGTGACGACGACGAGCGAACCGTAGCCCTCCTTGACGCTCTTGGCCGGATCGAGAAGGGCCTCGAGGAGGTAGTCGGGCTGCGCCGCCGATCCGATGGCCGTCAGATTCGGGCCCACGCGCCCCCCTTCGCGGTCGATGCGGTGGCAGGCGACGCAGCGGAGCGACTCGCGCCGGTAGAGCTCGCGGCCGCGGCCGGCGTCGGCCCCGGCGGCGACCAGCGCCAGGATCCCGGCGCGCTGTTGGGGCGTGATCGAGGGAAGGCCGCCCGTGGCGCTGGCGCGCTCGAGCACGGCCGCGAGGGCCGGCTCCGGCCGTCCGGCGGCGGTCACGTCCTGGAGCACCGCGCGGAGCGTCGGCGCGGGAAGCGCGACATCGGCCAGCGGGATCGCGAGCCGGTCGGCGCCGCCGCGGGCGCCGAGGAAGGCGCGGAGAACCTCATGCACGGCCGTGTCCCCCGGGCCCCTGGCGAGCCATGCGGCGGTGAGCCCGGCGGCCTCGTCGACCGACCGGCCCACGAGTGCGGCGAGGCTCGCAGCCACGAGCGGCTCCGGGGTCGTCGGCCCGGCAGCGAGCGTGGCCAGGGCGTCGTGGGCCGCCTTGCCAGGGAGGTTGCCGAGGGCCCGACAGGCGGCCTCGCGCCGCGGCAACGGCCGATCGGCATCGGCGGCGGTGCGCTCGAGCGTCTCGGCCGCAGCCTCGACCCGCCAGACTCCGGCGGCGTCGATCGCGGCGCGTTCGAGGGCCTCGTCGGCGCTCGTGAGGAGTCGCGTTAGCCCGGCGAGATCCCCCACCGGCGCGACCTTCCGCTTCCGTTGCGAGTCGGCGAGATGGTCGAGGAGCGCTGCCGACTTGGCCGCGGGTGTGGTGGCGGCGAGGGCGACGTCGTACACCAGACGCAGCTCCTCGGCCGTGCCGAGCAGCGCGACGGCATGGAGGAGGGCGTCGAGCTCGGCGCCCGTGACGGCGCCCTGCTGCCACTGCTCCACCATCCAGCCACTGGCGGCGGTCGTTTCCGCTGCCCGGATCGCGAACAGGACGCGCGCGATCTTCCCGCCATCGTCGAAGCTGCCGGCGAGGACCGCCGGGAGCCAGGCCCCCTGGAGCTCGCGGGCAGCAAGCCACACGGCGTAGTCGAGGGCGTCGTCGCGCGGCTGGTCGACCACCCGCAGCGCCAACTCCGCGGCGCGCTTGGAGTCGGCCGGCGAGGCCCCGACGCGGGTGCCGACGGCGGCCAGCGCCCGCACCCCCTCCAGCCGCACCGTCGCGAGATCGTCGTCGACGGTCGGGGCGAGGAGGTCGATCGGGCCGGGGCTGCCGGCCGGGCCTGCGCCCACTCGGCCGAGGCGGTCGGCCCAGTCGACGACGACGCGGCAGGCGGCGGCCCGGGCGCGGGGGTCGGGCGAGGTGAGCACCCGCGACAGGAGCGCTCCGTCGATGGCCGCAGTCGAGCCGTCGTCGAGCCCCTGACGGAGCCAGAGAAGCTCGAGGCAGCGCCGTTCGAGGCCAGGGTGGTAGCCGGGGGACGAGGGCGCGGCGCGGCGTGCGGCGGAGGCCCAGGCGTCGAGATCGGGGCCGACCTCGTCGATCCCCCGCTCCACGAGCACGCGCCGGGCGGCGTCACGGGCCCAACCGTCGGCCGTGAGCCCATCGATCAGTTCGCCGTTGGAGAGCGTCGTGCCATCGAATCGCGGCACGAGCGCACGCCCCTTCGCCGTCACGCGCCAGATCCGGCCATGCGTGCGGTCGCGACGGTCGTCGCGGAAGTCGACCTCCCCGTGCTGGATGATCGGGTTGTACCAGTCGGCGATGTAGATCGCCCCGTCGGGCCCCATCTTGACGTCGATCGGCCGGAAGTCGACGCGCGGTGAGCGGATCAGGTCGGGGAGCTTTTCACTTGCAAACCCCGAGCCCGATTCGGTGAGCCGGTAGCGGCAAACGCGGTTGGCGCGGAAATCGTGCGTCACGAGCACCCCGTGCGCGTCGGCAGGGAGATGGGCCCCGGAGAGAATCTCCAGGCCGCAGAGCTTCGGGCTCCCAGGATTCATCCCATGGAGGATTCGCGGCGTGCCGACGGCGGTGACGTAAGCGGCGCCCGGGAAGGCGAGGTTGATCCCCTCGCCGCCGGCGCCGTCGGTGACCAGCGACCGGCCCCAGGGATCGATCGCATGCCCCCACGGATTCACCCAGCCGCGGGCGAAGACCTCGAGCTCGAGGGTCGAGGGGCGAAATCGCCACATCCCCCCGCCGTTCAAGCGCTGCACGCCGGAGGGCGTCTCGACATGGCTGTGGATGTAGATCGACTGGTTGAAAGAGAGACGCGCGTCGACGCCCCAGCGGAAGGTATGGATGAGATGATGGGTGTCCTCGGTGCCGAAGCCGGAAAGGACCGTGCGCCGCGTGTCGGCCCGGCCGTCGCCGTCGGTGTCGGCGAGGTGGAGCATTTCCGTGGCATTGGCGACGTAGCAGCCGCCGTCGCCAGGGAGGACAGCCGTCGGCATGTGGAGCCCGGTGGCGAAGACTTGCGAGCGATCGGCGACGCCGTCGCCGTCGGTGTCGTCGAGGATCGTCACCGTGTCGTCGGGGATCTCACCGGGGCGGAGCTGCGGATAGACACTCGACGACGACACCCACAGCCGTCCGCGCGGATCGAAATTGATCTGGAGCGGCTTGCGGATCGCCGGGTCGGCGGCGAACAGATTCACCTCGTAGCCCTCGGCCACCTCCATCGCCTCAAGTTCTGCGGCCGGATCGGGGACGGGGATGTCGGTGAGGGCGCGCTGGGCCGAGGCGACGGAGGGAAACGCGGCGACGACGAGAAAGGCCGGGAGCAGCGCGCGCAGCGGGGAGGCGAGGGGCATGTCAGGGAGACTCCTGGGCCAGCTTCTGCACCGTCGCCTCGGCCGCCTCGACGAGCGGGTCGAACTGCAAGATCTCGACGGCGTTGTTCCCCTGTTCGTGGCGGCGGAAGAGGAAGAGATACGTCTCGTTGGCGGGGCGCCAACGGTGGAAGAAGAGCCGGTTCTTCTCGTTGACCGCCGCGCGGAGCGTGGCGGTGCGGGCGGCGAAGTCGCCCGACAGCGGCTTCCCCGTGGCAGCGGCGAAGACGGCGGCGGCGGCATCGTAGCCGGCAGCGGAGAGATGGACGCCGTTCTCCGTCAGGCGCTCGCCGGCTGGAAGGCTGTTGGTCACCCCGCCGAACAGATCGACGATTCCGGCTCCTTCGTCGATCGCCACGGCGCGGATCGCCGCGGCATAGTCGGAGAGCGCGGCGTTGCGCGCGGTGGCCGCGACGGCGGAGAGCGGGGGGGTGGCCTCGAAGGGGGGCGGAGTAACGAGGACCAGCCGCGTCGGGGGGGCCCGGTCGCCGGCTTCCCGCGGCGGCTCGCGGAGATCGCGACAGAGGCGGCCGAGCTGCGCGCGGAACGCCCCGAGGCCGGCAACGCCGGCAAACGATTCATTGCGGCCATAGGCGACGATCACGACCGTGAACTCAAGGCCGCGGACGAGATCGAGGAGACGGGCGTAGCCGGCCGACGGCGCGTCAAACACGCCGCGCGACTCGGCCCACACCGTGTCGCCGCTCCAGCCGAGATTGCGGAAGGTGAGGTGGGCGCCGGGATGCGTGGCCACCAGGGCCGTCTCGATCGCGCCCCGTTCCCCCTCACGCTCGATGATCGCGTCGCCGAGGAGGACGACCCGGTCACCGGCATGGAGCTCGAAGCCCGGCCCGCCGGCCGGCTCTGCAGCGCCGGTGCCGGACCACGGCCACAGCGCCACGGCGAGGAGCAACTGGGCAGCCAGCGGCGGGAGACCGACCGACCGAGGACGCTCTGGCGAGGGCATGGCGGACGCTTCCGGAGTGGCGGGAGAGGTGGTAGTGTAGCCTTCGCCGCGGGGGCCGGGGGCGTCCGCAGCGGCGGCGCGGGCTGCCGATTTCCATCCACCCCATCCCCACCATCTGCACGTATTTCGGAGAGCCATCCATGAAGGGCAACATCAACCACTCCCTCGTCTACTGGTGCTACAACATCGCCGGCGACAAGTGGGACCTGGAGAAGATGTGCCATGTCGCCAAGGACCTCGGGTGCACGTCGATTGAGATCCTCGAGCCCGAGGCCTTCCCGACGCTCAAGAAACATGGCCTGACCTGCGCGCTGGCTGCCAACGGCATGCCCGGGGCGCCGTTCATGCGCGGCTTCAACAACCCGGCCTACCAGGCGGAGGTGATCGAGCGGACAACAAAGACGATCGACGCCTGCGCCGAGCACGGGATGCCGGCCGTGATCGCGTTCACCGGCTACAAGTGGCGCGACGCCGACGATCCCAACAGCGGCGAGATCTCGCTCGAGGAGGGGGCCGACCACTGCGTGAAGGGGCTCAAGGCGATCGCTGCTCACGCGGAGAAGAAGGGGGTGACGATCTGCCTCGAGCATCTGAACACGCGCGACGGCAGCCATCCGATGAAGGGCCACCCCGGCTATCAGGGGGACGATATCGACTACGTGGCGAACATTTGCCGCCGGGTCGGATCACCGCGCGTCAAGCTCCTCTTCGACATCTACCATGTCCAGGTGATGAACGGCGACGTGATCCGCCGGCTCGAGGAGTGCAAGGATGTCATCGGCCACATCCACACCGCCGGCAACCCCGGCCGCGCCGAGCTCGACGACAACCAGGAAATCAACTTCCCGCCGATCATGCGGAAGATCGTCCAGCTCGGCTACAAGGGCTGGGTGGGGCATGAGTTCATCCCCACGCGCGACGCCCTGACCGGGCTCAAGCAGGCCGTCAGCCTGTGCGACGTGTGAGCCGGCAGGTTTCGGCCGGGCGAGCCGGTCACGGCCGGGCCAGGATGATCCGTACGTCGGCGACGTTCGTGCCGGTGGGCCCGGTGCGCACCAGGCCCGCGGCGCGCTCGAGGGCCGGCAGGCTGTCGCAGCGGGCCAGCGCCCGCGCAAGCGCCGCCCGGTCGGAGCCGAGCGTCCGGGCCACCGTCGCATCGGCCACGCCACCGGCCGCGTCGGTGGGGCCATCCTCGCCGTCGGTCCCCACGCTCGCCACGAGGAGGCCGGCCGGCCAGTTGGCCGCCGCCGCGACGGCCGCGAGCACCGTCTGCTGATTGCGTCCCCCCAGGCCGTGATCGGCGGGGATGACCACCGTCGCCTCTCCCCCTTCGATGACCGCGCGGGGCCGGCCGTCCCGGGTCGCCCGGGCTGCCAATTCGCTCCCTTCGACCGCGAGCCGGAGGCCGATCGCCTCGGCGTGGTTGAGCGCCGCGGGGGTATCTGGGGCGGCGCGACGGACGAGGGTGTCGTAGCCGAGGGCCCGGGCCGCGGCGGCGGCGGCCTCGACGGCCGTATCGTTGTTGCCCACGATCCGGTGGCTGACACGACAGCCGGCGGCGGTTTGCCAGTCAGGGCCGGAGCGGGCCGCTGGCGCTGCGCCGGTGGTCTGGTCACGATCGCGACGGAGGCTCGCGACGAGGCGCGGTGCGACGCCGGCGGCGATCGCACCGCAGGCCTCGAGGAGATCGAGCGCGACTTCCGGCTCGGCCGGCGTCGGCATGCAGGGGCCGGAGGCGATGAGGTCGAGAGGATCACCGATGACATCGGAGAGGACGAGGACGACCAGCCGCCCGGCGGTGCAGGCACGGGCCAGACCGCCGGCTTTGACGGCGCTGGTGGCCCGGCGGACGGTGTTCAGCGCGCTGATGCCGGCGCCCGCGGAGGAGAGGAAGCGGGTGACGGCGATCTTGTCGTCGAGCGTGAGGCCGTCGCGCGGCGCTGCCAACAGCGCCGAACCGCCGCCGCTGACCAGCGCCACCGCCAAGTCGTCGGGCCCGAGGCGCCCGAGGCTCTTGATCATCGCGGCGGTGGCCGTGACGACGCGCGGCGTGGGGAGGTTGATCCCGGCGGGGCGGGTCTGGCGGACCTCGATCGAGGCGAGATTCCGGCCACTTTCCTCCGGCACGCTGACGAGCCCCGAAAGGCGTTCGGGGGGGAAGCCGGCGGCGGCCAGTCGCGCCTCGACGCCGGCCGCCATCCCGGCGGCGGCCTTCCCGGCCCCGACGACGACGATCCGCCCCGCCGGCAGGGGCCCGAGGAGATCGGCTGGTGCCACGCCGAGGAGAGTTTGCGGATCGACGGCACCGATCGCTGCCTGCCAGATCCGCTCCGCGTCGGCGCGGAGGCTGTTCGGCGTCGCCATCATCACCCCGGCGGCGGCTGGAAATTCTTCGGATCGAACTTGGAAAGATCGATCCCTCCGCGCGCTTCCTCCTCGAGGAGCTTGAGCCGCATCTCGAGGCGCTCGAGGCGCCGCGCGAGGAGCGCCGGGGATTCGGCCGAGGGGGTGGACGGCGCGGGGCGCGGCACCGAGGGATAGCCGAGTTGTCGCTCGAGCGCGGCGAACAGAAAGAGGGGATCCTTGCCGCGGTTGGCCCGGGCGATCCGCCCCTCCTTCTCGCCGAAGAGGAGGACGCGGTCGGGGCCACTTTCCGCGCGACCGGCGAGGAGCGCCTCGCGCTTCTCGAGCCTCCAGTACTCCGGGCTGCGGACGCTGATGAGGTCGCCCAGATCGACAAAGCCGACCTGCCGGCCGACGGTCCGGATCCACGCCTTCCAGTCGGCATCGAAGATCGGATCGTCGGCGATCGCCTCCATCCCCTGCTGATAGTCGAGGCGGTTGCGCGACAGGCACTCGAAGCGGTAGACGAACAGCCCCTGCGGCGTCGGCCCATCGGCGAGGTAGCGAGCTTCCCGCTCGAGGATCGCCAGCGCCATCCGCATGTCGAACCGCCCCCCCTCGTGCTCCGCCCGGTTCATGACGAAGGTCTGGAAGCGGGTGAAGTAGTGGGGGATGCGCGCCATCGCGGTCGAGAGGGTGCCGAAGAGCTTGAGCTCGGCGACGAGGTAGTCGATCGCCATCGGCAGTTTCGTCGTGGCAAGGACCTCCTGCGCGATCGACCCGAGCGCTTCCTGGGCGGCGATCCCCGCCGCCATCCGCTCGGCCAGGGCGTGGAACAGATGGGCCTGCTCGATGTACTCCTCGCGGTCGAGCATGGAAAAGTCAGTCACGGGGGACGTCTGATCGCCGGGTCATCCTATACTCGGGGAGGTTCCCGCGGCGCTTCCTCGGGGCCCTCCCCCACGGGTTGCACCATGCCGGAAGGTTTTTCCACGATCGAAGCCGCCGTCGCCGCTGTCCGTCGGGGCGAGGTGATCGTCGTCGTCGACGCGGAGGATCGGGAGAACGAGGGAGATTTCGTCTGCGCCGCCGAGAAGGCCACGCCTGAGGTGGTGAACTTCATGATCCGGCACGGCCGCGGCCAGGTGTGCATGCCGATCCTGCCGGAGATGGCCCGCCGGCTCGACCTGCCGATGATGGTCGCGGCCAATTCCACGCCGCTGGGCACCGCCTACACCGTCCCGGTCGACCACGTCTCCGCGCGGACGGGAATCACGGCCGGCGAGCGGGCCGCCACGATCGCCGCGATCCTCGCCCCCGAGACGCGGCCGGCCGACCTCGTCCGACCCGGCCACCTCTTTCCGCTGGTGGCCAAGGAGGGGGGCGTGCTCCGCCGCGCCGGCCACACCGAGGCGGCCGTCGATCTGACGCGGATGGCGGGCCTCCAGCCGGCCGGCGTCCTCTGCGAGATCCTCGACGACACCGGCAACCGCGCCGACCGGCAGACGCTCCAGAGGCTGGCTCGTGAACACCGGCTCGAGATCATCTCGATCGAGCAGCTCATCCGTCACCGCCGCACGCGCGAGCAGCTCGTGGAACGGATCGCCGAGGCCGATCTGCCGACGACCTGGGGACGGTTCCGGGTCATCGCCTACGGGGTGAAGTTTGAATCGCAGCAGCCGATCGTCCTCGTGATGGGGGATCCCGCCGCCGCCACCGATCCGCTCGTGCGGCTCCACTCCTCCTGTTTCACCGGCGACCTCCTCGACAGCCTCCGTTGCGACTGCGGAGACCAGCTCCATATGGCCCTGGAGCGGATCGGCCAGGAGGGGGCGGGGGTGCTCGTCTACCTTCCGCAGGAGGGACGGGGCATCGGGTTGGTGGAGAAGATCCGGGCCTACGCGCTCCAGGATCAGGGGCTCGACACCGTCGAGGCGAATCTCGCCCTCGGCTACAAGGCCGACGCCCGGGACTACGGCGTCGGCATCCAGATCCTCAAGGATCTCGGCCTGCGGCGTGTCCGGCTCCTCACGAACAACCCGAAGAAGACCGACGCCTTCATCTACGGCGGCTTCGATCTCGAAGTCGTCGACCAGGTGCCGATCCTTCCGCCGGTGCACGCGTTCAACCAGCGCTATCTGCAGACGAAGCGCGAGAAGATGGGGCACCGTTTCCCGGAGTGAGCGCCCGCAGCGGCGGAGGGGGAAGGTTGTCCCGTGGTATACGCGTCGCGATCGGGATCGGGTTGGCCGTGCTGGCCGTGGTCGGTTGCAGCCGGCGGCCCGAGACGCTGCCGGAGGGAGTGACGACTCTGGCGCTCGATGGCCGGTGGGGGAAGGCGACGCGGGCCGGTCTGGCCAGGGGGCGCGACGTCGCCTTCGTGCCCCCTCCCTTGGCCGAGCTCGACGCTGCCGTCTGGATCGATCGGCCGGTGAAGGACAGCCTGGCGATCCTGCGGGGCGAGCTTGCCGCCGGGGAGGCGGGCGAGCGCGCCCTGGCCGCACCGAACGACTCCCCCGCGGCCAACGCCAGGATCGTCGCCGCCCTCTCCCGGCTCCCCGCCGCTGGCGAGGCCGATCCCGGGGCCGTCCTCGTCCGCCACCTCCGGGTCGATCCGGTCAGCCTCAACCCGATCATGCGGAGCACGCCGGCGGAGTTCGAGGTTGTCGGGTTGACGGAGTTCCGCCTGTTCTCCTTCGACCGCCGCTTGGAGCCGTTGGCCATGGCGGAGACAGTCTCCTCCTGGCAGACCAGCGCCGACGGGCTCGTCGATCGGGTCGTGCTCCGCGACGATCTGGTGTGGAGCGACGGTGTGCCGATCACGGCCCGCGACGTCGCCTTCAGCTACGCCGTGATCATGGATGACGACCTACCGGAGCCGGGGGTCCGGGAGGGTACCGACCAACTTCGCGCCGTCGAGGCGTACGACGAGCGGACGGTCGTCTTCTTCCATCGGGAGCCACTGGCCACGAACGTCTGGAACCTCAACTTCCCGGTCATTCCCCGTCACGTCCACGAGGCGACCTGGCGGGGTGACCCGACCTTCCTCTCCGGTGATCCGGCGGCCCTGCCTGTCTGCGGAGGGCCGTACCGGATTGTCGAGTGGCACCGCGGGGAGCGGATCGTCCTCCGACGGCGCCACGAGTGGTCGCTGTTTGACGGGGCGCCGGTCCGTGACCCTCCCTCCTTTCGCGAGATTCATTTCAGGATCATCGAGGATCCGGCCGCGGCCCTCGCCGCGCTCGGGGCCGGGGAGATCGACGAGCTTGTCCTCTCGCCGGAGCAGTATCGCGCCGCGGAGGGGGCGGGAAGCGGGGCATGGACGAGGGTCACGGCCCCGGAATGGACCGTCACGTTCTTCGCCTGGAACATCGACACGCCGTTCTTCGCCGACCGTCGTGTCCGCCGGGCGATGACGCTGGCCTTCGATCATGGCTGGATGCTCCGGGAGCTTTTTTCTGGCCTCTACGATCCGGCGACCGGCCCGTTCCACGACGGCTCCTGGGCGGCGCCGCGGAAACGGCAGGCCGCGACCGAGCAGGATCAGCACCGGGCCCAGCAGCTTCTCGATGACGCCGGCTGGGTCGACACCGACAACGACGGTGTCCGTGACCGTGACCTCGACGGGCGGCCGATCCCGTTCGAGTTCACGATGCTCGTCGCCGACCAGCCGCAACGCATCAGGACCTGCGAGCGCCTCCGGGACGACCTCGCGCGGATCGGGGTGCGGATGCACGTGCAGGTCGTCGATCAGACCACCCTCGTCGATCGCACCCAGTCGCGCCGCTTCGAGGCCTGGCACGGGAGCCGGGGGGCCGCGGCCGATCCCGATGCCACGCAGCGCGATTGGAAAACGGAGGGGGCGGGGAACATCGTCGGCTACTCCAATCCGCTCGTCGACGCCCTTTACGACGCCGGGCGCCGGGAGCCCGACCGGACGAAGCGGAGGGAAAAGTACGGCCGGATCCAGGAGCACCTCTGGGAGGACCAGCCCTTCACCTGGCTTTTCTGGCGGAACGGGTTGTACGGCTTCTCCCCTGATCTGCGCGGCATCGTCTTCAGCCCCCGTGGGCCCTCCACGTACTCCCCCGGCATCCGCAGCGTGTGGCGGCCTCGTCGCGGGCTGGCGTTTCCCGAGGAAGGGGCGCCCTGACCGTTTCCACCGGTTGTCCCGCAGCCGGAAAGGTCAGGGACGACTTTTTCCGCGGACAGCCAGCGGAGACACCGGGGGGCGACGCTGCGCGGGTCGGGCGCGGTAGGATGGAGGAGCGGTCGCCGCAGGCCGCGCGGGCCTTTCCCCCTCAGCGGAATCAAACCATGCATCGGATGGTCGTCGGGATGGTCGCAGGGCTGGAGCGATCCGGCGGACCTGACGGCCGGATGTCACGGCGTCATCGGGCCATGCTGGGGCTGACGATGGTCGTGCTCTTCGGCACGCTGTTTACCGCCACCGCCGCCGCGCAGCTTCCGCCGCGCACCGGACCGTCGTCGGCCGCCCCGGCATTACCGGGGAAGGGCGCGAGCGATACCGCGGCCCCCCCCCCGTCGTCAGCGCTCACCCGGGAGGAATTGCTCCGCCGCTTCGATCTCAATTTCGACGGCAAGATCGACGAAACCGAGGGGGAGATCGGGCGCTCGAAACTGCGTGCCCAGCGGAGGGAGGAGGAGGAAAGACAGCGGCTGGAGCGCGACACGATCGATCCCCTCACCGGCCGACCGCGGGAAGAGGCGAAGGAGACCGAACCGAAGCGGAAGCGGCGGATCATCAGCATCGACGATCTGCTCCCGGGAGCAGACGATCCTGCCGACGCCAACGGCGTTGATCCCGGCGTGGCGGATCCCTCGCGCGGCGGTGGCAGCCCGGGGGGGAAGGAACGCCCGCGGTCGGCGGCCCGGCAGATGCCCGCCGCGCCGGCCCCCGGCGACGGCCGGCCCAGGCTCCTTTCCGGCGGTCTGCGGGCCGGAGCGCCCCCGGCGCGTCCCGGCTACGGCGCCCCCTCCCCGCCGCCGACCGGAGAAAACAAGGCGTCGCGGCCTCTCAACGCCGGCCGACCGGCGGGAAGTCTGCTCCCCGGTTCATCCACCGCCAGGCCCGCGGCGCCAGCCGCTGGAAACGCTGGTTCGCGGGCTGCTCCCGCCGCTGGGAACCCCGCCGCCGGGCAGGCACCGCTGCGGCCCCAGACCGGCCGATCGTCGGCCCCGCAGACTCCGCCGGCGGCCCCGCGCGTGCCTCTGTTCCCCCCCCGGCCGATAAATTGACCGTGGCCGTCCCCGCCTCTCTGCCGGCTGATCCGACCGCTGCGGCCCTCGTCGCCGCGCTGCTGGGCAATGGCGTGGAAGGGCCGGTGCTCGTGGTGACGACCGACGCCGCCGCCGGTGGGCTGGCGCCGGTGTGGGCGGAGGCGTTTGCCCGGGTCGGCTGGCACCACCGCGTCCGCGTCCTCGCCTGCCCCGTCGATCCCGCCGAAATCGCCGATGTTGCCGCCGACATGATCACCTTCGCCCCGGGGGTGATCGTGATTGCGGCCCCGCCGGATGTCACCGGCGCCGTCCAGGGGATGGCCGGCGTGGATTCGCGGCCGGTGCTGATTTGGCCCGCGGCCCGGCGCAGCGGCGCCGGGATCGCCACGCCAACCGATTGAGCCCCCGTCGGTCGCCCGTAGAATCTTCGCAGGCGGGGCGCATCGCTCCGTGAGGCGCTTTTCATTGCGGAGGCCGTGTGGAGACCAGCCCGATTCCGTCGATTCAAGCTTCCTGTCGCAGGCCGACTCGCTGTTCCCGGTCGAGGTGGGGGGGGCTGCCGGTCAGGCTGGTGCTGGCCGAGGTGATCCTGGCCTGTGCCGGCGCGGTCATGCCGGTCATGCCGGGCGGAGGGCGGGCGCTGGCGCAGGAGGCGGCCGCCGGGCTCATCGATCGTGTCGCCCCCGATGCCTCCGAGCATGTCTTCGTGTCGGGGGTGCCCGATACGTTCGACGATCTCCGGGCCACGATCGAACGGGTCAAGCGCGAGACGGGGCGCGACTACCGGGTGCTCGTCGTTGGTGAGGGCCCCGACGGGGACCGCTCGGCGCGCGACGTCCTCGACGCGATCCTCACCCGCTGGGGGCGGGAGGTTCCCACGGGCACCTCGAGGACGGCCTTCGATCCCTCGCAGGATGTCCTCGTCTACGTCGATGTCAACAAGCACCGGCTGGCGATGCACGCGCCGTGGAGCCTGGAGACCGGCAGTGGTCTCGACCCGCGGACGATCGAGCAGGAACTGATCGCCAAGGCGTTCCAGCCGCAGGCGCAGGACGGCCGCGTCGATGCCGGCCTCGTGGCGCTGGTCACTGCCACCGAGTCGTGGGTCAAGGAGCGCCGCGACCGCGAGGTGGCGCGGCGGGAGGCCGATCGGGTGTTCCGCACGCGGACACTCCCGTTGGCCGCCGCTTCGCTGGCTGGGCTGGGGGTGCTCGGGGCGCTGTCGGTCCAGTGGTCGCGGCATTCGCGGCGGACGCGCGAAGCGCGGGAGAAGCTGGCCAATTTCAAGAGCGAGGTGGTCGCCCTCTCCGATTTGCTCGACGCCGAGCAGGAACGCCACCGCATGCTCCCCCACGCCGATCCCGACTTCCTCACGCCGATGGAGGGGCGGACGCGCGGCACCTATGACGGCGTCCAGTCGGCGCTCCACCGCTACCGCGAGCGCTGGCTCGAGCTCATGGATGTCTGGGAGAAGGCCGACGAGTTGATCAAGTCGGAGCGGACACTCGGGGCGGCGCGGGCCGACGAGGCGATCCGGATGCTCGATGCCGCGGGGGCAAAGCCCACGCTTGAGGATGTCACGCGGGAATGCCGGGCGCCGCTCGACGAGCTCGAGAAGGCCCACGAGACGGCGCGCTCGATGGCCGGGGAGATCGACACCCGGATCACGGCGGCCGGCGCGAGTCTGGAGGGGATCCATCATCGGGGGCGCTCCGCGGCGTCGTTCCGTGGGCCGCTCGCCGAAGCCGGGCATGCCCTGGAGCGAGCGCGGGCGGAGCTCGAGCGCGATCCGGTGGCGGCGCGGGCGCGGATGGAGGAAGCCCGCGGGGGGCTCGATGCCACGACCGCGCGGATCGACCTCTTCGAGGCCAGCGACGACCGACGCCACAAGGCGACGCTCCAGGCCGACGACCTCGAGCAGCGCGTCCGCGCGAAGCGCGCCGAGGGCTGGCTCCTTACCGAGCCGGGCGCTGACCCGTCGGTCCATGTCGGCCAGGCGCGGAAGCATCTCGAGGTGGCGGTGCAGCTCCTCGACGCCGGCGAGATCGAGGCGTCGTCGAAGCATGTCGAGGAGGCGGAGCGGAGCGTGGCCGAGGGGATGGCGCTCCTCGAGAGTGTCGTGGCCGCCAAGGCGCGGGTCGCGGAGCTCCTCCCCGGCTCGATCACGCGGCTGGAGGCCCTCACCGGCCGTCGCGACGTCACGGTGCGGACGCTCGACGAGCTTGCGGACGCGTATGCCGCCGGGTCGTGGTCTGATGTCGCCGACAATCCCGTCAAGGCCGACGAGGGGCTGTCGCGGGCCCGGGCGATGATCGCCGAGGCCCAGGATGCGGCCCGGCCCGATCGCCAGCATTACTTCCGGGCGATGGCGCTGGTGGAGGAGGCGGTCCGCCAGGAGGACTGGGTGGAGCGCTGTCAGACGGCGGTCGACGAGCGGCGCGGGGAGCTCGATGCCTTGCGGGCCTCGTTGCCGCAGCGCTGCACCGGCGTGGGGCAGCGCGTCGGCACGCTCGTGCGCCGTCTCCAGAGCCAGGCTACCGACCGTGTGCGAGCCAACGAGCAGTGTCAAGTGGCCGACCGCCTCATCGAAGTGGCCCGGCGCGGGCTCGCGGTGCAGCGGCCCGATCTCCCCAAGGCTGGGCAGGTGATCGATGCCGCCGAAGCCGCCACGGTGTCCGCCGAGAGACTCGCCGATGACGACGAGCGTCTCGCCCGCCAGGCCTTCGACGGGATCGAGACCGCCGACCGCGAGCTCCGCAAGGCGGCCGGCTGGTATGCAGAGGGGGTGAAGCCCGATATCCGGACGGCCACCGCGGCGCTGGAGAACGCCAAGGGATTGCTCACGCGGCAGTCGTATGAAGAAGCGATCCACGCCGCCTCCGAGGCGCAGCGGCAGGCGCGGGAAGCGCTCGCAGCGGCAAGCGATGAGGCGGCGCGCCGGCGGCGGGCCAGCCAACTCGAGGCCCAGCGCCGGCAGATGGAGGATTCGTATGTACGGATGTCCCGCGGTACCGGGCCGTGGGTGATCCAGCTCCCCAGCGCGACGTTCTCCGGCCCCGATCCGTGGCGGACCGTCGAGGGCAAACCGCCGTCGGCCCCCCCGGGAAATGCCACGGCGTCTGGAGGGTGGACGAGCCGGACAGCCGAAGGGGGCTGGTGACACCAGACGGGTGTCAGCGGATCTCGATCGGATCGATGTCGAGGCGTCCGATCTCCGTGACCGGTTCGGCGGCGGGCGGTGGCGGAGCGCTCGCCGGGGGCCCGGCCGGCCCCCTCGGCAAGCTTGCCGCGGATGGCGGTGGAGCTGCCGGAACGGCGGCGGCGGGCGGCGGGGCGACGGCCACCGCATCGAGCATCATCTCCAACTGGGTCACGCGCTGGCGCATCTGCCTGGGGATGAGGCTGCGCTGCTGTGGGGTGGCGATCGGTCCGTTGAATACCAGCCAACCGCGGGCGTCGCGGGCCATCAAGCAGAGGTCGGCGGCGCGGTAGACCTTGAGCCAGCAATCACGGTCTTCGAGGAGCACCACATCGGGGCCGAGGCGCCTGGCGCCGGGCGGGGGCGTGAACGGCGGCGCCTGGGGTGCGGTGAGCGCGCCGGCCGGTGGCTGATCGGCGCGGATCGGCGCCGCGCCGGGAGGCGGTGCGGCGAGCGGCGCCGGGGCGCCGGGCTGCGGCGGCACGGTCTCCCCGTCCGACGGTGCGGATGGCGCCAGCGCCACCGCGCGGCGCTGACCGGCGCGGCGGATGTCGAGGACCAGCGCCGCTTGAGGCCCGGCGGCGGCCACCAGGGCGGGGAGATCCTCGGGGAGCTTGAGCGGTCGGCCGTCGAGGGAGACGAGGACATCGTGGACGAGGAGCCCGGCCCGTTCGGCCGGCGAGCCAGCCGTCACCGACCGGACCACGAGGCCGACCTCCGGTGGCAGTTGGATGTGGCCACGGAGGAGCGGGGGAACGTGAGCCACGGTCACGCCCGCCACGGGGGAGTCGGCTGCGGCTGCGGCGACCTCCCCGGCGGGGCGGAGATCGGATCGAGGTGGCTCGCCTGCGATCGCGCCGTGCGCCGCCGTGACCATCCCCATCAGCGCCGCGAGGCGCCGCGCGCCGATGACGGTAACCCGGGCGGGACTTCTGGAGTGCATCGCGACGGGGTCCGGGGGGCGGTGGGGCGGCTCGGCGTCGGTGGAGGGGTGTAGTGGAGGGGAGCCAGCGGTCGCCAGACGGGTTTCGGAGCCGGTCGCTGTCCGCTGGAAGCTTGGGGAAAACCGGAAAGCCGCGCCGGTCGGCGTGGCGGGGGATTGGAGGCGCTCCGGGCGGGGGAGGGGCGATGCCTAGGGCTGCGGGGAAGGGGTTCCATGCCGCCGCGGTGATCCGTCGATACCCGACCTACCGGGTGTTGCGTGCCCCGGGGCCGCCCGAGGGGGGCGGGGCAGGCGTCCGGTGGGGGGAGTCGACGAAGGGACCAAGGGCCATGAAGTGCACGGTGTGGGGGGTGGTCGTGGTGGCAGTGGCGATCGGCACGATCCTTGGCGGAGCCGAGCCTGCGGCGGCGCAGAACCGCTTGCGCGCCCTTCTCAAGCGGCCGCTCCCGAAGGCCTTCAATGGCCCGCCGCCGGTCGCCACCGACGTGACGTTCGTCCCCGGCACCGGCACCGTCGTCGAGGCGATCGGCGATGATTTCGAGGACGAGAAATGGAGCTGGAATTACCGCCACCCGAAGAGCTCGGAAGAGCAGGACAAGCGGGTTCGCGAGCCGGTCGGCCGATCGGTCAACAATCGCTGGTTCGAGGGGATGAAGCGCGGTACCCCCGACGTCGTCAAGCGGGTGCCGCTGCCGAGCCCCGGGCTCGAGGGGAGCGAACACGGGCTGCTGATCGCCTCGCTCAACACCGGCATCCCCGGCCGTCCCAGCTACAAGATGGAGCAGGACGACCTGATCTACAACATGCAGCGCAACTTCGGACAGGGGATCCGCGTCAGCAACTCGCCGAGCGTCGTGGCCCGTGTCTACCTGCCGCCGATCGACCAGTGGGAGAAGCGCAGCGGCCCGACCTTCGGATTCCGCTCCGGCTGCTACACGCACGCCGTGATCACCGGCGAGGATCATCCCGAGAAGGGGCGCTTCGGCCTCGAGGAATACTGGCCGGGGATGTTCATCTGCTACGAGTCGGCCGGCGAGTCAAAGTCGAAGGAAGAGGGGGCTTATCTCAAGATCCGTGGCGGGCGCAACGGCGGCGAGATCCGCGGCCCGCAGATGACCGAGATGGGCTGGTGGACGCTCGGGCTGTCGTTCACCCCCGACGGGCAGGTCCACTACTACGCCAGCCCTGGCGTCGACGAGCTCACCGCCGCCGACCACATCACGTCGCAGTTTCCCTACAACTACCGGACCGAGACGCTGAAGACGTTCTTCTTCAATGTCTGCACGAAAGACGACGGCAAGACCTGGAGCACCCCGTGGGTGGTCGACGATCCAAAGGTCTATGTCGTCCAGCCGCTCCCGGTCGCCCGGGCCAAGACGACGACGACCCGGTAGCGCCGGCGGCAGGGAAAGCGGCGGAGCGAATCGTCGCCGGCGGCTGTCACCACCCGCGCGGAAAAAGGGCCCGGCCATCACGGCGATGGCCGGGCCCGTAGGTCACCTTTCCAGAAGCGGTATGGCGAGGGCCGCCGCGCGGTCTTCCGCCGGTCAGTTGGCCTCGGCCGTCACCCCCTTGAAGTCGTCGGTGCGGAACGGCGTCAGCGGAAGCCCGAGGCCGGAATACATGTTGCACTTCGGGTTGTCGGCCCAGGCGTAGCGGACGGCGACGGGATCGGCGACCCCCTCGGCCGAGATCTCGATCCGGCCATCGGGGAGGATCGTCCCCTTGGCATGGACGAACTTGTGGTCGGCGCCGGCGATCGTGAAGCCGACCGGTTCGTTGACATCGAAGGGCCGCCAGCCGCCATCGACGTGCTCGAAGGCGAGGACGATCTTGTTCCCCTGCTTCTCCATCCCCTTGTAGATCGGGCTGTGGGCCGGGATGCCGGGCACCTTGTAGGTGTCGGCGAGCGCCCAGCGGGCGAGCCGCTTGCCCACATCCAGCTTGTTCTTCGGGTGGATGTCCTTCCCCTCGCCGATGTCGATGATCACTGCCTCGCCGGTGTTCGGGAGGGCCTTCATCGTCATCGTCTGCGCTTCACGCAGCTCGGCCCAGGCGCTCTCGCCCGGCTGGGGCTGCTCGGCGTTGAAGTCAGCCAGTTGCACCCAGTAGAAGGGGAAGTCGCCCACGCCCCACTCCTCGCGCCACGACTTGATCATGAAGGGGAAGAGGGCGCGGTACTGGTAGGCGCGGCCGGCGTTCGATTCCCCCTGATACCAGATCGCGCCGCGGATGCCGTAGCCGATCGACGGGGTCAATACGCCGGAATGGATGTTGCCGGGGCGGTGGTTGCCGAACATGTTGCCATCAGGATTGCCCGGCTGCCCCGGGGCCTGCTTCCCCTCCGCCTTGGCCTTCTCGGCCGCCGCCTTCCATTCGACCATCGCCTTGTCATAGGCCGCCTTCTGGGCCGGATACTCGGCCTCGGTCTTCTCCCACCGCTCGAGGAGCGGCTTGAAGCGGGCATCGGCGGCAAGCGCGCTCCGCTTCACCCACGCCTCGGCGGCGCTCCCGCCCCAGGCGTTGTTGATCAGCCCCACCGGCACACCGAGGGTCTGGTGGAGCTGGCGGCCGAAGAAGTAGCCGACCGCCGAGAAGTTGCCGACCGTCTCGGGGGTGCAGGTCTGCCACGAGCCGTTGAAGCTCCACTGCGGATCCTGCGTGCCGACCTGCGGCACCGAGATCAGGCGGATCTGCGGGAACTTCGCCGCGGCCCGTTCGAGATCGGGATCGGTCGAGGCGTTGACGCTCCACTGCATGTTTGACTGGCCGGCACAGACCCACACCTCGCCGATCAGCACGTCGTGGAACGTGACGGTGTTGTTCCCCTTCACGGTCAGTTCATGCGGGCCGCCGTATTCCTGGACCGGGTCGAGCATCACCTGCCAAGCGCCGTCGGCACCGGCCTTGGTCTCGTGCTTCTGGCCGCCGAGGGTGACGGTGACGGCTTCGCCCGGGGAGGCTTTCCCCCAGACTTTGTTGTGGATCCCTTGCTGGAGAACCATGTGATCGCCGAACATGTTGTTGAGCGACACGTCGGCGCGGGGCGAGACGCCCGGCACGACGGCGAGCGCGGCAAGGAGGATGAGGGTCGAGAGCGGACGGCGCATCGGTGAACTCCGGCGGTGAAAGAGCACTGGAGGCGCGCGAACCGATCGCACGATCCCCCTGCCCAGGCACGAGAGGATAGCAGCCCGGCGCAGCGGTTGTCGCCAGGCCCCCGGCCCGCGCTTGCCGGGGGGGGCGGCTGCCGGGATGATGCGCAGGCGTGCCCCGTGCCAGGATTGATTCCCGAGGAGTTACCCCGATGAGCTCGTCCGCGAATCGTTCGTTTCCCACCGGGATGGTGGCGCTCCTTGGCCTCGGCCTGATCGGGATCGGGATGTGGTATTTCGCGGCGCTTCAGCCGGTGGCCGTCAAGGCGATCCCGCCGACGGTCCTCGCCGATCCGGGCGAGGCGCGGACGCTGGGGAGGATGGAACGATTCGATCTGCCGGGAGGGAAGGCAGCGCCTCCGGTTGCCGCGCCGGCTTCGGAGTGGCAGTCCTCTACCGCGTCCCCGCCCCCGGCGCCCGATGCGGGGCGCTGGGAGGAGGAGGTCGCCCGCTACGAGACGGCCGCCCGCGTGGCTCCGCCGGCCGCCGGCGCTGTCGTTCTCCTCGGGGCCTCGAACATCCGGATGTGGGAAACGCTCGCCGCTGATTTTCCGGGCTTGGAGGTCGTCAACCGGGGCGTGGGGGGGTGCAAGCTCACGGAGCTCGCCGGCTTCGCCCCGCGCCTCCTGGCCGCTACCGAGCCGGGGGTCGTGGTGATCTCCGCCGGGAGCAACGACGTCCATGGCGGAGCCGACGCCGAGGCGGTGCTGGCGGCGTGGCGCGACGTCATTGCGACCATCCGCCGCGGGCATCCGACCGTGCCGATCATCGTCATGGGCATTCTCCCGGCGAAGTCGCGCTGGGAGGAGCGGGAGACACAGACGACCGCCAACGACCTGATCCAAGGCGCGATCGCGGCGGCGGGGGGGAAGATCGACGGAGGGGCGGTCGAATACCTCGATGTCTGGGGGGATTTTCTCGGGCCCGACGCGACTCCAGATCCGGAGGCGTTCCTCGACGACGACCTCCATCCCAGCGCCATCGGCAACGCCCGTCGCGCGGCACGGATGCGCCCGGTGCTCGATCGGCTGCTTTCCAAAGGGCAGTGAACGCCCGTCCGGAAAGGGCCGGGCCCTCGGGCCGGCGGGTCACTCGGGCGCACCCTCCATGCCGCGCCTCGGCCGCGCCCCGATAGGATGGTTTCCGGGGGGCTCGGCAGCCGGCCGGAGCCCCGTGGCCACCGGGAAGTTTCTCGATGAGTGCTGAAGACCAATCGCCTGATTCCGCCGCGCCGAGCCAGGCTCCGGCTGCTGCCCCTGTCGCAGCCGTGGCGGCGGC
>Ga0114972_10000628_pt1 | contig 26269 bp, 9 predicted proteins | sample M_140807_EF_Meta_FD_87354 | JGI IMG/M metagenome (GOLD analysis project Ga0114972, IMG submission 87354) | Freshwater microbial communities from Lake Montjoie, Canada to study carbon cycling - M_140807_EF_MetaG | ecosystem: Environmental > Aquatic > Freshwater > Lake | place: Lake Montjoie...
GCCGAACTCGACAACGGCGTGGGGCTAGCCAGTGGACCGGTGCTGGCGGGCCAGATCGGCAGTCCGAAGCGGATGGAATTCACCGTGATCGGCGACACCGTGAACCTGGCGGCCCGGCTGGAGGCGATGACCCGCCAGGTGGAGGCGCCCCTGGTGTTCGATACCGCCACAGCCGTTCTGCTGGCCGGCGATGTGGAGTTACGCCCCGCCAGCCTCGGCAGCCGGGAGGTGAAGGGCATCGGGTCGGTGGAGCTGTTCGGGGTTGAGGCCGCCGCTCCCGGCCGGGCCTGAGCCGGCCGCCGCCAGCACGGCACAACACAGCACAGCAGAGGGAATCAGGGCCGAAGTGGCAACAATCTGCCCCCGATGTGTCGTCGCGCAGGCCGCGAAGCAACAGCACCCCTGTCCACTCGAGGGGCCGCTTAGACAGCCAGCTTCGCTTTGTCAGTAGCGCTGACATGCAGTTGCAAACCCAGCTCAGAGATAACCTTCAGTAAGATTGCCAGTTCTGGATTACCCACCAGCCTCACGGGCAATCTGGCTGATTCCTTTAGCTCTGGCAATATTTCCTAGTGCAGCTGCAACAAGCTGCGGGTCGCTATCCTCAAGAGTAGCTTCAAGATAAGCCGCAACTTCCTCGATGGTGGTGAGGTGTGTGGCTGGATCCCAAATAGTCGTAGTGGTTTTTGTCATTGAGATTCCCTAAGGATTGCGAGCAAGGTCTTTGGTCTGTCTAATATCAGCCTGCTGAGTGATTATGCCCCTCCAGCAAGAAGGATGACAACTGCCTCTCCTTGCTTGATGAAATAAACCCGATAGCCCGGGCCGTAATGGATTCGGAGTTCAGAGACGCCATCGCCAACGGCACGAACATCACCTGGGCTGTTCAATGAAAGCCGTCTGATCCGAATGTCGATGCGAGCTTTGGCTACACGCTTTGGCTACATGGTCACGCAGGGCGGCAAGCCACTCGGCATCGGTAGCCGCCTCCCGGATTTCGAACATTCTCCACTGCATCCCAGGAGATACCCGCGCGCAACCGGCTGTTTGGGCTGTCTAACGCTTAACCTGAGTGGCAGGCAGGAAGCTTTGGGAGGCACCGCTGAGAGATTCGGGGGGCCTGTCCACTCCAGGGGCTTGTTCGGTGGCTTACTGACGCTCAAGACATGACTCGGTATGCTCTCGAAGGAATGCAGCACAATCTCAAAGTGACACGCTCAATCCTGATGTGCATATAGCCTTCCTAATTTTTGGAGTTAAGTGAGTACTGGGAGACGAGAAGATATCGGACCGCTCGATTAGATCGATCCTAAGCTAGCAAGTCACTCATTCGCACAAGGACTGTGTAAGCACCTGCGGATTCTGTAATGAACCGAGCGCTAAGATCGTGTAGGATATGGGCATTAATTCATCCTCGGGAGGAATTTACAGGCTGAAACTTGCGCCAGCGTGGCTAGGCAGCCTCGTCAAAATCTACATCATTGCGATACAGACAGCTTACCCCAGCCGGTAACTGACCAAAATCTCAATGTCCTCAACCGCTGCCGCGCTGACCGGCCCGGCCACCCCCGCCGGCGGGGTGTGTTGAAGATTGAGGCGCCAGGGACGAGGGCCTAACGGATTGCCAACCATCGGGTTGGTGTCCACGTCAATTTGACCCTCCCAGGTTGCCTGCAGCAGGTTGCCGAGCCAGGGCGAAAAGGTGAGGGCCTCGCCTGGTGGCACTGTGCCCAACGGAATCAGGTTGCCACGCAGCCCCCCGATGTAGTCGGATAGATGATCCGAGCCAATTTTGGCAAGAACACTGATGCGGGTGATGGTCACACGGCGGCCCTCCACGAAGAAGGGCAGGCGTTCTCGCTCAATGGGGAGCTCGATAACGTTCAAGCCGCCCTGTGTCGCCTCAAGCATGCGTTGCCAAGCGGTAGGCACCTCGTGCCGCAAGCTGAAACGGCGGACTAGGCCTGTGGCGGCAGAAGTTGATTCCAGCGCATTAAGCGCGGTCGTCAGTTCGGTCTGCACTGCAGTGCGTAGGGTTTGGCCACCATCGCGCGCCTGATACCGCAGGTGCAGCACAAGATCACTGATGCTGGCATAGTCGAAGGCACGGAAGGGGCCTGGGAGATCAAGGCGCCACTCGCTGATTGCCCCGAGTCCCTCAAATGGTAGGTAGTGCGGATCCTCCAGGTTGGTCTCAAACAGACCAGAATCATTTTGGGCCGAACTCGTGACGATGCTCTGTGGTTTGCCCACCAGATCGGTGAAGCGCGGGTCATCGCGGTTGCGCTCACGGGCGTAGACCCGGCCACGCCCGGCCAACGCTGCGCTGACGCGAATAGTGCTGCGCAACAGGGTCAGCCTGGCATGGACGCCGGCATAGGGGCCCGTAACGCAGGGGATCGTCACGGCCACGGTCTTCAGCCGACGAAGGTATTGACCCGGGCAATCCAGGTCAAACAGGGCCTCGGGGATCGCGAAGGTCGCGCTACCGGTCTCACGCAGGCGCACCAGGGCCGCAGGATCGGTGCGAGCCAGCGACACATGCTTGACCATCGACTCTTCGCGAAGGTCGTGCTCGTCGAAGGCCAGCTCCAGCCGGCGGATGTCCATCGCCAGCGATTCGCCTGCCAGCAGCCCCTGCCGGAGCCCGTCCCACTGACCGAAGCGGATGAAGTCCATCTGCGGGCGCTGCAATTCAATTCGCGCCGCTCGCTGGGCACGCTTGGCCCAGTCATAAGCAAGCTGATGGGCTTGGAAGTGCAGCACCGACAGGCGCCCGATCATCCAATCGTAGAGAGCCTGATTGGTGAACTTGTCGCGCAGGGTCTCCTCATACTCGACGGCGTCCTCAGCCTGGCGTTGCTGGTTGAACAGCTCCCGCTCAGCGATCTGCTGGCGCAGTTGCGCCGCGATGATCTGGCGGTCGATCTGCAGAACTTCGCGCCCGGCAAGGTTCTGCTGCAGGATCCAGTCATCGGCGCGCGATGCGTATTGTGCTGCCCGACCGGCCATGGTTGCAGCAAAGCCCACCGCACCCGCGATACCGCTGCTCCCCCTGCCCATTGCCGAAAATGCTGCGCCCACGTTAGAGCCGCCGAAGGTCGCGCCGATCCCCCAAGGCTCAAGGTTGAAGTTCGGCACGATGTTTGCGATCCCGGATAACACCTCGAAAGCGCTGCTTCTTAATTGAAATCCTTGGGATAAAACCAGCATCGAGAGCTCAAAGTCTTCGTAGCTGTTGACCGGGATGTTGGCCAGATCGGTTCCGGGCGGCTGGCCCGCTCCCGGGATGGAGCTGATCAGGTCAGCCAACAGTCGAAACACCATCGCCCCATGGGTGGCGGTGTCTGTCCGGGGAGCCAGCATCGGGATCTCGTCGCCCTCCTGCGGGTCGGCAAGATTGGTTTGGCCAAGCAATCGCCGATAGTGTCTGTATCTTTCCAGGGTCTGGCGGCGACTGGCCCGAAGCGCCTCGAGGGACGCCTTGGCCTCTTTCACCTGATAATCACGCACCAACTCGGTGCGATTGACCAAAGCCAATTCATGTACCGCCCGCAACCGAGTCAGTGCCTCGCTGTCGCGCTTCTCCAACGCCGCTAGCAGGGCCGCGCCAAGGCTGCGCACCTCACCAGCCAGCTCTGCGGCCTGGCGGATGACAACGCGGAAGCGCTGGGTTGGGGTCGGTCCGTCCAGATCGGCCAGTGCGGCGCCGATGTCCGTACCAGCGGCCACCGCACGGGCCAACACGGCTGGGTCGATCGGGGGCTCGAATAAGGCAAGGCGCCGGGGGACACCCTCGATGTTCATGCAGTGGCGAATCTTGAACAGTCGATCCGCTATTCGCTGCCAATACTCCGCCAGCTTGTCGTTGGCGGGGATGCAGAAGGCCAACATGGCCGGTGGGGGCAGCCCCGGTGTCGCGGTCGGGTCCGGTGAAGCGGACGGGGTTACAAAGGCCTCGATGGCAACCAGGGGGTTATTGAAGTCGCCTTCAAGACCGCTGAGCCGCGGACTAATCGCGGCATAGCTGAACGGTGCGGCCAGCGCCCGCGGCGGCATCGTCTGACCCACCTCTCCACGCAACTCGGCAGCCAACACATACAGCTGGGTCGCGGCGTTCACGGTCTCCATGGTGTCGCGGCGGAAGAGTTGGTCTCCCCACTGGATCAGCACGTCGATGTAAAGCATCACCACAGCACGCTGGTAGGCGCTCTGGCGCAGCCGCGCGATGGCATGGGGGCGGAACGGGTGGCGGCGCATCGCCTCGACCTGTAGCCGGAAGCGATCCACGTCGGCGCGTTGGTCGGAAGTCAGGCGGGTGTTGGAATCCGGCGCCGAAGCTGCTGCAAGCACGCTCAGGATGCGCTCGATCCGCTCGCGCTCCACCACGCTGTCGGCGGTCCCCGGTGTGCGCGGCAGACTGTTCTGGAACAGCGGCTTGGTTTGCCAGAAGCGGGCGGCGCCCAAGTCACGCAGTACAGAGCCGTCTTCGGCCATGGTGGTGCTCGACTGATCCCGCGGGTCGAAGATCAGGTGCAGCCAGCGCAGGGCTTCATCAAAGCGCTGGGACTTCGCCAGCCGATCAGCGATCAGCATGGGCGCGTGGAAAAACAGCTCCCAGTTGTAGAGCGAGTAGGCCCCCTCGTAGTCGAAGTCCAGCGTCTCGGTGGCATGCTGCCAGCTCACCACCTCGTCGACCGAGTCGTAGGTGGCGCGGTAATTGAGGGCGCTAGGGCGCGGTTGCGGTAGAAACTCGAAGGGGCGCAACTGCACCTGGCGGCTCAACATGGCCTCTAGCCCGCGGCTGCGCAGGACATGGATCAAGCCATCCGTATAGGGATGGTAGAAGGGCGCCAGGCGATAGCTTCGCAGCGTGCGCGGCGGGCCCCAGCCCCACCTCCACTTGCTGGAGGCGTCATCGATGATGAAGATCGAAGAATACAGCGGACTTTGGCTGCCCGAGCCGAGCAGGACTTCAGCCAATGGACTCTGGCCGTATCCGACTTGGGACATCGCCGGGTTTGAGATACCAAGCTTCAGGGTCTGCGCGCCGCCACGGGCGAGCCCTTCGATGACACCACCGAGCCCGAGCCCTGTAAGAAGCCCGCCATCGGCATTGTTGTAGGCAGTCGCCTGTTGCGTGGCGATGTCAGCTACATCGACTGCCAGCCGCCGATCGTCACGAAAGGCCCGTCGTACCGCCCGGAGTGACCAGCCCGCATCCTCGGCCATCACCGCCGGTGCGCCGACCTCCGGCGAGATCGCCAGTCCTTGGCTCCAGGTATTGGCAACCGGATTGATCAGGGATCCGTCCCATTCCGGCTGCGGCAATGGCCCAGGCCAGGGGAGGGGCAGCGGCAGCACCTCCAGGGGCAAATCGAAGCGATACGGATCGAACCACTGCGAAAAATCGTCAGGCTGCTGGTACACCGGCGGCAGGATGCCCCCAACCTCTCGCGTCGTCGATGTGGCGAAAAAGGTGCGGCGGGTATCGCCGAGCAGAAACGGACCTTCCTGCCAGCGTGTCAGGGCGAGGCTTGGCGGATAGACCAGCTCGACGCTGCGGCGCATCTGCCTCAACGCGGGGGCCGGAGTGTCGTTGCTGTGGGGTAGTTGCAACGCATATGGGAAAGCCCCGGAGACGGTGTTGCTCTGTCCCATGGTCCGATGCAGCGCACTTGGGATCGGTCGCGCGGGCAGACGAAAGCCTCTCCTCGATTCCACCGCTGGCTCGGCATGCGGATAGTCGATGCGAAACACCGGCTTGGATCCCCCCCCGGTCATCGGCGCCCCGGTGGCAGTGCTGTGTCTCCAGCGGACCCACAGCGCGTCGTCGGCGTCCTGCTCGATACGGAAGACCACTCCTCGGGTATCGGCCCTCGCCTTGTCTTCACCGATCGGAATGGTCTGGCGTGATTGAAGCTGGGGAGACCATTGCCCGTCGCGCCACTCACTCCAGCACAGGCGCACGTCGAAGATCCGGGTGGCTGTGATCGTCGATCCCGAGAACTGTGGATTCTCGGCGCGCAACGTGAAATCGAGCCACCAGAGGAAGATCCGCCCGTTCCAGACATGCAGGAGGACGTGCTCAGATTTCACATCAACGCTGACCTTCTCCCAGGGGGACCAGATGTTCAAGTCATCCCGACGGCGGTAATGCAACTCCACCGGCTCGCCACGGGTGGCGGCAACCAGATGCAGCACCTCACCTCCCTGGACGGCCTGCCGCGCCAAGGCCAGCGGGCGTGGGTGGGCCAGACGCTTGAGTTGCTCCAGGTAGCCGAGCATCGCGCGGGCGGCAGACTCCATGGTCACCTCGCCCTGCCCGAGGCCGGCTTCGAAGTCCCGGAAAGCCTGGGACTTCACGTCCAGCAGTTCCGGATTCAACAGGTTCTCAGGCCACAGGAAGACCTTGCGGTTGGCCTCCCAGACCCGGTAGTTGCGCATCCACTCCCATTGGCGCCAACCGTCATCGGTGCGGCTGTCGCCATCCACCGCTGGTTCGAGCCCGAGCTGGCAGCGTTGCACGAAGAGCTGTAACGACGACATGGCCTGCCGCAGCCGGGAGGTCTCCATGCAGGGACCCATCTCCACATCGATCAGGTAGTGCGCGTACAGCTCGGCGGATGATCGCCAACGCTGGGCCGGCAGCCCCCCCTGCGCCGGGCGGCCACGGGCAAGAAGGTATGTAGTGAGAGCGTCTCGGGCTGCCACGCGGACTCGATCGAAGAGCTCGCGCCCGACCTCCCGCCACTGCTCAGGGGCCATGCCCCCGCCGACCGCAGCGATGACCGCTCGCCCGGCATCGGCGCTGAGCGGCCGGATGCGCACAGCTGCCAGTGCCGCGGCTGGCAGACCCAGACGGTCGCCTTGGGCGAAAGCCCCGAGCAGCCGCAACAGACCCTGCTCGCCCTCCAGCGCCTGAGGTAACCGAAGGTCGAGCAGGGTATTGCCGGCCAGCAAAGCGACCTCGCCTCGCGGACGGCCGAGGCGATCGGCAAGCAGCGTGATCAGGGCATCGTTGCTCCTGCCAGATGCTGTTGCAGCCGCAATCTCACGGAGGGTGGCACGACCGCCGGAGATGCGCTCGCGCAACTGCCGATAATCGGCCAGGCGAAGCAGTTGGCTCGCACTCACCGGGGCCGCGTCGGCCAGGGCGAGAGGCACCACGGGCAACTGCCCGAAGCGCGGCCAGGCTGCCACGCCGGCCAGATGGACGAGATCCGCCGTGGTGAGTCCGTAGCGCAGAACGAGCAGGGCGGCCTTACGCAGCCGGGTCAGGACCCGATGCTGGGCTGGGAAAGCCGAGGCGCTCGGCAGCAGGGCAGTTGCGGACTCGACCAGGGCCGGGTCTCGAAGCACCGCGGTAGCGGAGCGGGTAACGCCGCCAACGGTATCGGTGATCTCGTCGCGGGCCAGGCGTGCGGCGGTCTCGCTGGCAAGGCCCAGGCGAGCAGCGAGGGCCTGGTGCAGTGTGGCCTCGGCGACGGAATCACTGATCCGCGGCAGGACCAGGCCCAACAGGCGCCGGTAACGCTCCGGTGCAAGCAGGGGGGCGTCCAGCAGGGCGTCCAGGTCGGCATCGGCAATCAGCCGTCCTCCGGGCGCCACCGGTGCGGCAGCGAGCGCCAGTGCCAGTTGGTCGAGTGCAGCGCGAAAAGCCACATGATCAGCCGTCGCATCGGGCGCAGCGGCCTTCAGGAGAGCCAACTCGTCGTCAAGCAAGGGCCCGGTCTGTCGCAGACGCGGTGGGTTGACTGCCCGATCCAGATACAGGCGCCCATCCAGGGCCGGGGGCACGCGCACGGGCAAGCCCCCGGGGAGTGGTGTGGACACTCGAGTCAGGGGCCAGGATCTCATGATCGCCCGCAGCACCCTGCGCGGACCGGCGTGGAGGCGCTCGACCGCAGCTCGCCAGGCCGGCGCTGTGCTCAGGCCGTCGAGATGGTCTCGCCACGCCTGGGCCATCGGGCCTCGGAAGCGCAGGGTGCGGCTCTCCGGGTCAAATCCGACCCGATCCACCAGAGCATCCTGACGGGTGAACAGATCGGCCAGTGCCCCACGCCAGGACAGATCCGACGATGCATCTGTGAGGGCCTGACGGTCCCTGTCATCCAGCCTCCTAGTTGTCCGCAATCGCCTGGAGGCGGTATCGAAGCTCGCCTTGCCGCCGGAGAGAACGACAACATCGACCCCTGCCGGCAAGGCAGCCAGAGCGGCGTCGACCGACGGCAGCAGCAGGGTCTCAGGGGCTGGGATCGGCAGGGCCGGATCAGTCACGCTGGCAACGGCGCTGTCGGACAACGCAGCGACCGCAGCCTCCACCAGTGCCGTGGGCAGGCCCAGCGCGATCAGCTTCCGACGCGTCAGGCTGCCGTCCGGGTCCAGCGTGGGTGCTTCACCGACAGCGTCCGCCGGCACGAAGCGGTGCTCGGCCAGCACCGCTCCCAACGCCCCGCGCAGGCCAACCAGCAGTGTCGTATCGGCGTCCGGGTCCACGCCGGCGGGTGGGGTGCCGCGGTGGCGCGTGAGCCAGTCGAGCTCGGCAATTGACAGTCCACTGGACAGTGCCTGATCCAGCGTTGCGACGAAATCACCCAGGGCGGCAGCAGAGCGAAACGGGTCCGCATCGAAGAGGTCCAGCGCCAGAAGCCAGTCCTCGGCATCAAGCCCGAGCCTGGTGATCATCCAGGCATGCCGCTGCAACCGTGCCAGGTTCGGCAGGGTCGCGGTGGTGTCGAGGCCCAACGCTCCCGCCACGAGTACCCGGGGGGAGGCCAGCAGCCGTGTCAGATCAGCGCCCGGAATGCCGAAGGCGGCGCCAAGCGCCGCGGCGCCGTCGCGCAGGTCACGGCCGGCGAGCCCTGCTGGGTCCGGAGGAAACCAGCTCAGGCTTGGGTGTGGGTTGCGCCCCGGGCGGAACTGCTGCTCGTAGAAGGTCGGCGCCAGACGGGTCTCGCCTTCGGACTGATCCACGCGGCGAGCGGCTCCGGTCGGATGCCAGTACCTGGTGAGCCCTGCCGGGTCCGCGAGCTGGACAAGCGTGGCGCAGAGCGAGCTCCACTCCGCTTCCCCATGGGCACCCAGCCGCTCGCGCAGCACCAGGCAGCGTGCCAGCGCGTCGAGAAACACCGCGTTCGGCTCGCTCGCGCCCAGGGCCGTCTGAGCCTGATCCAGCTGGCGGAACGAGAGCCCGCAGCGGCGCGAGAGCCGCACCAGCCGCGCGATGCGGAGCAAGCCGGCCTGGTTCAGACCGTCCAGCCGCAGCAAGCGGGTGCGGCAGGTGGCTGGCTCGTCGGCCAGCGTCGACACCAAGGCGATGGTGCGCCGATCGCCGGCGGGTCGAGGAGGGTTGACATAAAGCGTGTCCAGCAGGGCCAGCACCTCGTCCATCTCAAGCTGACCGCGATCGAGCAGCAGGTCGAGCCGACTCGCCAGAAGTGCATCCCAGTTGCCTGCGGTGATCGGCGTGATGCGGTCGGCCGGGTCCGGCAGCGGATTGGCTGCCGAGGCGCTGGCCGCGGCAAAGCCCCAGTGCAGCCAGGGGGCGCCGAGCTGGACATCGGGCCCGGCAGGAGTCTGGGTCCAGGTCACCAGGTCGAAGTCGATGGTGCCCAGGCCGAGCCGTTCCAGTGCAACGTCCCGCCGGGCCCGGCGTTCCGCGGCAGAGCCGGGGGCGAAGTCCTCGAGCACTGCCGCCAGGCTGGATTGCTGGGCAGCGAGCCCAAGCCGAGCTTCCAGAAGGGGCCGTTCGAAGGGCAGCGACCAGGGATAGAAGGCCTCAGCCAATCGCTGGTACGCCCGGGCATTAAGGTATTGCGGGCTCAACAACCGCTCGCTGGATGGACCGCGAGTGTTGCGGCCGCGGCTTGTGATCCGCAGGGTGTTCGGGGCAGTGCGGCGGATGCGGTAGGTCGCGAGCCGATCCTCGACCCGCCAGGACGGTTCGGTTGCGTCCACGGGCTGGCCATCGGTGGCACCGTGCAGGGTCGCCTCGGGCCCGATGGCAAAGGCGGCATTGGCGGCTGTCAGACCCAGGGCCGCGTTCATCTGATTGCGCAGTGCCGTGTCGAGCACCGCGCCCCCGGGGGCATTTGGCAGCGGACCGGTAATGACGACTGGAGCAAACGCCGGCAGCGGGGCCACCGCGTCCTCCAGCACCTCATTGACGAGATCGATGTAGGGCAGGACCGTATCGGTGTTCTCGCAGGTCAGCTCGATTTCGGCGAGGTCCGGCCGCCGCCCCGCGCGCAGCAGTACGTCGCGGGCATTGGTGCCGCTACGACTCGAGCGGCGGCGCAGGAACTCCAGCGCATCCACCAGAAAGGCGCCGGGACCGGTGATCGAGGCGCAGTGCCGACAGGCGCAGCCATCCTCGGCACCGAACAGCGTGGCCCAGTCCGGGAAGGCGGGCAGCTCGGTCGCACCGCCCGCGGGCATCACCGCGATTCGATTGGCTGGTTGTGCCGTCGCCTCCAGCAACAGCTCGGCAGCGCCAAGGGCGACAGCTCCCGCTTGGGCGTGGGCGGTCAGCGCCAGGGTGTGACTGCCGAAGGTCTCGCCGTAGCGGGTAGCGAAGGCCGCCGGGCCGCTCGCGGCGATGTCACGGGCCGAACCGATGCCGTCACGGACCAGTACCAGGGCGGGCTCGGTGCGGCGGGCGACGCGGGCGACGCGACTCAACGACGCCAGCGTCCGCATGGCCTGAGGGTCGGCAAGCAGAGGTGCGGAAGCATCGGGGTGCGCGCGCACCCAGGCACCGACCTGGTTGGCGTTGAGATGAAAGCCTTCGGCACTGTCAAGAAACGCCGCGATCGCCTGCGCCCCCGGCAGTGTGCTGGCCGCGATGCGATGGCGGGCGTAGGCGGTTGGCACCATCGCCTCAACGACCCGATCAAGCCCGCGGGCATAGCCGAGCCGAGCGGACTTGCGGGCTGCATCGTCGGCGTCCTCTGCAAGGCCCGGTGCGTCCACATCCGCATCCGTCAGGCGCCTCATCCAATCGTCGACGGTCCAGGCGGCAAGCGCGGTCAGGTCATTGATTTCACCGCCGTCGTGCAGATCCTGGAGCATGGCGACGGCCTTGGGCTGGGCGCCCACCAGGGCTGCGGCGCCGAGGGCGAAGCGCAGACGTGGGGCCGACTCCTTCAGGGCGGAGTCGCGCTCCACGGCCCGCCACAATGCTTCCACATCGTCGCCTCGATCCGCTGCGAGATCGAAGAAACGGCGAGCGCCATCCTCCCCTGCCGCTGATTCGGCGATCTTCCCAAGGGGGGTTTTGACCAGCGTGGCAACACCGGCCTCCTTCATCGCATTGCCGGCGAAGACCAGGGCCGTTTTCAGTTGCTTGGCAGCCCGCGCGGTCACGTTGCCCCGCTCCACGGCAAGGGCCACCTGTTCGGCCAACTGGGCTTCTGGCGCCTGGGCCAGGGGCACCAGGCCAAAGGGCACGCCGAGGCTGCCGAGTCCGTAGGCCAGCTCGGCGCCGATCTGTCCGTCGCTGTCGCGCTCCAGACGCAGTGAGGCGGCGAGCAGTGCGATCTTCTCCACGGGGTGGCCGGTCTCGCCGGCCAGCAGGCTCGCGTCCGGCTGCGCTGCGGTTTCGGTCAAATCGGCCGGGTCGAGACCGGCCGCCTCGGCAGCGGCGAACAGATCCCTCCGGACTCGCTCGAAGTCGCTGCTCTCGTCCAGTTCGCTTGCCTTGACAACCAAGGCCAGACCCTCCACCCGTGGTGGCGCGTTTCGCACCAATGGCGAGATGGCGAGCCGCTCCTTCCCCTTGAACAGGGCTATCCGCAGATTGAGCCCGCCATCGTGCCGGGCATGGGCCTGGTCACGGTCATAGAGGATGCGATAGCGCCCGCCCGCTCCGGTTACGCCCTCGCCGAGGGTCTCGCTGGCAGCTCCCGGGCGCACCTGCTCCAGTCGAACCGGGTAGCCCTGCCGGCCGCGACCACGCCGATCCATGACCGTCCCGCTCACCCAGGCCAGCGATGGCTTGGTGTCCGGAAGCTCCGCGGTCACACGGATCAGGACCGCTTCATCCCGCGGCTGAAAGTTGCGCAGCACCCCGTCGTCTGCCGCCCGGCCCTCCAGCCGGTGGGAAAGCAGGATTCCAGCAAGGAAGATGCGGAAATAGATGTCCGGCCCTCGTTCGCCTGGATGTTCGGAGAAGATCGATCCGTTGAAGCGGATGATCGCCAGTCCCCGCTCGTCGGTACTGGCGCTACCCAACGGATCGTCCGGGGACCTGGGGTCCTGGTCGAAGGCAGCGACACGTACTCCCGGCAACGGTTGGCCGGTGGCGTCGATCACCCGGACTTGTACCCGATAGGCCGCGTCTGAAGACATGTTTGGGTAGCGCCCCTACGAGGTGTGTAAACGCGCAGGTCCCATTGCCCTGCCCGCAGTTTGTATCCGCCGCAACACACGGTTGCTGCCTTTGGAGATGACGAATCATCCCCAAGCGCACATCCTGAATCAGAATCGCAGAATCTTCATCTAGGTAGTTCAGAATTCGTAACGTCGTTTACGTCGTTGTGCTGGCGACGCTGCTCACCTCCTGGAACTCTGCCAACTACAGCAGAGCATCCCACTCCGCGAGGCTGGCCATCGAACCCTCGGATGATAAGCAGTAGTGCCGCATTATTGGTAGATAGGAATTAAAGTTTACTGAAAAGAAATCATACGCTACGCCATGTCTCTGCGAGATGAGTGTTGTGCTGCCGCCTGAAGCAATTCGCGCGTTTCTATGTGACTGGCAAGTGTGAGGGCCTGCGGCAGGAGCAACCAACGATGGCGTCGGTGCCTGTCCCTGCGGCGGCCGTAGCCGACGGCCTGCATGCCATAGATCCGTACGGTGATCACCGACCCTCTGTCGCTGGTGCTGACATCCCTCAGTTCACCCACGATGCGGGCCCACACGCCGGTTTCCTCATGCACCTCACGCACGGCGGTTTCCTGCGGGTGTTCGGTTGATTCGATGTGTCCCTTGGGCAGCACCCATTGCGACGGGTCGTCGGAGGCTTCCACCAGCAGGAAGCGAGTGCTGGGGCCATGGCCGCGCATCACCACACCGCCTGCATGGGTGGGGCTTCCCTGGAACTGAGGGCCTGGTGCCGCGAAACTCAGCTGCCCTTGCCTGGCTACGAGGGTGAGCACCGACCAATAGGCCTGATTGGTGGCTTTCCAGCGCTGCTCCATGTAGCGCCAGAGGGCCAGCAGCAACAGGCCAGCGGTTCCGAACGCCAGCAGGGGTGAACCGGGGTGGTGCCATGGCCAGGTGATGAGCAGGGCAGCCAGCACCACCACAAAGGAACGAAAGAATTTGGAATCCGCCTCGAGGCGTTGAACAGCTTGGAGACTCGCCTGACTCTCAACATTGAGCCACACCTTGCACCACTGGAAGGTGTTCACCGCCCGATCGGCCTGCAGCGGTGAGAGCAGGCGCTTCTTGACCTGATCGGCGCGCCGGAAGGCATGGTTGGATTCGCTCCGGAACACGGCCCACACCCCAAGGCGGAGGGGCCAGGGCAACAACTTGCCGCGAAGGGCCAGGCGCCGGATCTGCACATTGAGGGTGTATCCCCGGGCCCAGTCGTAGAACTCGTCCAGCCAGGAGCCGAGCAGAAAGACCAGGTGGCCGAAGAGATAACTGGCGAAAAGGAAGGCTGCCCAGGCTTGTGCGCCCGCGAGCTGGGCATAGCGATCCCCCAGCAAGACTGGCCCCACCTCACCCATCACCAGATAGGTGAGCAGCGCGCCCGGCAGCAGGATGGAGAAGAAGTCCATCAGGCCGATGAATAGTTTCTGGGGGTCGAAGTTCATCTGTCTTATGCCTTGAGTTTCATATTCGTGGGCTGTCCCCTATGCGCTTCCTGGCTAGTAGATTTCAGTCTGGTGCTGTTTGCGTGGCGATGTATCGATCTTTTCTTTTCTGACGGCCGCGTCGTACCGGCGCCGAAACTCGCCGATTCCCGATGCAAACCTCTCGAGCGCCTCCGACGTCAGGTTGAGAGACAGCACCGCAGCGTCGTTCTTCACGTCGATCTTGTCGTCGCGGATCAGCTCCCAGAAATGCTGGAAGCCAAGCACGGCCGTCTCGCGCAACACGGTGTTGATCGGATTTGCGGGCAGCGTTTCCTTGTCCGAGGCGACCTGCAGCACCTTGGAGACCACGCGCGCGGCGCCCGCCTTCGTGGTGACGCGAACTTCGTCCTGCAGCTTCTCGCGCAGGAACGTTCCGAGTACCGGCCCGCCCGAGATGCGCACGTCAGCGTTGCGACTCACGTGACCGACCGAGGTGTGCGAAACAAAGCTGTAGTTATTCAAGTCCGGATCGGCCTGAAGGCTGTCCATCAGGCCCTTCTCCTTGCCCGCCGAGCAGGCTTCGGCGACAAAGCGAATGTCCTGCTTCTGGCCTGCAGCCTTCAGCTGCGGCTTCAACGTCTCGGTGCCAACCCAATCAGAGTCGCCGGTGCTGATCTGGCTCCCAATGCCGTGGCCGAAGCTCAGGACGACATCTGGCCCGTTGTTCTTGATGAGCTCGCCGAGCTTCTTCGGGTCGACGCTGCGCGCCACGGTTGAGTGGTCGCGCGCCGCCTGCTCGGCCTGGCGTTTGAACTCATCGTTTCCCTTGTCGTAGATGATCAGGTACTTCTTGCCGTACACCGCATACCAGACCTGCTTCGCCGACGCTTCCGTCTGGCTTGAATTGGCTTTGCGGAAGTCTTCGTACGTGGCAAAGTTGCGCGGGTTGGTTGTATCCGTCGACGTAGAGTCTGTTCCTCGTGGATCCACGCGCAGCACGGGGTTGCAGCGGGCGTATGCGTAGACGTTCACGCCGTCGACGAGCTCCCCCGGATCGCAAGCGCACCAGCGCGCGAGCCACGGTACGTAGTAGCGTGCGTCGTGGTGATTGAAGCCCGTTTCCTCGTCGCGCTCTCGCGCCGTGAAGCAGAATCGCTTAGATGTTTCTGTCTGGCTGCGCACGGCCTGATAGGTCGAGCTGCCGTAGGGCGAATATTCCTCGTAGGAAATGATCTCCCCCATCTCATCAAGCTCCAGACTGGCCGAGCCGAGGTGGTTACCAAACTGGTAGCGGGTTAGTTGCCGTGGCGCAAGGTCTTCTCCCGTCATGTCCAGCGTGCGCGTCTCCACCACGGAGATGCGCTGCTTGTCGTCCATCACGTGCAGCGTCTCGCGCTCCAGCGTGGCGGTGTTGGCGTCGACGGCACCACCGTGCCTACGGAAGATCTCGAAGCCGCCGAGATAGATGCGTTCCTCGGTGAGGCCCGGCGCCTTCTCCCACACCTTGCGCACCCGCTGGCCTGAGGCGTCGTAGACGTACCAAGCCGCGCCGCCGCCACCCAGATCGGTCTGGCGCAACTGGTCCTTGTAGTCCCAATGCATGTTCGGCCCGGCCAGACTACCGCCCAGGTGCGGCATGCGCACCATGGTGCCGTGGGCGTCGTGCTCGTAGGGCTCGACCGGTGGTGTGTTGGCGCCGTTCGGGTTGAGCGTGGTGCGGGTGAGGCGGTTGCTGGTCTTGAGCGGCGCGCCGCCGCTGCCGTTTTCGATCAAGCTTGCTTCGAGGTAGTCGTAGGCGCGCGTCCAGCCAGCCTGCGCCGGGTCGCTGCCGCGGTGCTGCATCTGCAGGAAGTTGCCGACGGCGTCGTACACGTAACGCTCGATGTACGTGCCCATGGCGTTGCCGTCGTTGGCGGCGAAGCGACCCGTTGCATCGGCGCTCAGCAGTCCTACGCGGCCGGCATCGTTGTGAGAATGGGCGATCGGTGCGCCGCCTTGGCCCAGATGCTCGCGGCCGCTGGCCTGAGTCAGCCGGTAGAGCGCGTCGTAGGTGTAGTCGTTGCTCGGCTCGACGCGCTTGTTCCTGAAGTAGATCGTCTGTTGCGCATCGTCCTGGATGTGGGTGATGTTGCCGGCGGGGTCGTAGGTGTAGTGCAGGTTCTGCAAGCCGCAGCCCTTGCCTGCGGGTAGTTGCTCAGGCGCGGCGATGGTGGCAGGGGGTGGGTTCGGGTTCTCGCAGTCGTCGGTGAAGGCCACACCCTGGGCCGTCGTCGGATCCACGCCCCGGCGGGTAAACAGGTGCATCAGGCGGAAGGTCTCGCGGTCGTAGGCGTAGGTGGTGCGGATGACCGTGGCGTCGCTGGTCTTGTAATCGATGAGGGTGCGCTGGCCCTTGGCGTCGTAGTCGATGTTGGCGACTCCGACCGGCGACGGCGCCTCTGAAGCCGGGTTGAGCAGGCCAGCCGGCTCGGCGGCGCGTTCCAGCCACACGTCCACCCGTTCCAGCAGGTTGGCTTCGTTGAAGACGGGCTGGATGACGTTGAACTTGTTTGGGTGGCCGGGACGGCTCAGGCTGCTGTGCGGCGCGACGGACTGGATGGGGCGGTTGAGCGCGTCGTAGCGGCTGCTGCCCTCGAAAAACTCGGCATCAAGTTGCGGCTCCGCTGGCAGCAGCCAGTCGGGAATCGCCTTGTAGTCGCTGACAAGGCGGCGGGTGCTGCGCAGCAGGTTGCCCTTGAAGTCATGGGCCTCGATGGGGGTGCCATTGGCGGCAAGCCTGGCGTTGGTGGCCACACCTGCCGAGTCGGAGTGTCGGTAGATGCGGGTGCGCAGGTTGAGCGCTTCGGCGTTGGCGAGACTTTCGCCGTATTCGATCTTGTCAACCAGAAGGTCGCGGTTCAATGTGCGTGGGTCGGAGGCTGCGTCACCATTGGCGATGGTGCCCCGCACCGTCTGCTCCAACGGGCGGCGCAGCGCGTCGTAGGTGGTGGTGAAGTTGTGCCCGCGGCTGTCCCAGGCGCGGATGGGCTTGCCGGCCACGTCGTTCACCATCCAGCGAGCGCCGGCTTCCATGCTGAGCTGGTGGATGCGGCTGCCGAGCATGTCGTAGGCGTAGCGCATGACGATGCGGTCCTTGGCGTCGATGACGGCGCGTTGGTTGCCTTCGATGTCCAGCTCGACGCGGGTGGCGAAGCTCGCTTCAGTGCCGTCGAGGTCGTGGCCGGGGCAGACGACCCGGTTGCGCGCCACGGTCAGGAAGGGGCGACCCAGGGCGTCGAAGTGCGCGGTGGTGGGCGTGTCGGCATGGGCTTCGGCGCGCAGGGCGGCGTTGCGCTCATCCGATCCCACGGCGTTGCCAATGCGCTGGGCATGCCAGGTCTGCCAAGTGGACGGCTGCGTCTTGAAGTAGTCGGCTGCGTAGCCGCCGATGTCAGGATCAGTGCGCGGGTCACCGGTCTGCGCATTCCTTGCCGCGCAGGTGTCGTTGACGTCGTAGGTGGTCTGCTTCCAAGGGTCGAAGTTGACCTTCTCGTAGGTCTGGTTCGGGTGCAGCGTGGCGATGACGCGCTCGGCTGGGTCGTAAAACAGCACCGGGCTGACGCCGACCTGCACGCCGAATTCGTATCCATGCGTGGCCGAGAAGAAGGGCTCGTACTGGCGAACCGGCTTGCCCTTGTTGTTGAAGATGGTCCAACCGCTGCCCACCCAGCGCGGGTTGAACACAGGGCCACCCTCCACCAGCGGCCCGGGCTCGGCCTGGATCTTCTTCTGGATCTCGCGGCCGAAGCCGTCGGAGTAGGAAAAGCTGAGCTGGATCTTCAGACCCTGCGGTGGTAAAGCGGCGCTCGCATGGGTTTCACGGGCAAGCGTGGCGGCGCAGGCCGGTTGCCACTTGGTCGGGTCGCCGGGGTTGGCCTGCTGCGTGCGGCGAAAACGATCGAGGTCGTAGATGATGCGCGTTGTGGCATCGCTCAGCAACTCGGGGGCATTGGTGTGCGGGTCGGCAGCAGCGAAGAACGCGTCGACTTGCGCCTGCGTGAGGTCGGCAGCGAAACCAGACAACGTGTCGCCTTCGACAGGTACGGGCAGCGGCTTGCCCATCACGGCCGTCCCGACCACCATGCCGAGCGTGTCGAAGGCAACTTCGGTCTGATTGCGGTTCGGGTCGCTGACGAGACGCGGCTGCAGGACGCGGTAATCGTTTGCCTCCACGCTGACGCGATTGCCGAGGGCATCGCGGGTTTCGACCATCAGCAGGTCGTGGGTGTCGAAGTCAACGAAGGCGTCCTGGCCGAAGGGGTCGCGGTAGCGGCGCAGCAGGAAGAAATGCTGCCGCGCCTGAGTGGATTCGCTGGCCGCGCTATCATTGGGATTCGTGCTGAAGAAGGTCCGCCCGGTGGGAATCCACCAATGGTCGTCGGCATCACTCGCGGGGAAGTGACCGTCGGCCTTGAGCGATTGGCTCTGCAGATAACCACCCCGGTTGCCGGCCTGTCCGCCAAGTACGGCGAGGGGATCGGGGAGCAGGGCTTCGGGCGGCTGGTCTTCATGCGGGCGCTGGAACACCTCCGTGAGTAATCCGGGTGTGAATGCGAGCTTGTAGCTTTCACCAGCAAGGGCGAGCGTTTGCAGTTCACCTAAGGGCAACAGGCTGGCCAGATCGTCTCGCCGGTAGAGCGTGCGCAGCCATTCGATGGGACGGCGACGCTGGTTGCCGGTGGCCATGGCCTCGTAAGTGACCTCAGGCCCAGCGAACTTGTGCCGTAGGCGCCCGGGAGCAGCGGGGTCGGGCTCAACGAAGTCTGAAGCCTGAAAGCGACGAACAAGACCTGCCGGTCCGGTGGCGGGACCCGTGGCTGAGTAGCCGGTCAACTCGAAGGTCAGCGCCTCGGAAGGCAGCGGATAGCGGTGGGCGTCCTGGGATTCAATCGCGTTGGTGACGCTGTTTTCGGTGTAGGTGAGCAGTGGTGTGGTCTGCTTGTCTTGATCGCCCGTCTCCAGTCCCCTGAGACCGGGGTTGGCCGTCAGTTGGACTTGCCCCTGTTGGCCAACGACGCGAATCTGCCTGCGGCGGCCGTAGCCGATGCTGGCCTGTTTGAGCACATTGCCGTACGCATCGACCTCCAGCGTCAGCGCGTGCTGGATGCGCGGATCCGCCGGGTTTCGCTCGTAGTGATAGCTGATCGCCTCGCGTGCATGCGTGAAGAAGACGGCATGACGATGGGCCCCACGCGGTTGCAAGGCGCGAATGGTGAAGTTCTGTTCGGTGACCGTGTAGGGCGTCTGGGCGCGTTGCACCTGGTCCGGTGTGGCGCTCGGGCCGGCGTCATCGGCGTAGACCTCCTGGCGCAACATCGAGCCCTTGAGGGCACGGCAGGCTTCCCGCGCTTCCTCCAGGCTCAGGCCTGCAGGGAGTTCCGTGTCCGGCAGCAGCAGGTCGCGGGCTTCGCTGTCGGTCAGGCCAGGCTCACGGAAGTACTCGCCCTGGTCAGTGTCGTTCAGCAGGCCGGCGAAGTAATCGGAGACGTGATCGCGGCTGAGATACACACCGGTGTGGAACCAGGTCTTGGTATGGACCGGCGGAACGTGTGATGCGGAGGCGATGTTGTCCGCCGGCACATTGCCTGCGACCAGGGCCGCTAACTGTTCCGTATCCCACTGCTCCACCATCCCGAAGCCTCGGAACTCGCGCTCCTCACCATCGAAGCAGCCGTGGTGATAGGCATAGCGGCTGACGAAGCGGTTACGGCTGATGTGGTCGATCGTTTCCACACGCTCCACCACATGCACGGGGAATGGCAACCGGGTGATCCAGTCTTTGCTGTTGAGCTTGTCCTCCAGGTAGAAGCGCAATGAGGAGCAGTACTGCACCCGCGTTTCGGCGCCCAGGTTGTTGATCGTTGTGGTGAGCAGATGGGGTTTCTCCTCGCCCATCAGTTTCACGTAACGCATCTGCCGCCCTGAATCACCAGACAGCGGCGACGACCACACCAGGCAGGCGGTCCCGTTGCCCAGCAAGTCCAGGGTCGTCACCTGGGCGACGTTGTGAATCGGCGGGAAAGCGGATACGGGCACCGAGGTGCTCCAGCCATTGCCCGCCTGGTTGAAGTACAGCCGTAAGCCCTCCTGGTGCAGATAGATCAGGTCGGTGGTGCCACTCCCATCGATGTCGGCCAGCAGCAGCCGTTTTGGATCGAACAGCTCCGGATGGTCGAACACTGGCGCGTTGTCCATCGTCACCTTGGCCCCGAAGCGCCCGTAGCCCACATTTGGCCAGTAACTGATCTCGTTGCCCTGCAGGCCGGCGCGGATGCGCACCACATCGGCAAGCCCATCACCGCTCATGTCGGCGAGGTGGATGCTTTCGGTGCCATCCGCGAACACCACCCGCGGCCCCTTCTCCTCATCCCAGGGCAGCGCTACCCGCTGAGCCCCATCGAAGCCGTCTTCCTCCAGGGAGCGATACCAGACGAAGACCTCCGCTTCGCTGATCAGCAGATCGGCGTGGCCATCGCCGTCGAGGTCGATGAAGCGCAGGTTGGGATCCTGGAAATTGACGTTGGGCAGCTGGCGGTAGGGCCGGAACGGCTGCCAGCCCTCGGCATCGTCATGCTCATAGAGCCCTGGTGCCGGGCCGCTCAGGCTCACCACATCCGGCAGGCCATCGCCGGCCAGATCAAGGATCTGGGCCCCCGCCGCCAGGCTCACGTTGGGCCGGCTTGCCACGAGCTCAAGCGGCGCGAACGTGGCAACGTTCGTCTTGCCGTCAGCCCGCAGCAACTGGCTGATCGGGCTGAGATTGCGCTTGTAGAACCACTGCCCTGCCTGCTCGCTCAGGACTCCCGGCAGGCCTTCGCCGTGCAGATCCACCCAGCGGTAGCTGCTGCCATCGAGGCCAACCGGCAGGTTTTCCAGGCTGCGGGGTCCAACCTCCTCCACCGTTGTGCTCAGTTCCGGCTGGCTGTAGCGGAACTCCACAGGCGGCAGGCTGCGACGGATGTTGTTGTCGTTTTCCTGCTTCCAGCCCATCTGCACCACCTGGCTCAGGAAGCTGTAGATCGGCTTGCTGGCCAGGGTGGGATCGAGCTCGTCGTCGTAGGTGAAGTCGGTGCTGCGCACCACACCCTCGTAGCCCTGCGGACCGGGGATGTGGTGCAGCATCAGCGCCCGCTCGCAGCGGCGGCAGGTGCGCACCTCAAAGCCGGCACGGTAACTGGAGTAGGCATCGGGCCTGTACAACCACGGCTGCTCTGCTGTGCCTGTGGGGTCGGCGTCGTTCAGTTCCCCGTAATCGAAGCGGACTTCAAAAAGCCAGTCGGCGGCGGTGTCGATGGGGGGGGAGGGCAGATCACTCAGGCGGCGCGGGCGGCGGCCCTGGGAATCCAGCAGCGGGATGCGGTTGCCGTAGAAGATGCGTTGCAGATACCGCTGGGCCGTGCGGCGAGGGTCGTTGACGGCTCCCCGGTTGCGCTGGTGCAGCTTTCGATAGGGATCGTCCTGCCCGGGCCGCAGGGTAAGGGTTCCATCCTCCGCTTTGTAGAGATAACGGATGGCATTGCCTTTGTCGTCGCGGCTTTCGCAGATCAGCCAGCTGAAGATCCTCTCCGGATCCTGCGGGTCGGCAATGCGTGAACTGGAATCGGCGCCGTAGATCGTGAGGATGTTGTCCTTGGAAATCGAACGCCAGTGCACATCGGCACGTTGTTCGCTCTCCGGCCGCGGGTCGCTGGCGGTTGGGATCCACTGCCATCGCTCGATGCGGGCGAACAGCCCCTCGATGCGCGGTCGGTAACGGCGCACCAGGTAGCCGTCGATGGGGTCTTCGTGGATCAGGAGATTGCCGTCGGCATCCGTGACCCAACGGCCACTGGCAGTTTGGCGATACACCGGCACCAGGTCTTCCGCGCCCGAGAGCACGAACACATCGGCGTCGGCCGGGGCGCTGCTCCAGTCGCGGTAACGCGGCAGGCCCTTGTCGGTCTTGCGAGTGATCGCAGGCAAGGACAGGCTCCAACCGAAACCGAAGGGGCCGTTGCCGGCGCCGGAGTCGTAGCTGAGGCTGATCTGGGGACCGAACCCGCTGCGGCCCGGGCTGGTGGCAATCGGCACCGTCATCGAGCCGGTGCCCGTGACCGGATTGGCGGCGAACTTCTCCCCCATCCCGCGGATGGCCCCACCGCTCTTGGGAAGGCTGATGGCAGGGGGCTGGAGCAGATGACTCTGGGCCTGGCCGCTAGTCTCTGCCGTCCCCGATGAGCTACCTGCCGCTCCAGGCTGCCGACCTGTAGAAGGCGTAGTATTTGCAGAACCGGGGTTGCTTGGACCTGCAGCTGGAGGTGTCATTCACCGCTGAGGCAACAGACAGGATCTCACTATGGCAACGGAGCTGCGGCCGCTCCAAAGTCTTTACAAATGTTTCCTCCTCAGCCTCTGAATATGTGCTAATGGCTACCGCCAGCCGGGACAGCTGTCGGGTCTGAATTAAATGCTGGGTATTTAGAAAGCTCAGTCTTTCTTAAGCAAACGAGATCAACGGATGCCTCAAGGCAAGCCCGCCGAACGCTGTATGGGCGGGTCCCGTATCCGCTCTGCGGTGGGGTGCCGTTGTCGGCCTATGCAGCCGCTGGGAAGCCGGCAACTTGCTCCAAAGGGCTTGCGGTGCAATGGGAGTGGTGGATTGTACGGTGAAAAAGTGGGGATTTTATACGGATCCGGTATCGCCGGAGGCTCTTTTCGACTTCTTTACAGGAAATCTGGCGGACTGGTGACATCCATTGGCCCATGAATGAGAACGCGCGCATAAATCATCGTCCGTATGCAACCATGTTCCGAAATCATCAAGCATGCCTAATAGTGCTTTGACTCCTTAGCGCGAGCGAGCTTCAGATTTCCTGGCCTTCGCGAAGCCGCAAGCCCAGCGTGGCGGAGCCGCTAGGAATGGCGAAACCAGTGAGAGGTGGCCGCTTTGTTGATCTCTGCCGCCCTCATGGCACGGCGAATTGCTTTCTGAACCAGGCTCGGATCCAGATGGTGGCGGCCCTGTTCCCCAGTTCTTTCTCATGCAGTCGTCGCGCCGCCTGCAGTTGCTCTCGTAGCCGCTCTCTTCTTCCCTCGGGCAGCATTGTGCGCCGATCCTCACCGCCTTTGCCATCGCGCACGGTCAGCTGACGCCAGCTAGGAGCCCGCAACTCTGGTGGCAGAATCCCCCCCCCTTCACCCCAGCCTCACCTGCCGCTCTTCGCGCACCTGCAGCGGAATCTCCAGGTGGGAGCGGCCGATCATCTGGGGGCCATCCACCGAGAAGATGCGGGCCTCGATCCCGAATTCCCTAAACGATTTTTCCAGTTCCTGGATCAGAGCCTTCTCCACCTGGGCCTCCGCATCCACCACCTTGCCCAGCAGTCGCCCCCCCAGAGGGCCCATCCGCTTGCGCACCACCTCGCGGGCGTTGGTGACCTCAATGACCAGCACGGAGCCACGGCGGTGATCGCCACCTTATCGGCAACGGCCCGATCTCTCGGCCGGAATGCAGCTAAACGGAATGCTCGGGCTGCCGGAGGGGCTGCAATGCAGTTGCGGCGCTCCGTGCCCCGTGCCCCGTGTCGCTCCGCGACCTTTGCAGGCGGGTTGCGCCCTCCCCCCCGGCCGCGGTCTTCGAAACCAGAGCAGGGTGGGTCTTGGCCAGAGCAGGGTGGGTCTTGGGCCTAGCAGTAAGGCTGCAGCAGCTCCTCCAGATCCCGCAGTTGCCCGGGCGGCACCAGCCGCGCCAGGGGCAGGCGGGTGCCGCCGCCGCCGATGCCCACCTGAACCGCCTCCAGCGCCTGGCGGGCGCACACCGCGGCCCCCTGGTCGAGCCGGGCGGCACATTCGCTGGCCAGAGTGGGAGCCAGGCCGGCATCGCCCAGGTAGAGGTTCCAGTTGGCCACCTGCAGGTAAAGCCGGTCGGCTAGGGCGCCGGTGAGTTCAGCGAGGTCCTGGGCGGAGAGGGTCATGGCTCGGGTGCGGGCCGCTGCATCACCACCACGCTGACATGAACCAGCAGCAGTGCAGCCCAGGGCAGGGTGAGCCACTCCAGGTGGGGCCAGGGATGGCGCATCCCCTGCACGAACCACAGGCCGCTGTTCACCGCCGCGAACACCATGGCGTGCAGGGTGAGATTCACGATCCGCGCGAAATGGCGGTACGTGGGGTCGGCGGGGTCGGCGGGGCCGTACCAGCGGATCGGCATGGGGCGCGGGCGGGCGCGGGGCGTTGAACTGAAGCTAGCTGGATCAGCGCGGACCCCCTGATGGCCCGACGCATCCCGGGGTGCCCTGCAGCCACGGCCGCCGGCAGCCCTCCCATCGGCCCGGCTGCTGGAACCAGGCCCGGCCCGATTCCGGGGTGAACCCCGCTGGCTTCGGCAGGCTGCCCGGCGCCCCTCAGTTGGCCCCTCAGTTGACGGATGGCCCCCCCATGCGGTGAGAATGACTCAGCACGCGCTTGTAGCTCAGCGGATTAGAGCATCTGACTACGGATCAGAGGGTCGGGAGTTCGAATCTCTCCAGGCGCGTTCTTCAGGTCACCCCAAGGGGTGGCCTTTTTTCTGGGCACACTCCCTGGAACCGCCTGCTGGGGGCTGCTGCCGGGGCCTACGGGCCGGACCGGGCCGACCCCCGCCGCGGCGCACCAAGGCGCAGGCCGTGGGCGGACCCGCACCGATCCGGCCCCGCCGACGGATCGACGCGGGCGTTTCCTTAACATCTATTCAACCGTGGGTTTCTTGCCCAGCCGCTCCGCCACTGATCCCATGGCCTTCTCCTCCCCCTCCTCCCCGGCAGCGATCGACACGTCCCTGGCCGCGGCTGATCCCGCCATCGCCGCCCTGATCGATCGGGAGCTGAACCGCCAGCAGACCCACCTGGAGCTGATCGCCTCCGAAAACTTCGCCTCCCGCGCCGTGATGGAGGCCCAGGGCTCGGTGCTCACCAACAAGTACGCCGAGGGGCTGCCCGCCAAGCGCTACTACGGCGGCTGTGAGTTCGTGGATGGCATCGAGGAGCTGGCGATCGAGCGGGCCAAGCAGCTCTTCGGCGCCGCCTGGGCCAACGTGCAGCCCCACAGCGGCGCCCAGGCCAACTTCGCCGTGTTCCTGGCCCTGCTCAAGCCCGGCGACACGATCCTGGGCATGGACCTCTCCCACGGCGGCCATCTCACCCACGGTTCGCCGGTGAATGTGAGCGGCAAGTGGTTTCACGCCTTCCACTACGGCGTCGACCCCGACACTCAGCAGCTCAACTACGCCACGATCCGCGAGCTGGCCCTGCAGCACCGCCCGAAGCTGATCGTGTGCGGCTACTCGGCCTACCCCCGCACCATCGACTTCGCCGCCTTCCGCGCCATCGCCGATGAGGTGGGGGCCTTCCTTCTGGCAGACATGGCCCACATCGCCGGTCTGGTGGCGGCCGGAGTGCACCCCAGCCCCCTGCCCCACTGCCATGTGGTCACCACCACCACCCACAAGACCCTGCGGGGTCCCCGCGGCGGCTTGATCCTCTGCAATGACGCCGACTTCGGCAAGCAGTTCGACAAGGCCGTCTTCCCAGGCAGCCAGGGCGGTCCGCTGGAGCATGTGATCGCCGCCAAGGCCGTGGCCTTCGGAGAGGCCCTGCAGCCCTCCTTCCGCACCTACAGCCAGCAGGTGATCACCAATGCCCAGTCCCTGGCGGCCCGGATCCAGGAGCGGGGCATCGATGTGGTGAGCGGCGGCACCGACAACCACTTGGTGCTGCTCGATCTGCGCAGCATCACCATGACCGGCAAGGTGGCCGACCTGCTGGTGAGTGATGTGAACATCACCGCCAACAAGAACACGGTGCCCTTCGATCCCCAGCCGCCGTTTGTGACCAGCGGCCTGCGGCTCGGCACCGCCGCCTGCACCACCCGCGGCTTCGACGCCGCTGCCTTCCGTGAGGTGGCCGATGTGATCGCCGATCGCCTGCTCAATCCTGAGGACAGCGCCATCGAACTCCGCTGCCGCGAACGGGTGGCCGACCTCTGCCGCCGCTTCCCGCTCTATGCCCTGGAACGTCAGCTCCAGCACGCCTGATCCTTGCCCCGATCCTTAAGGTGAGACCCAAAGGTCCGCTGCATCCAGGTCCGCCGTTGTGACCCTCGCCTACAGCCCCAACGCGGCGGCCTTGGTCACCTTCTTGGTGGCTGGACTGGTGACCGCACTCGTGGTTCCCCTGGTGCGCGCCCTGGGCCTGCGTTACGACCTGGTGGATCCCCCCGATCCCCGCAAGCAGCACACCGCGCCCATGGTGCGACTCGGCGGGGTCGGCATCGTGGCCGGCTTCAGCCTGGCCCTCACCCTCACCTGGCTGGCCGGCGGCTTCGCCGACCTGCCCCCCGACAAGGACCGGCTGATCTGGACCACCCTGGCCGGTTCCCTCTGCTTCTTCGTGATCGGCCTGGCCGA
>Ga0114972_10000629_pt1 | contig 26243 bp, 24 predicted proteins | sample M_140807_EF_Meta_FD_87354 | JGI IMG/M metagenome (GOLD analysis project Ga0114972, IMG submission 87354) | Freshwater microbial communities from Lake Montjoie, Canada to study carbon cycling - M_140807_EF_MetaG | ecosystem: Environmental > Aquatic > Freshwater > Lake | place: Lake Montjoie...
CGTTACTCAAGAAAAGTCCAATTGAAGCGATAAAGGCTGCGGGCGACCGACTCGGAATGCCCATTTCCGTTGGAGAATAGAACTAACACTGTTTGTAGTCGGTTAAGAACAACACATGAGCACACCAACGGATCGGAATCAGCGCGAAACCACGCGGGCGGGAGCTTGGCGGACATACATTGGGTTCATCGTGGCGGCGGCCGCGCTTCCGGTGGGAATTGCGCTACGCGACATGCGTGACGTCGGCTCAGCCAACCCCACGAAAACTGCCTTGGCGGACCGAAATTTAGTTGCCTCGATGCAACCTGTCGCAATCCCCGAGGCTGACTACTTTCGGGATGTGAGTGCGCTGCTGAAGCACGAGTATGTAGAACCGGTCACGGACGATCAGAAGCTGGCCAGCGGAGCTGTCCGTGGCATGATTTTGAGCCTCAACGACGCCGGGTCCCTATTCTATGACAAGAACGAGTTTCGCACGTTATTGAACCAAAGAGAAGGGAAATTTGAAGGTATCGGAGCACAATTCGCGCTTGTGGAGCGCGGCGAGATCAACCGTAGTGCGGATCAAAGCTTGGGCGGACAACCGCCAGAATCGGCAGAAGAGAGTTTGATGACGCGCATCCGCATTCCGCGGTTAGCGGTAGTCGCGTTGACCCCTGACGGATCCGCCGCCAAAGCGGGCGTGAAGGTGGGCGATCTGGTGTACGAAATTGACCAGCATTGGGTGGCCAATACGGACCTTCTGGTTAAGTTTCAACGCGCCCAGCAGGACTACGATAAGAAGAAGATCACGCTGAGCCAACTGAATACCGTGCGGAAGGAAGTGCGTGAGAAAACGGAGCGAGCCCTGATGCCCATGAAAGCCAGCAATAAGCTGACACAAGGCAGTTCTGGCACCGTTCGGGTGGTGTGGGAACGCAGTGGCCAGAAACGAGAGACGCTCCTCGCCAAATCGCTCACCAATTTGACTGCCAACGGCGCGGTAACAAACGGAGTGGCGACGCTACGTTTCTCAACCGGAGCCGATGAGACGCTTAAAAAGGCGCTCGCCGGAAAAGTATCCGCGCTGGACCTGCGTCAATCGGTGGACGGCGATTACGCCACGATGAGAAAGTGCTTGGCGTTGGTGACCCCATCGGGAACTTACGGTGCAATTACAAGCGAGCGAGCATCGAAGCCGACCCCGGTGGTGGTGAAATCAAGCGTGGCAAAACCCCCCAAACTAAAGTTGCTGGTGGATTCTTCCACCCGGGGGGCCAGTCTAATTTTCGCGAAGATCTTACAGAAATCTGGCGTCGCGGTCCTTGTAGGTCGGCCAGGCGAGGATGTCGCAGTGAGGACCACGGTCGCACTCCCCGACGGCACCGGCTATACGCTGGTAACCGGTCGCTACGACGCTAATCCTAAAGGCAAGGCCATCGCCTTGAACACCGAAAATTCAGAGGGTTTGAACTAATGAAAATCGCCGCTTACATTAGCATCGCGTTGGTGTTCGGGGGCGTCGGTTACGCCTGGCGCGACATCAAAGCGGGCAAGCCGGTGAATCCTTCGGCGTGGCAACGTTTAGCCGGGGTTACCGATGAGCGAAAGGATTCGCCCGAGCAAGTGTTTAAGAACGCCTATCGGCTGATTCGGAACGACTACTACCGCTCGGTGAAGCCCGATGACCTCAAATTCGCCGGGATGCAAGGATTGTTGGCCTCGCTGGGCGATCCCCACACGATGTTCATGCCTCCAAAACTGGCCTCGCGGTTCAGTGAAGAAACGGTTGGTAACTTCTTCGGCGTCGGCGCGAGACTCGGCGCGGACCCGCTGGGTGCGAAAGCGGTGAGCGTGTTTGAAGGCGCGCCGGCGTACAACGCCGGAATGCGCCCAAACGACGTCATCATTGCGGTGAACGGAAAGAAGGTCGCTGGTCAGCCAACGGATGCCATTGTAGGGCAGGTGAAAGGGCCGGAAAACACCTACGTCAATTTGACGATCATGCGGTCGGGCTCCGAAAAGCCGCTACAGTTCAAGATCAAGCGGGGTCGAATTACGACGCCGACGGTCGAGAGCAAGGTCCTGGAAGGCACCAACGTGGGCTACCTCAGCATCAGTAATTTCGCGGAGCCAACCACGAGTCAGTTCGACCACGAGCTGGATCAACTTGGCGCCAAAGGCATCAAGGGCTTGGTAATTGACGTTCGAGGGAATCCGGGTGGATTGCTGGAAACGGCGGCCGAAATGCTAAGTCGGTTTGTGGAAAACAAAACCGTGCTGACCATGAAGAAGCGGGACGACCAAGAAGTGGTTAAGACGTACTCGGGCGCGGTTCGTCAGTGGCCATACAAGATCGCTATCCTGATGGACGAAAACTCCGCCAGTGCGGCCGAGATCTTCGCCGGCGTACTGCGCGATTACGGTTTGGTGACGTTGGTGGGAACGCACAGCTACGGCAAGGCTTCGGTGCAGAACCTATACCCCCTTATTGACAAGAGCAGCGCAAAAATCACCATCGCTAAGTACTACTTGCCGAACGGCGACTTCATTGGTCGGAAGGTAGATGACGACGGTGTTTACGTTAGCGGGGGATTGGCCCCGGATGTTCAGGTTGAGCTAGATTTGGATAAAGATCCGTTGCCCGGCGATCCGAAGACGGACACGCAACTGGCGAAAGCCATCGAAGTTGTGCTGAAACGCTGAGTTAGCCTAAGCTCTCGCGTACCGTGCCATCAATTCGGGCCACGATCCACCTGTGATCGCCGCCCGAATTTCTTCCATCATCCGGGCGTAAAACGCTAAGTTGTGCAGGGTCATCAAGCGTGCCCCCGTCGGCTCCTTTGCCTTGAGTAAGTGCCGCAAATAGGCGGGCGAATATCGTCCCGTGGAAGCAGGAAACGCGCTTTCGGGATCAACTGGTTCTCTCCGCTCCGCGTACTTGGCATTCATCGCGTTTACACGCCCATGCAACGTGTAGAGCACATGATGTCGGGCCATGCGGGTGGGAAGAACGCAATCGAACATATCAATGCCGCAGGCCACCGCGTGTAGGATGTCTTGGGGATGGCCAACGCCCATGAGGTAGCGGGCTTTGTCTGCCGGCAGAAGCGGTGCGGCGAGCTTTACCACCGGGTACTGCATCTCGGTGGGTTCACCCACGCTCACACCGCCAACGGCGTAACCGTCAAACGGCAGATCGGCCAGATAAGCCGCGCTTTCGCGCCGTAAATCCTCATGAATCCCACCTTGCACGATGCCAAAAATGGCGGGACCACCTTCCGTTCGACGCGAAAGATTTCGAGGCGCCCACGCGTGAGTACGGTCCATGGCGCGACTGGCAGTCTCCCTGGAACAGGGGTACGGCGGGCATTCATCAAGGGCCATCGCGATATCCACGCCAAGCTGCGTCTGGATATCGATGCTTCGCTCGGGAGTCAATCTATGCAGAGACCCGTCGAGATGGGACTTGAAGGTGACACCATCGTCGTCAATTTGGTTCATGCTGCTGAGCGACATCACCTGGTACCCGCCCGAATCGGTAAGAATGCTGCCCTTCCAGCTCATCAAGTCGTGCAGTCCACCAAAACGCTCAACTAAATCGGCGCCAGGCCGTAGCGAGAGGTGGTACGTATTGGCCAGCACTTGCTGAAATCCCAGCTGCTCAAGATCGTTTGAGTCAACCGTTTTCACGGTTCCGGCCGTGCCGACTGGCATGAAGAATGGCGTTTCGACCGTTCCATGCGGCGTATGGAGGCGTCCGCGGCGCGCGCTGGTGTGGGGACAGATGGCAACCAATTCGTAGGTAACGATGAGGAGAGTTTACTGGCGATCCGCAAATTTGGAGGTTCTGCTTTCCATGCTCGCGGTAACCTCAAGCGTAATGATGCTTGCTCTGACTGCGTTGATGACCGGAATGGTGACTCAATCAGAAGTCAATCCAAACCCGCCACCTTCTGGAGCGATGCGCACCCCTCCCGGGACGCAAAAGAACTTCACCGAGCCAAGAATAGTCCGGATTAACACGAAGGCTCCGGAATGGAATGACACGCGTTTCACCCCGCTGGCGCTCGCCCAGAAGGCGGATCGTGCGCTGAATACCGCCAGCAAGATCTCAAACCAGTGGCGGATGATTATCTCCATTCCCGAAGGGGTGGGGAATGCTGACGGACGATGGAGCGTTTTTTCGCCCAGTGCTTGGAAACTAGAAGCCATTGACGCCACCGGCAAAGCCATTGACCTAACCACCCGCATGTATGTGGCCGACGGAAAGCGCTGGACACGGTCGGCGGTTGGATCTTGGATCGCGCCGCAACCGATTTCCCGGTGGCAAGCCACCACCCCTTCCGTTACTTTTGCCAAATGGACGCGCAGTTTTCCAATCGGTATGGCCGAGACCGTCGGCAGTCGACGACCGTTTGTCGCGGCTTTGCTGCGAGATGGCGCGGCGAAAGGCATGAAGTTCAAGGCTCAGGTGCGAACTGTTTCGGAAGGGGGAAAGCGGATCACGAGTTATCGCATCGTTGGGACCGGAGGAAAAGGTGGCACTAATCAGGCGGAGATCGTCTTCGAGTCGTCGAGAGGGCTACCGGTGACCATTCGTAGCTTCGATGGCAATGCCACGAAACCGTCTCGATTGTTCTGGACAGCGCGATGGGATTTCAACAGTAAGCAAAACTTTGCCCCCAAAGATTTCGTCCTTCCCCGTAAATAGCACCTTACATTCGCCATGATTGCCTCTATTCTTTCTACTCTGTTGCTTGCCCCGTATTCGGTGGCCCAAATGCCAGATCCGGCAATCCCGGCCCTGAATGAGCAAAGCGGGTTGCTGAAGAGTGCAAGGTATCCCGGCGTCTTTTGGGCCCACAACGACAGCGGAGACGAAGCAAGAATTTTTGCCTTCACCTTTGACGGTCAACCAGTCGGCGCGCCCAAAAACAAACCGTACGAGGGGATTCGGATAAGTGGCGCCACTAACTTTGACTGGGAAGATATCACCGGGGATGGCGATAACCTGTATATCTCTGACCTAGGCAACAACGGAAACGCCCGGCGAGACTTAGCGATCTACGTTGTGCCAGAACCAAATCCGGTCGAAATACGCAACTCGTCCTATTTGAAGCGGATTCCTGTGGCGTACGAAGACCAAAAGGAATTTCCGCCAAACAAGGATTTTCAGTGGGATTGCGAGGCGATTTTTTGGCGTCGAGGGAAGCTTTTCGCCATCACGAAGCATCGGATCGGGAGGGCTTTACCCGGGACCTCGGCGGCGATCTATGAGCTTCGTTCGCAGGACGCAAATCGAGTGAATCCGCTCCGCCGGATCGCATCGATTACGGGACTGCCCGGCTGGGTTACTTCGGCCGCAGTTTCGCCAGATGGCACGAAACTGGCCGTGCTTTGTGACCGACCCCAAAAATCAGTATTGATTGCTGACTTAACGCTTTCCCCGGCAAAATGGCTATCGAACCCAGTGGCAAAGCTCGACTTACCCTCCAGTTGGGGTCAAACCGAATCAATCGCGTGGGATTCTCCGACTCGATTGCTGGTAGGCCACGAGACCGGGGATAAGTGAGGATTTCGGTAACATTCGCGGGTGAGTAAACGCCCACTTGTAGCCGAAGATTTGCTTCGGCTTGTCTTTGTTGCCGACCCCCAGCCAAGTCCCGACGGCACCACCGTACTTTTTCAGCGAAAACGAATCGACGAAAAGCAGAAATACCAGACATCGCTTTGGACGGTTTCTCTGGGGGGAGACGCGCGTCCACTCACGCGCGAAAAAGGCGGGGCAGGGGCGGGGCGATGGTCGCCGGACGGATCCCAAATTGCCTTCTTGGCGGATCGCGATGAGTCTGGGACGCAAATCTACTTAATTCCTGCTCACGGGGGCGAAGCGTTTGCGCTCACAAAGTTGGCCGAAGGAAGCATTGGAGAGTACATCTTCTCTCCCGATGGGTCGCAGATTGCTTTCCTCTACCGACCAGCCGTGCCGGGTTTTACAAAGTCCGACTCGAAGTCACGTGCTGAAAGTGGAGCCGTCGAGCCGCCTTTGGTTGCCAACGACATTTTCTACCGTCGTGATGGGGATGGATACTTTGCCGACGAGCGGTTCGCGATTTATCTGGTCTCCGTGCCTGAAGCAGGTAGCGGAGAACCTGTCGAATCGACCCGGCTCTACGACGCAGCAGTTGATGGCGACTACTCGTTTGACTGGCATCCGTCGGGTGACCATCTGATCGTGGCGTACTCGGCCTCCAAATTCCCGCTGCGAGAGGTGCCGAACACGCAGTTGTATCGTGTTTCGCTGGATGGATCGGCGGAGCAGATCCCAGGATTGCCACGCGGTGAAAAGTCCGTTCCCCGGTACTCCCCCGATGGCGAGTGGATTGCCTACGCGGGGGATGAAGACGAGAGCGACCCGTGGGGGACCCGAAATACGCGAATCTACTTGGTGCCCGCCAGCGGAGGCGCACCGACCGATCTGACCGGCGGCACCGATCTGGACATGGCGGCCGCGACCCTGAGTGACTCGGCCGAAGCCGCCTTCGGGGCTAAGTTACGATGGCATCCCGATGGATCGGGGCTGTATGTGGAGGTGGGCACCTTTGGGACTACCCAAATCGGCTTCGTGCCGGTTGGAGGAGGCTGCGCACTGCTGACAGAAGGCCATCACAGCATCAAAATGGGGGGTCTGTTCCCCGATGGTCGTGTGGCGGGAACGGTATCCACGCCGATAAAAGTTCCGGAAGTATGCGTGGTTGAGCCCGAACTCATTACCGGCCACTACGTTGCGAAGTTGCTCACCGATTTTAACGCTGCGCTTCATGATGAAGTCGAGATCGTAGCCCCAGAGGAGCACTGGGTCGACACGACCGACGGGCTGAAGGTTCACGTTTGGGTGATTCGTGGTCGGGGAGAGGGGCCGCGTCCCGCGTGTTTGAACATTCACGGTGGGCCCCACACACAGTACGGCTGGACCTTCTTTCACGAACTCCAGACCTATGCGGCAGCGGGCTACACGGTCGTATACAGCAACCCTCGCGGTAGCAAGGGCTACGGTGAGGCATGGTGCGCAGCGATTAAGGGCGACTGGGGTAACAAGGACTGGGAAGATATCCAGTCGGTCACCACGTTTATGAAGGCTGATCCTGGCATCATCACCGAAAAAATGGCCGTGATGGGCGGCAGCTACGGCGGATACATGACCAACTGGGCGATTGGCCACACGCACGACTTTGCCTGCGCCGTCAGCGATCGCTGCGTTAGCAACATGGTGAGCATGGCGGGCAATAGCGACTTCCCTTTCAATAAGGACGGCTACTTTAAGGGCGTCGCTTGGGGATCGCTGGAGAAGATCGCCGAATTGTGGCGGCAAAGTCCGATTGCTTACTTTGAAAACGTTAAGACGCCGACGCTAGTGATTCACTCGGCGGGAGATCTCCGGTGCAATATTGAGCAGGGCGAACAGGTCTTCAACGCCCTCCAAATGGAGGGCGTGCCATCTCGCTTCGTGCGATACCCGGCGTCCACCTCTCACGGACTTTCCCGATCGGGTCCGCCAGAACTGCGACTGCACCGATTGCATGAGTACCTGGCTTGGATCAACCAGTGGCTCAGCTGAGCTGAGCCACGGTTCCGTTTACTCCTTCCAGTCCGCGACGAAGATATTGGTCTCGCCGCGGACTTTTCCGTTTCTATTACTGGCGAAGACAATCTGCTTACCGTCGCGCGTGAACATGGGAAATCCGTCGAATTCGGGCGAAAAGGTGATTTGCTTCAGGTCCGTGCCGTCGGTTTTGATGGTGAAGAGATTGAACTCGCGTCCTTTTGGATCGCCATAGTTGGACGAGAAAATGATTCGCTTTCCATCGGGATGCATGAACGGCGCGAAGCTGGCACACGTTAGGCGGGTGATCTGCTTCTTGTTATTACCGTCGGCATCCATCGTCCAGATTTCCAATTTTGACGGGCGGATCAGATGCTCGGCGTGCAGTTGTCGGTAGTCAGCAAAGTCCTTTTCGGATGCCAAAGTATCGCGACGATAGACGATCGTCTTGCTGTCCCAACTGATGAACGGACCGCCGTCGTAACCCTCCTGATTTGAGAGCCGCTTAATGTTCTTTCCATTGAGGTCCGAGCGGTAGATCTCGATATCGCCTTCATAATCACCCGTCCAAACCATGTATTTACCGTTGGGAGCGATGGTGGTTTCGGCCACGTAGCCATCCTTTTGGATCACGGTTTCCCAGGCTTTCGGGGTTTCACCGGCCTTGCCCACCTTGGCGCGATAAAGGCTGAAGTTCGGATTTACCATCCACAGATAGCCCTTACTCATGTCCAGCGGCTTCTGTGGTCCTGGATCTTTGGCGTGCGTACTACTGAAATAGACGTACTTGCCGTCGGGCGTGAAATAGCTGCAAGTGGTTCGACCGAGGCCAGTACTGCGCAACGTTTTGCCCGATCCATCTGCCTTCATCGTCATGATTTGCTCATCCGGATACATCGGCTGCCGGGTCTGGTAGGTGATCGACTTGCCGTCGGTACTCCAATACGCCTCGGCGTTCTGACCGCCAAAGGTCAGCTGGCGAATGTTGGTCAGGTGAGGCTCATCAGCACGACTCGCGATGGGAGCACTGTCCGGCCACGGCGTTGCTTCTTGTTGGGCCACCCAGCCTCCAATTTCGTCGTACTCGGGAAGGTAAACGCCACTACACCCAGCTTCATGAATATGGGATGGGGCCGCGAAGCCAGAAGCGACAAGGAGCACTGCGCTAATCACGCCTATAAGGATGGCGAATGAACACTGGTCGGCGAATGAGATTTTCGCCGGTAAGTTAGCTTAAATGACGATGGTGATTTATCGACCGCGCCCGAACCGCTTTGGTCCCTTCCGCTTTTCGCGACCAATATCTCGCTGCGCCGATCCCGCGATACCGGCCATTTCGCGAAGAGAGTGAATTTCATCGCGCACCTTGGCCGCCTTTTCGAACTCCATCGACTTCGCGAGATCCTTCATATCTTTCTCCAGTGCCGAGATGAGAATGGGAATGTCCTCTACTCGGATCGGCATGCCGTCTTTGCCAATCTTCTCCATGGTTTCGGCGCTGTACTGGCTGGCAACGTCTTCCACCGCATCGTACGATCGCACCGTTTCTCGCACCATTTTCTTAATCGTGACGGGCGTGATGCCGTGCTCTTCGTTGTATCGCGTTTGTGTTGCGCGGCGCCGCGACGTCTCGTCAAGAGCCCGTTGCATGGAACCCGTCACCACGTCGGCATACATAATTACTCGACCTTCGATATTTCGCGCAGCGCGGCCGATTGTCTGAATAAGGGAAGTTTCGCTACGGAGAAAGCCCTCTTTGTCGGCGTCTAGGATGGCGACAAGCGTCACCTCTGGAAGGTCCAAGCCTTCGCGTAAGAGGTTCACGCCGACTACGACATCATAAATTCCTAGTCGCAGATCACGCAAGATCTCCGGGCGGTCCAGAGAGTTTACGTTGCTGTGGATGTAGTTGACCTTCACCGCGAGGTCTTGCAGATAGCCGGTGAGGTCTTCCGCCATCTTTTTGGTAAGGGTAGTGACGAGCGTTCTTTGCCCCAGCACCACTCGCTTTTGAATCTCGTTGATGAGATCGTCAATTTGGCCTTTGGTCGGGCGAATATCCACTTCGGGGTCGACAATAAAGGTCGGTCGGATGATCTGCTCGACCACTTGGCTTTGGGTTTCGGCTTCGAATGGCCCCGGGGTTGCACTCACATAAACCACCTGGGGAACGCGTTCCAAGAATTCTTCGAACTTGAGCGGACGATTATCGAGCGCGCTTGGAAGCCGGAAACCGTAGTCGACGAGCACCGATTTTCGACTGCGGTCGCCGTTGAACATAGCGCGCACCTGGGGCAATGTTTGGTGGCTTTCGTCGATGAATACGATGGCGTCGCTGGGTAAGAAGTCTAGAAGCGTGTAAGGGGCGGTACCGGGGGCGCGTCCGTCGAAGTAGCGGCTGTAGTTTTCGATGCCATTGCAGAACCCGACCTCCTTCATCATCTCCAGATCAAACTCGGTCCGTTGCCGAATGCGTTGGGCTTCCAGCAGTCGCCCCTGGGCGACGAACATGGCTTCTTGCGCGTCAAGTTCGGCCCGGATCAGTCCGATCACATCGTCCATCCTTTCCAGCGGAGTCACGTAGTGCGTAGCCGGAAATACTGATACTTTTGTCGGCTCATCTAGCACTTCTTGGGTGAGCGGGTCAACCAAGCGAATCCTCTCAATTTGATCGCCAAAGAATTCCACCCGGGTCACGATTTCTTCGTCTTTAGGCTGGATTTCGAGCGTGTCACCCCGTACTCGAAAACTTCCACGCTCTAGCGTCAAGGCGTTTCGCGCGAATTGCATTTGGGTGAGCTTCTTGAGAACTTCATCCAAAGCGATGGTGTTTCCCGTTTCAAAGGTGACAACGGCTTCCGCATATTCGGTCGGCGAGCCCAGGCCGTAGATACAGCTCACCGAAGCAACCACGATGACGTCGCGACGTTCTAGCAACGTGTGCGTAGCAGCGTGGCGCAGACGCTCAATCTCTTCGTTGGTACTCGAATCTTTTTCGATGTACAGATCAGCCCCCGGCACGTAGGCTTCTGGCTGATAGTAGTCGTAATAACTAATAAAGTACTGAACCGCGTTTTCGGGAAAAAACGCGCGGAACTCTTGGCACAACTGGGCCGCGAGCGTTTTGTTGTGAGCCAAAATTAAGGCCGGGCGTTGAGTGCGCTCAATAACGCTCGCCATGGTGTAGGTCTTTCCCGTACCGGTCGCACCGAGAAGCGTTTGGAATCGGTAGCCAGATTCCAAACCATCAACCAGCCCCGCAATCGCGGTGGCTTGGTCACCCTTGGGAGTAAAGTCCTGCGCCAAGGCTAAGCGGTGGTCGTACGTGACAAATCCCATAGGTCACCTTTAGTCTACGTCTTTTAACGCGGAAATCCACCGGGCCCAAGGCTGGGACTGCAAAATTTCTTGCCGAAGTGGGTCCGCGTGATTAGGGGTATCAAACTTGGTCCACGTCTGGATCCTCATCCGCTCTATTCGGAATGGGTCGGGATTACCGAATATTCGATGGACGGCCCGGTAGGTTCTCAAAATGGTGCCGATGCGTTGGCTGGGATAGGACCCGAGAAGCGAACACCTAAGTTGGAATTCATCTGAATTGAGCGTGCGGATTTCGGAGATTCCCTGCCCAGCGAACGTATTTGCCCGCAAGATTTTTCGGGAGTACGGATGATAGAGCGGCACCTCGCGCACCGTGCCACATGAATTACGGTTCACCAGCCAATTGGTGGCGTCGTGATCCAGATGCCCCTGCTCAAAGGCGACCGTCACGGGATGGGTAATGGCACGGCAAGCGAACCAAGACTGAAGGTGAGGTTCCCATTCTTGCAGGGTATCCGTTAGGTGCCCGTCCGGGGCGGCTAGAAATGTGAGATCGGTAACCCCCACGCGCTCCATCACCGCCCGACTCTCCGCCTCGCGTACGGGAGTCGAGTGCATCCAAAGTGCGCTGACCGATATTCCGTGCTGCACCAAATGCGACATCCAGCCGATTATCGAGATTTCATCATCGGGATGCGGAAAGACGAATCCCCAGTGGTCGTTTTGCGTGGCCCGGAAGACGACGGAATCGCTCATTCCCCTCTGAGCTTTCGTAAGGCCGCCGTCGTGGACCGTCCCGCCAAGGTCGGCATAATCACTACTTCCCCGCCATATCCGCGCACAATCTTCGCTTCAGGAAGTTGAGCCTCTGTATAGTCACCTCCTTTCACGTGTACTTCCGGTCGTAGCCGCGAGATCAATGCTTCTGGCGTATCTTCTCCAAACTCGACGGCACCGTCAACGGCTCGCAACGCTTCTAGCACCGCAATTCGATCCTCCAGACTATGGATTGGCCGGTCTGGCCCCTTCCCCAGTCGTCGGACGCTGTCATCGTCATTCACTCCTACGATTAGCAAATCACCCAACGGCCGCGCGGACTGCAAATACTGCACGTGGCCGGCATGCAGGATGTCGAAAACCCCGTTCGTAAAAACCAGCCTCCGTCCGTCCCTCAAGTGCAAAGCTTCATCCAGGGTCATCGGAGCGCCTCCTGCAGAGTGACCAACACCGAATCGGAAGATATCTGCGCCAGACCGTCGGGGTGGAAATGGCACCGATCAATCTGCCCGTACGGACAAGACCGCTGCGGCCGCGTGATGCTATAGAGCCCGATGGCGGGAATATCCATGGCGGCAGCGAGGTGAGTACTGCCCGTGTCTCCCCCAACGTGGGCGCTGGATAAGCGAATGAGAGCGATCAACTCGGCGACCGAAGTCTTGCCGATCAGGTCGATAAAATTGCCGCCCGCCGCCCGGACCTCGTCTCCCGCCGCCCGATCGGGGGCTGCTGGACCGCCCACGAGTACAGTTGGCAAGTCAATTCCATTGATCAACTCGGCAAAATGCTGGGCTGGCCAACGCTTAGATTCCCAACCCGCCCCCGCATTCATGACGACAAACCGGCCCACCACGCCCGCTTCCTTCAGCTTTCGCCGGGCCGACAGAACCGCCTCTTCGCTTGGCTTCAAATTGAACTCCGCCTGGTCCGCCAATGCTCCAGCCGCACGGGCCACGTCTACGTATTGATCCACGATGTGAAACGAAGTGGGATCGGGCATCACCGGGCTGGAAAAGAGTCGCGAGCCCTCGCGTTGCCAGTGGTAACCCAGCCTCCGCTCGCACTTGGCGGTGGCGATTATCCAACCGCTTTTGAACAACCCTTGGAGGTCGAACCCGAAATCAAACTTCCCCGCCAAGGGCGGTCGCGCCAGACCTTTTGGCTTGAAAATGACCACTTCATCCACCGCTCCGCACGCTTGCACCACCGCCGCGAATCGCGGATCTACCACCCACGTGATGTGAGAATCGGGCCATTGTCGCTTCAGCGCTACCGCCGCGGGCAAGCTACAAACCACATCGCCCAGCGCACTCAAACGCGCAATAAGGAATCGCGGCGAATCAGCCAAGCGCCGATCCCCCTGCGAATGAATTGCCCGCCAGCATGGCTCGGGCCGCATCTAAGACCGTGGAGGAAGCCACATTCCCCGGTCGGTTGCCATTCCGCAATACGGTCGCCAGCGGGGTGTACGGTCGGTACCGAACAGGGTCAGTGGGACCAAAGACGCTCACGACTGGAGTTCCCACCGCCGCCGCCATGTGACCGGTTCCGGTATCGGCGCTCAGGTGAATCGCGCTAGAAGCAACCAATTTCAAAGTGTCCTTAAGTCGGAGCTTGCCTACCATATCCTCTCCCACCGATGGATGAGGATCATTCCTTCCGCCCAGGAACACCACCCTATATCCGTCCTCAATCAAGTTATTGGCGATGGATTCCCATTGCGCCAAAGGGTAGGACTTTTCCGCCGCGCCCGCCGAAACAGAAATGGTGACCAGCTTCGATTCTGGAGCGGCCCCAACGTCGGGCAGAATCGGCCCGGACGGCATCGGGAAATCACCCAGATGGTTAATCACCGCGTGGTTCCATTCCACCGTATGAAGCGCATCGGCCGGCGCGGGCAGAACGGGATTTAGCATCCTAGCCAAGGAATCGGTGGCGTGACCGGCAATCCTCCGTTTTGGTTTGGCCAATCTTAGGCAAAGCGCGGTTTTGCTATGGCCCTGTAAGTCAAAGCCGAGGTCGAAACGCAAGGGACGCAACCGCGCGTACTTCTGAATCTGCTCCTGCCAGGTGCGCGGACTCCATCGTGCCTGCTTCCAGCGATCACGCGGAAACTCCACGCGCTGGGTCACCAATCGGTGACGATCGATCACCGGCGCGCACCGACCCTCCACCGCCCAGCAGAGAAAGACATCGGGATGACGCTCCCGTATCGCCGTTGCGGCCCACGCCGCCATCACGCAATCGCCGATGGCGGAAAAGCGAACCAGCAATACCCTCGGCGCTTCCATCTCAGTTCGGCTGGTCGGGCATGAGGCCCGCTCGTCGCGCGCTCTTGTACCGATCGTGCAGCCAGAGGTACTGCTCGGGATACTCCCGCACGACATCCTCCAGCGCTTTGTTTATTTGGGCCGTGATCTCCTCCGGAGTTGTCTCCGGTCCGCTAGCACTGATCACGGGCTTGAAGATCATCTTGTATTGACCCACGCCCGTGCGAACCCCGTATACCGGCAAAATTGCCGCGCCCGTCCGCAAATGAATCACCGCCGGACCCATCACGGTACCGGCCGGAATGCCAAAGAACGGCACAAAGCACTCCTCCGAATTTTGATCCGGCAACAGGGCTACGGCTCGGTTTTGGCGAAGCTCTGACATGATGCTCCGGATCGCCGCCCCCCGACTCAACACCTTCACGCCCGCGCGCTCGCGAATGCCGTTCAGCATTCCCTCCAGCCCATCATCATCGGCGGGACGAGAAACCACCGTCAACGGATAGCCCATCGCGGTAGCCCAGTGCGCCATGCGTTCCCAGTTGCCAAAGTGCGCGGTAACCCCCAGCACGCCCTTGTTCTGGCTGAGCGCGGCCTCCAAATGCTCCTGCCCCGTCATGGTGCAACTACGGATGATGTCCTCATTCGTGCGGATCGGCCAGCGCAGAAAATCGCCCGTAATGAGGCCGAAATGGCGAAACACGTCGACCGTGGTTTGGTGAATTTTTGCGTCACTCCACTCCGGAAAGGCCAGTTTTAGGTTGGCGTAAGTTCTCTCCCGATGCTTACGGTCGAGGCGATAAAACAGCACCCCCAACTTCGCCCCGCGCCGCTCGCAATCGGCATCCGTCCCCTTCTGAAAATACCGCTGCGCCCGCAGAAACATCCGACCCGCGAAGCGGTTCAAAATAGCGCGCCGGTTTTGCTTAAATCTGTTCATTCGGTCTCGAGCTTTTGGATGAGCCAATCGGCAAACGCTGCCGGTTCGATGGTGGCCGTCTGGCGAACCACCACCCACCGCACCCGCGCCCCATCGGGATGCACCCGCAGTTTCACCCAGTCCTTTTCGGTCACCACAACCGTGGCTCCTTCTTCATATCCTTCCAGTAAATTACCAGCGTTGAGCGGATCGTGATCGGGGAGGTAACGCGTGGTAGCGGGAGGCGACCCGCCCAGCTCGGTCACCGTCGCCAAAAACCGCTCGGGATTCGCAATCGCCGTCAGCAGGTGAAACGTCGCGCCCAGCGACTGACTCGCCGTGCGATGGTACTGAATCTGGTACTTGGCCCCAAAAGTCAGGCTGGAATAGCGGATCGCCGACGACGACTCCCGGTATGGCCCCGCCGGCAAACACCGGTAGTTTCGCGACGGCGACGCAATCAGAAGTTGCACACGCGTTTTCAGCCGCAAATGCTGAAACCCGTCGTCCATCACTAAAATCGAATGGGGGTCCCGTGCATACGCCAATTCCGCCGCCCGAACCCGGTTCCGACCCACCACCAGCGGCACCCCCGGCAAATGCTCCCGAATCACCGCCCCTTCGTCGCCCCAAACTTTCGCGTCCAAATGCGCATCATCGGGGGCAAATTGGGCGTCCGATTCGTGATCGCTCCCGTACCCACTCGCCCCCACGATCACCGCGTACCCACGATCAATCAGCAGTTGCGCCACCGCAATCGTCACCGGCGTCTTCCCATTCCCGCCCACCGTTAGGTTGCCAATGCACACTGCGCGAGGATGCGGCTGGGCCGCGGTTTTCCATCCCCAATCGTAAACCTTGCGGAAAAGAATGCTGCCCAGCTCGTACAGCAAACTCACCGGAAGCAACAAGAGCCGCGCCAGCCGGGCCGAAAAGCGGTCGCTGTACCAAAGCGTTTCCACCTATTCAATCCTCCACTTCATCGGCGCGTCTTTCGGCCGATCGCGGCGGATTTCCACGTCAAACCGGGCCGCCGTCACGCTGTACTGATCATTAAAGACCGTCCACCAGGTTTCCATTTGATCCGCCCGCAGACGAAAGCCGAAGTCGATGATGGAGTACTCCTCCATGGGCAGACTAGCGCGGGTGACCCCGGTCCAAATGAGCGCAATTTGCACGGAAACCTCTTGCCCCGCATATTCGCCGTCTTCGGCCAAATCGTCGTAGTCAACGTAAGCGGTTAGGGTACGACTCCCCGCTTTCCACACAAATTCGGTGATGGTGGCGTCGTGGAGGGTGGGATAGTAGCCAAAGAGGTGCCGCAGCAGATCGCCATCGGTCGTTTCAGCCCAAAGATCCCCCGGGGCCGGTTCCGGCGTTGCGCGCTCCTCCATTTCCCTATTGTGAAGCGTCCCTATAAATACGTTTTATGCCGACCCTTTTTGAACGCATTTTAGCGCGAGAGATTCCCGCCGATTTCGTATACGAGGATGAGCACGTGTTTGCCATCCGCGATATTACGCCGGTGGCGCCTGTGCACATTTTAATCATCCCCAAGGCCCCCATTTCCGGCGTCGGCGCCGTGCCGGAGTCAGGTGACCACCAGCATTTGCTGAACGCCGCCAGGCAAATCGCTGAGGCGGAAGGACTCACCGACGGCTACCGCCTAGTCATCAACCAAGGCGAAGCCGCCGGCCAAACCGTCCCCCACCTGCACGTCCACCTACTGGGAGGAAGACCCCTAACCTGGCCCCCGGGTTAGGTTAAGAGGGTCCGATATCCGGCTTCAAGACGGCATACAGATCTGGCGGAAAATCTTTGTGCAGTGCGATAGCTCAAAACTCCATCCTTTTTGATCGTTCATGCCGTGATCTCCAAAAGTCTAATAGTGACATCATCAAATCATAACCGGAGACTTTTAATAGACACCTAGGCTCAAACCACACAAAAACACCTGATCTAGCGATTCAGAGCGCAAGTATAGCGAATTCAACCAGGTAAAACTACTGTACTCTGCGGAGTACCCCGGGTAATCAACAACACTCACCGGGTGATGAGATGCGCCAACAAGAGTGTTGGCGCTCCCAGGAGCAAACTACGGATTGAGGGTGCGGCCGTAGCCGTCCAGCCGGACGCCGCCGGCGAGGATGATGATGCCGTCGATGAAGGACCACACGACGCCGACTCCGCAGGGGGAGAGGAGGAGTTGGATGACGCCGATGGCGCTGTAGCCCAGGTACATGCGGCCGACTCCGGGGATGAGGAGCTGCAGAATGCCGGCCAGGACCCGGCTGCGGTCGCTCATGCCGTTGGAATAGTTATGGACCTGCACGTAGGTGGGGGCAGGGTAGCCGTAGCCGGGGGCGTTCCAATTGGGGGTGGCCCCAAAGTTACTGGCAGAAGCGCCAGACGGGAACTCGGCGGAAGCCACTGGCGGCATAAAGGGCGGCGGCGAACCAGGTGGCATTCCGGGCGGAGTGTGACCGGGAATGAACGCGGGCGGAGTGGTCGGGTTGGCGGGGATGAATAACGCGGCCAGATCTACCATTTGGATAGCCAGTTGCCAATTGGCCATGCCGGGCTTCCACACCATGGTGTCGCGCAGAATCACCTCGTCGTGGATGAGACTCTCCATGTCTTCGAGCGTAAGGGGGCCCAGCTGTCCATAATGCCCCACGTAGTACCACTCTGCCGTCATTGCATCTCCTTTAGTCGTAACGTTGTACCGCAGGGATGCCCCGGGTTTGCCATTCGACCTAGTGCAGGTCGGTGGTGGTGGCCACCACCACCCGAACGGCGGCGGGTCGGCACGAAAAATGGATCGGCGTGCGCAGGCCCACTTCGCCATCCACGGTAACGCGCTTGGTCGGCGAGGTCTCTAGCCGGCCTTCCCGAAACTCGGCGCCGAACACTTCGCCCAGGTTCCGCTGGGTGCCAGAGGCCATGCGCACGGCGAGCTTGATAAAAGCCGACTTGGAGGTGGTTTGGAGGGCATACATGGTGAGGCGGCGATCGCGGATGCCCGCTTCGGGCGATAGCCGAAACGGCCCGGCGTGGTAGCGGCCATTGCCGATGACGATCTGCAGGGTCTCAAATTCGTGCTCCGCTCCGTCGAGCGTAAGGCGCGCGCGGAACGCCGAAGCCTGACCGAGGGCGCGGGCCAGGGCGAAGAGGTAGACCATGCGTCCGTACTTCCGCTTGGCGTCGTTGGTGAGGGCGTCGGCAATCTTGGTGGTAAGGCCCACGGTGGCCACGTTGACAAAGTAGTCGTCCTCGATGGTGGCGATATCCACCGGCAGCACCTGTCCGCTGGTGAGAATCTTAACCGCGCCATCCACATTGAACGGGATCTGAAGGTCGCGGGCAAAGGCGTTTCCGGTGCCCAGCGGCAGCACGCCGAGAACGGTGGGCTTATCGACAAAAAGGTGGATGATGGCGCTAAACGTGCCATCCCCGCCGCCGGCGACGACCATTGGGACGCCGGACTTGATCGACGAATCAGCGATGCGGATGAGCTCGGAGATGGTGCGGAACTTGCGGGCCGTGACCAGCTCCACCCCCGCCGCGCGAAGGCCCACTTCGGCCCGGGCAAACCACTCCTTTCCGCGCCGAGACTTGTCGTTCACCAGCAAAACCGCGCGGTTAGGGGGGCTTTCCATCCCGTTAAGCTACGCCGATGGGTGGGCCGGCGTCACCGAGACGCGATCACCGATACGAATTACCTCCGCTTGGGCGTGGAGGCGAGGGATGAGGTTCATGCCGAACATGACCTTTCCATCGATGGTTCGAAACGTGGCTAGAGTGGTCAGCGGTTCCGGCCCGGTGCGCTCTCCGGTCACCTGATCGATGGTGGGCACTTGGCAGCGGGCGCAGAGCTTATTGCCGAGCGCAGCGACGGCACCGATCCGATAGTCGCCGATGGTGTCTTCCGCCCAGGGTTCGCCCGCAATGCCGGAGACGACGATGTTGGGTCGGAAGCGGTCCATGGGAATGGGATTGGTGAGGCGTCGGTTGAGGTCGGCGAGGGACTCTTCGTTGGCCAGCAGGATGGGGAATCCGTCGGCGAAGGAGACGCGGTCGTCGGGTTCGGCATAGTCGGGCGAGATGGGTCGGTGCGACTGCGGTCCCATTCGGAAAAGGCGGACCGTCTCGTGTAGGTGGTCACTCAGCCAGGCGTCCACTTCGGCGTCGCCGCCGTAGGCGATCACTTCGGAATTCCAGACTTTCACGGTGAGGGAAGAGCATTCATCGATGCGGACGGCGACGGAATCGCCACGGGGTCCCTGGATGACCAGTCCGTCTTTGGCTACTTGGGGACGCAGGGTTGCCATTTGGGGGATCTGGCGCTGGCTGCGGAAAATGCCGTCCTCGCCCACGATCATATACCGGCGATCGTGGCGCAGACCCTCCTTTTCCACGGCAGATTCGGCGAGGGAAACCCCGGCCAAACCCTTCACGGGATAGATGAACAATCCCTTAACGACGCCAAGCTGCACTCCAAACGGCACGCGATGGGTGTACCCGGTGCGGCGGGTTCGTACAAAATGATGTTATGCCTCTGAACATTCGGCCCAACGTTTTGGCGATGTCTCCCTACGTGCCCGGTAAGCCGATTGAAGATGTAAAGCGGGAATTGGGGCTGGACCGGGTCATCAAGCTGGCCAGCAACGAGAACCCGTTTGGTCCTTCGCTCCTAGCGGTGGCGGCAACTCAGGATGCGGCGCTGCGGATGCACATGTATCCCGACGGGGCGGCCCGCTCATTGCGGGAGGCGGTTTCGCGTAAGTTCGATGTTCCTTACGAGAATATCTGGGTGGGAAATGGCTCGGACGAGCTGATTCATCTGATCGGGTTGCTGTTTTTGGGCAACGAGACCGACGAGATGATGATGTGCGACCCAGGGTTCAGTCGCTACGATGCCAGCGCCTACTTGGCCCCATCGAAGTTGGTGAAGGTGCCGACAAACGTGCGGTTTGAGCACGATCTGGAAGCGATGGCGGCGGCGGTGAACGAGAATACGCGGCTGATCTACATCGCCAATCCGAACAACCCAACGGGGACGGTGGTTACAAAGGCGGCGTTTGAGCGGTTCTTGGAAGGCATTCCGGCAGATTTGCCGGTGGTGCTGGATGAGGCTTACATTGAGTTTGCGGAAGGAGCGGATACGCCGAACTCGCTGGACTACCTGCGACAGGGGCGGAATGTGATTGGTTTGCGAACGTTCTCGAAGGCGTACGGCCTGGCGGGAATTCGGGTGGGTTACGGTTGGGCCCCGGCGGCGATGATTGACGCGTACGAACGGGCACGGGAGCCGTTTAACGTGAATCTGCTTGCGCAAGCGGCCGGCATCGCGGCTTTGGATGACGACGCGCACACTCTAAAAACGGTGGCGAACAACACGGCAGGACTGCGACGGTTGCGAGATCTGTTCCTGTCGGTGGGAGCGCGACCGGTGGAAAGTCACGCGAATTTTGCCTACGTGGATTTGGGTCAGTCGGCGGATGAGTTTTATCTGCGATTGCTACACCGGGGCGTGATTGTGCGGGCGGGTTCGCACGTTGGGCACGTGAACTGCTTGCGCGTGAGCGTGGGGACGCCGGACGAAATGGACATCTTCGCAACCGAGTTCCTGGCGGTGGCGGAAGAGCTTGGGATGCGGCAGGCGGTCCCGGCGTAAGAAAGGGCGTAGGTAGACTCCTACCCCTGGCATGCATCCCACGCTGATTAAAATCGGATCGTTTGAAGTACCGAGCTTCGGCGTTATGATCGTGCTCGGATTTCTAGCGGGCCTATTCCTCGCGATCAAGCGCGCGCCGAAGTACGGCATCACTCCCGCCCAGGTTCAAGACGTGGCGTTTTACGCGCTGATCGCGGGCATTATTGGGGCTCGCGTGGTCTTCATTGCGCTGGAGTGGCACTATTATTCGGCTCATCTCAACGAGGTACTGAGCCTGCGATTTGCAGGGCTGACGTCGTTTGGTGGTTTGTTTTTTGGCATGGCGGCGATCGCAATATGGTGCCGCAAAGTCAAGGTGCCGTTCCTGGCCCTATGCGATATCTTTGCTCCTGCGTTTCTCTTGGCGCATGCGATTGGGCGGGTGGGCTGTTTGCTGAACGGTTGCTGCTTTGGGGGAGTTTGTCCGGCCGATTATCCAGTGGGGATCCACATCTTGGGCGACGATCGGTTGCACCACCCGGCGCAAGTTTATGATTCGCTGATGAATCTGGTTGCTCTGGGCGTGATTCTTCAGGTGGAAAGAATCCGGGCGTTTTCCGGGCAGATTTTTGCTTTGTTCATGGTTCTGCATGGCATAGCGAGGTTCATTTATGAGTTTTGGCGAGCGGGGACGCCCGAACAAGTGGCTCGCGGTGCCGCGAGTAGCACCTATATGGTAATCAGTGGTCAGCAGTTGCCGATTACGGATGCGCAGGTGATGGCGTTGGCGATGGTTCTGGCTGGCGGAATCATGTACGCGGTTTTCTCCCGGCGGAAGCGGCCGGAGGCTCGCATCGCCACGGACCCTTCGCTTGAGGTGAATTAGGCTGCTGGAGGCATTTAAGGCGCTCCGCATTCTGGTGGTGGGAGACCTGATGGTGGACCGCTACATTTTTGGCGATGTGAATCGCATTTCGCCCGAGGCTCCGGTGATGGTTTTGCGAGAGACCCGCGTTGATCATCGTCCCGGCGGGGCGGCGAATGTGGCGTTTAACCTGAAGGCGCTTGGCGCGGAAGTAGCGGTGGTTGGCGTGGCGGGTGATGATGAACCGGGACGGCGGTTGGCGGAGGCGTACGACGAGTACGACATTCCGGGATCGGTGATCATTACGGTCCCCACGAGGCCGACGACCACCAAAACCCGGTTTTTGGCCGACCGGGCTCACCAGGTTCTGCGTTGGGATTCAGAAGTCACTGCTCCCATCGAGGGGGAGACCAGCCGACAGGTGGCGGAGGCGGTGGCGCGGCTGGCTCCGTCGGCGGATTTGGTGCTGTATAGCGACTATCAGAAAGGGGTGATTACCGATGCCATCGTTGAGGCTTCACACGGCGCCAAGCGCCGAATTGCTAATGCAAAACCGAGGACGGTGGACCTGTATCGAGGATTTGATTTAGTAACCCTGAACCGGCCCGAATCGGTGGAGCTGGTGGGACGCGCTTTTACCAAGGAGGATTCTCCGTCGGTGGCTTCCAGCATTGCGGATCAATTTGGTCTGTCCGATGCGGTGGTGACGTTAAGTGGAGACGGAATGGCGAACCGGGCGGTTTGGGTGCCAGCACGACCGGTCGATGTGTTCGATGCAGCGGGTGCCGGTGACACGACAGTGGCCGCCTTGGCGCTGTATCTCACGGCATTTGGGCACTTGGATAGGCGCGGATTAGAGTTGGCGAGCTACGCGTCGGCGGCAGTTGTTCGGAAATCAGGGGTTGCGACACCCGATGAACAGGATTTAGCCGAGATTGACCGGGTATTCTCGCTATCCGTTAAATAGGAATCTTCCGCATGCGCATCAAGAACAAGGAAATCGCTCGTCGTCGTCACCGTAAGGAACAGAAAATCAAGGACGCAGCTCGCGAGCTTCGCGCCAAATTTGGTGAGGACAAGCCGGGCGGAGTTGGCAACGCCACCGTAAAGAAGGCTGCGCCGAAGAAAACCAAGAAAGCTGAATAAGCCGTTTTGAACTTAGAGGTCCCGATGCATCAGCGTCGGGACCTTTTTCGTTTTTCGTACCGTTGCAGGCCGGAGGACGTCGGTAGACTTGACCGATGCTGGCCGCGTTCTTAGTTACCATCCTCCAAGCTCCGGCGGGCTTAATCTTGCAGCGCGGATTGGACAACGTTTGGAACGTTCAAGACACCACGCTGATCTCCAGCGATCCGGACGCGAATTTCGGCGGTACCACCACGCTGCTCGGCGGGCCGGGACGGACGATTCTTATTCGGTTTGGGGATCTCAGCCGACTGGTCCCGGTGGGCAAGCAGATTGCCAGTGCCTCTCTGGTATTTGACCAGCAAGCAGGCACAGCCGCGACGCTTCAGTCTTGTAGCGTCGTTCGACTCCCGTGGAATGAAGGGCCGCGGCGAACCTTTAGTTCAAATTTCGCCGGGCCAGATGAGAAAACGAAGCCGCGACCACCGATAGGGGCGGCAACTTGGCGAGAGAGACAAGGGCAGCTGGCGGCGTGGGATCGACCGGGCGGATGGGGACCAAAGGATGCTCGGCCGATTGAATCGGCGGCAGTAGAAATTCGCGATTCGGCGGTCTCGATCACCGGTTTGGCGGAAACCGTGCAATCGATGGCGAACGACCCCGAAGCCAATTTCGGATTCGCCCTAAGGTTTACGTCTAACCTGGAATTTGGATCTAGCGAATCGATCAAGGCTCGGCCCCGGTTGGAGATTACGTTGGCAGATGCGGCGCCAATTGAGCGAAATGTTGACTTGGCCCTGACAGGATTCCTGGTGGCCGACGGGGTAGCGAAGGCCACCGTTTTTAACCGGGGAGCTTCGGCAGTGACGGGATACACCGTCAACTTTCGAACTGAGGAGTCCGAAGTCTCGGTTCCGGCTCCCGGCTCGCTGGCTCCCGGAGCGACCGCCGTTCTGGAGTACGCGGTGAAGGCCGATGCCACCCGCCCTGCGCGACTTCAGCCGATCACCGCGAGAATCGTAGCGGCGGGCGATTCCGACCCGAGGAACGATGCTTTCACCGGCTATGTCGGCGCGAAAACGATCAATTGCTCGCAGGACGACGCCCGGATGTTTAACGAAACCTACCTAGGAGAGAGTCGATTCAGCTTTGCGCCCAGCGGTGCGGATATCCGCGTTAATTTTCAGCAGGTCGAGGGAGGTCCTGACGGAATCGAGGCGATGCAGGCAATTTATCGCCAACTATTCGGGAACGTACTGGGCCAGTTCAGTAAGAGTGGGGGCGGCTACCCGGCTTTTGTTGGCCTGAGCGGTTGGGGCGACACCCGCTTCGACGGGATTGTACCGGGACAGATCCCTTTGCCGAATTCACCACAGCCTTCGGTGGTCTTCGACGTGAATCCACTGGTGCCGACTGGGCTTCTGAATATGACCGAAGTTGCCTACCTAAATCGGGACACGGCTAAGCCATGGCCAGTCTTTCCAAAAACTGTGATCGTTCGAGTACAAGATTTGTTGGGTCGCTCGCTACCGGGAACCAAGCTTAGCCTGAACAGTCGCGTGGGAACGGACGCGCCCAGCGCTGTCGACATTACGGTTCCCGCGACCGGATCCGTAATTTTGCCCAAGTTTCCACCGGCGTCCGATGAAATCAAGCTCTTGCTGAGCCTGAATGACGAGAGCGAGGCGGCCCCTTTCTACCTTTGGCAACTAGCAGATTCGGCTAGTCGCGGCAATCGCGACGTGGCGTTTGTGGAGTTGCGGGCAAATTTGCCGGCGGCCAAGATTGATCACGCCACGGATTTGGCGGAGAACAAGGTGGTGACCGATTCGGCAAATTCGCCACCCGCAAAGTTGATCGCATTAACACAGACGGGAGCGAGTGGGATGGGAGTAACGCTCCCGGGTGGAAAAGGCGCCTGGATTGAGGTTGATTTGGGCCGAGATCGCACGATTGCCGAAGTGAATTTGAGCTTTGCGCCCGACCGGATGTGGCAAAAGTTTGACATCGTGGGATACGGGACCGGGCAAAGCGCCTCCGAAGCGGGTGCCTTTGCCCAGGAGATCGACGCCAGAAATCGAACCGTGCCGGTGGCTTATCGGGGATCGGCACCTCGCATTCGGTATCTCCGGATCATCAATCGCACGGAAGCTGCCGGGCAGCTAACCCAGATTCACGTCCGCCCGGCAATTCTATAAATCTATCGCCAAACTGCCACAAGATCATTCTGATCGGCTTAGAATGGGGAATAGATGAAAGCGGTCGTGATGGCAGGGGGAGAAGGGTCGCGCCTGCGACCATTGACCATCCATCGGCCCAAGCCGCTGGTGCCGGTCGGGAATCGACCCCTGATGGAGCACATTCTCCGGCACCTTGCGGCCCACGGATTTAGGGAAATTCTGGCCACGGTTCACTATCTGGCCGACGAGATTGAGGCGCAATTTGGCGACGGATCTGATCTTGGATTGCAGCTGACCTACGTGCTGGAGGACTCGCCGTTGGGAACGGCGGGAAGCATCGGCCATGCCGCTCCACTGCTCCGCGGCGACGAGCCCTTCCTCATCGTATCGGGAGACGCGTTAACCGATTGCGATTTCTCAGCCGCCATCAAATTTCACCGGGAAAAAGGCGCAACGGCGACCCTGGTTTTGGCGAGGGTGCCTGATCCCCAAGAGTTTGGGATTGTGGTAAGCGCTCCAGACGGACGGGTTGAGCGATTTTTGGAGAAACCGGAATGGAGTTCCGTTTTCACGGACACGGTCAACACTGGGATCTACATTGTCGAGCCAGCGGTTCTGGACCGCATTGCGCCGGACCTGCCTTGCGACTGGAGCAAGGATGTCTTCCCCGCCATGCTGGCGGAGGGCGCGCCGCTTTTCGCGTACGTAATGGAAGGTTACTGGGCCGACGTCGGCACGCTTGAGCAATATCGTCAGGCGCAGTGCGATTTCCTGGACGGATTTATCAAGGTGGGCGATCATCGCGACGGGGCGGCGATTTCAGCCAGGCATTGCCGCATCGACGAGATGGCGACGATAGTGGAACCGGTGATTATTGGCCAGAACGTGAAAATTAAGCGGAACGCAACGGTTGGACCCTATGCGATCCTCGGCGATAACTGCCTGATCGAAGAGGAGGCGCGGGTGGCGCAATCGGTTCTGTGGGAAAGCGTGTACGTGGGTGGCGGAGCGGTGATTGAGGGTGCGGTGGTGGGAACGCGGGCCAACGTGAAGAAGGATGCCCGCGTACATTCCGGCGCGATTATTGGCGACCGGGCGACGCTGGACGTGGGGGCTACGGTGCGGCCCAACGTGAAAGTCTGGCCAGACAAGGTGGTGGAGCGTGGGGGAGTGGTGACTTCGTCGCTGGTTTACGCGGCACGTTGGCATGGATCCCTGTTTCGGGATTTGGGCTTGGCGGGAGTCAGTAATGTTGAAATGACGCCGGACGTGGCATGCCGGCTTGGCAGCGCGTTTGGCAGCATTTTCCCAAATGGCGCAAGAATCGTGACCAGTCGGGACGGGACGAGAAGCTCGCGGATGATCAAACGCGCGATTATTGCCTCCCTCCTCAGCGTGGGTTGCGATGTCTTGGATCTTCGTAGCGCCCCCGTGCCGGTGGCCCGGCACTTCATGAGCACCGGGTCGGCAGCGGCGATGATTAACGTGCGGAAACTGCCCACGAACCGTCGCGTCACGTTAATCGAGATGTTCGGTCCGCACGGA
>Ga0114972_10000630_pt1 | contig 26228 bp, 17 predicted proteins | sample M_140807_EF_Meta_FD_87354 | JGI IMG/M metagenome (GOLD analysis project Ga0114972, IMG submission 87354) | Freshwater microbial communities from Lake Montjoie, Canada to study carbon cycling - M_140807_EF_MetaG | ecosystem: Environmental > Aquatic > Freshwater > Lake | place: Lake Montjoie...
CGCCGTACCGCGAACGTGCGGCCTCCAACCCTTCCATCGATTCCTACCGGCCTTACCGATCCGAACCGCATCGTGCTCGGAATTTCCCATCTTGCCAATCGTCGCTCGCCCCTGGCTAGGAACGCGTCGAACTTCACCGCTTGGCAGTTGCAACTGTGCCCATTTACCTTCACGTGCCATCAACACCGCCGAAGATCCAGCTGATCGGCAAAGTGCTGCACCTCGGCCTGGCGTCATCTCAACGCAGCAAACCTCCATGCCGGGCGGAATGTTCTTGAGCGGCAGACAGTTTCCTGGCGTCGGAGGTGCGCTGAGGCCGTTCATCAGAACGTCACCCTTCTTCATCCCCTCAGTCGCCAGGATGTAAGCCTTCTCTCCGTCGGCGTAAACCAACAAGGCGATCCGTGCGCTCCGATTCGGATCGTACTGAACCGAATCGATCGTCGCTTGGATGCCATCCTTGATCCTGCGGAAATCGATCACTCGATACATCCGCTTGTGCCCGCCGCCTCGGTGTCGAGAAGTGATGAAGCCTTGGTTGTTTCGGCCACCCTTCTTCTTTTGTCGCTTAAGCAACCCCTTCTCAGGCTTAGCCCCAGGAGTCAACTCGGCGAAATCACTGCACGAAGAATTTCTTCTTCCTGGTGACGTCGGCTTGTGTATTCTTATGCCCATGATCCGTTACTTTCCTATTTGCTCGCTTCTAACGCTCTAAGCCTAGAAGAAATCGATCTTGTACTCACCACCGAGCTTCACAACAGCCTTCTTCCAAGCCTTGGTAACCCCAGCCTTGGCACGGTACCTCCGTGACTTGCCAGCCCGGTTTTGTGTGGCTACCGCCAACACCTTGACGTTGAACAACTCCTCAATCGCATGCTTGATCTGAGGCTTGGTCGCCAAAGGGCTAACTTCGAACGCGTACCGATTCTGCCTCGTGGCCTTGTGCACACCCTTCTCGGTGACCAAAGGACGATACACAATCTGATGGGGCGTCAAAACCATCGAGGTCTTTGGAGGTTGCTTTGCCATGACTGCTATTACTCTTGGTTTACTCTAAAAATTGCTCTGGATTCCTAAGCGATTCTCTCTGGCGATCAACGATCAAGCACCCGCTCGGGACTTGATCCAATCGAGCGCCTCGCGGGTTACGACCAACTTGCGAGGTCGAAGAATACTCAATGCATTCAAGTCGCTCACGGGACTGATCGTCAAACCCTGAATGTTCCTACCGCTCAGATAGATATTCTTGTCGTGAGACGCAGTCGCAAGCGTCTTGCTTACACCTTCGAGCCCAAGGGCCTTGAACGCACCTGCTAGGACCTTGGTCTTCGGTGCATCCATGGCCAGAGTATCGATAACGACCACCGATTCAGCGCCAATCTTGGCCGCAATAGCCATTCGGGTCGCAGCCTGAACCGCCTTACGTGGCAACCTGTAATAATAAGACCTGGGCTGCCGAGCGTTGGCGTGACCACCACCCCGACGGACCGGAGTTCGCTTGGCACCCATACGAGCATTACCCGTGCCCTTTTGACGATACATCTTTTTAGTCGACCCGGAAACCTCTCCCCGAGTCTTGGTCTTGTTACTACCTTGGCGAATGTTCGCCAAGTACATAACCACTGCATCGTGCAACAATTGCTTATTGACCTTCGGTGCAATCGCGGCCGGATCAATGTCGTAGTCGCCGACTTGGTTTCCGGATAGATCGTATACTGGAAGCTTTACCATGATTGTTGTATCACCAATTCCCCTACCAACATTTGCTCGACTCAAAACCCTTGCTAGCCCTAGCTGACCTTGTTCGTTTCGCGAACAACCACATAGCCACCAGCAGGACCCGGAACCGGACCGTGAACCAAGATCAAATTGTTCTCAACGTCAACCTTCACCACTTTGAGATTCCTCATCGTGACCTGATCGACCCCATAATGCCCAGCCATCTTTCGCCCCTTGCGAACCCGACCAGGATAAGTACCGGCGGCGGTACCACCAGGGTGTCGGTGAACCTTCTTCACACCGTGAGTAGCCCGCTGACCTTTGAAATTGTGCCGCTTCATCCAACCCGAGTACCCACAACCCTTGGACGTACCAGTCACATCAACCGACTTCACCCCGTCGAGAAGACTGACAAGAACGTCAGCCCCAACACTCAAACCAGCATCACCACGCAACTCTTTTACGAACCGCTTGGGTTCACTACCCGCCTTCGGGATAACCGCAACGCCATTGGCCTGCAACTTGCTCGACCGCTTGCTCGATATATCGGCGACATGCCCACGCTCAGCACGAGACGCCAAACGACGCGGCTTATCCAAAAACCCTAACTGTACCGCATCGTAACCATCGCGACCCACGGTCTTGACCTGCAACACTTTACAAGGCCCAGCTTCAATCACAGTCACAGGCGCGATGCTACCATCGGGCTGGAATACCTGCGTCATGCCGACTTTGCGGCCAAGGATACCTTTTCTCATGTCTCAGTTCCGTGAATCGTTGATCCGCAGGACTCGCCAAGCAGACCGGGAACCAACCCGATCGTTTAGCGGTTACCTCCGGAGCATCCGCACCATACGAGGAAAACCTTTAAGTGAATAAGTTCGCGGGACAACCCCGACAAGCCAACTATCGCGAGGTGGCCTTGATCTTGATATCGACCCCAGCAGGCAAACTCAATTTATTGAGAGCCTCAATCGTCCGAGCCGTGGCCTGCTTGATGTCGATCAAACGCTTGTGGGTCCGAATCTCGAATTGTTGACGAGCCTTCTTGTCAATATGCGGACCAGAAAGAACCGTGTACTTCTCGATCCGTGTCGGCAAGGGAATCGGACCATGAACTTCCGAATGGGTCCGCTTTGCCGTCTCGACGATTTCGAGGGCACTTTGATCCAAGACTGCATGGTCATAAGCCTCCATGCGTATCCTGATTACTTCGTGCGATCCAGACACAGTTACCTACCTCATCTAAAGCTATTCTCAACGCGCAGTAGTCTTTTTCGAAGCTATCTTCGAACGCTCCACGCTCAAACAAGCCTTCTCAGGCGAGAAGGGAGCAAGATCGTACGGGGGAGTTCAAAGTTCGTCAACCACAAATCGAATTTTTCGGACTCGGGCATGAAAGAATTCGTGCGGGGTGATTGAAAGTCTGGGGTTTTTAAGGTTTAACTGCCTACAAGAATTCTTCAGGATGCGAATAGCTCAAGGCCATTGCTACACCTTGCTGGCCCCAACAAGCCTTGCGGTAAAAGCCTTTATGAAACGCCAAGTGCCTTCTGTCGGGTCGCCATTGGCGAGGGAGCCAAGGCCGTCAGAAGGCACAAAACGTTTGGTTTTTATCAGGACCCGAGTCGCTTATTTACCGCCGCCCAAGCCTGGACCACCAGCACCCGCACCACCGAGGCCCGGACCACCGGCCCCCGGACCGCCAGGTCCACCTAGCCCCGGACCGCCAGGTCCTGAGCCCATGAGCCCGCCGCCAGGCCCTGAGCCCATGCCGCCAAGCCCGCCCATGCCACCCGGCCCGCCCATTCCACCTGGCCCGGCTCCGCCACCGTCGCTGCGCAACATGCCACCTAAAGGCCCCACTGCCGGCTTATCGGGTTGGGTAAACATCCCATAACCTGTGAAGTCGTCGAACTCGCGCATCACAACGATTCCCCCTGATTCAGGATCAAAGGCCACCGAATCAGCACCGGACTTGAGCCCAGGATCTTTTGGCAATTTAACCTCCAAATTTTGCATGCCATGCATGTCGATCACGGTCAAAAGGACTTTGCCCTCTCGCTTCTCCACGACCTTGATCAGCTTGGTCACCGGATGAATCAACTCGATGGGAACCTCTTTCCCTTGTTCTCTGGGCTGTTGCCCAAAAACATGTCCACGAGACACAGACTCCTTGCGATGCAAATAACTGGCTATCTTCGGATCATAGTCGGCAAACACCATCTCCGACTTTGGCGGCGAGGCCTCGAACGGACGTTTCTGAGCATCCGGTGCATAGGCAACGCTCAAGTCCGACATGTAAGCCTCTGCGAGGCGTCGGGTGGATACCGGACCCGAGGCCTCAGACCAATCGGTCTTCCGCGCCGAATTTCGCTTGTAAAAGGTCTCTCTTCCGTCTTTGTCCTTCGTTGGCTTGAACGCCTCTCGGTCCTGCCTCTCTTTAACCAACAGGTCCTGAACCCTCCGAAGTGTTCCACTTGCGGAATCCAAAACGGCCGAACGGGGCTGAATCGAAGCCGACTCGGGGAAGTTCGCGTCGTACATAAGCAATCGAACGCGATACCGATAAACGCGGTTCGGCTTGGCTTCAAAGTCATAAAAACGAACCAGCTTGTACTTGGTAGATGGCAACTCGCGGGGAATGTCCTCTCGAACAGGTCCGCTGCCACCCAGGCCACCGGCTCCACCCAGGCCACCAAAGCCGCCAGGCGCTCCACCCGGAGCCGCTCCGCCCCCATAACCAGCCGGAGGTCCGCCGGCACCAGCCCCTCCACCATAACCAGCAGGAGGTCCACCGGCGCCTGCTCCTCCACCATAGCCAGCCGGAGGTCCACCGGCGCCTGCTCCTCCACCATAGCCAGCTGGAGGTCCACCACCACCGTATCCCGGAGGTGCTCCACCAGCAGGACCACTAGGCCCTCCACCCTCGGACTCTCCTCCATCCGACTCTCCCTCAAACCCACTGCTTCCTCCACCGCCAAGTCCACCCATTCCACCACGTCCGCCGGGAGGAGGAGCGACACTGGCCCCCGATCCGACCTTAGGCACGTCGGGGTGCGATACGAAATCGCGATAGTTCTTGATCAGTAGCGGAGGAACGGGAATGGTGATATTGGGCGTTGTCCAACCAGCCTCGCAAACCTCGGGGGCTGTTCCAAGCCACACGTTTTTCGCAAGTTCCTTGAGCCGCTCAGAACCGGCGTTGGGCAATGCTTGCCAATCTGCTTCCTGTATCTGCTTGCTTGGATCCTCGGTCACATCGACCCGTTCGACTTCAAATCCCACATAGTTGGGTGTGTCACGACCAGGCATGACATTGCCACCCGGTGAGAGTTTGGCACGGTACTCTTTTTCCAACTCTTGGTGAGGAGCCAATGCCGTCACGCTTACAAAACCGATGTCTCTTGGGCCGATCGATTTTCTGCGAGGATCATTGGGGTTTGATGGTCCAAGTGTGTGCGACGGAAATCCTTGATCGTAACCGGCCGACAAATAACGCTTGGCACCAACTGCCGCTGGTCCACCCATGCCGCCGCCGAATCCTGGAGGCCCACCGCCGCCGGTCAGACCCGGAGGCCCGCCGCCAGGCCCACCTCTGCCCAAGCCTGGAGGTCCACCACTCTCTCCCTCATTACCACCGCCAGGCCTGCCAGCGTTGGACTCCCTCCTGCGAGCAGCCCTATGCTCCTCAGCATCTTTGAGTTTATCGAGATATTCCACCAAGTTTGCGTTAGCATTCCCAATGACAATTGGACCGAAAAAATAGCTTGCTTCCAAGGATCGGGCAGCAAGAAGATCCGGGTCGATTCGATGACCTGTAATCCTTGCACCCGGAACGGGAATCTCTGGCCTGTAAAGATCCTTGGGAATCTGCTTGGTTGAATCAACCGACTTTTCGGCATAGCTGACGTCGATAACCCCTTTGACCCGGGGATCCTCGTCCTTGATGGCATCCCAATGGTTTTCGCGTATCTGACTGAGGACTTGGCTGGCCTTGTCTGAAAGCTTCTTGGGGTCCTTGGTCGCTTCGATGGTCTTGGAGGTAAACCCCAAGTAAACCAATCCCGCACTGAGCAAAAGCATCAGTCCAAAGACGAACTTCTCGACGTGATAGAGCATGAACTCCTTGGCATTGAAGCTCCGCTTGGACTTCGACTTGCTCTTTGACGACGCCTTGTCGTCAGACTTGCTCTCGACTGGTTTACTGTCGGCTTCGTCTTTGTTTTTCTTTTTTCCGAACATGAACGAACTCCTAGGTTAGTTGTTTCCCGAAGCGGGATTCGTCGGTGGGTTAATGGATGGATCCGCAGGAGCATTAGGATCAGCCGGTGCAGCTGGCTCCGCCGGCGCGTTTGGCTCCGCCGGCGCGTTTGGATCCGCCGGTGCGTTTGGATCAGCCGGTGCGTTTGGATCAGCCGGTGCGTTTGGATCAGCCGGCACGTTTGGATCAGCCGGTGCAGCAGGACCTGCGGGTGCGTTTGGATCGGCCGGTGCAGCTGGCTCTGCGGGTGCGTTTGGATCAGCCGCTGTAGCTGGACCTGCGGGTGCGTTTGGATCGGCTGGAGCCGCTTGCGCTGCTTCCGCTGTCTTTGTGCTACTTAAGCTCGCTGGAGGATTAAACAGATAAACCAGACCAAATATTTCGACGGCAACTTCGCCGTTGCTGGGCTTGATGGCCGAACCACCCCCTGCACTTCCCATCCCTGGCATCGCCCCGCCTTCACCTGACTCGGATTCACCTCCTTCTCCATCACCTCGCAATTCGGCTCCAGATCCGCCAGCTCCAGCAGCACCCAAACCGGGCATTCCACCTTCGCCACCACCGCCACCGAATCCGCCTGCGGCTCCGCCACTGCCGGCCGCGCCCCCACTGGAGGCCGATTCTGTGTTGTAACGGACTTGCAAGACTTCGAGCATCATCTTTCCATTGCCGCACTCGGTGATCAGACGCCCGAGCTGGGACTCATCGATCTTGATACGCATTCGAACCGGGATTCGCTTGGCCACGGCAATCACTGCATCAGTGGCATTCTGAAGATTCATCGCTGTTCGCAGCTGGGCACCCGTCAGAGGCTTGAAGGATGTATCGACGTATCGACCTTCGGCTGGATCTTTTGCTCTGGCGGCAGCAGCCGGGACCATCGAGCCTCCTTTTCCACCACCCGCACCACCATAGCCAGCCGGAGGACCACCTCCACCGCCACCGGCATAATCGGCCGGCGGCCCCCCGCCTCCCATCATCCCCCCCATCATTCCGCCCATCCCACCTGCGGCTGCCCCAGCACCCGAGAGACTGCCGGCATCTCGACTAGCCTTGGCCCCCCAGCGAATCCACTCGATTTCTCGAACAACCGCTTGAAAGTTCTCTTTGGCTTCTGAGTTGGTCGTGGCAAGGATGTCCATGATCCCTCTCAAGAGCCAGATATCTTCTTGTGTGTAATAGATTTCATGGATCGTCGGCGGTGTGGATCTTGCATACCAAGGCATCGCCGTGGAGATCAACTCCTTCTGAGAAGCCTCCGACCAGCGAACCAAATCTTTGGTTTCGTCGGCTTTACCGGCACCCCCTGACGTTAACCCTCCAGGACCAAAGCTACCGCCGCTGGGGGGCTCGAAGCCTCCGGCTGGCGCCATCGCCTTTTGGTCCAGCACGAACTTCCAAGTGCTGCCGATGCGTTTTGCAAGCGCCGGAAACTCAGGCTCGATGTAGTCCTTGTAAACCTTCCTGTCCTGCACGGTGATCTTGTCCAACGGAGCCGGGACCGGTTCTGGAATCGGAAAGGCAACCTTCTTCTCGAAGGGTCTTAATCCATCGAAAATCTCATGAACCTTTGGAAATTGAAACGCATTTTGGGGCCAAGTCAGAAACTCTTTTTGACGCTCGTATTGAAACTGCCAGGCTTGGTCGACGTCCGAAACAAGCCCTTCGAGCCGTTTCTCCATCTCCTTATGGGACAATTCGTTTGGGTGCGTAGCTGTCTTGCCCCCGACTTCGTTGACCTTGGAAAACACTCCGTTGATCGTGCTGATTCGCTGGGAGATCGACGAATACATACTCGACGATGTCAGATAGAAGATCACGCTCGAGAGCAGCAGCACTAAACCTGCGATGATCCAAAAGGAAAACTTGGCAATCTCTTTGATGTATCGTTTCAAATCGTCCACGGGAATTCTCCTGATCAGATCGCTATCGTTTGAGTTTGTCTTTGTCTGGCTTGTAATTGTCTAAGTTAGGATCAATTGCCGCTATCAGAATCCGTGCCTGCTGCGGGAGCCGCAGGGGCCGGCGCTGATGCGGCCGCAGGTCCGGTGACAGCGGCCAATTCGCCTGGCTTCCAAGCAAATTGAACAACGAAATCGAACTTTGGAGCCGGGAAATCAGGTGGCACCACGTTGCCTTGAGCATCTTTGAGTTCTGGTAGGGCAGTGCCGCCGCCGCTGGCTCCCCCGCCTGCCGGACCGCCACCACCGGCCACACCTCCCCCGGCACCCAGACCACCCCCGGACTCCGGCTCCGAGCCGCCACCGGCAGCTCCGCCTGCGCCCAAGCTAGGCCCGCCTCCGAAAGCACCGCCGCCACTGCCGGTCAAGGAGGGCCCGCCACCTCCGGACCCAAAACCTGCTGGAGGTCGCAGACCTCGCTCCTCCATGAGTCTAAAGTATTCGGGATTCGAAATCTTATGCAGCCGATTCGGCTGGGCGGTACGATTTCGCAGCACTGGACGGCGTACACCCAGATCGTACATGGAAACCTCACGCACCTCACCGGGTTTGTCCCCAGGAAGCTTGACCGTACCGTTTTCGAGGAACTCGACCAAGTGGTTCGTCACGTGCGCGGCACCCTCGCGACCCTTCTTCTCGGTTCCGTTGTAGAAGTGATAGCCTTTGATCTCGATAACCCAGCCCGGGCCAGTCGGATCAGGATCCTTTTCAGGAGCCCTTTTGATTTTCGCAAAACCCGCTTGTTCGCGAGACTTAAAGTCTTCTTGGTAGGCCTGCTTTAGGTCGGGTTTGTACCAGTTAGCCAAACTATCGAAGTACATCTGCTCGACGCTGGTGATGTGGAACTCCATGCGATCTTTGTAAGGTCGTTCTTGGGGTGTTTTCTCCATCAACAGCGGGTCTCGCTGCATGCTTTGCTCAATGGCTTCGTAGAGCTCCAAGCACATGAGTCGCTGCTGAGCCCCTTTGCTGACCTCAACCCCAACACTCTTGTAAAGATTCAACTTGCCCTTGTACTCTTCATCCTTGCTGAACTCATCTTTGGAGTTCTTGTCGACCGTCGAGACGCTCGACTCGGCGCTCGACCAGAGCTCGGGCCGAAGGGGTCGATAGGATTGGCCCAGCATCGCATGGTGCGTTGCGAATCCCACCAATAGCAGCGACAAGGCACCGACAGCCCAAGGTTTTTTATCGCGGATCACTCGATCCAAAACAATATCCTTGGGTAGCAAGTTCGTGTGCATCGGACCGCGATTGAGCAACTGCAAACACAGACCGTAGACGACGCCATAAGCCGCCGCGTTTTCCTTGAACTGCTGAGCCCCCAAAACCTCGTTCCCGGTCAGCTTAGGGTACTTGTCGTAGAGATCCACGTCCATGCTGAGATTCTTGTTCAAAAACTGCAACAACCCAGGCATTTTCGCCGTGTTTCCCATCACCAGCATGCCGTCGAGCTCTGCCTTTTTGTTCTGCAACTTGTAGTAATTCAAGGATCGCTGAATCTCGATGACCATTTCATTGAACACCGGCCGCATGGCTTGGAATACCAACTTCGGATCGTCGGCCTGCATGGCATTCTTTTTAAGATGCTCTGCTTTGGAAAACGTCAGCTTCAGATCTTTGGTAAGCTGTCTGGTGAAGTGGTTTCCGCCGATCGGCACGCTGCGCTGCCAAACGCGAAAACCATTGGTGATCAGCAAGTCGCTGGTATCGGTCCCAATGCTTAGAACCACCGAGTTTTTTGGAGGACGATCCGGATCGAACTCCTCGGTAGCCATCGACTCTGCAAATCGCTCGTGAGCGACCATATTGTAGATGCTCATCGGAGCAAGCTGAACCAGATCGATATCTATCCCTTGTTCTCGATAAGGCTTGAGCGCCCTGAACACGGCCTCTTTCTTCATGGCAAACAGACCGACCTCGCTCTCCAATGCATAGCCGTCTTCGATCTGGGCACCCTCCATCTGCTGATAATCCCAGATCACATCCTTGAGGTCGAAAGGGATCTGCTGTTTGGCTTCATACCTGACGATGTCGCCGATTTTCTTGACTTCCACAGGCGGTGGCTTGAAGAATTTAGACAAACCGCTCTGCCCAGGAACGCTCACAGCGATTCTGGTTGCGCCTGCCAAGTCGTTGCGGGAGAGGAACTGCCCCAAGGCATCCTTGATCAAAGCCTCTGGCTCAGCATCCGGCTGGGAGAGAATCTTGGGATACTCGATAAAATCGAACGTATCGGCAACCACCTGATCTCCCTCCAGGTGGCATCGCAAAGCCTTGAGAGAACTCTGCCCTATCTCAATCCCCCAAACATGCTGAATCTTTTTCGCCATGACGCGAATTCTCCAAGATACCGAAGACAAGCAAACGGTCCGGGGTCCCCGAACTGTCCCGAACCCTATTATGTTATCGCGGATTGACTGCGACTGTCAAAAGTTTACCGCTAGCAATCCCAAAAATATGCCATTTCTATCCGACTTCTCGACATTCTCAGCCTAGCCCCTTCCACCGGACTCTCCGGGAACTCTCGCCAGGGTATATTGTAGGAGATGTCTGCGCGCGCATGTTGCGTGGTTTTCTGATCTGATCTCTTTTCCCCCCTCGAGCTACGGCATGACCGAGGCCCAGGCCCAACCCCCAATGAAACCGGTTGTTGCATCGCCGCTTAGGTGTCTTGCTTGGGCTTTCCTGTCCCTCGGATGCTTGGTCTGCTTGCTCAGCTCATTGCTGGCCAACCAGATCATCGCTCAAGATCCGGCTGCAATCGATCGAGAAATCGAACTTTGGATCGCTAAACTCGGCTCGGAGTCCTATTCCGAACGGACCGAAGCCCACCGTCGCTTGGAAGCTTTTGGAGTTCGTGCCTTCAATTCGATCCGCCAAGCAACCCGCAGCCAAGACCCGCAAATCGCCAGCCAAGCGAGATTTCTTTTGCAAAGCAACCATTTGCAATGGCTCTGGAACAACGAACCCTTCGAAACCCGCAGACTTGTCCAAGACTACAATGTCGCAAGCCCCACTGAAAAAGAAAAACTCATCCGCGATCTAAACGCCTTGGGAAACAACCATGGCGTCGCGGCTCTGTGCCGTATCAGCTGCTTCGAAACCGATGAAGTCATCAGCAAGCTCGCGGCACTTGAACTCCTGCAAAAGCTCGATCCGCATAGAATCCCAGGCGTTGACTCCAACCCCGCACTCCGCGATGCAATCGATCCAAAAATCGTTCAAGCACTCATCGATTCCCCAGAAGAAAATCTCACTGTACTTGTCCTGAATGCCACCGAGGGAGCAAACAGTCGAGCTGCCGGTTGGCTGCGATTGGCCTTCTCCAAAACAGAAACTTGGCCTGCCGAGGACTGGATCAAGATCCTCGATCAAGAGCAAAAACTCCTGGAAATCTCCAGCCCCGAAACGCGTCTGAATCTCTTTGTGGCTCTTACCACCTGGGTAGCCCAACAGGCAAAGTCCCTACCCGAGGGTCGCTCGCTGGCGGTGCAAATCGCCAAGCGAATTCCTCCGTTGCTGCTATCGAGCGAGCCGGACCCCGATAAACTTGTCTCCTTTGCCGAATGGGCAATTCAAGCGGATCTTCCTGAGCTGGTCCAAGACCAATACCGACAATTGCCCAAGCAATTCCCGGAAACGGTCCCCCCTATCCTCCACTACTTGCTCGCCGAAATTTTCGCTCAACAAGGTAAACAAGAGGTCGCAGACCTCATCGCTAAAAATGCCCTCGAACGCAAACCCGTCCTCCTAAACCCGGACCTGTCGCTCGAACCTTTCGATGCAAACCGTCCTGCCGCTCCGCAAAACCCTCTTCTTTTCCGCTCCGTGAACTTCAACAGCGAACGGGCTTTCCTAGCCCAAATGCTGATCAAACGCGGATCGTATGCTTGGGCTCAAGCCGAACTCAGCAAGATCCTTGAAGGACAAGAAGAGAGTCCCGACAATTTGACCATCCTGAGTCTTTCCTCTCTGTCCCAAATGCTTCACGAGCAAGATCTTGATCAAGACGCCGCAAATGTCTTGGAGAAATGGGTTAATCGCTACGAAAACGAAAAACTATTTCGAATGCAAGTCGATGAGTACAACTTCGATATACCATCGAACTATTACCTCTACCGGGGAAACCAGCATGTCAAAGAAGGCAACACGGAGAAGGCTCGCGAAGCCTATTTCCAATCGATCGATCTAGCCGAAGAGAGTGTCGATGCTCTCATCGGGCTTGCTCGATTGAACGAAACCCCAGAGCAAAAACGACGCAGACAGACCGCTCAAGAGAAAACGGTCGGATCGCTCAGGAACCAAATCGAAGATATGGATCGAGCCCTTCGCTTGGCAAACCCAATGTTCCAAACCATAGAAAAAAGACGATTGGCCAACTCGCTCAACACCCTGGCCTGGCTGATGATCAACACCGATTCCGACCCCCAAGAAGCATTGCTGCTAAGTCGACGGTCCTGCTCTCTTGTGCCCGATCAATCTGCCTACCAAGACACCTTAGCGCATTGCCTAGAGAAGAATCAAAAGTACCGGGAAGCCTTCCGAACTCAGATCAAGGCCCTCACGCTAGAACCCCACCAACTCTCTCTCCAAAGAGCCCTGGTCCGCTTCTACGAAAAAGCGGCCAAGGAACTCTCGGCCAATCCATAACGACTACTGGGTGTCCCCTTTCTCAGGACTATCTTGGCCGAGCCTAGGCAGCAGACCACCAACATCGCCGGCGAGCAATCTCGCTTCTCGATACTTGTCGAGCTTTTGCCGAGTGTCGGTGATGTCCAAGTTCCGCATGGTCAATTGCCCTATGCGATCCTTGGGTCCGAACTCCCCGAGACCGCTTTCCATCGTCAATCGCTCAGGTGAATAGGTCAGGTTCTTGCTCTGGGTGTCAAGGATGGTGTAGTCATTGCCCCTTCGCAATTCCAAAGCCACCGTTCCGGTGACGACCCTAGCGACCCATCGCTGCAAGGTTTCACGGAGCATGAGCGACTGCGGATCAAACCATCGGCCTTCATAGAGAAGTCGACCGAGCCTGCGGCCCATGTCTCGATACTGCTCGAGTGTTCCCTCGTTGTGAATGCCGGTCACGAGCCGCTCGTAAGCGATATAGAAAAGTGCCATTCCAGGCGCTTCATAAATTCCACGGCTCTTGGCTTCGATGATCCTGTTTTCGATTTGATCGGACATTCCCAATCCATGACGGCCCCCGATCGCGTTGGCCTCAAGCACCAAATCAACCTGGCTCTCAAAACTCTTTCCATTGAGCGCAACGGGTAGACCTTCGGCAAACTCTACGGTCACCGTTTCGGGCACCACTACGCAATCGGATTTCCAAAAAGGGACCCCCATGATCGGATCGACAATCTTCATCCCTTGATCCAACCTCTCGAGGTCCTTGGCCTCGTGCGTCGCTCCCCAAATGTTCGAGTCGGTCGAATAAGCCTTCTCTTTGCTCATCTTGTATCCAAGCCCTGCTTTTTCGAGCAGTTCGGACATCTCTTTGCGACCCCCGAGCTCGCGGTTAAAGTCGTCGTCTAACCAGGGTTTGTATACCTGCAAGCTCGGATTGGCCAGGAGCCCATAACGATAGAAACGCTCGATGTCGTTGCCTTTATAGGTACTCCCGTCCCCCCAAATCTCGACGTTGTCCTGCTTCATGGCCTGGACGAGCATCGTTCCGGTGACAGCCCTCCCGATGGGTGTGGTGTTGAAGTAAGGGACCCCGGCAGTTGTGATGTGAAACGCTCCGCACTGAAGTGCCGAGAGTCCCTCGTGGACCAACTGCTCGCGGCAATCGATCAGCCGAGCTAGCTCCGCACCGCATTCCATCGCTCGCTTGGGAATGTCGTCATAATTGGATTCGTCGGGCTGTCCGAGATTCGCCGTGTAGCAACAGGGAATAGCCCCTTTGCCTCGCATCCAATAGATCGCTGCGCTGGTGTCCAAGCCCCCTGAGAATGCGATCCCTACGCGCTTGCCCACAGGTAATGATTGCAGAATCTTTGCCATGATTTGATTACTATGTCCGTGTTTTTGTGGATTGCTTTACCGGGATACTTGACTGTTCAACGACAGTTGCGATTGAGTCGGGGTATTATGGCTCAGGAATGAAATCTTGCCAAAGGGCAAACTCTTGGCCCGGTGCATCGCCCAAAGCGATCGAATCTCGCACGAGCGCTTTCGCATCTTCAACCTTGGCCGGATCGTCGCACAGTATTCTGACAAGTACCTCCCCTTTGTCCACGCGGTCCCCTAAGCGTTTTTCAAGGCTCAGCCCAACCGACGGATCGACTCTCTGCCCAGCTTGCACTCGCCCACCTCCCATCACAATCACGGCTTGGCCCAACAACTGGCCATCGATTCGAGTTAGCCAACCAGACCGATTGGCCAGGACCTGGCTGACCTTGCCAAGCTTTCTCGATGCATGCAAATCCCCACCTTGCATGGCCACCATTTGCTCGAATCGTTCCAGAACCCGCCCAGAATCCAAATGCCCTTGCAAAACCCTGCGGGCTTCATCCAGAGTCGCCGATTTGCCGACCGAGACCAAGACTCGAGCACCCAGCTCGCGCGTCAATTCCCAGACATCGCTCGGACCAGAGCCCTGCATGACTTGGATCGACTCGTCGACTTCGCAAGCGTTCCCGACCATGCGGCCCAAGGGCTGATTCATGTCGCTCAGAAGAGCCGTCGTTCGAATCCCCGATCGCTCCCCATTGGCACACAGCGATGTAGCCAACTCTCGCGATTTTTCGAGTGTCTCGAGAAATGCTCCAGTTCCCCATTTGACATCGAGCACCAACGCATCGAGCGTTTCGGCGATCTTTTTCGACATGATGCTCGCTGTGATCAGCGCCACCGAGGGCACCGTGCCAGTCACATCGCGAAGGGCGTAAAGCTTCTTGTCGGCCGGGACCAACGAGTCGGTCGCTCCGGTGATGAAGCATCCGATTTTGGCGAGCTGGTGCTCGGCTTCCTGCTCGCTCAAGTCGCATCGATAGCCCGGGATGCCTTCGAGCTTATCAAGCGTCCCGCCCGTGATGCCCAAGCCCCTGCCGGAGATCATCGGCACATCCAGCTCGCAACAAGCCAGCATCGGCCCTAGGATCAACGAGGTTTTGTCCCCCAAGCCTCCCGTCGAGTGCTTGTCAACTCTCGGGCGTTGCGAGACTCTTCTCAAGCGATTTCCAGTGGCGATCATCGCATCGGTCAGCAGCGAGATCTCCTGTGGGTCCATCCCCCTGATGAAAATCGCCATGGCTAGCGCAGACATCTGATAGTCGGGCAGGTCTCCGCGAGCGTAGCTTGAAACCATGAAACGAATCTCAGCCTCGGATAGTTTTCCACCATCTCTTTTCTTGGAAATAATCACGGCTGGGATCACTTGGAACTCCGCGAATAAAATGTGTCAAATAGAATGGGTCGAGTCGGTCGAGTGGATCTTAGGCAAAACCCTTTTTTGGACCAAGCTACCTGAAAATGGCAATCTCCGCATTCCCCAAATGCTTTGTCGCAATGGCAATTCTATCTTCCTTCGCATTGGGCGATGACCAAGAACTCAAGTTGCTTGCGAAAAACCAAGCCAAGAGTTTGTCGATCGCTTTCCAAAACGCGGCTAGCAAAGCGATGCCCGCAGTCGTCACGGTGATTGCCAAACGTGCCGATGTCGACGCGACTCTCGATGAACTCGATCTGCTCGACAACAACAGCACTCGGAACTTCAACATCGGCTCGGGCGTGATCCTCGAAGAAAAGGGTCTCTGCGTTACCAATCACCACGTGATCAAAGACACCAAAGGGATTCGAGTGCGACTTGCCGATGGCCGCGAACTTCTCGGAAACGACCCAGTGAGCGATCCTACCAGCGACCTTGCTATCTTTCGAATAGCTTCCGATACGCCGCTTCCGTTCGTGGATCTAGGCAATTCCGATCGCCTCCAAATCGGGGATTGGGTGCTTGCTATCGGCAGCCCCTTTGCGCTCGAACAGACTGTCAGCGTCGGGATCATCAGCTCCAAAGGCCGAGCCCTGAGTCGGATCGTCGAAGGACAACTGCTTCAAACCGATGCAACCATCAACCCGGGGAACTCCGGGGGAGCACTCATCGACCTCGATGGCGAGCTGATCGGAATCAACACCGCGATCATGACCACCAGCGGCTCGTTCCAGGGTGTTGGATTCGCGATCCCCAGCTCGCGTGTCCAGTGGATCACCCGAGAGCTTTCGCAGTTTGGCAAGGTGCGGCGAGCTAAAGTCGGCATGCGAGTCGAACCGATGAGCCAGGCCCAAGCCGAAAAACTAAAGCTCCCTGTGCGCGGGGGTGTGAGCGTCACGAGGATCAACCCCGATAGCCCCGCCCTGAAGGCTGGTTTGGAAATCGAAGACGTGATTCTGGAAATTGCCCAACAACATGTCTATACTCCCGAGGACTTCCGCAGCATCGTCGAACAACTACCCGCCGATAAGGCTTATCCGGTCAACATCCTGCGTTCCGGTGAAAAACGAACGCTTGAAATCACCCCAGTGATCGCAGAGTAACTCCTAGCATGCGTTAAGAATAGACACTTATATTCTCGGCCAGTGAAGTTTGTTAGCGACCGCTCATCGTCGCTTCGATCTTTTTCTTGATTCCCTGGCCGATTGTGCCTTTGCTGTCCAAGGCTCGGCCATAGCGAGTGTGGAACACACCCTCGCGGCCAATGCCATTACGCATCGATAGCCTGGCATTTTACTTTGCCTCATGTTGTCGCATTTTGCGATTCGACTAAGCGATTCGATGCCACTTGCCTTTGGCCACAATGCGATAAATCCCGGGGGGTTGGGGACAGAGCACCCAAGACTCCCAGAATCTGTTTGTTCATTCATTTACTAAGCTAAACCTAACCAACGTTTATGCTACTTACGAAAAGCCAAAACATCGCGTTGAGCAGACTGATCAAAGCCAGCTTATTCTCGGGTTCCTGAGTCTCACCGCAAAGGCGCATAGCACGCAAAGGGAGACGGTTCGACGAAGGACTGTCCCCGAGTTTTTTGATTGGCTGCACTTCACACTTCACACTTCACACTTCACCGCTTGGCCCCCCGTCGCCCACAGGGCTTTGGCTGGAGGAGAAGGGGGCTGGGGGGTGAGGGGGCCGACCGCGCGCATCGCTAGGGATGGATTGATGATTGTCGAGTGATGATTGTTGATATTTGAAGTGGAAGGAATCGTGGGTAGCGCGGCAAAACCTCTTTACCCACCCTGGAGCAAGATCCACTACCGGCACCGTTGGCTGTTCCATCAGCGGTCCATCAGCGTCCATCAGCGGTCCAGGATTTGAACCGCTGATCAACGCTAATATTCGCTGATAGAGAACCACGGATACGAGCTTGGCGTGAAGACGAAAGGGGTCAGGGGAGCAATGCAGATGCGCGAGTAGGGCCTCGAAGGTACCTGTGACGATGTGGAGCTATCTAGAACGCTTACCCAGGCTCCATCCAAGACGGCGGTCGCTTCTCCAAAAATGCCTTCAACCCCTCGCGGGCCTCGGCGCTGTTGCGGGCCTTTAAATGATCCTCAATCGATGAATGGTCCGTATGCCCGCTCGGCTTGCTGCTATCGAAGGCCCGGTGCAACAACTCCTTGGTATCGATGATCGTCTGAGGTCCACCGGCCAAGATCCCACGAGCAAGCTCCATGGCTACATCCAACACCCTGTCCGAAGGTGCCAATCGCTGCAACAAACCGATCTGCTGGGCCCGAATCGCATCGATGGGATTCCCCACCAAAAAGAGTTCGGCCAAGTCCCCTTCGCGGACTTTGGTCTGCAACACATCGGTGATCAGCGCCGGCAGAAGTCCGCGTCGGGCCTCCGGAAAACCGATCTGAAGGTCGTCGGCACCGACAGCCATATCGCAAGCTGCCACCACGCCAGCGCCCCCGGCATAAGCTCCCCCATGAACGGCCGCAATCGTCACCAGCGGTGAGTATCTCAAGGTCCTGAGTGTATCGGCAACGCACTGCGCCGAGTCCTGAACCAGATCCGGGTTGGAGGCTTCCGCAAGATCCAGTCCAGCACAAAACACCGGACCTGCTCCACGCAAGATCGCTACCCGAACTTGACGATGCTGGCCTAACTCCTCGAGCCTCTCGACAAGCGATCGCATCATGGCAATCGAAAGTGCATTGCGCCGCTCTGGCCGGTTGAACGTCAGGACAACGATGCCCTTGCTAGGAACCTGCTCGAGTATATTCTGCGTCATCGATCACCCCTGCCCCTGCTCGCGATGGCTTGAGACTAAATGTGCCGATCGATCGTGCGCGGATCCAGGGGCAAGCCGCTGACCTCGATGTCGGAAATCAGATCCTGATAGAGTTTCGACGTCGGATCCATGACTCTGCGCCCTATCTCTGCCCAACGATGATACAGCTCAGGCGATGGTGGCTTGCGACGGAGTTGCAGATCGGCCTCCATGTCCAATGCCTCGGCGACCAACGTATAGTCCCGATCGGTTTTGTCGAGCGCAATGGCATACACAAGCGACGCGCACGAATAACAGAGCTGGTCGAAAACCCCACCGTCATCCCCAAGCAGATAGCTCTGTTCGATGAACTTCTTTTGATACCTCGCGATTATCCACAGCACACGTCGCCCCAAAATCCGGTTCCGCTTAAACCCCTTGCGAATCCATCGGCCCTTGTCCGGAGTCAAATTGCGAACCCCATCGAGGGTTCCAGGCCAAGGGTTGAGCGACCCGAGCACCGACCTGGCGATGTACCAACCAAATGCAGCTTTCTGCTTGAGACCGAACTTACCATTGGCTTCGGCCACCCCGATCGGTTCGAGATATTCGGTCCGAAGACTACGGGTCATCGCATTGGGAGCTCCGACGTCGGCAAGCACCGGATTGGGGCCTTCGTAGACCGTAGCGATCGTAAACTCATGCATGTTCTCGCCAATGTAATTCTCAATCCAATCGGCTTGATCACCCCCAGAAGCCTGCGCCGTCTGACGCACATGCGCTCGACGTTCATCGACATGCACCGACCGCCCACCTTGGACCTGGTAACAGTGAATCGCCGTCTGAAGCAGTGCCTTCGTCGCGTAAACCTTGGCAATCATCCCCATCGTTTCGTCCCGAACGCCGTTGGCGGCCAATCGGAAACAGACATCCCCCAACACGCGGCTTGCCAAAGCATGGCAGACGGCTTGGCCAAACCAAGTCTGGATCCGAGGAGACTGGCCGATGGGTTTCCCGAAGGTGCTTCGGAAGGCAACCCAGCCACCCGGGCCCGGCTTACCGCTCTTGGAATCGTCTTTCGACTGAGCCAAGGGGTCTTGGATCAACTGAGCCAACAATCTGAAGATCTTTGCAGCGCTGTTGACGCAGATGCCTCCGCGCCCCTTGGCAAGGGAGCTAAAGGCTTGGGCCAAGCCCTTGCCGGGGGGGCCCAGCAGCGCCGATGCAGGGATGGCGTAATCCGACAATCGAAACCTCGCATTCCAGAGATAATCAAAGGCCGTGAGCCTATTTCTGATCATGCGAAAATTCTCTGTATCGGACTTGGGCACCTCCAAGACCATCATCGCCGAATCGCGACCCTTTGGCAGATTTTCGCCTTCGAGCTTGAGCACCAGGATGCAGATGCCTCCGTAGATGACATTGGTGATTGGCCACTTGACGCCGGAGACCAAATAGTGGTCGCCTTGGCGTCTGGCGGTGAGCGAAAGTTTGCTCGGGTCAGCCCCCACACCCGGTTCGGTCAGCGCAAACGAACCGAGCAGCTCCCCGCGAGCCATCTTGGGCAAGTAATACTTCTTTTGCTCCTCGGTTCCAAAGTCTAGCAAGGGCGTTACAGGCCCGAGAAAATTATGGACCTCGAACATCACCGCCAAGTCAGGGTGGATCAGGGTCAAGGTCCTGAGCAGCGGTCCGAGATCCCCGAGCTTTGCGCCAGCTCCTTCGTACTCTTTGGGGATGGCCAGGCCGAAAAACCCAAGGGCTGCGAGTCCCGAGATCGTCTCGTCGTGAAAGAGCATCTTGCGATGATCCAGCAGCGTTCCAGCCTTTTTTCGTCGAAGCAAAAACTCGATCGATTCCCCCATGATCCGCGCGACTTCCAGCGACGGCCGGAAAACACCAGGATCCAACTCCACCGCCTTGGCTCTCCCATAAAGGCTCGCAAGCGTTGGAGCCTCGCCAGAAAACTGCTTTTCGGCAGATCGGTCGGCATCATCAAGGGTTGCCAGCGAAGCGATTTCGTCGGCCGACTTGCCCGCCTGGGTGAGGATCATGGCCAGGGCATCATTGGCCGACAAACCGCCGGCAGGTGTTTCGAGATCTTGAGCCATGCTCGGAAACCTTGGTTGAGAGCTACCAGTGCCTACAATTATTACGCCCGTGATGGGCAGTATAACCTAAACAGATAGAAGAGCAGGGGCCCTTCTGTATTAGTATAAGTGGTTGGGTAGCCTGAGTGTGCGCCAAGCGTTGGATTTCGCCGAAATCCACGCGCTTCATCGCTTCATCGCACAGAGCAACATGCAACAGTGTTTTAGGCTGCTTTGCGATGATGGGCAGGGGAGACCGAGGAGGAGCCGGCCAAGAGGTGCCGCAAGCGCTCGAATTCCTCGATGCTGGTAAAATGGATGGTGATTCGGCCTCGGCCTCGGCTGGTCTGGCTGATGTCGACCATCGTCCCGAGTGCCGATTTCAGATCCCGTTCCAACGCGGCGATTTGCTCGGTTTTTGAGGACCTACGTCGGGGCATGGCCTTGAGAATGGACTCTTCGTCCTGGGCTGCATCGGCGACGGCTTGGGCGACCCGGGCCTCGGTCTCCCGCACGCTCCAGCCCTCATGGCGGATGCGTTGTACAAAGACCATTTGCTCGCGCTCGGAGCCCAAGCTGAGCAAGGCTTTCGCGTGCCCGGCGCTGATCTCTTCGCGTTGAATGCAATCTGTGATTGCGTCGGGCAGCTCGAGCAATCGCATCATGTTGGCGATCGTGCTGCGATCGATCTTGAGACGTTTTGCCAAGTCCTCTTGGGTGCATCGGTGCTCGGTCAGATACCGCTTGAAGGACATCGCCTTTTCGATGGCGTTGAGGTCCTTGCGCTGGAGGTTTTCGATGATCGCAAGTTCGGCGACCAGCCGATCGTCGGCTTCGCGGACTTCGGCTCGGATGGTCTTTAGACCGGCTCGAACGGTGGCTCTGAGGCGTCGTTCGCCGCTGATGAGCTGGTAGCGATCGGCGTTGCGACGGACCGAGATCGGCTGGAGTTGCTGATGTTCCTTGATGCTCTCGGCGAGCGAATCGAGCTCTTGATCGCTGAACTGGCGCCTGGGCTGAAAGGGGTTCGGATCGATCAGCGATACATCGATCTCCAGCGAGCGAATACCGGGATGGGCGAGCGTCTCTCGGTCGGTGTGTCCCAAGGGCACGGATTCGACGACGGCCGAGTTTTCGCTGGGATTGGTTGGATGGCCTGCGGGAGCATCGGTTCTCGAAGCGATGACTTCTTCGAGTGGGGTGCCCAGGAGGGCAGCCAATCCGCGTCCGAGTCGTCTATCTTTAGTCACGATCGAGTACCTCCATGCAAAGTTCTATTTACGCTCTGGCACCACGGGACCTCGGGGCATAGCTCAATACGCTCTGCCCGTGGCTTGGGGATTCGCTGAAAACGATGTCCCGAGGGATCCTTGTATCAAAAACGATGTCGCCGAAGAAATCCCGAACTTCCCGATCCACCTCGTGAGTGAGCTCAAAATTTGGGTCGAACATCGTCAGCAGGATCCCACCGAACGTCAGCCGGCCTGGCTGTTGCTGCATGATGTCCCGAATGACATGGATCATTTGGGTGAGCCCTTCCATGGCATAGTATTCGCACTGAATCGGCATGATGACTTCGGTGCTCGAGGCCAAGGCGGCTTGGGTCAGCTCCCCGAGCGAGGGTGGGGAGTCGATGATCACCGCATCGTAGATCCCGGTCTCGGCATCGAGGTGTTGCTTGAGCAGGTGCCGGCGACTTTGGGCCCCTTTTTCCAGCAGATCGACGTCCTGAAAGCTCCTGCAACCGGGCAGGATCTGCAGCGATTCGAGGGAAGAGCCGCGGATCGAATCCCGCAGCGGCTGGTCGCTCAGCAAGGGATGTCGCTCGACAGGGGCCAAGCCTAAACCTGTGGTGGCGTTGCACTGGGGATCCAGGTCGATCAGGAGGGTCTTTTGGTTGGCCATGGCCAGTCCCCAGGCTAGGTTCACGGCCGTGGTGGTTTTGCCCACCCCTCCCTTTTGGTTTGCGACGCAAAAGATTCTCGGCATACTCGACTGCGACTCGCGGATTGGGACTCTTGCTCGGGCAGGACCTTTGAGGGACCCGGCGAATGGTCCCCCGACGCGCAAAACTCTGGACCTTACAGAACCTGCGAGTTTGCCGGGAATACCAGTTCCACGTATCACGCCAAATTTCCGAGAGATTTATCCTTATTTGCTCGTGTCTTTTGGTCTGGAGTGGCTCTGCTACAATACGCTCCTGCTTTTTCGCTGATGCCGGACGAGTTTTGCCACAAGAGTTGTGCTGGCCACTATTCCACTTAGCGTCCTCGATTCCCTCTGACCTAATTTATTCACGATGAACAGAACCACTCGATTTCTGGCCCAAGCCAGCTTAGCCTCCGCCTTTGCTTGGACGATTGGAGCACCGGGGATATCCCAAGCTCAGGAGGGTGCATCCAAGGTCAAGGCGACCGATTGGTACCATTGGCGGGGGCCTCAGCAAAACGGCCAATCGCTCGAGACCGCGCTTCCGACCTCGTTCTCAGTCGAAGGAGAGAATTTGCTGTGGCGCAAAGAAGAATACGCCACGCGTTCGACGCCCGTGGTGATGAACGGCAGAGTCTATGTCGTGTGCAGGCACGAGGCTGAAACCAACAAGGAAGCCGAGAAGACGGTTTGCATCAATGCCGAGACCGGGGAGCGGATCTGGGAAAGCATCCACAATATCTTTTTGTCCGATGCACCCTCCGAACGGGTCGGCTGGTCGAGTGTCGTCGGGGATCCGGAAACCGACCGGGTCTATGTTCTCGGTCTCGGTTGCACCTTCCAGTGCCTCGATGGCAAGACCGGTAAAGTGATTTGGGAGCATTCGATGCTCGAAGAATACGGGATGCTCTCGACCTACGGAGGACGAACGAACTTTCCTGTTGTCTACGAAGACATGGTGATCATCAGCGGTGTGACGACCGGTTGGGATCAAACCGCTGTCCCGACCCATCGCTTCATCGCCATGGACAAAAACACTGGGGCAGCGATCTGGACGATGTCGACTCGACCACGTCCTGAAGACACAACCTACAGCACACCGATTTTCACGGTGCTCAATGGTCAAGCGGCCATGGTACTGGGTGCTGCCGACGGAGCTCTCTACGCCCTGCAGCCTCGCACCGGAAAGGTCATTTGGAAGCACCAAGCTTCGCCTCGCGGGTTGAATGTTGCCCCGCTGGTTGAAAACGGAATCATCTACATGGGGCACGGGGAACAGAACGAAACCGATCGCACAATCCTAGGCGCTGTCTTTGCCCTCGACGGAAACACCTCGGGTGATATCCCCGAAGACAAACTCTTGTGGAAGCTCCCCAAAAGAACCATCAGCCGTTCATCGCCAGTGCGCGTAGGTGAACGTATCTATTTCATCGAAGACGGTGCGGCGATGTTTGGCGTCAATGCCAAGACCGGTGCGATCGAAGTCGAAAAGAAACTCGGCCGGATCATGTTCGGCTCTCCCGTAGTCGCCGAAGGCAAGATCTACATCGCCGAAAACACCGGCAGAATCTGGTGCTTGGAACCCACCGAAACCGAGATCAAGGTCGCCGGTCAAACCAGGCTGAGTGACTCGAGCGAAATCTTTGGCTCATTCGCCATCTCCAATGGCCGATTGTACTTGCCCACCAACAAAGCGCTCTACTGCATCGGGGTTCCAAAACCACAAGTCGCTGCGGATCTGAAACTGCCTGACGTGGCAATCGAACCAGCAGTTACAGACACCCAAATTGCCCATATTCAATTGTGCCCCGTGGAAATGCTCGTTCAACCCGGGCAGAAAGCCAAGCTTCAAGTGCGCGGCTATAACGCCTTGGGACAATACATCCGGCTAGTTCCCGAAGCCACCATCGCCGTCGATGGGATAGGTGCCGTCAGCGAAGACCAAATCTATTCTGCAGGAGAGACCCCAACCGGCTCGGGTGTCAAACTCGAAGCCTCCCTCGGGGAACTCAAGAGCTCGGCACGTGCCCGCGTGATTCCACCCTTGCCATGGAACTTCGACTTCGAAGACAAAAAAGTTCCGCTCCATTGGATCGGCATGGCCTATCGCCATCAACCCATCGAACTGCCCGAGGGTGCCGGAAATGGATTGGTTAAGATCAGCACCATCCCCAAGGGTACCCGCAGCCAAGGCTTCCTCGGCGTGCCAAAAACCAAGGACTACACCGTCCAAGCCGAGTTCTATGCGATGGATACCAAAAACAAGGTGCCAACCAACAAGCTGCCCGACATGGGCGTGGTCGCTCAGCGATACACCCTGGCCCTCGAAGGGTCTCAGCGACTCCAGTTGCGATCCTGGGTCTCGCTCCTCGAACAACGCTTCGCAGTCACCATTCCCTACGAATGGCAACCCAAGACATGGTACGTGATCAAACTTCGAGCCGAGACAGCCGATGGCAAAGCGGTCCTCAAGGGCAAGGTTTGGAAAAAAGGTGAGCCAGAGCCAGAAGCTTGGACCATCCAAGGCGAAGATTTGACCCCGAACCTGCAAGGTAGCCCAGGCTTGTTCGGTAACTCGACCGACGCAGAATTCTACGTCGACAATGTCTCGGTCACGGCCAACGAAGGCAAGTAGACCTATCCGATGAGTCAGCAAATGAACGAACCGTCCAAGCAGCTATACATCCAGACTGTCGGTTGCCAGATGAATATTCTCGACAGCGAGATGGTCGTCGCGTCGCTGCGCAAGGAGGGTTATTCGCTAACTCAGGATCCGGCAATTGCCGACGCAATCCTCTTCAATACATGCTCGGTCCGCGAACATGCCGAAGAGAAAGCCTACAACAACGTTCTGCGCCTCAAGCAGCTAAAGCTAGCAAACCCTGATTTGGTCATTGGGGTGATGGGTTGCATGGCTCAGAAGGACCAGCAGAAGGTGTTCGATCGAGTCCCCTTCGTGGACTTGGTCGTTGGCCCGGGTCAATTGCACAAGATACCCGAGCTCATCGAGCGAGCTAGGCAAGGTGAGCGTCATCAGTTGGCCCTGAGTTTGTCGAGGCGTGACGGGAGTGCCGACGAGATCAAGCGATCGCATGAGACCTTTGATCCGTTGCGGGATCCTCAGATGCGCCCCACTCCGTTTCAGGCTTATTTGCGGATTCAGATCGGCTGCGACAAGTTCTGCACGTATTGCATTGTTCCGATGACCCGAGGTCCGGAGCAGGGGCGATCGCCAGAGCGGATTCTCGAGGAAGCAAAGATCTTGGCCCAGCAGGGGGCCAAGGAGATAACGCTCTTGGGTCAGACCGTCAACTCGTACAAGTGGGTCGATGGGGATCGCACGACGCGCTTGGCAGACTTGCTCGAGATGCTCCATCCGATCGAAGGGATTGAGCGGATCAAGTTCGTGACGAATTACCCGAAGGACATGACACGGGATTTGCTCGAGACAGTCCGAGATTTGCCCAAGTGCATGCCATATTTGCACGTGCCTGCCCAGAGTGGTAGCGACGTACAACTCAAGCGGATGAAGCGTGGTTACACGACCGCCGACTACTATGCGATGATGGATCGCATCGGGGAGATCATGCCGGGAGCTGCCGTATCGAGCGACTTCATCGTCGGATTTTGCGGGGAGACCGAAGAAGAGTTTCAAGAGACCGTCGAGATGGTCAAGCGGTGTCGTTTCAAGAACAGTTTTGTCTTCCAGTACAGTGTGCGACCCGGGACCAAGGGAGCAGAGATCTTGGAGGATGACATCCCCGAGGAGGTCAAGCATCGGCGGAATCTCGATTTGCTCGCGGTACAGAACCAGATATCGCTTGAGGACAATCTGAGGTTCTTGGGCAAGACCGTCTCGATCTTGGTCGAGGGGCCCAGCAAGTGGTCAGTGCGCAAGGGGCAGACGGGTGACTTGCGACAGATGACTGGCCGAACGCCTTGCGATCGCATCGTCGTTTGGGATGGCAACATGCGTCAGACCGGGGAGATTCTGCCCGTCGAGATCACCGACGCGTATGCCTTTACCATGCTTGGTCGAGTCCA
>Ga0114972_10000631_pt1 | contig 26214 bp, 23 predicted proteins | sample M_140807_EF_Meta_FD_87354 | JGI IMG/M metagenome (GOLD analysis project Ga0114972, IMG submission 87354) | Freshwater microbial communities from Lake Montjoie, Canada to study carbon cycling - M_140807_EF_MetaG | ecosystem: Environmental > Aquatic > Freshwater > Lake | place: Lake Montjoie...
CAGATCTTAAAATAATCAAATCATCGAGTTCTGCATTATCAACCGAGATCGAACCATAGACTTTGTCTTCAAAATGAACGATCCCGTGCGCGGGATTACAAAACCGCACCACATGCAGACCCGCATCAGGCGAGAGTTGACGTTCACGACAATGCCCATCATAGCGAGGTTTCTGTTTTGCAGCTAATTGTTGCTCGCGCAATGTTTCCAAGCGTTCAGGAGAGCAAGTACAGCGATAGGCTTTGCCAATTTTCAACAAATGCTCAACTATTTCCATATAACGCGGATAGCGTTGAGTCTGAAAAACCAGGTCTTCATCATAATCCAACCCCATCCAGGCCATCCCATCCAAAATGGTTTCCACCGAGGCTTGCGTCGAGCGAGCTTGATCTGTATCTTCAATCCGCAGCATAAATTTGCCCTGATGATGCCGTGCAAACAACCAAGAATACAGGGCTGTTCTTACGCTTCCAACATGTAATAATCCAGTTGGACTGGGCGCAAATCGGGTTCGAACTTGCATTAGTGTTACTCCACTTTTTAATAATATAATTTCAGGTATACTACCACGGAAAAGTGGGCACCTCTAACCATAAGAATAAATTCGTGAAAAAATTAAGCATCAAAAATCAACTCAGATTTATAGCCCTGGCTCCCGTCATTTGTCTTGCTCTGCTATACGTTTTATTTTATGAGCATCAATATCAACTGAACGTAAAGCAACAGATGAGCCGCTTGGGCAAAGCTTATATCAGTCAATTACTCACGTTAGAACAGCTGCATCACCAAGATACTGACTCATTACAAACAGCGCTCAATAAAGTACATTTTAATTCAGAAATCAAAGCAGTCGCATTTTATGATACACAGGGACATCTCATCGCGTCACATGGCGGTCATCCGTTATACTATCTTAGTAAAGACAAAAGACAACTGACGCATGATCCGAGCCAAACACTCTACTCCATTCAATTTATCGTGCCGATCCCACAAACTTATTGTGCCAATCTTGCGCTCAACCCCGATCCCAATTCCCCAGAATTACAGCATTATCACGGTTGGATTTATTTGGATTTGGACAAAAAATTCCTTCTGATCAAACATTACCAAATGGTGTTATCTACCTTAGGGATCGTTTTATTGTGTTTGATCATGGGCTTGATTGGACATCATTTCCTGGCAAAAAATATTTACTCGCCCATTATGCGTTTATATCGCAATATGGAACGGATTCTCCGGCAAGAATATGATGTTCGTTTCGATACGAGCAATCCCGATGAATTGGGCATTATTGAGCAAGGATGCGAGCATTTACGACAAAGTTATGTGAATACCACCCATGAATTCAACCAACAACTTGAACTGGCCACCCAAGATTTGCAACAAAGTCTTGAATTGTTGGAGGTCAAAAACATTGAATTGGGTTTAGACAAAAGGAAGATGGAAGAAAAAACCCGCAACAAATCAGAGTTCTTAGCCAGTATGAGCCACGAAATTCGTACCCCAATGAATGGCGTTATCGGGTTTACTAATGTGTTGCTTGATACGCAATTGGATAATTTACAATTAGATTATGTCAAAACCATTCAATCCTCTGCGCAAGATCTGTTGGTCATTATCAATGATATTTTGGATTATTCTAAAATTGATGCCGGCAAACTCCATTTGGATCATATACCGGTCAATTTACGCGGGTGTATCGATGAAGTAGTTGCCATGATTGCGCAAACTGCGCACAAAAAAAATATTGACTTAATCCCTATTACGGCAGTTTCTGTCCCCAAAGCCGTGTTAGGCGATCCTTGGCGCATCAAACAAGTCATCAGTAATCTGGTGTCTAATGCGGTAAAATTTACCGATACGGGCCATGTTTTGCTGCGCACTAACGTAGAAGAAGAAACAGACCACCATTACTCGATAGTACTTTCTATTTCTGATACAGGCGTGGGCATTTCAGACAAAGACCAATCCACGTTATTTCAGGCGTTTCATCAAGTCGATTCGATGCCCAATCGGCGGCATGGCGGATCAGGATTGGGTTTGGTCATTTGTAAAAAATTAGTCGATCACATGCAAGGACAGATTTCGATCGAATCTGAATCAAACAAAGGTGCTGCTTTCACCGTACGGCTTAAATTTGAAAAACTACTCCCATACGAAAATGAAAAACAGCAGGCTCAGCAACGTCCCAATATCAAAGCATTGTGCTTCGATGAGCATGTTTTACACCTCGAAGCGATGTGCACGGGATTGGGTTATTTAGGCGTACAATGTGAGGCGGTCTCTGATTACACCCTGCTACCCGCCCTGTTAAAGGCACCCAATCACTATGATTTGGCGTTTATTGCGATGCAGCCGCATCAACAAGAAGCCATTGCAACATGGATGCAAGATCGGATGATTGCATGGGTGCTGGTCTCCAAAACCTATATCAAGGACTATGCACTGCTTGGGGCCAGAGCATTACTCTTCAAGCCGCCGAATATTCATAAACTGAGTGAAATGGTAGACACCATTGTATTAAATATTGCGCAATCGCAAACACCCCCATTTGTCGTCGATCAAACACCAAGCACCTGGGCAAAATCCAACAAACCCGATACAAGACAGTTTTTTGGCCAAGAATCGGAACTATTGCATTTACGCCAATTGCTACGCGAGAAACAAGCGCGTTTACTCATTGCAGAGGACAACCAGATTAGCCGGAGGCTCCTCAATTCATTGCTCAAAGAGTGTGCTGTAATTGATACCGTTCAAGATGGGGAAGAGGCTATCCTAGCCTGTCAAAATCAGGCTTACTCAGCTATTTTATTGGATTTACATATGCCAAAATTTAATGGCTTAGAAACCGCAACCCACATTCGTCAACAATCGAAATGCAATGTACATACGCCTATCATCCTCATATCAGCCAATGGTCTTGATTTGCAACAAACCGATCTGCATCAGGCAGGTATCCAATTTGCCATGCAAAAACCCATTGACGAACAACAGCTGTTACGTCATTTACTCCCCTTGATGGCTGAACCCAAGCAACCCGCAATTGATTGGTCAGTTTGTGTGGCCAAATTATCAGGCAATATCCCGTTGGCAACGGAGTTCTTAGCTGAATTTGTGAAGGAATTGCATAAAAATCATGAGGAATTACAAACTATTTTCGCCACCAATGATTGCGAAGCATTGGAAAGAATTGTGCATCAAATTCATGGTGCTTGTTGTTTTTGTGGAGTCAGTGCCCTACAAAAACAAGCCGCCCATCTGGAAAAACGCTTACGCCAAGCCAAAACTTCTGCCGAAGTAAAGCAAGACTTCTTACATTTACTGGCAGAAATAGAAGCTGTATTATCCGAATATGCTGAATTGTATGTAGCATAAGATTATGAGAGACTTATTTCAATACAGGATTTAACGTCAATCCCCAAGCACGTCATCCTGAACGAAGGGAAGGATCTCCTGAAGTCGGCACGGTACCCATTGCGGAGATTCTTCGCACAAAAAACGCGCTCAGGATAACGTACCTGGGAAGTTACGATTTAACTTAAATAAAAGGACTAAGATTCTAACATGGCGATTCAAAATGCTCTTTATGCACAATCGGGTGGTGTCACAGCAGTGATCAATGCGTCTGCTTGTGGTGTGATTCAAGAAGCTCGTCTCAATCCTCATCAAATTGGTACTGTCTATGCTGCTCACAATGGCATCATCGGCGCCTTACATGAAGAACTCATCGACACCGCTCAAGAAACTGATGCAAATATTGCAAAACTACTGCATACCCCAGCAGGTGCATTTGGCTCATGTCGGCATAAATTATCGCCAGAAAGCACCGAGTTTACTCGCCTGATTGAAGTGTTTCGCGCGCATAATATTGGTTATTTTTTCTACAATGGCGGAGGAGACTCCCAAGACACGGCTGCCAAAATTGCTACGTACAGTCAGTCCATTGGTTTTCCTGTAACCTGCATAGGCATACCCAAAACAGTCGATAATGATCTGCCTTTCACCGACACTTGTCCAGGCTTTGGCTCTGTCGCAAAGTATGTCGCCATTTCTACTCGTGAAGCCAGTTTGGATGTGGCTTCTATGGCTGCATCCTCTACCAAAGTCTTTATTTTAGAAGTGATGGGTCGCCATGCAGGCTGGATTGCAGCCGCAGCTGGGTTGGCTGGCAAACAAGCACATGAAGCACCGCATATTATTTTGTTTCCAGAAGTGCCATTTGATGAAGACAAATTTTTAAAACGGGTCTCAGAATGTACTCGTGATTATGGATATTGTGTCGTGGTGACTGCAGAAGGAATTAAAAATCACCAAGGAAAATTTTTATCTGAAGCAGGTTTACGGGACGCATTTGGGCACGCACAATTAGGCGGTGTCGCACCTATTTTGGCCCAAATCATCAAAAAAGAATTGCGTCTCAAATACCATTGGGCGGTTGCAGACTATTTACAACGCGCAGCGCGTCACATTGCATCAGCAGTCGATCTCGAACAAGCTTATGCATTGGGTAAGCACGCCGTTGATCTTGCGCTCAGTGGGACATCCGGTGTCATGCCCATTATTGTACGCGAACAAGACAGTCCTTATCGATGGTCCATCGGCCAAGTCCCATTGACGGATGTCGCCAATCAAGAAAAGAAAATGCCCCCAGAATTCATTCGACCCGATGGCATGGGTATTACGGAAGCTTGTCGCCAATATTTACTCCCATTGATTCAGGGAGAGGCTTATCCACCCTATTGTGACGGCATCCCTGATTATATTCAAATCAAGCCCAATCTGATTCCCAAACGTCTACCCAAATGGGAGAAATGATCCGTTCCGGCTATTGATTTTTAATTGTCTAAGGTAGGTTGGGCCTTGGCCCAACCTACGCAACTACGTAAGCCTTGGATGTTCAAAATTGATTTGCGACTCTTCTTGTTCAGCAGTAGCTACTTGCGCATAACCAGAATAGAAATGCGCAATAAATGCATATAATGCACGGAAAAACCCATTGGTTAAATAAGTAATGATGTCTTCTTCTGGCTGGATATCAAACACTTCTGCTAGACGAAGATTAGGACAATCGATAGCAATGCCCTCTAATTGGATGTTTTCCGGCGTAAACAGATAAGTCGTGCTGGTTTGTGCGCAATACCCTTTTTTTTCGTCCCCCGTATGTTTCTGTATTGTTTTATCAGCCAATACTTCTACCAATTCCCGGTAAATATTACTTTCGGTAATGCAAACACCTTCCTGCGTACTCACAAAATGGATATGGTATTCTGGCTCAGGAATTTGCACAGTAGGAAAATACTCTAATGCGTAAGCGCGCGTATGTTGATAAGTTGCATGCTGAATACCCGATTGATGCCATTGCAAACTAGCATGCGTTGCTGCCAACTCTGCCCGCTCACCCGACAGATCTTTAAACAGATATTCTTGGAAAAATTGCTTTAATTCGGAAAGATCTGCGAACACCATCTGCTGACACTTCCCTTCTTTCAGCATAGTTGCCCGAAGTTCAGACAATTTTATCCCATTGATAAAATAACGACCGATTTGATCTGCCTCAATATGTCTATTCCAATCCATTAGAGTACGCTGACCAGCATCGGCAGCAGAGATTGTTTTTTTACCATCATAACTAAAAAAACTCATATTCACATGCGGCGAAGAACTAGGCATTGTCATTCCTTATCAGCGCTAACGCTATTGCTTAGTATAGCTGATAAATTGAGAGTCATACAAAAACCAAGACGAGAACAGGGCAAGATCATGTCTGGCCATAAATTACTCTAATCGCCAACGTCCCGCGTCGTATCCGGCGTTGTTGCATAAATAATCTTGTCATCCCCGCAATAATGTTGTCATCCCCGCAATAATGTTGTCATCCCCGCAATAATGTTGTCATCCCCGCAATAATGTTGTCATCCCCGCGCAGGCGGGGATCCATGCTTTATTGTGGCAATGTGCTTAATTGAAGGCTGGATCCCCGCCTACGCGGGAATGACAGAATTTCGCACATTTTTGGATAGGTAAGACAGTGCGCAGGGATAACAAGTGAACAGAATGCCCTTGCCCTGAGATCCTTATACTTAATTACGTCACAAAATCGATGAACTCACTCCATTTCTCCTTGTTGCAATTTCACGACTGTAACCAGTAGTCTCACCATCGATAGTAATAACGCCAATTTTTTCTTTTAATATACTCATGACTGTGTCTTTATCTTTTAAACAAATATCAAACTCTCGCTTCGATCCACCGCGATATCTAATTCGTAAAACTACACTTCGCAAATCATCAAAATTAGGATTAGAATCATCTATTTCAATCGCAATGGTAACCTTATTTGGCATCTTATCTATCTGTTGCATTAATTGTTCTGCAAGGCGCCTTCGCGTTGCAAGGCGTAGCACAACACTATACGCATAGGCATACAACCCTATAGCGTAAATCAATATTTATCGAACTCTTTGTTTTTTAACAAGTAATTAATATTTAATCTATTCCCCACAATTCTTGGCGCTCGGAGAAACATCCACTCTCTCGGCAATCAAAGTATACCCGCCACTCCCAAATTGAATACACCGTGCTATACGGGTGATCGTTGCGACGCTCACCCCTGTTTTTTCATGAATAGTTCGATAAGGAACCTTCGCTTGTAAAAGCGGCACCACTTGCCAACGGTCAGCCATCGCTTCCAATTCTGCTGGCGTGCATAAATCAGTGAAAAAACGCAATCCTTCATCTGCGTTTTGAATCTGTGTAATAGCTTGTATCAAAGCATGGATTTTGGCATCTCGGCTTTTCATGAGGATTTTGTCTGCTTGAAAGAATAGGCGAATAGTATAGCGTTACGCTAGGGCTATTGCATCTCCTTATCTACCCGCAGACTCTTAAGAAGCAACAATTCTGCATAATCATAAGACATATAAAAATTGCCCCAATCCCCGACCCAAGCACTCCAAGAATTTCGCAACGTAAACAATCCCTGATGACGGTGACCAACATGGTCTTTAACTACCGCAAGATCATCGTAACCCGTAATCACCATAGCATGCCCAGCAATTTTTTTGGAAAACAGGAGATCTTGGGCAATCTCGTCAGTCAGTACCCAGGTATCATCTGTATAATGATAGGTTCCCGTTGCACCTGAGTTGCCCAAATCAACTCTAGGCAACAATGCGCTGACCACAAGACGTGATCCAGCATGCAAAGCTGTTTTCATTTTTTGCAGCATCGCAGGATCAGCCTTACCAAACCGCTTAGCTCTATATATAAAATGCCAATTAACCTGATGACCTATCGGAAGCATCCTATGCTGCGCATATTCTTCTGGCGACATACCATTAGTAGGTGTAAAAAAATAGGCAGGATACAGCCTAGAACCCGCACAACCATAGAGATGTTGATTTGTGATGCTCATCACACCGTATTGCTCAATTCGTTTGGTGACTACCTCTAGATTAGTGCCATCCCAACCACTTTTATCTTGGTCCTCTGCTTCCAAATAATTACCCAATTGTAAGAGACATAATTGACTAACATGATCCCCACGCTTGAGCGCAGCATCCAGTGCCGCAGTCACGGCAAAAACCGCGCAAGAACCATGTATGCCTTGATCTAAAACCGGAACATTCGCCATCCCTAATTGTACTTTATTGGGTAAATCGTTGTTTAAATTTTGAGTTTGAGGATCGCTCTGCTCTAATCGGCGCGTCACCTGCTGATAAAAAATCTCTTGGATTTCGGAAGGCAATTCGTATTCTAAAAGTTTGATATCCTTAAATCCGTTAGGATAAAGCTTATTCGCATGCGTCACAGGAATTTGTTGCTGATACGTTCCCGTAATAGGTAGTTCTTCAGCCAACACATTGGTTGCAATCAAAAGCAATATGAAAAAAATATACATAAAATCCACTGATAAAGTTAATAAAAAAATCAAAATGGTATATATTTTATCACATGCGGGCTATTAAAAATAGTGCAAAAATAACTCAAAATGAGATGCTGTTTGAAACGGTCAGGATGACGTATCGATGAATGTCAGCTCCCCGCTCTCGCGGGGATCGCCGTATTAATGTGTGACTATTGACAGTTAGAAGGACGATATTTCGATTTCAATGTGCCACCAGTACATTTCCAAGTTATTTGGCCACCAGCGTGACAAGTCGGTTCTAAAATAATGGTCCCATCACCCGCTATAGGTGTATAATGAATACCCACATTCCCAGTTTCTTTTTCTATCGTGATGGATGATACATTTTCTGTGGCAGCTGGGCTCTGAAAACCTATACCGATATCCTTTCCAACATGGCAATTATTTCTAATCATATTTTCAGATACCGCAAATTTACCCGCGATTCCCAAAGAATACCCTTCTGCCACGCGAGCTTTAATCACATGGGTTTGATAAACGGGAATAGCGCATGTCGCCAATATTCCAATAATCACCACCACAACCATTAATTCAATCAAGGTAAACCCTTTCCATTTTTGCATAATTCCTCCTAAACCATTCTGAAATAGAAATGTGAGTATAAAACCTGGCAGATTTAATGTACACTACAATATCATTTTTAGACTGTTATCCCATTTATGTCCCAACACGACCCCAGCCGCTATGAGCGACTCCATGCACTTTTGCAACAACAGTTCAAACCTGAGTTGCTTGACTTGGTAGATGAATCGTATAAACACCAAGTTCCTCAAGGCTCAGAATCTCATTTTAAACTGACATTGGTTTCCATTGAATTTACAGGACAGAGTCGTATAGAACGTCATCGTCTGGTCAATGCGGTGGTCAATCCTGAAAGACAAACGGGTTTACATGCTCTCAGTCTTGCCTTGTACTCACCCGAGGAATGGGCAGCACAACCACAGCCCCTCAGCAGTCCACCGTGTCAACATAAAGATTAGGTTTTTTTAGTATTTATTAATTCCAAATGGCTTGCTATTAACAAAATTTACTAAAAAATTGAGCATAACACTTTGCAATAGGTAAGAATTTCTTTTTTATCAAATGGAAAGAGGTATAATTATTTTCCGACATGGCAATGAGCCAGTCCCTAACCTTGAATGAGAATTGATTATGAAAAGACGGCTGTCGGAAAAAATCTCGGTTTTTGCACTGGTTATGTTAATCACAGGCGCTATCGACAGTGCACGTAATTTACCTACCACAGCCTTATTTGGCTCCTCATTGATTTTTTTCTTTATTTTATCGACCATCATGTTTTTGGTGCCCATCGCACTGGTTGCTGCCGAATTATCAGCTGCCTGGTCTGAAGATGAGGGCGGTATCTACTCTTGGGTACGTCATGCATTTGGTCCCTATTGCGCTTTTTTCACCATATGGCTGCAATGGATCAATACCATTGTTTGGTATCCAACCATTATTTCCTTTATCGCAGGAACATTAGCTTATTTGATCAACCCCGAATTGGCCCAAGAAAAATGGTATATCCTTGCAGTAATTTTGACGGTATTTTGGTCACTAACCCTGCTTGGGTTATCTGGGATCCGTTCTTCCGCTCGGTTTGCCGGCATTTGCGCTATTCTTGGAATGCTCTTACCCATTGGAGTCCTAATTGTTTTCGCAATCTTGTGGGTGGCAAGCGGTAAACCGATGGCGATTCAATTGGATTGGGAGCACATCATTCCCCATTTGGATAAAAGTCAATCGTGGGTATCCTTAACAGCCATTATCACCTCTTTTCTAGGGATGGAACTCGCTGCTGTGCATGTGAGGAATATCGACCAACCACAAAGAAACTTTCCTCGGGCAGTGTTTTTTTCCGTAATTTTAATTGTGGCAACCATGCTTTTAGGATCATTAGCCATTGCCATCATTTTGCCTAAAGAACAAATTGGTTTGGTACAAGGTATTCTTCAAGCCTTCGCGTACTTTTTTAATTATTATCATATCGGCTATTTAATGCCAGTCTTAGTCCTGACTTTGTTGCTGGGAAGTTTAGGTAGCATGATCAATTGGATCATTTCACCAGCCAAAGGGTTATTAATGGCCGCCGATCACGGTATCTTGCCCAAATGGTTACATAAATTGAATCGTCACGGCGTTGCATACCGGATTTTACTCACCCAAGCCATTCTGGTCACCCTCATATGCAGTATTTTTTTATTGCCGGAGTCCATTAACCAAATTTATTGGCTGTTCACTGCTTTGAGTACCGAGCTATATGTATTAATGTACGTCATGATGTTCTGTGCTGCTATGTGGCTTAAAATAACCCACAAACAACGCAAGCGTCCTTTTTCTATCCCCGGCGGGAAAATCGGTTTTCATCTGGTATGTCTTGTAGGCTTAGCGGGCTGCATTGTCGCGTTAGTTGTAGGCTTTTTCCCCCCGCAAGAAGCATTGGCTATCGGTGATACAACCCAGTTCCGCGTTGTATTTGCCAGCGGAATTGTTATCATGATTTTGCCTGCGCTTCTTTTGATTGGGTATAAGAAAAAGAAACAATCCAACCTGAACACATAAATCAAAAATATATCATGAAAACTATAGGGTCTGTTGACAATTCAACTTCGAAAGCCCTACGTCCCGCGGGACGTCTAATTCTGAATTGTCAACAGACCCCAATACATTCATTTAGAATGCTATGAATATCCACACTCTGCTTCTGATGACGTTTTTACAAGCAAGAACTACCGAGTTATCAACATGTAATATTTGACAAGGTTATGGACGCAAACTAATGTTCATATAAACGCACTTAGATTTTAATGAAATTACTGTTAAAATAAAAGGAGCACATCAATGCCTGATGAATCTGGATTTATAAAAAACTTAGCCCATCGAGCTGAACAATTCCAGTCGGCAATAAGATATTTTAAAGAGCATACTGATGAAAAAAAGATTTCTAGAAAAGAAGAATTAGGGTTATTCAATTCATATATCAAATTAGATGACGGGACTATATTAGCTTTATCATCATAGCCTTTAGGCGGCACTCTGCTGGGAGAAGGGACTTTTGGTAGAGGAAAATTGGCGATGGATGTAGAGGGTAATTTTTATGCAGTCAAAATTGAAACAACGAATACCGAGATACAAAGGCAAGAAACATCTACGCTCGAAAATTTAGGCCTATTAGCACACCCTAAAACCAGCATACAACGAACAGAATCGAGTGAAAAGCATTATACAACCTTAGTTTATTTGGGAAAAAATCTATCCGATAATTTATACGCAGTTGAGCCGAAATATTTACCCAGCTTGGCCAGGAAAATAGCTTGGGCTCTGCATAAATTACATTCTGGTTTTTTGTCTCAAGATGGCACAGGCTATGCTCATTTGGATCTCAGACCCGGAAATATCGTTATCGATCACGAAAACCGTATTTATCTGACTACGTAGCCAATGAGAGCTTCACCCCTATTTAGAGACTATTTGGCCTGAAATTTTACCATGAAAATCCTTATTCTAGTTTTTTCAATGTCCAATGAACTTGCAGAGGAAAGGTTGTGATATGCGTTGCTTGTGCGTGCATATTTTTTTGTGAACTAACCACCGTCATCATTGCTGGTGAAGTAAAAAAACTCTCTTGAAAGGGCGATATACTGGTGAATAGCGTTGCTTCTTGAATGTCTGCGCAGCGGTAGGTGAGCAGCAACATTTTATCTTTACGGACTCCAAACCTAAGCTGTGCGTCTGAACGCATGCTGAACTCAAGTGTTTGGTCGCGAAATATTACATCCGGTAGCTGACTACCCTTGGAGATTTGACCATAAAGCAATGTTTTTTTTGTAAGGACACAATCCGCATCAGTCGCATTAGTGATTTTAATAATAGCTTGATCATCATATGCCAACAGAGGGCTTGAACATAGAAGTAAGCAAACCAATAATATTTTTTTCATTTTATTTATCTCAATGATTAATACAGCAAGGTCCAATGAATTTCAGGGGAATCCTTGGCCCACCAACGTGGCGTACTAGTAGTAAACTTTGCATAGATGGTTTGGGCATCCAACACTTTTCCACCCACTCTGAGCGAAACATCAAAAAACGCTTGGTCTGTCAACAATGTAATCTCTTGATTATCACCACAAGAATAGGTCAATAAAATGATTTTATCTTTAATTGTTGACATTTGGTGACAGACCCTATTATTCATTAATGTAATTTTTTCGATTTGCTAAACAATTTCTCTACATAAAGTGCTAATTCATGATCAGACATAAACACTACGTTTTTCTGTACAATCATTTTAATCAACTCTTTAGTATGCTTATTCATGTGCTTGAATAATAATCCCTCCATACGGGCAGGAATGATGATTGTCACATCCTCATAAGCATGCTTATTCCGACCTTTATCTAAATGTCGCGCAATATCCCGCGCAAATTCATCAATAGATTGTTCGACGGGATCAACTTCAGAAAATGCACCTCGACGGCTTCCCGAAGATTTATAATGCCCAGGAGCATCTGTCGTCCAATACTCTGAAGATTTTAAACGGTGTTCCGGGTGACTAATTTCCTCAATTAGAGCAAGATGTTTATGGGGACGATCGTATTCATAAATTCGACAATCATTTGAGTTTGCAAGCATAATCCATTTCATGATGTACTCCTTGTCTATCACAGTAGATGAATAAACTATATTATTCACCCCATACTGTATAAATTATAGACAATAAAATCAGTTTGTTCAATTTTTTTACAAAATATTTTCTTCATTGCGTAAGGTTTGTTGACTATTCTCATCTCTAGGTACCTAGGATATCAAACAAATTGATGCTAAAAGTCATGTAAAAAACTCTTATCATGCCGAAAAACTTAGGATTCAGATATAGCTATTGCTGCAATTGTAAATGGGCTTCTAAGATAAATTTTCTACCGTCTCTAATCCAACATTGTACTTCTGTATGTTAACCACTCGGTTACTTAAAATTTGAATCCTTTTGGTGATTTGAAACGCGACACATGAGTTGTATCGTCAGAGGAGTGGCTCGCATCATCTTGCTGCATAGAAGTCGCCGCAGAATATGGTCTTGGAGAAAAAGCTGATGGCTGCGACAGATATAAATCTTCTGTAATACTTGAATCCGAACTATCTTTGCTCAGAGCCACGTCACTATCCGACGTAATATCACTCATAGAAATTGAGCTCAGTTTTCTAGACTAAATGTCTGTGATTTCCTGTTGAATATAGGCAGCATCTTCTTGATTGATCAATTTATAGATAAATGTAAGCTTAAACTCTGCTAACTTCTGTGACCAATGAGCTAACCCTTCATCACTCTCTTCAACCAGGGTCTCCAACACAAGATCAGAAGCGATCATCGAGTATATGCTATTCATCGATGGTCTAGCGCCCGAAGTTATACTAGAGAGTTCTCTCTCAATTTCTCTTGGAATTTTATTTGGAAACAGCTCATTTAACAATACCGGTTGATTCAATAGCTCTTGTTTAAAAACTCGAAAGTGCTCAAATCCACCCAAAGAAAATTCGAATCTATTTTTCGGATCATCTTTACTATTTAACAAAACATCCTTCAATAACGCTACAATCGCTATCCTTAACTCAATATTTTTAGTTGGAAACAACGCCGCCAATTTTTCTGAAAACTCTGTATTGTTCATAGCAAAGCCCTTAAAATCACGTCATCTTACATTATATTGTAGAAAAAAATGACAAATGTGATTCGACATAAACTATTTGATTTGATTTAAATCAAATTCAGGGCGCTCCAGCGCATACTACTCCTCATATTGAGCAATCCCTTCAGGTCGTTACAAATCGCGACTCAATCTGCTCCGCAAGTCGTTGATGGATGTTTTCAAAACCACGGTTAGACATCACTAGAATCGCATCGCCAGGCTGCGCTGCCTGGCCTACAGCCGTTACAACTTCTGCAGTCGTTGAACAAATTTTGTGCTCAAATATCCACTTGGAGGATAAGTGTTCTAAAGAAAACTGTTCCGGTTTTAAAAAATAGGCCGCGTCTGCTTCATCAAACGCATGCACAAAAGCAACTTGATGCACGCCGGTCTTCATCGTGTTTGAAGCAAACTCCAGCACAATTAACACTCGCTTATGCCGTGCGCTGCTCTTTAGTGCATGAATTGTTTTAGTTATAGCAGTGGGATGATGTGCGAAATCATCATAAATACAGATACCGTGCTGATCATACTTCACTTCTAAGCGCCGCTTTACTGGCATAAAAGATTCCAATGCACGCGCCGCTATCTCTGGACTTACGCCTACACGAACACTAGCAGCTAGCGCTGCCAGTGCATTTTCAACATTAAACTGACCTATTAGCGACCAATTAATCGTTGCAACAGATTTATTTTGAAAAAACACCTCAAAAGCTGCCCCACTCTGCTCTAATAAGTCCACGCGCCAAGGCGTATCGCCTCCAATACTCAGTTCTTGGCGTTCACAATATAATCCCTGTTCGATAACTTCCTGCAACGCCTGTTCAGACTGAGGCATAATGACTAAACCCTGAGACGGTATCGTACGTAATAAATAATGAAATTGTTTTTGGATTTCGGCCAAATTGGCATAAATATCTGCATGATCAAACTCCAAATTATTTAAAATGGCAATATCAGGTCGATAATGCATAAATTTGGGTCTTTTATCAAAAAAAGCAGTATCGTATTCATCAGCTTCGATCACAAACCAAGATCCTGAGCCTAAGCAGAAACTACTATTAAAATTAGCAGCTACCCCACCAATCAAAAAACCTGGCTCTAAACCTGCTTCGGCTAAAATATGTGCGACCATCGAGGTGGTCGTCGTTTTACCATGTGTCCCTGCAATAGCAATCACACGATATTGGGATAAAATGTGCTGCGCCAGCCATTCTGGACCAGAAAAATAAGGAATTTTCGCATCCAACAAACGTTCAATAACTGGGATCCCACGCTTCATAGCATTGCCGACAATCACAGCATCCGCTTTGAGCATATCGTCACAATTTTCATAACCTTCCGTCCAGACAATCCCTCTGTCTTGTAATAAATTAGAAATAGGTGGATAGCAATTCGCATCACTTCCCGTTACCTCAAACCCCGCATCCCGCGCTAAAAACGCTAATGCAGACATAAAGGTCCCGCCTATTCCTAACACATGTAACCGCATTTTCTTCCCCTTTCATTAATGTACACTTTTATCAATACTGATTTGCTGCACCACAGGACTCATCCAAGGTCCAGAAATTTTATAAGTATAACCAGAAATTTTCTGCATCCCTTTGGAGGCCAAACTGGACACAGCCCATACCGCAACCCCGGCAACCGGAGTACCCACAATGGAGGCCACAATAGGTAAACTTGCTGTAACATAAGGAAAAATCCTTAAATCCAAATCATATAATTGGTTCACCAAATCTAAATCGCCAGACATTCGTCCAAAAGCGACCGGTCCATCAATATAACTGTCATCAGTACTCATAATCCCAGACCGAATTTGAAAAGTTCCTTTGAACAGATCAAAAGTATATCCCTTGTGAGACAAATCACTAAAATCTAATTTTAGCCGCCGAGGTATCGTCTGCAAACTCAAAATACTCAATAGTTTGCCTAAGCCTAATTTTTTTTCTGTGTCTCGATCCAAATGACTGATATGCCCATCTCTTAAGATCAAAGACATTTTTCCACTTAATTTTTTCAATGAACCGTCATAAAAAGCACTTGGCCATTTTCCTGAAAAAGTCATAGATCCGTAATGAGCATCCACAACCGGCGTCACATGCCATCGAGTCAATCCAGTGGCTAGCCGCGACAAATGCATTTCCGCTTCAATACTTGAAGCATTCTTATCATTTTGCTCAACCCAATCTCCTTTGAAACCCACGGCATATTCTGGCGTTTCAATCCTACCTGCATTTAAAGTCCAATGCCCTGGTTTGGTCGAAGAATTAAAGCTGATTTTACCCATCTCTATACCTTTATAGTTTACCGCGTCGACCGTAACATCCAGATTAGGAATATCCTCCATTTTAGGCTTCCATTTTGAAGCGGCAGAAGTTGATGGGGAGGATGGGAGTTTTTCGACATTAAAGTGTTCAATGTGAGCATATAAAGAGCTTTCAGTCCAATTATATCCAAAATCTCCAGAAATATCTTTTTGATGCACGTTAAAAGACCATTCCTGAGACGAAATTTTATGGGCGGTGAATTTAACCAATGGATAAATAACCGTAGGCAGCGTCACCTTTCCTATCGCCAAATTAACCTCTTTCAAACTTGCCAATAACGAAGCCGAGTTCTCTACTTTAGGCCATTTATTCCAAACAGCCCGCCATGCATCAACATTCACATCCGGCAGGGACCCAGTAATACGTAACCCTGATGTACTGATCTTGGAAATAGAGCCATCTCCCAAATGCAAATCACCCGTGGTCACCCAATTCTGTTGTGACGTTTGCTGCATACTAAAAATTCCGGTCAATTTCCGAGCATAATTAACATCAAAATCCATACGATGTTGAGGAGAAAAGTCTATTTTAATGCTCATAGGCACAATGGAAGCCAATGGTTTGCCAAAGGGAGGGGGTAAATGCACTGCCATCCCTACCAACGAACTATTGAGATACAATTTGTCAGCTTCAGGAGAGTCCGGATATACGGTCCATAAGCCATTGACAATGAACCGTCCTTGCATCACAGAAAACACAGGATGATGAATCAAATGCCGCAAATAAGAAATATCCACTTCTCGATCGACTCGCAGCTCAGTGCCTGCTTTAGGCCCTAGCAAGGGTTGCACACGCACCGTAAAAGGATAATTATTTAAGGTCCCATCCAGACCGCCACTCGTTAAACCATACTCATTAAAATCCAAACGACCAGTGACACCCACAAACTCAGCGGGATTATCTGCGAATTCTACTGAAACTGGGTTTTGATTAAAATTTAAAGAACCTTTGGCATAGACGTGATCGGACTCTGGATACAAAGGCGCCTCCAAATTAAGTTCCAGCCCCAAGATCTCCCCGACTGTTAGTGCTTTCCAACGCGCAAAGCGTTTCTGCAGAGGCGAAGCAAATACATAAGATTTGATTTTTTCACCAGGCGCTTCTACTTTGCCATGCACTAAAAGCACTTCTTTACCCAGTCCAATCTCTGGTATAGAAATACTTACTTGATTCACGATGACATCATTCAAATTTGCTTGATGCACATCCGCCACAAAATGTCTCCCCGTCAGATGTATATCCGCGTCCATATCAGCATTAACAGGCCAATTTGAGTCGATCAAAAGATCGACGCCATTAACATGAGAGTGAATGGAAAACTCACCATTCTGGTTATCAAAAGGAAAATCTGCTAAGGGTCCTACAATACGCATACGACCACTGGCACGTGCAATCCGGGGAATATCATGTTTTAACCAAGCATCCAGTTTAGGCTTTAATCCCTTAGAGGGAATATAGGGCAACCAAACTTGGCCTTCTTTGGCAGAAAAATCCATTTGCAGTCTTAGATTGGCTGCTGGTCCCCAAGGATCATCGATTGCGCCTGCTGCACTCAATACGAGATTAGGGTGACTGATTACGAGTCGATCCACACTGACCCGCCAGCCTTGACTTAAATACTTCCAATCCAAGGATGCGTTCAAAGTATCTAACGTAATCGGTGCCAATGGTTTTTGCATACTGACTACGCTATGCTCACCAGTCAGTTCCAGACGACCTTCTGATGGTTGCCAATACACTGCGCCAGATAATTCGGTGATCCCTGGGATAGAACCTTTTCTATGCCATGACAATTGTGAAAATCGGGTCAGAAAATCACGTATTTGGTCCTTTTGCCAAGATATTTCTGTATCAGTCAAAATGCCATTCGGTTTCAATGCTAAAATAGGCTGTGCCAATTTAGGCCACGGTAGTTCCGTTTGGACTAGTTGTTCGAGCGGAATCTTTTTGACATAGGCATGATAATCCTCCGTCTCTTTCCGGTATTCGATCATGAACGCATTTTCTGGCCAATCAATACCATCGAGATGAATCACACACTGATCGGTGATAAGTCTCCATCCTTGAGATAGTCGTTGCCAGGCCATATTCGCAGTAGCATTCGATATTTTTCTCGGCTTGGGTCGACTAGGCTCTTGAATGACAACGCCATTCACTTTGACAGTGGCTTGGGCTGTCGCCAAACGACCATGCACAAAATCCAACCACGCCTCCAAACTCCCAGTCCCCTGTTTGATCTGGATAGGCGCTTGTGGGAAAATTTTTTGAGTCGCAGTCAAGTCTGTCCGACTTAAAGACAAATAAGCTTGCCCCGATAATTGATTCAAATCATGGCCATCCAATGTCATATTAGCAACCATGGTCATTTGAATATCTGGTTTACCGCCAATGCTTACTTTAGAATAAAGCCGATAATTTTGCGCGTGATGCTCCGATTTAAAATGCACATTGTGTAAGGAAATATTCGTACCGTCTTGTAAACTCAGATCCGCTGACACATGTTTAACAATCACCTTATCTTGTGCCAACAATAATTCAAGAAAAGGGGCAATCCGCGAGGGGCTCGACAGATTAGCTTGTGCGTTACCGGATAAATTCAACCCGTCAATTCGCCAGATATCATCTTGCTGATGAATCTTTAAATGCACGTTATCCACAAAGAGCACACCTGGTTGGATATGACCACGCAATAATGAGCTGAATAAATTAATACCTACCATCACTTGATTGAAATGCAAAGCATCCTCATGCCCTTCGCCAATAACCACCTGTTTGAGCTTTAATACCGGCGTAAACCAATACCATGATGTGCCGATATCCTGGATCGCAACATCTTGGCCAACCCAGACTGACAATTGTTGTTGAATTTGACTACGATACTGTTTAACCCATGGGGTTAAAGCGCGAAACAAAGTAAAAACCATAGCTAAAATTACTAAGAAAATAGCGAGAAGATGCCAAGTATGTCGAAAAATAGTCAGCAGACCATTTTTAGAAACTTTCTTTCTAATGGCACGTCCTATTCTTTTCAGGAACGACCCTCTCATTGATACACCACATCCACACCCGCGGGAATATGAAATTGAAACCAATGCGCAGATTCGGGTTGATTCATGATCATTTGGGAGAAGCGAATCGTTGTGTGTTGCCCCAATTGATCATCCAATTCAATCGTAGTCAGCCGATCTTTTTCAAAAAACAACCGAACATGCTCAAAATTGGACTTTACCGATTTCGCACGCAAATCAAAAATTTCTGCTAACCCTTGTTGATGGAATTTTACCGTAAAATTTTGCTGCACAGCATTCGGATCTTGACTTAAAAACAAAGCACCGGCCGCACCTAAATTTTCAGTCTGCTTGCTGACAGTCACTTGCTCCAAGTCCACATCATATACCCATACCTTTTTTCCATCTGCAACCACGACCTGCTCCATGGGATGTTTGGTTTGCCAACGAAACTGATTAGGCCTGGCCAATACCATCACGCCCGAACTTTCTGACATCATCCGTTGTTTGCTGTGAACAGTTTGTGAAAAATTCGCATGCATGGTATGCACTGCGGATAATTTCTTTTGGACTAAATTTTCTGGAGACGCTGCATAGACCTGTAACGCTATCCAACACATACAAATCGCCGTCCAAATTTGCTTATTTCGAGCACAATTCTTATCCATTATCAGATCCCGAACTCGCCAGAACATCACGGAATCCACCTTCTAAAGGCCCGACCAATCCACAACGTTCCATTTCCTCCACCAAACGTGCGGCACGGTTATAGCCAATTTTAAAGCGTCTTTGAACCGAAGAAATGCTAGCTTTCCGGGTTTGCATCACGAAAGCAACCGCTTCGTCATACAAAAGATCGGCTTCTTCAACGGCCGACTTTTCTTCACCAAACTCACCTTCTAACGAATCACCAGATATTTGCGTAATTGCCTCAATATAATCAGGTACACCCCGTGCACGCCAAGCATCAGCTACCCGATGCACTTCTTGATCATCAACAAACGCACCATGCACACGCAATGGTGCCCCTGTGCCAGGAGCTAAAAAGAGCATATCGCCATGGCCTAATAATTGATCTGCCCCCATTTGATCCAAAATGGTCCGCGAATCAATTTTGGACGACACTTGAAAAGAAATTCGGGTTGGAATATTAGATTTGATCAATCCCGTTAATACATCCACAGAAGGACGTTGTGTGGCTAAAATGAGATGAATCCCCGCAGCTCTTGCTTTTTGTGCAATACGTGCAATCAATTGCTCTACTTTTTTGCCAACCACCATCATCATATCGGCTAATTCATCAATGATCACGACAACATACGGTAATGACTGCAATTTGGGCGCTTGCGTATCCACGCTGTCCGTCATTTTCCATAAAGGATCTAAGATACCTTCCCCATTTTGATTGGCCTCATTCACCATGGTATTAAACCCTGCTAAATTACGGACACCGACTGCTGCCATCAAGCGATACCTACGTTCCATCTCATTCACACACCAACGCAAAGCACTGGCCGCTTCTTTCATGTCCGTCACCACTGGGGTCAATAAATGTGGAATCCCATCATATATAGAAAGCTCCAACATTTTAGGGTCGATCATAATCAACCGCACTTCATCCGGTGTTGCCTTGAATAGCAAACTCAGAATCATGGCATTAATGCCAACTGATTTCCCTGATCCCGTGGTGCCCGCAACCAGCAAATGCGGCATTTTTGCCAAATCGACTACCATCGGATGACCGGCGATGTCTACTCCTAAAGCCAAACTGAGCGCGGAATGAGCTTGTTGGTACACATCCGCTGATAAGACATCGGACAAACAAACCATATGCCGATCTGGATTCGGCAGCTCAATCCCCACCACGGTTTTACCTGGAATAATTTCTACGATCCGCACAGACGTCACCGATAAAGAGCGCGCCAAATCTTTGGCTAATGCCGTCAAACGACTCACTTTTACGCCTGCCGCCAATTGGAGCTCAAATCGAGTGATCACCGGCCCGGGATGCACCCCAACCACTTCCACCTGGATACCAAAATCTAATAAATGTTGTTCCACATTTCGTGATTGCAGTTCTAATTCCTGACTTTTAGCAGTGGAAATTAATTTTTTAGGATTGCCAGGTGACAACAACGCCAATGAGGGGAGTGCTTGGCTTAAATCATCATTTAACGCAGCAACTGCAGGTTTTTTCTTAGCTTGCACTGGCGGTTCTATGCTGGATTCCTTTTGCAGGATGGTAGGTAAGCTAGGTAGTAATTTAGCAGGTGTCTCTTTCGCCGGACGCTCTGCTTTCATGACAAACATGGGCTTTGTCTCGACTGGCTTTACTTCTTCTATTTCTGTATTCGACAATTTTTCAGGCAATAATTCGGGCAAAACATCTTTTCCCCAAGCGTAAGCTTGCCGCAGTTTGCGAGCCGCATTGTGCGCGACCAAAAAGGTCATCCGTCCTACCCATTCTATGGCCGCCATCCAAGATAAACCCGTTACCCAAGAGATACCGACCAAAAATACTGCAAATAAAATAAGCACAGCCCCTTGCACATTAAAAGCACGGGTCAACCCCACCAAGACCGTTTGTCCGATAATACCGCCTGCATAGAGAATACCCGCATTCGGATTAGGCGCGATTTGCAAACCAATCAACGCGCAGCCGCTCAACATAAATAACAACAAGCCCACAGCCCGCAATGCCATCGTAGCTTGATGAAGCGTAGAGAAGGTTCGGTGTTCTAAGAGCAAACTTCCGGCGAGATAAAAAATAAAAATGGGTAACAGATAAGCGCAATAACCAAACGTTGTATAGAATACGACCGCTATGAATTCGCCTACTTGTCCAGCGGCATTCATCGTTGCATCCTGTGCTTCATGTGTCAACAAAGAGAATAATATCAACACAGAAAGGGCTAGGATCACAATAAAGCCCCCCTCTGTCATGTGTTTTGCTAAACGTTGAGCAGCAGGTGATGGAGAAGCTTGAGAGTCCTGGGACGTAGTTTGTTTCATCATGACTATATTCATGCAACGATTTTTATTTTATTATCCTTCATACTATCACAAAATTAAACATAGAGTGTTCGGATGTCTAAAAAAAATCACCATCGATTAATTATTTTGGGGTCAGGTCCTGCCGGATGGACTGCAGCAGTTTATGCAGCCCGCGCTAACCTCAATCCCGTAGTCATAACAGGTATGGAAGTGGGTGGGCAATTAACCACTACCACCGATGTGGATAATTGGCCAGGCGATGTCGAGGGACTGCTAGGACCCGCGTTGATGGACCGTATGCAAGCACATGCCAAACGCTTCAACACCCAAGTGATCAACGATCATATTATCCAAGCCGATTTAAAACAAACACCCTTCGTCTTGCAAGGGGATACAGAACGATATACCTGTGACGCTTTAATCATTGCAACAGGCGCCTCAGCGCGATACTTAGGCATACCTTCTGAAAAAGCGTATCAAGGTCGTGGCGTTTCAGCCTGTGCAACGTGCGATGGATTTTTTTATCGCAATAAAAATGTTTGTGTTATCGGCGGCGGAAATACAGCAGTAGAAGAGGCCTTATACTTATCCAATATTGCCAAACATGTCACCCTGGTCCATCGTCGTACTAGCTTACGTTCAGAGAAAATCTTGCAGGATAAATTATTTCAAAAGGAAAAAGCTGGCAATATCAGTATCATTTGGTCACATAGCTTGGCCGAAGTCTTAGGTGATGACAAAAAAGTAACCGGCGCGCGCTTAATTCATACCGATACGCAAGCCACTACCGATTTAGCAGTAGACGGTATCTTCATTGCCATTGGACATACGCCCAACACGCAGTTGTTTACGGATCAGCTGGATATGAAAGAAGGTTATTTAGTAATTCAATCCGGCCTGAAAGGCATGGCAACCGCAACGAATATACCTGGCGTCTTTGCCTGCGGAGACGTGGCAGATCAAGTATACCGCCAAGCCGTGACCTCTGCAGGATTTGGATGCATGGCAGCGTTGGATGCTGAACATTTTTTGGATACGTTATAAACAACACGCGTCGTTGCGAGAAGCGCAGCGACGAAGCAATCCAGTGACCTTTCTACTAAAATTAAAAAATCAGAGAAGCTCTACCCTATAATTTTCGTATCCCAAATAAGTTCACCATCAAATCTTGTTCATCCTGTTTGCGCGCTACCAAAGTTTCTTGATGGATCACAGTATATTGATGGCGTTGACACAAATCTTGAATATAGTCCGCATGATGACAAAACCGCATACTGCCCTGCAACATCCAAGGCGCATCGCTACTGATTTCAGTCGTAAACCAAAATACCCCATTTGGATTCAAACGAGGGTGCATAGCCTGAAATAAAGGTGATAAATCACTTAAATAAGGTAAGACATCCGCCGCCACCACTCGGTCATACTGTTCCATGTTTTGTTGGACAAAACTCAGTAACTCCGCTTCAATTAATTCATCATAAATGCCTTTCCCACGCGCAATCGCCAGCATTTTAGAGGCCAAATCGACGCCAGTGACATGTTGGCTCACTGGGCGCAAAATCATGCCACTTAACCCCGTTCCACAACCCAGATCTAATGCCCTTGGATACGATTGGACTTCGCCTTGATGAAATAATTCCCACAAACGCTTCGGAACACCATATTCTAAAACCCGCTCCATATGCGAATCGTAATACACGGCATAATGATTAAATAAATCTTGAACATACTCAGGACAGGCGTTTTGCTTTTTACCTTCCCCACGCAAAGCTTGAAGCATAAACCGGCTGGCAGGATCTTGCGGTTGGATCTCCAAAGCGCGTTCCAATAATCCGCAAGCAGCTTGTCGATCCCCCAAGCGCATTTCGATGGCGGCCAAATTACTCAATGCCCCAAAATGATGCTGATCCAGGGTTAGTACTTGCTGAAATAATTGCTGCGCACTTTGTATCTGACCCAATCCCATTTGGGCCACGCCCGAGTTATACACATACTCAACATTGTGCGGTTCATCACGTAACAACCCGATATAATACTGTAAGGCAGCCTCATACCGATCAAAGTGAATCAATGTCGCGGCCATATTATTGCGCGCATCACGATGTTCATTATCCAAAATCAATGCTTGGGTAAAATAATCGATGGCCGTTTGTTCTTGTTTTTGTTTTAACGCAACAACCCCTCGATTCACCCATCCTTCTACATGCTCTGGCATCTGACTCAATAGCCTACGCAAAGCAGTCTCTGCCTCCTCCAATTTATTCATTTCCAGATACAAAGTTCCGATATAAAAATAGGCGGTAGCGTGATCGGGATCGAGTGCAATCACATTGCGAAACTGAGTTTCAGCGGCTACCCACTCTCCCCGCTTCAAAAGCAGTATCCCTAGATTAAAATGAGCAGGCACGAGCGCAGGATCACAATGTACCGCGTGCCGATAATGTTGCAAAGCTAATGCGTATTGATCCTTTGCCGCATATTCCATAGCCAAATTGTTATGCGCTTTTGCATGATTAGCATTCAGACTTAAGACCTGTTGATAATGAAAGATAGCTTGCTCTGGCTGCTGTAAGCGTTTGCACACATAAGCCCGTTGCATATGAAGATTGACTTCTCTCGGCGCCTTAGTTAAGGCATCGCCTAAAGTCTCCAAAGCCAGTTGACCACGTCCTGATTCTAAATAGGCCATTGCCAAATAGCCCCAAATGACCAATCTTTTGGGATCATCGTGTAATAGCCGCTGAAAAATCACAGCCGCCTGAACATAATCCCCAGTTCCTTGTAAACGTAAAGCGCGATCAAACTCTTGATTCGCTTGAGTCGTTGCGGTACTTACCATAAAAATCACCAGTAACAACGTTGCTAAGCCTTTTTAATCATCATACACTAATGAACAACACTCATCCATTGGCCTAAGACTATGCATCATTCCAAACATATTTATCATGATAATGAACACGAACTACATGGCTATCTTGCTTATATTGAAAAAGATGAGCAACCCAAACCCGCGGTATTGATTGCGCATGATTGGTCTGGTCAAACTGAATTTTTTCAACAAAAAGCCCAAATTTTTGCGGAATTAGGTTATGTCGGCTTCGCTATAGACATGTATGGGTTAGGTGAAACCGCTAAAACCAATACTGCGAAGCAAGCACTCATCCAACCTCTCGTCCAAGATCGTTTATTACTGCGTACCCGAATCCAAGCTGCATACGATGCAGTCTGCGCTCTTCCAGAAGTAAATAGAAAAAAAATCGCCATTGTAGGGTATTGTTTTGGCGGATTATGTGCTTTGGACCTGGCGCGTAATGGCGCTGCTCTCAAAGGGGCCATTTCGGTCCATGGACTCTTGCACCCCCCCACTGACCTCCCAAAGCAAACCATTAATTCTAAAGTACTTGTCTTACATGGCTATGACGATCCTATGATATCCCCTGAGCATCTATCCGCTTTTTGTAATGAAATGACTGAAGAAAAAGTCGATTGGCAAGTGCATGCTTTTGGACTGACCAAACATGCTTTTACAAACCCGCACGCGCATGACACCGAGCTGGGCTTGATGTATTCAGCAACAGCGGCACACCGCTCTTCTGGGTTAATCGATAATTTTTTGGAAGAAGTTTTTGGCTGATTTATCTGCAACATTATTAGTAAAGCGCATCGCCCACCTCCTGCGTGAGCATAATTTACGCTGCGCAGTCGCTGAGTCATGTACAGGAGGGCTAATTGCCGCTCGATTAACTGATTATCCGGGCAGCTCTGAGTGGTTTGATTGTGGATTGGTGACTTATTCCAATACAGCAAAACAACAATTTCTGGGCCTATCCCCGCAAATCCTTACCCAATTTGGAGCTGTCAGCCAAGAAACAGTAAGCGCAATGGCAGAAGGGGTCCTACAACGCACACATGTGCATTACAGTCTCGCAGTCAGCGGAATCGCAGGTCCAGGAGGCGGCAGCCTAGAAAAACCAGTCGGCACTGTTTGGTTTGCCTGGGCCAGTCAAAACCAACCAACTCAAAGTCAGATGTATCATCTGCAGGGTACTCGAAATAAAATTCGCAAAACCTGCGTAACAATCGCGTTGTCAGGTCTATTAGACATTATTTCGTAAGATCCATCTGAGGACGCGAAATCCGAGCCGTGACCGTTAGAGGTCGCTGTAACCTCCAATATGGAATAAAGTATTGTCAAATGTTAGGATGTGTTCGTTTTTAAACGGACATATCCAATGTTAATAGAGCGCCCTGTTTTAAAGTTAGAAAATA
>Ga0114972_10000632_pt1 | contig 26192 bp, 34 predicted proteins | sample M_140807_EF_Meta_FD_87354 | JGI IMG/M metagenome (GOLD analysis project Ga0114972, IMG submission 87354) | Freshwater microbial communities from Lake Montjoie, Canada to study carbon cycling - M_140807_EF_MetaG | ecosystem: Environmental > Aquatic > Freshwater > Lake | place: Lake Montjoie...
AGGCGTAATATGACGTAAAAAAATTGATTTTATTTATTATAAAATAAATAAAATTACAATACAGAATGAGTTTATTTACACGAAATTTGGATGAGTTATTGTTTTTAACAAAACAAAAAATTGATATTGTAAGAAATTTAAAAAAAAATTATAAGGAAAACGTTCATTACATTATTGATAAAAATAAAAATAAAACCCAACATGGAGGACATAACAAGATAGAATTTTATCTAACAGAAGAAGCATTTGAACTATTGAAAAACTCTTATAATTTGAGAAACAGATATATCGTAAATGTCTCGGACAATGTAAAACAAATTAATGCAATATGTATGTGCATTGAAAACCAAACAATAGGATTTATTGAAAATTCATTTAAAGATATTTTAAATTTAAAAAGACAATTTATGATTGGCAAATATAGAGCAGATTTGTATTTTATAGATTATAAATTAGTAATTGAATGTGATGAATTTAACCACTGCGATAGAGATCCTCAGGAAGAAAAAATGAGAGAGGATTATATATTATCGTTAGGAAATAAAATAATTAGATTCAATCCTAACGAAGAAGGATTTGATTTATCTAATGTTTTGAGAGAAATTAATAAAGCTTTATTTTCAAAAAAGTAATTATTTTACAAAATTTTTCATATAAAATATTATTAACTTTAATTATATTTTATATTATACAAAACTCAATAACTTTTTAATCAACTCTTTCCATGGAATCTTCAGAATTTGATGGTTTCTTTGTGGCAAAAGGTCCACTAATTAATAAACTTTGACCGTGATCCGTCTCACCAATGACAACATTTTCGCTCTCAAATAATTCCTTGCGAATATCCGCTGCCGAAATAGTATCCACATTTTTCCCTTGAAATGATATCTCTTGACTGTTTACGTTGTTAATTCCAACCAAGTTACCATCTTTGTCGATTGTTTGCGTCAAGGTATTTCCACTCTTTTCAGCATGTTTAATATTTTCTTCAATTGCTTTTTGTTTGGTGTCTTTAACGCGCTGATCAAAAGCATTTTTAGCGTTGGCTTCATTTTTCGTCTTTTCATGCATCAATTGGTTAAGCTCTTCTTCCATATACTCAACTCTTCCAGTCTTGTAAGCTTCAGGTTCCCAAGGCATCCACATGCCAACTGGTCCCACAAAAACGTCATGGTTTTGATCAATTTCTCGCAACATTTTACATCTAAGCTCAGCCTCTTCCATAGTAGGATAACTACCACGGATCTTTAGGCCTCTAACGCTTGTTTGAAAATTATTTGCGATTCCAAATTTTTTCTCCAATTCCTCTTCATTGTTATCCAAAAAGGTTTTGTAATCATCATCCATAGAGGAATTAGCTAAAGCCTCCTTTTCTTCCTTAACAAATTCTTTAAAATCATTTGTAATATCATCAAACGATAACGTGTACTTATAAGATACAAAATTTAAAAATTGAACAAACTTTTCCATTGATTTATTAAAATCCCACTTCTTTAAAAATTCTTCAAAAAAGAATATTTCTTTATTTTTTAATATTGTTTCGGGGGAAACAAAAGAAACGCATACGAATTTTTGTCCAGCTATAGTTTTATCTTCTTCCAATAAATCAACATATTTAGGATTATTTTTACCATTTACCTTTTTTTTTTCAAACCCCAAATTTTTTTTGGCCGAAATACTTTCTTTAGAACGATTCATTTAATTTATTTAGTTATATTGTTTTAAGTTTTTTATCGCAATATATATATTTTTTTTCTTATTAATATTTATAATGAACGGTTTAGTTAACGTTGGAGAACTTGTTAAGAGAATTATAAAGTATTTAGTTGAAGGTTTAATGGTCGCCATTGCTGCTTTCGCCATTCCTAAAAGATCTTTAAATGTTGAAGAAATTATATTGATTTCTTTAACCGCTGCCGCAACATTTAGTATTTTAGATACATATATTCCTAGTATGGGATCTACTGCTCGTTCTGGTGCTGGCTTCGGTATTGGCGCTAACTTGGTTAAATTTCCCGGAGGGTTCTAAAATCATTTATATACAAAATTAAATAATACATTATTTTGAAAAATGTATTATTCATAAAAGTATTTTAGAATTATATAGTTGGTATAAATTCCCAATCTAATTCTTCACATATTTGTTTCCATATTGTGTCTTGTTCCATTCTTTTCTCTCTATCTTTCAACATGGGAAAGTGTTGAAGATATTGAATTTCACCTAATAACTCGCATAATTTATAAGCAGTATAATAATAATTTAAAAAATTTACACGGTCGTCTGGGCAAGCCTTAGAGTAGGGCGCCTGTAATTCGATAAAAAGATTACACAGCGTTTCTTCTAATTCAGGACTCATTATAGGCGGTTTAATTCCTAATTTATCTTTAATAAATGGTATATGTTCATAATATTTATTATATCCTAATTTTTTTAAGATCTCTTTTGTTTTATGATTTGTAATTTGGGTTGTGTTGATTCTCTCTTTTTTAATTTGTAACTTTATGTTTTCAATCACCTCAATAGGTATTTGTGTTGTTTCTTTACCTTGAAATTGAGACAAAATTTCTTTAAAATGATTAATTCTTTTATAAGCGTAAAAGCATACTTCTTTGGGTGGTTCTTTATAGGACGGTTTTTCATTTTCAATAAGATAAGGTATATTTCTAGAACAAGAGTTACAAATTATAATTCCTTCATCTTCAAGCGGTATCATCTCTCCTTTAAAACAGTGTTGACAAACGTCTGTTTGATAAACAAATGAATTAATATCAAGAAATGTATCATCAATATTGGTGAGATATTTTTGAACTATATTGTTATTTTTTGTTTGATATATATTGTTATCACTTTCATCATTCTGTTTAATTTTAAAAAACGAATTCACTATATTATTTTTATTACAAGCTTTAGAATTTGATATGTTTGATATATTTTTTTTATTTTCAAAATAGTCAAATATGAATTTAGAATTATCCAAAAAATAATCCTTCTTTTTCTTTTTTAAGTCATTTATATTTTTGGTTATTTCATTCATTTTATCGCAAATATCTAGCTTTTCTTCTAACGATAATTCATTATTTACGTCTTCTAACTTCGTTTTTAAATCTTGTTTTTCTATCTTTAAATTGGGAATTATATCATCTTCATATTTAGAAAATTCATTCAAAAATTCTTTATGCTTACCGTCCAAAGTGATCGAAGACTTCTTATTGTACTTAATTTTTTTATTTGTTTTTGGTTTAAAATTTGGCATTGACTTAATTTAAATAAATGTAAGAATATTTATTTAATTAAAAATAAATATAAAATATATATTATATAGATTATAATATATAAAAAATAAAATGATTATTGTATATTTGTAATACATTATAAAAATTCTTATTTTTATATTTTTTTGGCACCATACGCTGTTTGCTTTAAAAATGTAAACTAGTTAAAACGGATTATTACTTTTCTAATAATTAAATAAATATGGATGTAAAAATAAATATAGAACATTTAGAAGAATATATTGAAAATGGTAATTTAAAAATAGATAGCATAACGTTTCAAAAAATGTTATTAATATATAACGCATTAAATGACGGATGGTGTATAAAAAAAAAAGAAAACTCATATGTATTTTCAAAAAATAATGAAGGGAAAAAGGAAGTATTAGAAGAATCATATTTATTAAAATTTATGAAAAATAACTTTGATATTAAAAAACTTATATCATAATAAATACAATTAAATTTTATTAAATACAAAAAAACTAAAATAAATTTTTTGTGTAATTTATTTTATTTATAATTAATTAATTTTAAATCTTTAAATTTTTTTTCTTTAGCATTAATATAAATATGGGAGGTGGATTAATGCAACTTGTTGCCTATGGCGCTCAGGACGTTTACCTTACTGGTAACCCTCAAATTACTTTTTGGAAAGTCACATACCGTAGATACACTAACTTTGCTATTGAATCAATTGAGCAAACTTTTAACGGTCAAGCCGATTTTGGACGCCGTGTCCAATGCGTGATTAGCAGAAACGGTGATTTAGCTTATCGCACTTATCTTCAGGTAACTCTTCCTGAAATTAATCAACTTATGGGTCTTGGAAACTATACAACTGGACAAAATACCGGAGTTTATGCTCGTTGGTTAGATTACCCCGGAGAACAACTTATTGCTCAAGTTGAAGTTGAAATTGGTGGTCAACGTATTGACCGTCAATATGGTGACTGGATGCACATTTGGAACCAACTTACAATGACTGGCGAACAACAACGCGGATACTGGAACATGATTGGAAACACAACACAACTTACATTCATTACTGATCCTTCCTTTTCTGACGTTGATGGTCCTTGCGACTCATTGGCTCCTCGTCAAGTGTGTGCCCCCCGTAACGCTCTTCCAGAGACAACTTTGTACATTCCTCTTCAATTTTGGTTCTGTACCAACCCAGGACTTGCTCTTCCTTTGATTGCTCTTCAATACCACGAAGTCAAGATTAACCTTGATATCCGCCCTATTGATGAGTGCTTGTGGGCAGTTACAACTTTGAACTGTAACGCAAATCCTTACAAAGGTGCCGCTGGACAATACAACGTTGGAACACCTGTTCCCGCCACAATTGCTTACAATCAATCTTTGGTTGCTGCTTCTTTGTACGTTGACTACGTCTTTTTGGATACTGACGAGCGTCGCAGAATGGCTCAAAATCCTCACGAGTATTTGATTACTCAACTCCAATTCACTGGAGATGAGTCTGTCGGTTCTTCTTCAAACAAGATTAAGCTTAACTTCAACCATCCAGTTAAGGAGCTTATATGGGTTGTTCAACCCGATCAAAACGTTGACTATTGCTCTTCTTTGACTTGCGATGCTCTTTTGTTCAAGGTCCTTGGAGCTCAACCTTTCAACTACACCGACGCAATTGACGCTCTTCCTAATGCCGTTCACGCTTTTGGCGGACCCGCAGCTCTTGCCCAAGACAGTCGCGCTTTCATTACAGCCAACGGTCTTTTCCAAGACGCCGGCGCTCTTGATTACATTCCCGAGCAATTCAATGCCGGATTCACTGGTTACTGGCACGGACCTTCCAATCCTTACAATGAGCCTAATCTTGGAGGACAACCAGTCCCCCTTACAACTTCTGGACTCGCTCAAGACGTCCTTGCTGGTCTTGTTCCTGATAACTCTTACCACAACGATAACTCTGGCGTCTCTGATGCTGGAACATTCGTTCTCACTGAGACCTCTTTGGACATGCATTGCTGGGGTCAAAACCCCGTTGTTACCGCTAAGCTTCAACTTAACGGCCAAGACCGCTTCTCTGAGCGTGAAGGAACTTACTTCTCTTGGGTTCAACCTTACCAAGCCCACACCAGAAACCCTGATGAAGGTATTAACGTTTATTCCTTTGCTCTTCGCCCTGAGGAACATCAACCCAGTGGCACATGTAACTTCTCGCGTATTGATAACGCCACACTCCAACTTGTGCTCTCAAATGCCACAGTTGAAGGAACAAAAACCGCAAAAGTGCGTGTTTATGCTACAAACTATAACGTTCTAAGAATTATGTCTGGCATTAAATCCTCCTGTGCCAAACAGTTGGCAGCCACATTAGATATTTGCTTCCTAATGTGGATAAACTGTGTAAAGCAAATATACATTCAAAAACATCAGAATGTATTATATAACCAGCTAGTCTTGGTTTGACTATATAGTCAAATGAAGGCAACATTTCTAAATTGCGGGAACATCCTAATAGCCTTTTCTACTACTTCATTATGTGAAAGCATTTTGAATACCCGGGGTAATGACCTAGGGCATAGTAATAACGAAAAGGATTGGACAATCTGCAGCCAAGCTCCTAATTGCGATAAAGCAAGCATATGGAGAAGGTCCAGAGACTATAATGGAATGGGTTTGAGAAAGCTAGCAACTTTCGATGATAACTTAAGGGATAGTCCAAGCTCAAATAGAAATATTTGAGCGCTGTATAGCTACTCAAGGGGAGGGTTAGCTTATAGCAACTAAGTAAACTGAAACGAATAATTTCAATTAAAAATAACTTAAAGATATTCATATTATATAAATTATAATATGAACTATATTCTTAAATACGATTATGATTCCACAAACAATTGCGGAATAATTTGTTTTAATGATAAAAAAGTATTAATAGATTTTAAAGATTTGTTTTCTATAATTAACTTTGAAAAAAATTTTATTTATTATACAGACGAAAAATTATATCCATATTATTTACGTCATAATCAAAAAATATCCTATTTAGATTACATTTTTAAATATGATGATTCAAATATAAAATATGAGTTTAAAAATAACAACCCTTTTGATCTGAGACGTCAAAATATTAATATTTATCACGAAAAACACAACGAAATTATTAGCAAATATAATGTTATAAATTATAGTTTAGGACATTATTATGAAACTGGGAAAGACGCATATGTAATTAAAAATCCATTATGGTTTATAAATAAATTTGATAAAAATTATATAATAATGTACTGTGAAACGAATACTATTATTAAAATGTGTCAAAAATCATTAGATAAAATACAAGAATTTGAAAGTTTTCAAAATGATGGTAAAAAAATCACTTTTTTTAAACATACAAACGGATACATATCTAGTTCTGTTAATTTATTTATCCATCAAATTATTACTGGCTGTTATGGCAATGGACAAGGAACGAAAAATATTAGCGTAGACCATATTGACAGAGATCCATTAAACAACTGTTGGGAAAATTTAAGAATCGCTACGCGCGAAGAACAAGAATCAAATTCAAAAGGGATTCTAGTCGGAACTAAACGTGCAAGAAAAACAAATGCTAAGCCTTTACCTGACGGAATAACTCATGATATGATGAAAAAATATGTTGTTTTTTATGAAGATTATGCGGATAAAGAGAAAAAAAGATTACGTCAATATTTCAAAATTGAAAAACACCCCAAATTAGATAAAATTTTAATTGGTTGTAAATCAAATAATATTTCAATTTTAGAAAAATTGAATCAAATTAATAAAATCGTAGATGATTTAGAAAAAGATATATATCCAACTAAAACAACTTAAATATAAGAGTTCATAATACAATATACAACGATGCTAACAGATGATATTAAAAATGATAATGAAAAACAATTACATAGATTTACAGCAACGCCTCCACATCCATCTTATATTGCTGGATTCATAGACGGCGATGGATGTATCTTTATAAGAAAAATCGCAGATGGATACCAATCAGGTATATCTATAACACAGTGTAGAACAAATATATTACAAATTGTTCGTTATCACTTTGGTGGAAGTATAACTTCATCAGCAAATAGAAATGATAAAACAGTAAATATTATAGGTGATAATAATTACTATGATAAATACACGCAAAGAAACCAATATAATTTAATAATTAGAAGTAATGAGTGCAATATCATATTAGATTATATAAAAAACAATATTGTAATAAAAAACGCGCAAATAAAATGTTTAAATGAATTTGTCGCGTTAGTAAATTTACAGAATAAAAAAGACGACAAAGAAGAATTATATAAAAAGTGTAGCGATTACAATAAAAAAAATCTATCTAATAATATAATTTTTGAAAAAATTACAATAGAATATATAGCAGGATTATTTGACGCGGAAGGTTGCTTTTATATTTGTTTAACAAAATTTTCAAGGTCGTATATTTCAATAACCCAAAAAAATTATCCTGATGTTTTAGTATATATTTGTACTTTATTAGGTTTTGGAAAAATTGATTGTGAAAATAAATTCAAAATCTATAAACAATCTGATTGCTTAAAATTTATTCAATTAATAAAAGAACATTTAATTGTCAAATATAATCAAGCGTGCGCGTTTGAAATATTTTTAACAACAACAGATGTAAAAATAAAAGAAGAAATGTATGTGATTTGTAATAGAGAAAAACACGAAATTGAACTATTCACGGATTTAAATAAAAACGAAAATGGTAAAGACGGCTATTTAGAAAAGGTAAGACTAACAGACATTAAAAAACAAGTTTGTAAAGAAATACAGTTAATATGTAAAGAAATACAGGTAAAACAAATTTACAAAGAGAAATCTGAAAAAATGAAAGGAGAAGGCAACCATAATTTTGGGAAAACCTTTTCAGAAGAAACCAAAAAAAAAATGTCTGCGTCTATACGTGAAGCAAAGGGGGGCGTAAGCGACGACATAATTATACAAGTTAGAAAATTAATTGGCGAAGGTCGTAAAAATACAGAGATACAAGAAATTCTTGCTTTACCCAAGCATACCATAACTAGAATAAAAAATGGGGAAATTGTTTGTAGAAATGAAGAAAAAAAGGAAAAACAACCTTTAACTCAAGTAGAAGTTAATTTATCAAAAAGAAAAATATTAGTTCATGAAATCATACTTGTAATTGAAAGATTGAATGAAAACTGGAAACCAACTCGTATTTTAGATTATTTAATAGACCGCAGAAATACAAATAATGAGGCAGAACCAAATAATCTTACCATTGATATTATTAAAAATATTAAAAGAAATTTAACAAATGGAAAACCAGTTATTTATGAATCTGAATTGCCAAAAGAAAGATATGAATATTATTTGACGCTTATTAACAATTTCGCTCAAAAATCTGTTTAAAATTATATTTATTATGTATAAAATGGATAACAAATATAAAGAAAAATTCATACAAATGAAAAAAGAAAGAAGAGAGAAAAAACGCACAAATAAGCGTTCTATTACTGGCGAAGAAGTTATTTTTATTTTTGAAAAAGTATTGGAGGGTTGGAAAACAATACGCATTTATAATACCATTATTCAAAATAATCCTAATTCGGCAGTAGATAAGAAAAAAACAGAAACAATTTCTACCGGTAATTGTAAAGTTTATCCATCTGAATTATCAAGTGATAGATTTGAATATTATAAAACTTTAAGAGAGAAAGCGTATGAATATCATAATACTTTGACTACTATAAATATTGGATAACCAATTTAGACTTACATTTCTATAACTATCTAAATAAGATGAACGATTCTGATACGGAAGAAAAAACAGAACAACAATATGCGTATGAGAGAGAACAAATAGAAAAAATGTTTCCCAACGCAAAATTTGAAATCGCAATAGATTTTGAAGAATTAGACGATGTTATAACAGACCTTTCAACAATTATCATTAAAAATACTTATGACTGTTATTGTTATTGTTATGATATGTGTAAAAGAAACGCGGATTATTTTTATATAACAGCAACAAATGGAGAAAAAATGACAAATAAATTTATTATTCAAGAACTAATAAAGCAAGGATTAAAGTTGAATTGTAACCATGTTTTTGTAGAAGGATTTTATAAATCAAAAGATAGTGATTGTCAATTTGAAATATGGATCGGCTCATAATTTTTCTCACATTATAATAAATGACAAAAACAAAAGTACCAATTCGTTACGTTCCAAAGAATCTAACGAAAAAAGACAAACAAAAACAAATTAAAATGTTACAAAAATCAAGAAAATTATATAAAAACAACAAATATTACACAAGAAAGAGCGTTTCTTCTTATAAAAATAAAAAGTCAAATCATATAATGGACGCTCGTAAAATATACAAAATAGATAAAATAACGCCTAACAAAGAACTATCGTTGAAAACAGGATGTTCTTTACAAGCCTTACGACAAATCGTAAAAAAAGGCGAAGGCGCGTATTATTCATCAGGATCACGCCCAAACCAAACACCACAATCTTGGGGTTTAGCAAGATTAGCTAGTTCCATCACTGCTGGCAAATCAGCCGCGGTTGACTACGATATTTTAAACAAAGGATGCGACCATAACAAAAAGGCATTCAAATTAGCAAACAAGGCAAAAAAGCAATATAAATTCGGACATTCAAAAACAAAAAAAATAAGTATTTAATAATATACTATGAATAAAGAATATTTAAAAGTTATACCATATACAGCAACGTCTTTATCTGTAGTGGGCAGATTTATATTTATGTTTCTTTTGTATAAAAATAAAAGCACAAATAGTTTATCTTTGTTGTTTTGTATTTTGAATATTTTTTCATCTAGTATGTGGATATATTATAGTGTTCAAAAGAATGATACGCCGATGGTTTTACGAAGTTCTACCGAAATTTCGTTATTAACCTTATCATCCATTTACATAATTCGTAATAAATTAATAACTTATCAAAACAATCTACAAGCGCAAATATTGCCTGCGTAATACGTAAGTAAAAAATTATATTTTAATTTTATTTATATTGTATTTTTACTTAATAACAGGCTTATCATTTTCTTTGACGTTTGTAGATTTGTCTAATATATATTGACCGCATGGTCCACAATGATCTTCATTCGACAAATCAATTTTACGATCCATTTTTTTATTACAATAATCAATATTCCATCTACCTAATATTTTTTTATCGTGTCTTATCATGAATTTTTTTATTATATTTGTTATGAATTTCATTAGTAATATAACATATAACAAATAAATATTTAAACTGTTTTATAATAATTTTAATATAAGCATAGAATCATTCATTTATACCATTCAGGTTTCTCTCTACGCTTGTTCCAAGAAGCAATTTTTTGTTTCTCTTCAGACATATAATAGTTTCTATAAGATTCAACTGGGTCTTCCGATTTGTACTGAACAGGCATAGCAAGAGCAAAAGGCGTTAACCCTTCTACTTCGAATGCTTCATCGCTAGGCATATTTTCTCTCAAAAGTAAAGCGATTAGATACGATTTATGAAATTTAGTTTCTGGGTGTCCATAACGAAATCGCCATTCATTGTGAAGCTCTTCCACTAGATCAAGAGTCCATATAAAGTTCGCCTTGGATTTACGACACCAAATAGTTACTGGATGATTTTTATGAGCCAATTTATATATTCTCTCATTTATTTCGTCATCTGGACTTAATATTCTTTTTGCGGAACAAAGCATTTGAACGGCTTCTAATAATATTTTACTAACATGTTTATCCATCATGTATTGAGCAATTTCGTGTTGAATAAGTGAGAGAATAAACAAATTCATTTTTCAAAGGGTTACAAAGTTGTTTTAGTTACGTTATGTTACGACTACAAAATAAGTATTTTACATTATAAAATAACGTAAAATATGATTTCAATTTTTTTTCTACAAATATAATATGAATATAAGTAAAAATGATTATACATTTCCATTTGATACTTGTGAAAAACCTCAAAATAAATTTTTCGCTCAGCCGTATTCTGTTATTATAAATTGCGCATCAACAATGATTGTCCTATATTTTTTATGGAATGTACGCACTTTTCACGCTTTTATACTTTTATTTTGTTTACTATTATTTGACTTATCTCATACATTTTCTCACTTTGTACACGTCAAGCCAGGAATTCAAATAACGTTAGTTCACGTTTTAGCGTATTTATTAAACTTTGCGTTTTTGTATGCGCTTTACAAACATACAAAAAAAATACCATCTGTAAAATTTATTCTTTTTTTATTTATAGTAATTTCTTTTGACATATACGCATTTTTTAACTTGTCATTATTATATTATATATTTTCCCAAATTGTATTCTTTTTTGCTATTTTTATTTATTATTATGATTTATTATCAAAAAGCATAAAACATAATTTAAATTTATTATTATTTTTTATTGGTCTTATTTATCTCGGATTTGTAAATGAAGCGTTTAATTGTAAAAAAATGTTAAAAACTTTTCCAAATTTTCCATTTCATGCTATTATTGAAATATTAATTTTGTTTTCAGTTTATATATTTTGTTCTAGTTTTTACAAATTTTAATATTTCAAATATCACTTCATTACGCTGTCTAGTTTTATCATTTTATTATATATAATAATATTTATTACACCGACCGAAAAGAAAAATGAGACAAAAACATATTAAAAAATAAATTAAAAATCTCATTTTTTACTCTTTTCTTTCGGTATTTATAACTTTGGTTCTATCACTCGTGATGAGTTTATTAAAGATAAATACAAAAATCATTTAGTTATTATGGATAATGCGGTTATTCATAAATCCAAAATAATAAGGGAAACGATAGAAAATAGTAAAAATGAATTATTATATTCCGTCCCTTATCATCCAGAAACCAACGCAATAGAAGAGTTTTTCAGTCAATTAAAACATTATATCAAAAAAGAAAGTCCAAATACTTACGATGATATTTATAATACAATAAAGGAAATAGTAGAAACTAAAATAACAAAGGAACATTTAACAAACTACTTGAAACATAGTTATAAAATATATAAGTAATAATTATGTTTTTGTCTCATTTTTCTTTTCGGTCGGTGTAATACCTTAATTATATTTTTATATCATTTTATAAAAAATTGAATTAAATAAAATTATATTGATTTTATACATAAAATGACTATAATGCGAGACAACTATAATATAAGAGATAGAGAGCCTAGAGAAATAGCTGAATTTTATTTTAAATTGGCAAATACAGAACAAACCATAATATATAACATTCCCACAAATTTATCTATAGCAAATTTTATAGAATTTGTAAAAAACGGCGCTTATAATGATTTTAATATTAGTCGAAATCAACAAATAGAAATCGTGGAAGCGGGACAAGACATACCTGGAGTGTTATCAGAAGACGCTCCCGCATTACAAAGAGATTTTCATACAACGGTAAGACACCGATATAATGGCGTGTATAACAATAGAGCATTTTATATTCGCGTTATAAGAAGCAACGCGACTTTTACGTATCAAGAAAATGAAATATCGCTAGAAGGGTAAAACTTACTTCATTTAACATTTCATAACTTGTGAAAACGCCCATTTTAATCGGAAAAAAATAAGAAAAAAAATGTAAAATCAATTATAATATTCTAACCTTCTATTTATACTATCGGAATTATAAATTTTTATTATTTTTATTATTTTTATTATTTTTATTATTTTTATTATTTTTATTATTTTTATTATTTTTATTATTTTTATTATATTTTAAGCTTCATCTTCTGATAAAATTTCTTCAGAATTATTTTCTTCGTTTTCATCATGAGAATGAACGTAATCATCCGTATCTTCCACTGCCTGATACGTAACGCCATCCCAAACTACTTTATTACTATTAAACAAACGATTCATATTTATAATTTCTGGCTTTTCCGTTTCACTTGTAAACAATTTTTGAATCTGTGCGTCATCTCTAAAACGCAGTGAATAATCCTGTTGTATATTATTTCTACCGATACGCCCCATTGCCTGAATAATTTTTTCTTGCGTCATATCCAAGTCTTTCGATAAATAACCATGGCAAAACTGATAATTTGTTCCATAAATATAATCACTTGACGCAATGATTAGATACAATTTTTGTTGATCCGCCAATTTTTTCATAATTTCCGTATAAGTAATATTTTTATGATTGGTGAAAACTCCAATGCCCATCATAAGCAATATCTTCCAACTATTTTCTACTCCGTGTAAAAGCATTATATCATTTACAACGCTTTCTTCAATATCACTTGTAAATGCGTTTTTTGTATCTAACCCTTCCGCCCATTTGTTCAAATGTAAGCTTTTATTTGGAATAAAAGTATCATTCAATGTCGCGCTTTTAATCATTAATCTAATGGAGTTAATCTCATTTATTAGCTTCGCCATTTCTGATTTGTTTCCCATGTCTTCCGGAAGCTCTCTGTTCAGTTTCTTGCTATCCTTTGACCCACTAGAGCCTTTTTTATTTGCGCCAATATTGGTTTTTGTTTCATTTTGTTCTGTTAAATGCTCATATTCTCTTTCCAATATATCAATTTTCTTATTAAGCATATTGTTGTATTCTATTTTCGCGGAAATGTCTTCCATAACTTTTGCTGGAATATTCGCTTGTTGAACACAAAACTTTGCTATTTTTTCTATATCATTGGAAATAAATATAGTAGGTCCATCTGTTAGCGTAAAAGAGTCTTTAGTTGTTACGTAAATGCCTAGATTTTGTTGCGGGGGCAACAGTTGTGATTGTGATTGTGATTGTGAAGCAGTTGAAACCACTTGTTCACTGGACAATCTTGCTAAAGGAGTGCCTGCTAACCCTGATCCTACAGCATTATTTTGAGTTGACGCATTTACTCCAGGACCAATGCTCCTACTTTTAACAATACGGTTGCCTTTAGGATCAATGGAATCATTTTGTCTAATCCTTTTTTGTCTATTCATCTTACAATACATTCCAACCGCTCCCCATGTGCCAGGAATAATATTCTGTAGCATTTTAATGTAATATAACTTAATGTTTTTCATATTAACATCGTCAATGGTTTCAAAGTATCGATTTAATTTCATTTTAGAACTAGAATAATTATTTTTATTCACATAAGTAACGAATTCGACAATTTCTTTCAAATCAAAATATCGAGTAAGTGTTAGATTTTCTTCACAATGTTTCGCTATTTTAATAACATTTTCATAATCTTCGCTAACGTAATGCGGAAGAACTACATATCCATCTTTATTAATGATTGGTATAGACTTTTTACAATCATGGCTTACTATTGAGTAAATAGTCGCATTATTGAATTTTCTTTTAAAGTCTGATACTGTTTCAGTAAGCTCGTGAACCTTAGGCAAAGTCGCAGATGACAAAACAAAGTTAGGAATCAAATTTTCTTTCCAATTTTTTCTGATAATTTTATGAAATTCATGATCCTCATAGTCAAGCGTAATGGTGGGCTCATCCCAATATGTAATAATATTTTCCTTTCTATTAAATGCTAACATATAAAACATCGCCGGCAAATAAGATTTAATATCGCAAATCATTATTTCTACGTCAGTGCCTACACTATTATCCACTTTTCCAATTCCACCACTTCTCCTATTTTTTGTAAATACTTTCGCCGAGAAATAATGTAAACGAATATCATCCGCGCTGGCGCATCCGAAAGCGAATGCTATTTTTTTATTGACAGAAACGGCGGATCTAGCTAATGCTAAGCCAACATGTCTAGCAGCGCAAACAAATATGATTCTACTATTTTCTGAAAGCGCAATAGGAGTTAATGTTTTACCAGTTCCTGTTGGAGCCATATATAAAATTAACTTAGGTTTTGTATTTTTTGTAATGGTAAATATTTCTTTTTGATGCTCGTAAAGAACCATGTCACTATACTTAAGCAATAGTTGGTTCTTTTCTAAGAACTCAACAGCATTTTCTATGATTACCGTCATGTCTACGGCGTCTTCATATTTTTTCATTATAATTTCTACAATTTTCACAATATGTCTGTTTATCCTTGTAATATTGTTTCTAATAAGTTTATAAAGAGTGAAATAATGAAAAGTGAACATTTTTTTACTCTCCGCGTAATTTTTACTCATTTTATCTGATTTTGCTTCTAATTTTATCATTTGTTGCGCATGTAATAATACGCCTTCAACGTGTTGTAATAGAACAAACTCATATATATCGTGATGTTTCATTGCCTCATCGTCGTTTCTCTCTATCCTTATTTTATCCGCGCTATTAATTTTAGTTTTTGGATTAACGTCAACATTAATAAAATCAATTTTATACGTTTTAATAAATCCATTTACAATATTGCTCAAATATTTGATATATAGATAATCCTCCATTTTTTCTGCGTATTCTATCTTTAAATAACTAAAGATAGAATTGTGTTTATTTATTCTAATATTTACATCTTTGTAACCACCCATAATCATTTTTAATATATCAATCTCGCTTGAAGAAACCGGGACTTCAGTTGATTCCCATTCAGACTTGTTGAGTTTTCTTTGGTTAAGATCCATTTTATTTTGTGTATTAAGTAATTATACCTTATTGTTTAAGCTGATTTTTGTATTCAATTTTTTTTATATTATTATAAATAAAAAATTGAATTGTAAAATAATATAAAATAATAAAGGCATCATACGTAATAATATTGAAACCATGAGTTCAACAAATCAAACAAATCAAACAAATCAAACAAATCAAACAAATCAAACAAATCAAACAAATCAAACAAATCAAACAAATCAAACAAATCAAACAAATCAAACAAATCAACTAAAAATAGTATCTATCGAGGGAAATATCGGTAGTGGTAAATCAACTCTTTTAAGAAAAATGCGCGAAAAATATTCGACTAACAATAACATAGTATTTGTTGATGAGCCTGTAGATGATTGGGAAACAATAAAAGACGAAAAAGGTACTTCCATGTTACAATTGTTTTATCAAGACCAAAATAAACACGCGTTTGCTTTTCAAATGATGGCGTTTGTTTCAAGACTTTCCAAATTAAAAGATGCTATTACAAAAAATCCTGGTTCCATTATAATTACAGAGCGTAGTTTACATACAGATAAAATGGTTTTTGCTCAAATGTTGCGCGATTCAAAAAATATTGCTTTCGAACATCATCAAATTTATTTAAAATGGTTTGAAACATTCTCTGTGGATTATCCTATAAATAAGATAATATATGTAAATACTCCTCCTGAAATATGCTATGAAAGAATAGCAATTCGTTCTAGAACTGGCGAATCAACAATTCCGTTAGACTATTTAACAAATTGTCATGCTTATCATAATAATATGATAAATAAATTTTCGAAAAATTGCGTATGTCAAGATCAAATTGTAATAGATGGTTCTGGTAATATTTACACAAACGAAAATTTAATTGATTTATGGTTGAACAAAATTGATACGTTTATTCAAAAGTAAAATTTTATTTATTACGCTTTTTACATTTCAAATGCCAATTATTTTGTCATAATAAGAATATAAGAATATAAGAATATAAGAATACAAATATATTATATGGAACGCACATGTCAACATTGTAGAGCAAATTTAGATGAAGGTGATATATTAGAACATTTTTTATTAAAATATGGAGGAGACTACACAAAAGCAAAAGAAATTGCTGGATTGTACGGATGGACGGAAACAAATAAAATACGTTTTAATCGGTCTATTATTATGCAACCTAAAAAGGGTTCTCAATATACTGTATGTCCCGATTGTAAAAAAACAGACCCTTTACCGCAAAAGATAACAAAATAGGCGTTTTCACAAGTTATGAAATGTAAAAAGGCGTAAAACATAATTAACTAATATTAACTAATATGATATAAATATTTTATCCATATATATTTAGAGATGAAATTACAATATGTTAATAATATATTAAACGCAGCCTTTAATTACGTAATTTTAACTAGCAAAAATTACAACATTGACGAATCTCACTCACTAAAACACAGCATTGAAGTATTTAATTATGCTAGTAAAATTTATGATTCTGAAATAAACAAAAATGCCCTTTTGGAAAAACAAAAAGAAGTCATTCAAATGTCCGCCATATTACATGATATGTGCGATAAAAAATATATGGACGAAAAAGTAGGTATTCAAAATATGAATAATTACATGAAAGATCTAATGAATCCAACAGATTTACGCGTTGTTTCTGATATTATTTCAACAATGTCATATTCAAAAGTAAAAAAAAACGGTTACCCTAACTTAGGAGAACATCAATTAGCTTATCATATTGTAAGAGAAGCGGATTTATTGTCAGCTTATGACGTAGATAGATGTTTAATTTATCAAATGATGCACGAGAAATATAATTACGTCGATTCTTTACGCTGCGTTGTAGATTTATTTGAAAAGCGTATGTTAAAATATAGAGAAGAGGGTTTATTTATAACAGAATATTCTAAAAATAAATCATTCATTTTACATGAACAAGCCAAAACCGAAATTGATTATATAAAAAACCAATTTTTTTAGTATTTTTATTTTTATTTTTACATTTCTAGATCGATAACAACTGGATAATGATCCGAATTATATTTTCCGCAAAATTCAAGATAACCATGATAAATGAATACATTGGTTATGTATTTTTTTATAGTATCCGTTACCAAAATATGATCTATCATGGAATAATCATGAATAGATTGAGTTGCGCAATTATTGTCAGAATTCCACCAATCGCTATACCTTTCTTTTTTCTCTATATTTTCTGCCACACTATAAAGCAAATATTTTCCAGCATTTTCACCGTAAGTTCCCTTCAAAATATCCAACACTTTTGATATAGGTTTGTTATCATTCACATCTAATATTTCAGAATCGTAGTCATTAAAGTCGCCTATCATTATAACTTCATACTTTTTATCAATAAAACCGAGTATAACGCTTTGTAAAATAGTTGCTTGGGCTTCTCTCTCAGAACATCTCGTTGGGTCATCTGGAATCGCCAATAAATGCGCCGATACAAAAGCAACATTCATATCATTGATACGAAATTCACTAATATAATGTTTGCTAACTCCTGTAGATCCTGGGTTCCCAGAGTAACCACATTCAGAACCTACTATAGGATAATTATATCTATTTTCTGTTCTATAAAGATCCTTTATTGGATCAATACGAGTTAACATACCGACATTTTGTCCAGTACTAGTGTCGGTGCCTTGTTTCAAATAAGATCGGTACGTTCCATCTAAACTACTTGATAAAATATTGAGTTCATCGCATCCTTCCACTTCGCAAAAATTAATAATATCCGGTTTCAACTCTTTTACTACTTGAGAAACGTAAGACATATGCGTTTCTGCTTCTGACAAATTTTTCCAAGTACATTGGGAACCAGGGCAATCAAATGAACTATAATGGTCTATGAATAACCATTCTACATTATATTGAATGATTCTCAATGTGGTTTTGTTGAACCGTCTATCACTACTATTCGTATTTGTTACAAAAGGACATTCCGTATCTGAAGCCGCGAATTTAAAAAAGGATGAAAAAGATGAAAAAGATGAAAAAAATAAAAAAGATGAAAAGGATGAAAAGGATGAAAAGGATGAAAATAAGGGTAGCCTCATAGTTGAATTCTATAATATATTGTAATAAATAAAATAAAATAAAATAAAAATGATTCTTATTTTACAATAAAAAATATAGTAAAATAATAATATTATGTTTCTACCAAAGATGAATGTTCTCATAAAAGATTTGCGAATTTTTCCAAAAAGTGAATTTCTATTAAAATTTGACGGCTGTAGCAAAGGTAACCCGGGGTTAGCTGGAGCTGGCGCAGTACTTTATAATAATGATAAAGAAATTTGGGGTAAAAGTGTTTTTATGGGTGATAAAAAAACAAATAATGAAGCCGAATATACAGGTTTGATTATTGGGTTGAACGAGGCTATAAATATGAATATAAAGAACTTATCTGTGGAGGGCGATAGTATGTTAGTAATAAAACAGATGAACGGGGAATATAAAGTGAAATCAGAAAAATTAATTGATTTGTATGAAGCGGCAAAAAAAATGTCGGATAAATTCGATACCATTACATTTACTCATATTTATAGAAATAATAATAAGAGAGCGGATGAGTTATCTAATTTAGCGCTTAACGCAAGTTATAAAAATAATACAATTTTTAATTCTAATATTCTAATATATTAATATTCTAGCAATGAAATATTCAATACTTTATTTGGTTTAAACTTCAAAATATCTAATTCTTTTTTTGTTGTGGGAAAATCAGAATTATTGTAAATGTCTTGGAGAAGCATCCATTCAAACATTCCTCCAGTATAAATATATACATTATAAAATCCCAATGACGTCAATTGATTCAGTTTTTTGTATATTTTTTCATCGTTACAATTTCTACCGTAAATAATTATTTTCACGTCCTTGTTTCCATTTTTTATAAGTTTATTAATAATCATTTCTTCTTGAGAAGCATTTATTGTATTTGGTATTAAACAATCTTGATCAGAAATATTCAACGTATTTATTAAAATGTGAGATTCAGGATGTTTTATGACATATTGAACGTCTTCAAAATTTATTTTTTGAGTTGATTGTGAATTTCCCATTGATAATAAATTTAATATATTTTTAAATATTTAACTTTGTAATTAAATATTGAAAATTAAAAATAGGTTTAATTTTGTAAAACATTGTAAAAATATTCAGTGAAACTGTAAAACAATTTCCACTTTTTCTTTCTTAATGCTTTTCGTTGCCGAGACAGATAATTCTTCTCTCTTCTTTCTAGTTTTAGAATTATCTGGTACAAGTTCTTTTCTTTTTGATGTGCTATTGCGATTATTCATATCTTTCTCAATCGTTTCGTAATGTTCTTCAATAAAATCAACAACCTTGTTCTCAAGAGCCCACTTAAAAAAATTTAATTGACCAATAGTTGTTTCAACACACGTTTCATTTTTATATGGTATACTTATTCTGTCCCATCGGCAAAATGGGTCAAATCGTTTTTTACTATAAGCTTTTAACTTCAACTTGTAATCTACATATACAATAAAGCGTCTAGCGTTTACTTTTGAGTCGTCTATATTATATAAAGTGTAATATTTTTTAGCGTAATTAGTAGCAAACCAATCTACAATTCTTAAGGAAATTTTTGATTCTCCTGTTATAATTTTTAGCATCCTGCTTATATTGTCATCATCCTTATAAAAATCCATTAAATTATTCATTAATAAATCATTTTGAGTTGTATACGAGGAAAAACTACTGGTTGTCATTATCTAGTTTTTTAGAAAACTTATTTAAGTTGTTTACTTTCATAATAATATAACGGAATAATTATATTATTATATTATTATATAATATAATTGAAATGTCTAATTTTATAAATTATTTTTTTGGTCCTTTAAATAAAGAATATTGTTTTTATTTTTACTTTTTATCTATTGTTTTTGGACTATCGTTTGTTTTATTGGCAATTGGAACATTGATGGCTGTCATTAAAGATTATAAAAAGTTAGATTTGAAAATTATGTTTAATTTGATATTATTACTTATTAATGCGTTTTTGGTATATTTTGTAAATCGATTGCTTTACTCAATGTGTAGTAAAAGTTTAAAATAAGCATTAATTGCTATTTTGGCTTAGTTTTTCTCGTTCAGAAGTTGTGTTCATTGGCTTTAAAAACTTATCTCTAACATTCATATCATCTATGTAATTTGTATTTGATAAAAAAGGATTTGACCCTATTTGTTGTATTAAATGTCTATCTGCGATCTTACTATCTAGGTCTTCTCTCTTGTTAGACATTCTAAATCCACCATTATATATACTTTGATTCAAAATATCCCAGGTGTTTTCATCGTGGTTCAATGATGACTCGTAAGCCGATTTTTCTATTTCTTTTATAAAATGTTCATCTGAAAAAGCTAATTCAGTTTGGCGTTGGGTTTCGTTTTGGTTTTGGTGTTGAACTTTTGTAGGCCTTCTAGACCTTTCATACGGTTCTCCTTTCGTCCATTTCCATTCCATTATAGTATATTTTATAAACTGGTAAAAAATACTATTTGTAAACTTATTTCAACTACGTTTCATTATTTTGCTTAACAATATTCAAATTTTTCGTAAAAAAATAAGCATCTTTTGATCGACGTCTTCTTTTTAGATTACATTCTAAACAAGCAATTAAATAATTATCATAATTATGACCCAAATCGTTATCAATTCTATCTACCGTCCATTGTTTATGTTCTCTAACAATTTCATATAATAGCAATACTTCATTTTTACAATAATAACATTTCATTTCACAAGATATAAGAGATTGAATTATGTTTTTTAAATTTACAAGTTTTTCTACATTCAATATATTTTTGTCAATATCTTGTTGTTTATATCCAGATATTTTTCTCTCTAATTGTTGAATAATTAGTTTATTTTCACTATTCATCGCTTTATAATCATTGTTTTCAATTTCTTTTATTAATTCAAGTTGTTTTACTGATAATAAAAAATCATCTTCTAGATCCCATTTTTCTACATCAACGCGTTTTTTAATTTCTTTATGCTGTTCAACAAACGGCTTTAATCTTGTTTTTTTACTAGGTTTTTCAAGCCTACCGTTTAATCCAACAAAAAAAATTGTTTTATTACTATCATTATTGTTATTATCCCGATTTTCAGGATTTTCCATTTACAATATAAAACTAATAAAACTTATCTTTTTATATCTTTTTACACGTTTTTACATGTTTTTACTATTTCAAACTCTCAACTTTACGCACTTGAATATTCAAATCAAACTGAAAACATCATATAAATATAAATATAAATATAAATATAAATAATCATACAACAATATTTACCCAATGATCTAGAACGCTATCCAAATCAACGTCTTCATTCAAATTTTCCATTAAATACTTTGGATGATATTTTTTCTCAATCTTTGGCTTTCTTACTTTTTCCCATAACCAATTTTTAAATTGGCGTTTAAATTTTAAAGAATAATATAAATAGCGAAAGGAATTTATTCGCTTTTGATTTTTCCAAACAGGATTAAAACAATACGCAAAACTATTTATACTTTTCGGCAACGCAGGCATAGAAGTTAATACATTATGTGAGCAATGTAAATGTTGTAGATTTGCTGGCAATGTTGATGGCAAAGAATGTAATTGATTACCGTCGCAATATAAATGTTGTAGATTTGCTGGTAATGTTGGCGGCAAAGAAGTTAATTTATTAGACGTGATGTATAATTCTCGTAGATTTACGGGTAATGTTGGCGGCAAAGAAGTTAATTGATTACAACCGCAATATAAATATTGTAAATTTGCTGGCAATGTAGGTGGCAAAGAACGTATTTTATTACGGTCGCAAGATAAATATACTAGACTTTCAGGCAACGTCGGCAAAGAAATTAAATAATTATCATCGCAATTTAAATACAGTAGATTTGTAAATCTGGTGATATCGGGCAATTCGTAAAGGCCCTTACAGCTGATATCAATATTTGTAGTATTTTCTGGCAAAGAGTACAAATATTTTTCAATATTAAATTTTGGCATTTTTGTTTGATTATAGAGAGATTGTTTATTTATAAATAAATTTATATTTGATTCAATTTTTTTGTTTATACGCCTTTTTACATTTCAAACGCCGATTTGTTATATATAATCATGATATAAATATGGAAAGAATACCAATTGATATTATCATAAATCACATTTTACCCTATACCTATAATATTCAACCAAAATTGGTATTAGAAGATATAAAAAATTATCATAAAATAAAAACAATATTGATGGATGATAAATATGATACAGATGTTATAAAACACGAAATATTAGCGATTTTTTATACTAATAAACAAAAATTAAACAACATTTTACATAGACATTTTCAAATTAATCTAAAAAAATACGATCATGATATTATTTATAAGTATTCGCAAAATACAAAATTTAATATTTTGTTTGGATTATTTTCAATAGAAGAGAGAACGTATTTTTCAGAATATATTTTTAAAGACTTAAGACATTGGATTGTAAAATAATCGGCGTTTGAAATGTTACACCTTTTTAAATGTCCAAAGGTGTAAAACGCCCACTTTATAAATATGACCTAATTTGTTTCCAATCGGTTCTTATATCATAATAACATATTTCAAATGTATTGGGCGCATTAAACCCATAATCGTAACATAAGCCTACTCTAGAATCTATATCAAACCCAAATTCAAAATAAAAATCTTTACCACGCAAATCTATATTTTGCATTATTTCCATTTTCTTACTTATAATGGGGGTAATAATATTATACCTTTCATCATTTTTATGTATTACATTTACATATTTACCATTTTTATATTTTATTCTGCCATCATATTCTAATATTACATTTAATACATCTTTTGGAATATATATATTTTTCATTATTATAATTTATAATATTACCGGCTTTTTAAATGAGAAAAGGTGTAATATCTTAATACTTTTTTATTTTATAGTTCTTTTTTGTTTTTCGTTTTCGAATTCTTTTAGAGATTTTACGAAATGTTTTGCGTTTTCTATAACCACCAGACTTAACATATAAATCATCTTGATAATTTCGCATATCATGAGTTTCTCCATCAAACATCATTTTATCCGAATGCCCCTTTTTTATTATTTTACTAATAGGTCCTAATTTTATATAATCTTTACCATCATGATAAAATATGTCAGTGTTATCATTCACCTCTCGACCAGTATCGTTTCTTTTTATATAATTTGCGTTATAATACGTTATTTTTGCGTACGCGTTGTCCCGCGGCGGAGGGGGCAGAAATGGGGAAGGGGGTGGTAAATAAGAATCATTCATCTATATAGTAATATAATAAAAAATAATAAAAATAATAAAAATATTTAGAAAGATTATTGTAAATAAATATTTAAAAAAAGTAAGTTAAACTTAACTTGATACTATAATGTATAGAGAATGGAAGAAGCTATTGCCCAAAATAAAAATGATGAATGTTTAGAACTCAAAAATATTAAATATAAAACTATGCTTCTTAGTGGAGCTCCCCTTAAAGAAACAAAATCGTCTAATGATTTCACTAATTTAGACAAATTTTTAGAAAATGAAAAAAATAATAACAAAAACGAACCTTGGTGTAAGCTAGACAAAACAATAAAAACAAAAAAAATGATAGAATTCATTCAAATTTATAAAAAAGAGAATAATCTAGACGATGAAGAAAGTCATTTACTAACTTGCTTTTTGAAAGATTGTTTGGAAAGAAAAAAACTTCAACGGGTGAAAGACGTTATTTATGATAAAACTATTGGAGTGATCAAAGAAATTCCTGCTCTCTCTTATACAAAACCAACCAAACATTTTACTCTAAAAAATGTTGACAAGCGCGTATCCACTCTTAAATCATTAACCCCTAAAAAAATACAACAAGGAACTATCAAAAACAAAATAAATGAAGTTTGTAAAAACGAAGATTCTTCCAGCGATGATGAAAAATAATATTGTAATTATAATACGCTACACCAATATAAAAACTTGTCATTATATTTAACAAATGAAAATGACAAGTTTTACTTTTATGAATGAATTGGAAGAATTAGAAAATATTATTAATATTGTAGAGCCGCATGTTGAACCAAGTATTTTTACAGAGGAAACTACGTTGGATCTAATTGAAACCGCTTTACATTTAATGGAAATATACATTGAAGAAAATCCTACAGCTGTTTCTGACCCTGATTTTCAAGAATGCTTTTTAGAAGAAATAAAAGAGTTTTTTTATATTCAGTTTGAAGATCATTTTTGGTATTTTGATTACGTTGAAGACGTGATAGATGATTTATTAGATGATGCGCTAGACATATTTTTTAGCACATTTTATACAGAAAGATCTTTAGATGATGATGATGGTGATCGTGGTAAGAATGATGATCGGGGTAAGAATCCAGAGGATGAGGATGAGGATAGTGATTCTAAAGAAAAAGAACGGTGCGATTTGATCGAGAAACAAAACATTATTACAAAAAAATTAGAATTGTTACGATTAAAGCCGCAACCAGAACAAAGAACTCCTGAGTGGTACGTTTTTAGACACAACTTAATAACTGCTAGTAATGCTTATAAAGCTTTTGAATCTCAGTCCATGATGAATCAGCTTATTTATGAAAAATGTCAACCAATAAAAACTCATGAAGAGTCTAAAAACGCAATGGTAAATGTAAATACTACTTTACATTGGGGTCAAAAATACGAACCTGTCTCTGTATTACTTTATGAATATTTATATAATACAAAAATAGAAGATTTTGGTTGTATACAACACGAAACACACGAATTTTTAGGGGCATCACCTGATGGTATAAATATTGATCCGTCTTCTCATAGATATGGACGAATGTTAGAAATAAAAAATATAGTTAATAGAGAAATTACAGGAATACCAAAAAAGGAATATTGGATACAAATGCAACTTCAAATGGAAGTTTGGAATTTGGACGAATGTGACTTTTTGGAAACAAAATTTACAGAATATGAAAACTCTGTAGATTTTTTTAATGATGGACAAGAAAAAACTTTTAAGGATGAATTTAAAGGCGTTATCATGTATTTTCACAGGCAAGATTTGAAACCTTTTTACGTTTATAAGCCTATTGGTCTTACAAATTATAATGATATTAACGCGTGGGAAGAAGAAATGGTTGACAAATATCAATCTCCAGAGTTTAATATGCTTTGGGTTAAAAATTGTTATTGGAAATTGGAGAAGTTAAGCTGCGTATTAGTATTAAGAAATAAAAAATGGTTTCATGAT
>Ga0114972_10000635_pt1 | contig 26105 bp, 20 predicted proteins | sample M_140807_EF_Meta_FD_87354 | JGI IMG/M metagenome (GOLD analysis project Ga0114972, IMG submission 87354) | Freshwater microbial communities from Lake Montjoie, Canada to study carbon cycling - M_140807_EF_MetaG | ecosystem: Environmental > Aquatic > Freshwater > Lake | place: Lake Montjoie...
CGCAACCCGGTACTCGAACTCGATGTTCTCCGGGGTCATCACGGTAGCAGTTAAATCCAGTGCAGACTCGGCACTCATGGCGTAACTCTCTACACTTTCTACATCGGGCTACATCGGGCCAGGGATACTCGCCCCCTCGATTGACATTTCACAGGCGTCGAAGCCTGTATCATTACTGGGAATCCTGACAGTCAGGCGTATCGAGCAACCATGGAAATCATACCCGAAAACTCAAAACCGTACCTAGGAGTCACTTAGGAAATAGCTAGCAGTGTCGATTTTCCCACCGATTCGTCCGATCACCCCAACATCGGATTTTCAGAGCCAATGGTTTTTTGTTAAACTGATCCAGCTCAAATCGCTCATCCAAATCGCTCAGCCACACCCCCAACCCCCGCTGATCCTAACCCTCTCCGATCCTAAACCCTTACGGTAACTTACCCTTTCGGTGCACCCATGAACTCCTCGAACAACTCTTCCTCGAACCGAGGCCAATCCCAAGCCGCCGGATTCAGCCGCCGCGATTTCCTGGCCACCACTGCTGGGCTGGCCGCAACGGGGCTTGTTGCTACGGGGCTGGCTAGCGGACCGTTAGCACATGCCGCGTCTGGGCTGTCGCCTACCGCGTTGCAAACCCCAGAATCTCTCGTGAAAACCCTCTTCGAGTCGCTTACTCCAAACCAACGCCAATCGGTCTGCTTCGATTGGGAGCACACGACCAAAGATCGAGGACTGCTGAGAACTCGCGTCGCAAACAATTGGAACATCACCAAACCGACCGTGCTCAGCGACTTCTATACCGCAGATCAAAAGGACCTCGTCAAAGCCATCTTCGAGGGGATCATCGATCCTAGCTGGCACGATCGCTTTTACAAACAATTCAAAGACGATATGGGAGGATGGGGCAAAGCCCAAAGCTTAGCCATCTTCGGCACACCCGGCTCCGAGCGGTTCGAGTTTGTCCTCACCGGCCGACACTCGACTCTTCGCTGCGATGGCAACACACAAAAACACGTCGCCTTTGGCGGCCCAATCTTCTACGGCCACGCAGCCGGCAGCGATGACGAAGGCACCGATCACCCTGGGAATGTTTTCTGGGAACAAGCCCTCGCGGCAAACGCTGTCTACCAAATGCTCGATGGCAAACAACGCAAGATGGCCGAAGTCCCCGAGTCACCCAGCGAAAGCGATGTCGGTTTCCGGCCCAATGGCCCGTTTGCAGGTATCCCTGTTAGCGAACTTTCGCGAGATCAACGCGAAGCCCTCCAGAAAGTACTCGGGAAACTTGTAGAACCCTTCCGAGCAATCGATCGCGACGAAGCCGTCGCGTGCCTCAACGCCCAAGGTGGCTTGGAAAAACTCAATCTTGCTTTCTACACCGACGAAGACTCCGGGGGTGACAAAGTCTGGGACAACTGGAGACTCGAAGGACCCAGCTTTGTATGGCATTTCCGAGGCTATCCCCACGTTCACGTCTGGGTCAACATCGCCGACAACCCCTCCGTAGCCCTTAACGCTTGATGCTGTTGGTTACCAACAAACAACGCTAGAACCCTTGCAATTCAAACTCCTATTCCAAGCAAAGTACTTTCGAGATTCCAATGAACAAGCAGCCGGCGGTTGTCAACTATGCCCAAGAGCCCATGTCCGTAGAGCTACGGGAGATCGACGTCCCCGAAATCGGACCCAACGATACCCTCATGCAGGTAGCCGCGGTGGGTGTCTGCGGTAGCGATCTGCACCAATGGGCTGGTCTGCACAGCTGGCCCGTGAATTACCCAGTCACTCTGGGTCACGAGTTCGCCGGCCGTATCGTCAAAACAGGGGCGGATGTCACCGCGTTTCGCGAAGGGGACCGCGTGTGCAGCGAAACGGCTGCCATCATCGATCCAAACTCCCCAATGACCAGGATCGGAAAATACAACCTCGATCCGAACCGCAAGGGGTTCGGGTACGGAACCCACGGAGCCATGACGCGTTACGTGAAAGTCCCCGAGCGCTGTTTGCACAAGGTTCCTGACAATCTGCCCCTGCGCTACGCGGCTCTGACTGAACCGTGCTGCGTGGCCTTCAGCGCCGTAGTCGCCAACGCAAACATTCAACCAGGTGATCGGATCGCCGTCCTAGGCCCGGGCCCGATCGGACTCCTCTGCGGAGCGCTTGCACGAATGCGCGGGGCCGAGGTCGCCGTCGTCGGGCTGCCACAGGACCAAGCCCGCCTCTCGATCGCCAAAGATTTCGGGTGCACACCTTTGTTCAACGACCAGCTCAAGACTTGGGCCACCGAGCGCGACGGACTGGGTTGCGAAGGTGTCGTCGATGCAGCCGGGGTTTCGGCTACACTCAAGACCGCGATCGACATCGTACGCCCGGCTGGCTGGATCAGCAAAGTCGGTTGGGGTCGCGATCCAATCGGTTTCTCGATCGATCCATTGGTGCAAAAGAACGTCACGCTCCAAGGTAGCTTCTCGCACACTTGGGCCATCTGGGAACGGGTCTTGTTGCTGCTTGCCAACGGATCGCTCGATGTCTCCAAAGTCGTCGGCGGATCCTGGAGCCTCGAGCATTGGCACGACGCATTCGAAACCATGCATTCGGGCAAGATCGCCAAGGCGGTGCTGGAAGTCCAACCCGACCTGGCCGCTTAAGCAACTCGCAACCATCGAACACAAAAAACAACTGTTGAAAGCGAACTGATGACCAAACGAAGGATTCTCATTCAACTCGATACCGATGCTCAGGCCAGTGTTTTCGATGCCGTGGTGGCGATCGATGCCGGGGCCGAACGACTCCTACAGTATGCGAACGTCAAGCCCGAGCAGGTCCGAGATTTGGTCCATGGAGCGATGTACACCCGAGGCCCTCAGGACCTCAAAAACACCGCGTTGTTTGTTGGCGGAAGCAACGTGGTCCACGGCGAACAAGTCTACCGCAACGCGATCGATGCGATGTTCGATCCGTTCAGAGTCTCGGTGATGATCGACTGCAATGGGTCCAACAGCACGGCGGCCGCGGCCGTCATCAGCGCCTCGAGGCACCTGGAGCTCGAAGGGAGCACGGCGCTGGTTTTGGCCGCCACCGGGCCGGTTGGTCAACGGGTGGCCAAGATCCTAGCGAACGAGAAATGCACCGTTTATCTGTCATCACGTTCACTCGAACGCTCCCAGGAATGCGTCGATCAGTTGTTGGGCCAAGGCATCCCGGCAAATCGTTTGATCGCCATCTCCAGTGTGGATTCGACGTGGACCGATAAAGCCATCCGCGAATCGCAAGTCGTTTTCGGTTGTGGGGCAGCGGGAGTACGGTTGATGACCTCCGAGCAGCTCGAGCAAGCGACAGAGCTCAGGGTAGCGATCGACCTAAACGCCGTGCCACCGTTGGGGATAGAAGGGATTGGGCTGACCGACAAAGGGGTCCAGCGAGGCAATCGGATCGACTATGGAGCGCTGGGGGTCGGCGGACTCAAGATGAAGATCCACAGGGCATCGGTAGCGAGTCTCTTCGAGAGCAACAGCCGAGCGATCGATTGCCAGGAGATGATGATCATCGGTCGCGACATCCTGGCACGCGAAAAAACCGTTTCGTAGACCTATCGATCGCGCCCAACTCCTGGTGGATCTTGCTCACGATGCTTCGCCCACACGGCGAAGTCCGGCTATCTGTGAGCCGACCAGCGCAAGCGTCGGGTGATTTAATTAGCCTACAGCGAATGTTTGTATGGGGTCTAATTGCATCGACACGCGCTGAACGGTTTCCTGGTGGTTCGGTTCCAGTCGACATGCCGGGCGGGGCGGTGCTATGTACTGGCCACACCCGCAGCTCGCGCCCAGCGGCTCACGGTGCTTCGCCTACGGCGAAGTCCGGCTATCTGTGAACCGACTAGCGCAAGCGTCGGGTGATTTAATTAGCCCACAGCGAATGTTTGTCTGGGGTCTAATTGAGTCGACACGCGCTGAACGGTTACCTGGTGGTTTGGTTCCAGTCGACGTGCCAGACGGGGCGGTGCTGTGTACTGGCCACACCCGCGGCTCGCGCCCAGCGGCTCACGGTGCTTCGCCTACGGCGAAGTCCGGCTATCTGTGAGCCGACTAGCGCAAGCGTCGGGTGATTGAATTAGCCCACAGCGAATGTTTGTATAGGGTCTAATCGAATCAATCAACACGCTCTGAACGGTTTCGTGGTGGTTCGGTTCCAATCGACATGCCAAACCGGACAGTGCTGTGTACTGGCCACACCCGCAGCTCGCGCCTAGCGGCTCACGGTGCTTCGCCTTTGTTCCGATCAACGTGCATGACAGGACCTTTAGCCGCGTAATGGAATATACAAATCCGTTTGCAACGCGTCTTCAGCTGTATCTGGCGGTACGGTGCTGTAGATCTCAAACGTCGCACGTCGATCCAACTTTAATCGCTGATGCTGGGCTATTCGATTCGCGACGCTCCAAGCGTTCCCTAAATGCTTGTAACTACCAATGTGCCTGACATGCAACGCCCTACAAGCAGGCATTCTCCACTCGGTTAGCTTGGTGTACTCCGGTAATACCAATGTGCTTGGAATGGCACGGCCTAGGAGGTATTCGAAGACGCCTTCGCTCATGTTGAACTTGGTGTACACGGCAATCAGCGCCCCCTCCATGGGCAAGCCGGCCTCCTGATACTCGGCTTGAACCTTGCCAAGCATCTCTTGCATGGATGCTTTAATCTCGTCAACCGGACAACGTGCGGTGAACCCCGCCACCCGTACCGATGGGACCGTTTCGACTCCAAGTACCTCGGTCAGTGACGTGATGCGCTCCGTCTCTGAAAACTCCTTGATCATCCCCAAACCGCGCTGGAAATCCATGCCCACCATCGTCGTGATCGTGGACTTGAGCCAAAACAAATACCATGGCAACGCTCCATCGATCGACCAAATCAACCGAGTGCCAGCAACGCCTTGATCAAGTTGAATCGGTTCAAGCCGAAACGCAGTCTTGCACACCGATTTCTGCGGACGCAGGAATTCCAGCCTAGCCTCGACCAGTTGGTCTGTTACGACTCGTTGATGCTCCATTCGCCCTTCGCCCACCACATTTCCCGTCCAATGATACGTGGATCCAACACGGTCGGACACTTCGCTGATATCCACCTTGGCCTGCGGTTCGGCAATCAACCAAGGAGACCAACGGGTCCAATTCCGATAATCGCATACCAACCGATAAACTTTGGACACCGGTGCTGCAATCTCGATCGCTTTTTCAACATTCCAAGCTGGCATGGGTTGGCTTTCCTCTTGCTTACCTATCGAATTTACTCGCGATTTGCCGATTCGTTGCTGGAGTCTCTGTCGATGGTCCAAGACCAACGGTGTAGGTTCCTGGAGTCCGAATAACGGGCCGCAGAACCCGAGGCCCCCAAGACCACGACAATCGTATCGAGTTCGGAGCGTTTACTCAACGACACCAAGCATGCTCCGGCTGCATCGGTCGTCCCGGTCTTCATCCCGAAGTACCCTTGTCGGTCCAACAACTGATTCGAATTGTTCCAGACCATCCGCCGTGTGTACCCCTCCTGGCCTCGCGCCAAGCATGTATACCGACGCGTTTGCACTATCTCCATGACTTGCGGAAACTTCATCAATTCCCTCGAAAGCACGACAAGATCCACGCAGGAGCTTTTGTGTTCCGGATGAGTTATCCCATGCGGATTTCGAAAAGTTGACTGATTCATCCCGAGTATTTTCGCTTGCTGATTCATCGTATCGATGAAGTACTCGAGTGGATCTACATTCTTTTCTTTTGCACCCTTTCGATTTCCATACCATTCCGCAAGAGCTACGGCAGCATCGTTTCCAGAGGGGAGCATCAGGCCATAGAACGCATCGCGCAGGGTGATCGATTCGCCGGCTCGCACCGTGGTCGATGATCCTGGGGTCTGATCGGCCCTCTGGGAAAAAGTGATCGAGCGGTCGAGCAGCGATGGATCGGTTTGAACTTCTTGTGCAATCAGCAGCGCCGTCATCATCTTGGTGGTGCTGGCGATATCGAGCGGCTCATCTTGCAGTGTCCCTCCGAGTATCTTGCCAGTCTTTGCATCGGCGATCACCCATGCCTTGCAGGATACCTCTGGGAGCCCGATCGGCAGGTCGGCTGGAGCTAGTTCCTTGAGCTCCTCAAGGCTCGCGCTGGGTTCTTTGTCGAGTTTTATCTCTCCGAGTTTCTCCCACATGTTCGAGTCGACTAGGCCAACTTGTTCAAGCCCATTCTCGCGACGGAACCGCACGACGGCTTGTTCGGTCATCCCACCAAAATCTCCGTCAACACTGAGATTAGGCGATGGCTTGAGCTTGTCGTTCAGAGCACTTTGCAGCGCTTCGACCAAGGGTCCGTTGGAGCCGAGCTTGAGCTGCTGTGCGTTGAAGCTGTCTTGTGGAACGGGATGAAAATGCTCGTAAGCTCTTTGCGCGATCGTACCGCATAGAATCTCGGCAGCATTGGTGTCTCCCCAGCTTTTGTCTTGGTTCTGACTCGTAAGGCAGACCATCACGATCCAACCGCTTGGGGTTTGAAACAACCCCGCATCGGTCCGAGATTCGTTGACCGCTCCGGTCTTGTGGTAGCCCTTGACCTCTTTGGGTAAAAAACGCATCAGCTTGGTTTTGTCGTCGCAACTGAGCAGATGGGCCATCATACGCTCGGAAGCTTGCACAGAAACAAGCTTGCGCTCGTGAAGCCGTTCCAAGAGCGTTAGCATATCGGCAGCGGTGGTGCTACCGAGGCCGTACTTCTGACTCCTTTCGACTGCGATCGATGTATCTCGACGAAACACTTTGGAATGCATCTGTGTTTCCGGCAACCCCAACTCGGCCATCGTTCTGGCAACATTTTCTAGCCCGATACGGTCCACCACAAGGTTCGTTGCGGTATTGTCCGAGTAGGTAATCATCAAATGGGCGACGGTTTCCAAGGGCATAACGGTTCCGCTTAAGAAATGGTCGGTGAGAATCCCCGACCCGGGGACTTTGTCGTCCTCGCGCAAGGTCACCATCACATCTCGCTGAAGCGTGCCGGCCTCAAGTTGACGATAGTACTCGACGAGCACCGGAAACTTGATCAAGCTGGCCGTAGGCACCACGTCGTTTGCGCGATGCAGGTAAGTCTCACCGGTGCCCAGGTGTTTGATCGCCACGCAGACCGTCCCGGGATGCTTGTCGATCAGCGGTTCGATCCGCTCAGCGAGACCTTGGGCTTGCGCCACGGCTTGAGAAAACACTGCAAGAACAACGAATAAAACCAAGCGTCTTGAAAACGTCTTTATCCGCAGTGGCTTCTGGTGTGTAAGCCTGTCTCGTCGAACGGAAATGCAATTCCTCATGGCAAGTGTGTCCTGCGCAGATAGTAAGGGATACCGATGAGGATCAGCAGGATACCGAAGATGCCTTCGATCGGTTGTTTGTAAAGGATGCTAAGGATGAACCAAGTGTAGGCGATCAGATAGAGGATCGGCGTCAAGGGGTAGCCCGGGGTTCTGAAAGGACGCAGAACGTCGGGCTTTTTTCGGCGAAGAACGATCAGCGCAGCAATCGCGGCTGTGTAGAAAAGGCTTGCGGCGAACACAATGCAATCGGTGAGAAGATCGAAGATCGTACGCTCTTGAAAATATTCAGTGAATTGGATCAGCAGGGCAGAGCCGAAGACCATCAGGCATGCCATGGCAGCTTGGAAGAGGATCGCAACCATCGGCGTGCGATAACTAGGGTGTAGCGATCCGAACGCCGGTGGCAGCAGGCCGTCTCTACCCATCGCATACGTGACGCGAGGGCTCGTCAATAGGTTGCTGTTGATCGTCCCAAGAGTGCTAAGGACCAGGCCGACGGACATCATCGATCCAGCCCAATCCCCAAGCGATCGGGTCAGCAGCAATTCAGCGACATGTTCACGATTCTCCTTTATCACCATATCCGAGATCGGAATGACTAGATGATAGGCCAGAGTTGCCCCCATGTAGAGCAAGCCCAGGAGACCGATTCCTCCCAGGAGTGCAAGCGGCAGGTTTCGACCCGGATTCTTGACCTCCTCTGCGATCGGCACGACACCTTCCCAGCCGTTGAACGCCCACATGACGGCCAGCAGGACCGCAGCAAACTGCGACGACAACGAAGGTTGCTCGGGCGCGACCGTTTCGGACAACAATCTGACATCTAACGACGGCTTGCCAGTGATCGACAGGATCCAGGGGAGAAGAGCGATGGTTAGAACCAGTCCACACTTGATAATCGTCGTGAGTGCTTGTAAACGTGCGCCCCAAAGGACACCAAGGACATTGAACCAAGCGATCGCGAGTATTACCGCCACTGCCAACGGTAGGATATGCCAAGCTCCGGTGGACCAACCGAGGATTCTGTAAAACGAAGAGACGCAAACGACTGCCAATGCGCCGGTCGAGGCCGGTCGAGCGAAAAGGAACTCTTGCCAACCGAAGAGGAATGCGGGTAGAGGACCGTAGGCCTCTCGCAAGTAGACATACAGCCCACCGGAGCGAGGGAGCATTGCCGAGAGTTCGGCCAGGCACAACCCGCCCAGGATGCACAAGATCGTCCCAAAAACCCAAACCGAGAAGATCAATGGGAATGAACCAGCGTCGGCTGCGATGCGTCCGGGTTTGACAAAGATCCCAGCACCGATCGTGTTGCCGATGACAATCGCGATCGCCATCCATAAGCCGAGCACTCGAGGCAAGCTAGACCTTTTAGTTTCCGCTGCACAGGTTTCCGCTGGCGTAATTGAATCGGCCACAACGTGCTCACTGGTTCGACGGGACTTTGGGGAACAGGGATATGGGTGCCAGGAATTTTGGCCGAGCCTGGGGATATTACCAAGAATTTATGCCAAAAGAATGCAAGGATCCCGGAATTTCATAGGTTGTCGGCCCAAGAAACGTTGAAACGTGCTCGAATACCCCGTATTCTTTCCGACAGGCCGACCAGGCTGCTTGCGATCGTTCGCAAGGGTCCGTAGGGATCCGCAAGGTTCCTCTAGATTCACCGTACGCAAAGTTTGTAGAATAGACACAAAAGGTTCTTACATAAAGGAAACCGGGTAATGAAGAAGGTTTTTGGTTTTATGAGGGCGACCATCGTCGCAGCAGTCTTGGGCGGCTTGGTATCGCTTTCCCCTGCAAGTGCTCTGGCGGATGATCTTTTGACGATCGGCAGCGATGCCCCAGCCTTGGATGTCGAGCATTGGGTACAGAACGGCGAAGGCAAATTCGGCAAGGTGACCAAGTTCGAGAAGGACAAGGTGTACGTCGTCGAGTTCTGGGCAACCTGGTGCGGTCCTTGCGTGGCTAGCATGCCTCATATCGTTGAAACGCAGAAGAAGTATGCGGAAAAGGGCGTGCAGATCGTCAGCATCAGCAACGAGCCCAAAGAGACCGTTGAAGAGTTTCTCGATCGCAAGGTTCCTCGCTCCGAAAAAGAAATGACCTTTAGGGACCTGACCAAGTCCTATTGCTTGACCACCGATCCCGATGGATCTGTCAACGAGAGCTACATGGAAGCCGCTGGTCAGAACGGGATCCCTTGTGCATTTATCGTCGGTAAGGACGGCAAGATCGAGTGGATCGGTCACCCCATGCAGATGGACGACCCGCTCAAGTCGGTCGTTGAGGGCAAGTGGGATCGCAAGGCGTTTGCCGACGAGTTCAAAGAGCAACAAGAGATGCAAGCCCTTCAGATGAAGGTCCAACAGCAAGTCGGCGTGCTGCTACGAGACAAGAAGTTCAAGGAAGCGCTCGAGAAGTTTGACGAGTTGACCTCTCCGATCAAGAGCCCTGAAATCAAGCTTCAGTTTGCGATGATGAAACTAAGGCTCCACCAGATTGCTAGCAGCGAACAATCCGAAGTAGCAAAGACACTCAAGGATACGCTTGCAATGGCTAGCAAGGACCCCATGATGTCCAACCAAGTCGCTTGGACCGTTTGGGAGATGACCGAGCAAGGTCAACTCAAGAAGGACAAAGAGCTTCTTGGCGAAGCCTTGAAGGTAGCTCAGGCTGCTGCGGACAAGCTCGAGGGAGAGCCCAAGGCGATGACGCTCGACACCGTCGCACACTTGAACTACGGACTAGGTAACATCGCCGATGCGATCAAGGCTCAAAAGGCAGCGATTGCAATCATGGGCGACAAGGACGAGTACAAAGCCTTCCTGGAAGAGCTAGAAGAAGAAGCCAACAAGAAGAAGTAGTCCCCTGGGAAACCTCCCTAGGCTAACCTTCCAAAAAGGCGAATGTTCCAAAGAGCCCGTGACATGTTCGATTCGTGTCACGGGCTTTTCTTTTTTCGGCTACTCAAAATCCAAAACGCATCGGAGAAATGAATCGTGACGATGAACCTTGGCTGCTCCCAATTTTGCTTACACCAGTGGTTTCGCACTCTCATCGGTCAGCTCGCGGTCTCTCAGCACGCCGTAGATACGATCGTTGGCATTCTGATCGTTTTGGGGGTCAGTCCCCTGGTTCACAGCAAAGAGCCGATGACCAACTTCGTCATTATCCTCAGCGACGATATGGGCATCTCGGACCTTGGTAGCTACGGCGGAGAGATCCGCACCGAGAACCTCGATGGGCTTGCCAAGAACGGGTTGCGATTCTCCCAGTTCTACAACACTGCACGTTGTTGCCCGACCCGAGCTAGCCTGCTGACGGGTCTGTATCCACACCAATCTGGGGTTGGGCACATGATGGACAAAAAGCCTTTGAGTGGTTACCAAGGAGACCTCAATAAGACGTGCCGAACCATTGCCGAAGTGCTGCGTCCTAGCGGGTACAGGAATTACGCTGTGGGCAAATGGCATGTGACCAGACATGCAGGCCCAAATGGGCCGAAACATAACTGGCCATTGCAACGGGGCTTCGATCGCTTCTACGGCACCATCCACGGCGCTGGGAGCTTTTATGACCCGTCGTCGCTCACCCGCGACAATACCGCGATCTCTGCTTATGCCGATCCACAGTACACTCCCGAAACGTATTACTACACCGACGCGATCACCGATCACGCAATGCGATTCATCAAAGACCACAGTCAAGATCACTCCGACAAGCCCTTTCTACTTTATGTGGCCTACACCGCCGCTCACTGGCCGATGCATGCACTCCCAGAGGACATCGCTCGCTACCAAGGAAAATATGACGCGGGCTACGATGTGGTCCGAAAGACCCGACACGCAAAAGCCATCGAGATGGGACTCTTCCCACCGAATCTGCCTCTGCCCCCTGGAGTCGGGGATTGGGATCAAATTGGCGACAAGGCTTGGGAGTCCGCCTGCATGGAAGTCTATGCCGCCATGGTCGACCGCATGGACCAAGGGATCGGTCGGATCGTCGATGAACTCAAACGCCAAAACATCCTCGACAACACAATGATTTGCTACATGCAGGATAACGGGGGATGCGCCGAGACGATGGGCCGAGCTGGAAACAAAGAGCATCCGAACATTCCCCGTCCAGATGCTCCGACACTCGAAGCGATGAAACCAGAGGATTTTGCGAAGAACGGGAGTGTGCCCGGCCAAACCCGAGACGGTTATCCGGTCCGCATGGGAAAAAACGCGATGCCAGGACCCGCCGATACCTATGTCGCTTACGGTGAAAACTGGGCCAACGTTTCGAACACTCCACTGCGCGAGTACAAGCATTGGGTGCACGAAGGTGGGATCAGCACCCCGCTGGTGGTGCATTGGCCTGCCGGGATCAAAACTCCCGGGCACTGGTCCCATCAACCCAGCCACCTGATCGATATCGCAGCTACCTTGGTCGACATCTCCCAGGCAGATTATCCCGAGGATGCCACTGCTTTAGAGGGACGAAGCCTTCTGCCTGCCTTTGCGAATATTCCGATCAAGCGAGAAGCAATCTATTGGGAGCACGAGGGGAATCGAGCCGTCAGGAAAGGGGACTGGAAACTCGTGGCCAAACACAACAAGCCTTGGGAGCTTTACGACATCTCGAAAGATCGAATCGAAGCAAACGATTTGGCCAAAGTGCATCCCGAAAAGCTCGCCGAGCTGGTCAAACTCTACGAAGCCTACGCCCAGCGGACCAACGTAGCTCCTTGGCCGTTGCCTAAGAACACTCAGGAGTAGCCCATCGATGACGAGTACCGTTGCAACTGCGCAGCTTGCCGACTTGGCGACTTTGCGGTGAGCTTGGGACGAATCCTAACGGGCGGCTCGACACATAAATTCTGGGGACGAGCCAAGAACTTAATGGTTGACTCACCGGAGTGCTTGCGCACTTCCGCTAAAACGAATTCAACGCCACCGGGCGGAAGAGGAACGCGATCAGGGGGATTCGCGAGTTCCTTTGGATAGGCTTCCTCCCATTTCAAAGCGTAGCGATTGAGCTTTGCCAGACTCATCGGCTTTGAACTCCAGTAGTCCAGCGGTGTATCGAAGGCCGAATTCTGTTGGGCTATGTGGGATCATTTCCATGAGTGGTCCACCGAGAGTGAAGAACAATTTGCCTTCTTTGAGAAGGACCTCATAGGTCCCGCCTCCCTCTCGATGGTATTTTCCGATGAGTCCGTTGATCTGCGGTTCGCTGAGCTTCACGACAACTGGATCGTAGGATTCTTTGGGTTGCTCGATAGCTTGGCCGGGCAATTCTCGAACCCAGATGTTTCGGAACCTTACGGGGTTCCCATGGTCCTGCAAGCCGATCGGAATTTTACCGGTCCGTTTGGTGTAGGGGTGGTGCTGCATCCAAGAGGTCGGCCCGAGCAGCTTGACGTTGTCTTGGACGAACACACCGTTGTGCATAACGGTCATTCGAGCAGGCTCCAACAGAGTACCGTCCTCTTTGTACTGGGGGGCACGAAAGAGGATATCGTAGGACTGCCACTCGCCTGGTTTGCGGGATACGTTGGTCAGGGGAGGATATTGGCCGTAGATCGAGGCGGCTTGTCCATCGGCATAAGTCACATTGTCGAACGAATCGAGGACCTGCACCTCGAATTGGCTTTGTAGGAACACGCCGCTGTTGCCACGGTTTTGGCTTTTGCCTTTGGGTGGCACGGGGGCTGCCCACTCGATGTGGAGTTGGCAGTCCTCGAAGCCTTGGGCCGAGTACGCATAGCCCCCGCCATCGACAGGTTCCATCGCTCCATCTCGGACGTTCCACTTGGCCGGCCCGCCATCGCCGCTGCGCCATGCGTCAAGCGACTTACCGTCAAACAGGATGATGGCATCCGACGGGGGAGCGACAGGAAGGTTGCCTTCCCCAGGCTCGACGATCGGTGGCAACGGTCGCTTCATGTCATGCTGTTTCCAGCCGGTTGAAAGCTGTGCCAGGGTAGGGGAGGAGCCCGCCAGAGTAGCTGCTGCTACGAGGATCGGAAGCAATCGATTTTGCATGATGGATGATTACTTGAGTTCTTTAATGGAGAGCTTGCGATAGCGAGCGATCGCGGTGGCGCCACCGTGAATTTGAACAGCGATGATTCCTTTTTGAGCAATGTCTGGATCGGTTTCGGTGTAATCGACCGTCTTGATGCCGTTGAGCCAAAGCTCGATGTGGTTTCCTTGGGCACGGACGCGATAATGATTCCATTGACCGAGTGGTTTGGCTGCTTTCTTGAGGGTTTCGTCGTCGGGTTTTGCTAAGACTTTGTTCCGTCGGCTTTCGTCGTAAAGAGCTCCATCGAACCCAGCACCGAGGTCTGCTTGATAGCCGGATACCTCGTGGTGATTGGGGATTCGTTTTGTGCGAAACTGTACACCACCATTGATGAAGCCTTCAGTACCCTCGAGTTTCCATTCCAGTTCGAGCTCAAAGTTTTGGTACTCGGAGGTGGTCGCCAGAAAGTCGTTGTCTTTTTGTCGCTCGGTCAGCGAACCGGCCGTCAGGGCACCTTCTTCGATGCGCCAAACGGTTTTGGTGTTTCCTTCCCAGCCATCGAAGCTCTTCCCGTCGAACAACGCTTTGGCTTCTTGGCCAAGAGCACATCCACTGAGCCCTACCGAAAAAACAGCGCAGTAGACAGCATGTGCAGCCAGGGGAATTAGGAATCTCATTGAGGAAAGCTCCGAAATGGTTTTTTGGGTTGAGTTTCGCTGGGGGGTCTGGAATCTGATATCTTATTCGGGATGAATTCTAACACACCATCATCGTCCTCGGTTCGTTTGCAAATTGTCTGGGTCAGCGTCTTGATGGCCTTTGGATTGTACCTGACGCGAAACACGTTGGGTGAGATTGTAAAATCCGATTCGTTCCTGAAAGATTCATGGCTCGTGAAAGCCGACTCGACGCGATTTTCAGTCGAGTTGTCCGAGGGGCTCGGGAACAGCCAAGTTCAAGAATGGTTGACGTCTAGGCGAGGCACAAGCGATCCCCCGTTGGATTTCGCCAAAATCAAAACGCCCCATACCGTGGCAGACCGGTTGACGTCGGAGCAAGCGGATCGATTGCTCGCTGAGCTCGAGTCGATGGGAGCCAGTGGTTTTCGGCGGATATCGAAAAACCAAATCGGCAGCATTCTCGGTGCATTCTTTTTTTCCTATGCACTGTTTCAGGTACCAGCCGGATGGTTTAGCGATCGGCTGGGGGCCCGTCGGATGCTGACCCTGTATATCTTGATCTGGTCGATCCTGACCCTGATGACCGGTTGGGTGGGGAGTCTCTATGGATTGATGTTTGCAAGGTTCATGTTCGGCTTCGCACAATCGGGGGCTTATCCTACCAGCAGTGCCATCGTACGGCGTTGGTTTCCTGTTTCGAGCCGGGGGCGCGCCAGTGGCTTGATCGCCTTCGGCGGTCGATTCGGCGGCGCGGTGGCCCCATTTTTAACAACCCTTTTGATCTTGCAGCTTGGGTCCTGGCGGACGGTGATGTGGGTATATGGACTGGTTGGGATTGCGATCGCCGTTGCCTATTACCTCGTCGTTAGAGACCGTCCGTCGGAACACCCTGGTTGCAGTATCGCCGAGCGTGAATTGATCGGCCCGATTGCCGACGACAGGAAACCTGAGCTGCGAGACATCGCAAAGATGATCGGACTGTACTGCGGTAGCAGAAGTCTGTGGCTCAATTCGCTCGGCCAGTTTTGCGTCAATGTCGGCTGGGCGTTTCTGGTGACTTGGCTACCCACCTATCTCAAAGAAACCCATAAAGTATCGGACCAACAGGGCTCGATCATGGTCACTCTGGTACTAGCCACGGGGATGCTCGGTCAATTGCTTGGCGGACGAGCCACGGACTGGAGTGTCGGTCGATTCGGGCTCAGGCTCGGTCGGGTGCTTCCGATCAGCGTCGCCAATTTCATAGCGGGCTGTGCCTATGTCAGCTGTCTGTTCATCGATTCGGCTTGGGGGGTGGTCATCTGCTGTGCGATCGTCTCGTTGATGACTGATTTTGCCAACCCATCGATCTGGGCATTTATGCAAGACGTTGGAGGTCGGAACACTGGCGCGATCTTTGGTTGGGCCAACATGTGGGGGAACTTCGGCGCATCGGCTAGTTCAAAGGTTGTTCCGATGATGCTTCTTTATGGAGCCAGTTCTGGCTCGGGCCAAAGTCTCGTCTTTGTTACCTGCGCTTGTGCTTTTTTTATCGCTGGTTGCGCAGCGCTTGGTATGGATGCGACCAAGCCGCTGCAGACGGACTCTCCAGCGACCGTTTAGGATCGATCTTCTAGGACTCGGGATTGCCATGCGACTCGCCAGTGTCTTGACCCCCGTTTCGGATGAGAATTTAAGGCTCGCGGCCCAGTGCGGCGTGACCGATCTGGTGCTCCGTTACCCAGGTTCCGAGCCGGACGCGATAACGAATTGCATCGAACGAATCAAACCCTATGGACTTCAGATCGGTGTCGTCGAAGGCTACCTGCCTATCGAAAGATTGAAGCTTGGGATCGACGATGGGACCGAAATGCGGGCAATGAAGGATCTGCTCCGATCGATGAGCGACAACAACATCGATCTGCTTTGCTACAACTTTATGGCCGGGACCGATTGGGCTCGAACCAGACTCGACGCTCCCGAGCGAGGTGGAGCCAAGGTCACGGCGTTCTATTTGAGGGATGTCGAGCAAGCTGTCATGCTCGGAGCCAGACCCAGCGATACGGAGCATGAAAGGGTGGCACGATCGCAGACCACAGACATGTTGTGGGCGAATCTAGACCGGATGCTCGAAGGTTTATTACCGGTTGCTGAATCGTGTGGAGTAACCATGGCGATGCATCCGGATGACCCGCCGCTGGCGAGTTTGCTCGGTAAACCGCGAATCATGCACAGCGTCGAGTGTTTTGACGAGCTGATGCGCAGGTACGACACGCCCAACAGCGCGATCTGTTTTTGTCAGGGGACGTTTGCGACGATGGGTTGCGATATCCCAGCGACGATCCGCCGCTTTGGGAAGAAAATACAGTACGTGCATTTCCGTGACGTTCGCGGAACTCCCGAGGCTTTTGCGGAAACCTTTCATGACAACGGACCGACCGACATGGCGTCAGCCATGAGGGCACTACGCCAAGTCGGCTTCAACGGGCCAATGCGCCCCGACCATGTCCCACAAATGGTCGGCGAAGACGACGGCGAGCCTGGCTATACCATGCTCGGCAGACTGTTCGCATACGGCTACATCCGCGGCCTGATGCATGCGACTGAACTTGCCAAGCCGGTCATCTGAACCCATTTAATCCGTCTTTTTGTTCGCAAACCGTTGATTTTTTGCGAGTTAAAAGCCTCAAGGGAGCTTCCCGCTTTCCCCTCAACTTGCCAGTTTGCTATAAATCTGCGGGCGATCCATAGCCAAAACGCCATCCCTTAACGATCCACCCTTAGCCGGTAAGTATGAAAAAGAAGAAAGTCGTTGTCATCGGTGCTGGCCCTGGTGGATTGGCTGCTGCTATGCAACTCGGGTTCGCCGGTGCTGAGGTTACCGTCCTGGAGTCCAAGTCGGTCGTCGGTGGACGCTGCTCGACGATACAGGCCGGCGATTTTCGATTCGACTTAGGGCCGACGTTTTATCTCTACCCCCGGATCCTCAAAGAGATCTTTCAATCGGTGGGTTACGACATCGACAAAGTCGTTCCGATGAAGCGGCTGACACCCCAGTACCGCGTGGCCTTTGAAGCCGGCGGGCAGCTCGACTGCACCAATCAGCTCGATGACATGGATGCCCAGATCGCCAAGATCTCCCCGCAGGATGTAGGGCAACTCAAAAAGTATCTCGATGCCAATCGAGTCAAGCTTGCTAAGTTCCGACCGATCCTCGAAAGCCCGTTTAACTCGCTTAGAGACTACGTTAGCCCATCCCTGATGGCCGCGGCACCCTATGTCAAGCCGTGGAAGTCCCTCGGACAAGAACTACAAAACTACTTCAAAGATCCTAGATTGGTGATCGCCTTTTCCTTCCAAGCCAAGTATCTGGGAATGTCGCCGTTCCGTTGCCCAAGTCTGTTCTCGATTCTCGCCTTTCTAGAATACGAATACGGTGTCTACCATCCGATCGGTGGGTGCGGACAGGTCAGCAAACGCATGGCAGATGTCGCCGAGGATTTAGGTTGCTCAATCCGGCTCGATGAACCGGTCCGCAAACTGCGATTTTCTGGCAAGCGTGTCACTGCGGTAGAGACCGACCAAGGGGTCTACGAAGCCGACGCGTTTGTCATCAACGCGGACTTTGCCCATGCCATGCAGCACCTCGTACCCAACGAGCTTCGCCCCCGTTGGACCGACCAAAAGCTTGAGTCGAAACGATTCTCCTGCTCGACCTTCATGATGTATCTGGGCCTCCGAGGCGAGTTCCCGGATCTTCCCCACCACACGATCTATATTTCAAAGGACTACGAGGGCAATCTCCGGGAGATCGAACAGGAAAAGTGTTTGCCAAAAGAACCATCGTTCTACGTCCAAAACGCTTGTGTCAGCGACCCGAGTCTCGCTGCCCCAGGCAAGAGCACGCTGTATGTCCTGGTCCCAGTCCCACACCTTAGCCCCAACACCCCCTGGGACGACAAGCAAACTGCAGAGTACCGAGCACTGACCCTCAAGCGACTCGAATCGATCGGTCTCGGAGGCATCGAAGATCGCATTGAGTACGAACGCATTGTCACGCCAGCGGACTGGAAGGATCAATACTCGGTCTACCGGGGAGCGACGTTCAACCTAGCTCATAACCTTGGTCAAATGCTCCACCTTAGGCCGCACAACAAGTTCGAGGACCTCCAGAGCGTCTACTTGGTCGGTGGCGGAACGCATCCAGGAAGCGGTCTTCCGGTGATTTACGAATCATCGAGGATCACCTGCCGACAGTTGCTCTCCGAACTGGACTTACCGAACAACTTCATCGATGAGCTACAGCCGATCGGACCACAAGATCGCTTTGAGCCTGAGCTCGCAAACCGTTAACTCACCGAAAAATCAGCCTCCCAATTTCCAGAAAGAGCAACGCACGTGTCGGTGAGCCGTCTCAGGTCGATCGCTTCGGGTGCCGCCGCCCTTTACAGCATCCTTGTTATACTGGGGATTCTTCCAAACCCACTATCGGTTCATTTATTCGGAAAGACAAGCAACATGAACACTTCCAGTAGCCAGCAGTGGTTTGGCCTGTCAGCCAAGCAGATGGACGGATCAACTCTACCCATCGAATCCCTCCGGGGCCGTGTGGTATTGGTCGTCAATGTAGCGAGCCGTTGCGGTTTCACGCCGCAGTACAAGCAATTGCAGGAATTGCACGACCGCTACGGCGACAAGGGCTTAACAATCCTAGCATTCCCTTGCAACCAGTTCGGCGGCCAGGAACCGGGTAGCGACTCGGAGGTTTTGCAATTTTGCAGCACCAACTATGGAGTCACGTTTCCTGTGATGTCCAAAGTCCAAGTCAACGGAGCCGAAGCGGATCCGATCTATGAGTACCTCAAGAAGCAGTCACCGGGCGTGCTCGGCTCGGAGTCGATCAAGTGGAATTTCACAAAATTCCTAGTCGATCCTCAGGGGAATGTCATCACTCGCTACGCCTCGACGACATCGCCTAGCGATATCGCCAAGGACATCGAAAAGCTGCTGTCAAGTCAATCGACCGAGAAGCTCTAGATCCATTTGCTACTCGGGAATTCTCCCCCCGAGCGAACCTTATCCAATAAAAAAACCCCGGGGTTTCCAGGGTTCGTCGAGCGGAGGACACGGGGATCGAACCCGCAACCCCTTACGGGGCACATCATTTCCAATGATGCCGCTAACCATTCGCTTATCCTCCAAACGGTCGCTCTTCGGTACAAGAGCATATCTTAGCAATTTCGGTTCACAAGCCAACTTCAAACTACAATCCCCAGTTTTTGACCATGAACCACTGTCGCCGCTGGATCTTTCGTAAAAACTCAACCTCCTATGACCTCGTAACCGACTCGTGCGCGGCCCCAGAACCAGGAGATCTGCAACCCCACGAATGTTTACTAGCGATCCGCGCCGTGTCCTTAAACTATCGCGATCGTATCAATTGGAGGAATCTTGCCGGAAGAAATGTCGAGGGCATTGTCCCAACCTCCGACGGAGCCGGAGAAATCCTGGCCGTCGGATCTTCCGTTACAGAATTCAAACCCGGAGACCGCGCCTCAGCCAACTTTTTTCCAACCTGGAAATCAGGGAAATTCGACCTCGGTTATCACCAAGCCGACCTGGGGGGAACCCTCGACGGTATGCTCCGTGATTTCGCGGTTTTTTCGGAAAACTCCCTGGTGAAAATACCAGATGGCTGGAGCTTTGCCCAAGCCGCAACGCTTCCTTGTGCGGCCGTAACGGCTTGGGTTTCCCTGGTCCGTCGCGGAAACTTGCAACCTGGACAGACCGTCTGCGTACTGGGGACTGGCGGTGTATCGATCTTTGCACTTCAATTCGCAAAGCTCTTGGGAGCTGAGGTCGTTGTCACCTCGAGCAGCGACCGAAAACTCCAGCAAGCCGTGGCCTTAGGAGCCGACTTTGGGGTCAATTATCGCTCGACGCCTGAGTGGTCCAAGTCCGTATGGTCCTGGACCAGCGGCCGAGGCGTCGATCATGTCATCGAGGTCGGTGGCCCTGGCACGCTCGAACAATCGATGAAAGCCGTCGCCGCAGATGGTCACATCGCCTTAATCGGCGTCTTGACGGGCTTCGGCGCGCCTGCGTCGAGCCTCTTTCCATTGCTAGCTCGCAATGTGCGATTGAATGGAATCTACGTTGGCTCTCGAGAAGACTTTCAATCGATGGTGCAGTTCTTAAACGCGCACCAATTGACACCTCAGATCGATCGCATTTTTCGCTTCGAGCAAACACCAGAAGCTTTCGAGTACCTCGAATCAGCAAGCCACTTCGGGAAAATCGTCATCGAGCTGAAATCGGATTGCGGCGATACACTGCATGATCCGGCCATTGCACGCAGTACTCACTCCATCGCTTATCGGGAACCGGATAGTCGGTGCTGATGAACTGCGCTCCGCTTTGGATCGCTCGATCGCGCTGGGTCGGGTCATTCTTGCGAGCTTGCCGGGTGTCAGAATCAGCCCGAGTCCGCACCAAAAACCCTCGCCGAACACATTCTTGAATCCTATCAAAATCGTTGATCGGATCGTTGAGTTTCATCCATGCTGCTGCGGGGTGATCGGAACCTACCGACACGAACATAACTCTTCCTCGCAAAGAATCGTGGTCCTCCAAGTACCGATCCTTGAGACCATCGGCGTTGTCCAAAGCAAAAAAAATCTTGCCACAACACTTCTCGAGGGTCGGCCAACCCTGGGTCTCAATCGCCTCGCGGAGCGTCGCACTCTCCCCACGAACGAAATCGGGAGTTAGGAGCAACCTGCTCGGTACACAGGTGCGAATTTCCTCATCGAGCGCGTCGAGCATCTGGCGATCGAATTTCAATGGCTTAACCCCTGCAGGTCCGGTCGCAGATTCCTTGAGTTCCAGCAGGATCAGGATCGGCAGGTGGCCCGGATTGGAGGACGACCAGGCGACCGTTTGCTCAAGAGCCACCTTGAGCGTCGGAACATGCGTTGCAAAATCGAAGCCAGGTGCATGGATGATCTTGGTCCCTGGTTGGCCCATCACAGCATCGAAATCGAAGGGCATCCGAGGATCTGCCTCGGTCAGCTTGGCCAACTGTCGCCCCACCGGTTTGCTATAAAGCCCTCCGTCAGGGTCCGCATAGACATCGAGTTCAATCTGGCGAATCCCATACTCACCGAATTGCTTCTCCAGCGGTGGATGGGTGTAGTCGATCGAATCGGCAACCGACTTACCTGTTAGCCCGATCAATTTCATGATCTCTGGAGCGGGTGCTAAGTGGTAGGAATTGTGGGTCCCGACAACTTGGATCTGATTGAGCCGCAAACCTTTGTCTTCGGCTCTTAGCTCAGCTGAAGATGGCGACTGCTGAATTGGTTCTTGACCTACTCCAATACCCGAGGCAACGAGCGATAGACTTACCAGGAGCCCCGTTATCCGTGTTGATCGAACCATGCTGAACAAGCGATTGGTTATCCTATTGATTTTCATAATGCATCCTACTTGGGAATCCCGACATAGATCTCTGAATCACGTACCTGGACGTCAAAGTGGTCGGTCTTAATCTTGCGATTGTCCATCCAAGTTCCGTCGGACAAAGCGAAACGCCACGCATGCCAGGGGCAAGCCACACAGCCTTCGTGGATCCAACCCGCTGCAAGCGATGCACCTTGGTGCGGGCAGAAATCATCCAACGCGTAGTACCGACCCTCGGACTCAAAGACGGCGATCATACGGTCTCCGACCGGATATGCTCGTCCCTCGTTTTTAGGGATGTCTCCGGTTTTTGCAACCATCACCCAGTCGATTTTCGCTGAATCTTCATCCATCGTTACTTCACTCACCCTTAAGCTCCCTTCTGAGCATATCCAACGCGGTCTTGGCCAACCGCTGATAGAACAATTCTGGATGCCCGCTTACACGCTGCGATTTGGTGACTACTTTCCTCCGATTCCTTTGGTCATCGGCTTTGTCCTCCGCTTGGTTAAGAGGGCCGACGATGGCGACTTGTAGGTCTACCCAAGGCAGAGACGTCTGACTTTCAAAATCGCTCATAGCAGGGTAGATGCCAACGGCTAATGCATAATCAGTCTGAAAACTCTGCTGGCTGCGGGAGGCCAAGTTTACTAGCCACTCCGGATCGTCTGATTCAGGTCGAGCGGGTAACCACGTTAGATGCTTGAGTCCGCTGTTTGCCTGGGTTTCGAATCCATCGCTGAGCATTTGACCGACCCAACACCCAGCCCCGACCTCGACGACACTCAAGGTGCAGCCTTTTTGATCGAGCACTGAGCGCACGACATCCTGTAGTTCAAGATCTCCCTGGGCAAAGATGAACTCGCCAAAGGCTTCGCGAATCTGCTCGACGGTACCGAGGATTTGGGCATCGAATTCCCCCTGCGAGGCAGCTTGGGCGGCGATCCGCAGCGTGATGGTCGCCTTAGATACCGTGATTCCGACGCGCGGGGTCCGATCTCGGGCGATCAAGTCGGGGATGACCTTTTCAACATCGCTCTCACCCAGACCAAAGAGTTTCAGCGAGTGGTAGTACCAACGATTCTGACCTAGACCAAGTTCCGCAATGAGTCGGGGCTCGACCGTCTGGCTGAGCATCTCGATCATCTCGGCCGGTACGCCTGGCAAGGCAAAAAGACGACTGGAGTGCTCGTGGCCGCCCTCGGAGGACTCGAGCCTGACCTCAAGATCAATACCCGGTGCGGTGCCGTGTGGATTGTGGATGATGCGAGAGGTCTCCGGGAACATGGCTTGGACTCGATTCCTCTCGGGCATCGGCCTATTGCGTGTCTTGAATAAGCTTTCGATGTGCTGCATGGCTTCAGGTCGAAACTCCAACGGTCGATCAAACGCCTGAGCCATCGCTTCTCGGGTCAAATCGTCAGCCGTCGGACCGAGCCCTCCGGAAATGATAACCACATCGGACCTGCCGGCGGCGATCAGGAATGCTGCGACGTTATCGGCCAGATCGTCACCAACGGTGGTGTGATGGCGGACATCGATTCCGAGATCGCCTAAGCGTCGGCTGATGAACTGGCTATTGGTATCTAGGCGTTGGCCGCTGGTCAGCTCGTCACCGACGGAAATGATTTCTGCTTTCATAGACCGCTTTTCTTGGCTGGTTGGGTATCTAGTGGGTTATAGCTCTGGATCGAATTGGGTGAAGTCGCAAAGGTGAGCGTCGGCGATCGGCTGAGGGCAGCTCCAAACGAGAAAGAAAAGTGCTTCTCGGGCCCAGCGTGACACATCGGAATTTTCGAGAAACCCAGCACCTTTTTCGATGGCCAAGGCGGCTTGGGTGACTCGCAAAGCAAGATCGTTTGCATCTTTGCGTAATTTCGCCAGATCGATATCGCTCTTTCCGGGAATAGCGGCTTGGAGCATACGCTCGAAAAGAACTGACCATTGCTTAGAGAATGCAGCCTGGAACCTGTGCAGAGAACTGCGAGATTCGGCATGGCCATAAATCCTGTCGATTGCACAAGCCGTCAGTCCGAGGGCCAGGGCGGTGGTCTGGAGTCCGCCCGCTCCACCGCTCTGGGAGAGGCTCAGCACGTTTTCGCACGGTCCGTGAAGTATCTCGCGGGCAGATAACTCAACACCATGCAGATGGACTTCGCAGGTACAGCTATCCTTTAGGGCCAGCAGATCCATATTCGGGCCACATTGAACCGACTCAAGATCCATCGGCAGGTAAAAAAGAAATTGCTGCGAAAAGTTCTCTGAATCGCACGCTGCAACAACCAACGCCTGGGAACCCGATGCGGCGGTGACCCAAGGCACAGAGCCTCGGAGCGACCAGCCTTTGGAATGGGCAAGTGCCGTTACGGCGGGTGATGCGAGATGCTGTCGGCTTGTAGTAAGGTGACTTATGCCGACCGAGATCCATTTTTCTCCGCTTGCATGGTCGGCCATCAGATGCTGCGCGATTGGATTTAAGGAGCTTTCGATGCGCCGCAGCGCAGCATTGCGTTGTGTGAGGATAAAGGCGTTGGTCAGGGATTGGTGAGCCACTGCGCAGTAAAAGGCCAAGTGTTCGGGTGGCTTGGATGAGACGGATTGCTCAAAGGCGATCAGCTCGTAGAGGTTTTCGAGCCGATGGTTCAGACTTTCCGAGACCTGGGCCGAGCGTGCCAGCACAGGGCTCAATCCTGGCAACACGGATAATGGATGGTCGATTAGCCGCATGAAATTTGACGCAGACTTTTTCCCAAGTTCGATCATAATGGCGAGAGGCAGGTGAGCGTTGCCTGTTGGTCGATTGTACAGGTGAAACGAACTTCCATCGAGGATGGACTTGTTTCGACACAGTTCGACGCAGGTTGTTGTTTGCGAAACGGTTTGGATCAGGAGCTAGCGTGAATATTCTAGGACTTGGACACAGCGAGAACGAAGCAACCTTGGCACCCGCGTCGGACGGACCGGACTTGGTGTATCACAAGTGCATGGCGATTGCGAGGAATATGTGGTGGAGTTGGCACCCCGAGGTGGTCCATCTTTTCCGGGACATCGACCCGGTCCGTTGGAGGGAACTCGATCATAATCCGATCGCATTGCTGCGGGAATTCACGCCGGAGACTTTGGCATATCGAGCCGGCGAGCGGGTCTTGCACAGTCGGATCAACTACGCCTATAGACGGCTTGGCGAGTACCTCAACAGTTCCAATACTTGGGCGCACACCCATGCCGGGGTATTGGGTAGCAAGCCGGTTGCCTATTTTTCTGCTGAGTTTGGGCTGCATGAGTCGTTGCCGATCTACTCGGGAGGCTTGGGAGTTCTATCGGGTGATCACATCAAAAGCGCCAGCGGTCTTGGTATCCCTCTGGTAGGAATCGGACTTTTCTACAACCACGGTTATTTCAAGCAGCGACTTTCAGCCGATGGCTATCAGTCCGAGGAGTACATAGAGCACAACATCGAGAACCTGCCGCTGACGCCCGCTAGAACCGCCTCGGGTAGTCCATTTGTTGTGACACTCGATACTCGATCCGGAGAACTGCATGCCAAGGTTTGGAAGCTTGCGGTTGGCCGAGTAACGCTGTTTTTGCTCGATAGCAATGTTGAGGGTAATCGCCCTGAGGATCGCGAGCTTACGAGTCGACTCTATGGAGGGGATGAGCGGACACGGATCCGGCAGGAATTGCTCATCGGCGTCGGAGGCATCCGAACTCTCCAGGCGATGGGGATCACTCCCGGTGCCTATCATTTGAACGAAGGGCATAGTGCGTTCGCCACACTCGAGGCGATGCGTTTCAAGATGGTCGAGGATGGTTTGAGCATTGAGGATGCCCAGCGTGAGATCGCCAATGCGACGTTGTTTACAACCCATACCCCGGTACCAGCCGGACATGATCGCTTCAATCCGGATCTGATCGAAGAACACCTTGGACCGCTTCGAGATGGTCTGGGGATTTCCCACGAGCATCTCATGAGCTTGGGGCGTGTAAACACTGCCGATCAACGAGAACCCTTTTGCATGACGGTGCTGGGGCTGAAGCTTTCGCGGCGAGCCAACGCAGTGAGTCAACTGCATGGACATGTTTCACGCCGAATGTGGAGACCTTTGTGGCCCAATCGAGAGGAAACCGCGATTCCAATCGGACACATCACCAACGGCGTGCACGTTCAAAGCTGGCTCGCCGAGCAAATGTTGCAGTTGTACGATCGCCATTTCCCCGCCCATTGGACAACCCACATGGGAGAGCCAGGTGTATGGCAGTCGATCCACCAAGTCGACCCGGGTGAGCTGTGGGAAACTCACAATGCGCTGAAAAACATGCTCCTGTCGTTCGTGAGACGTCGATTGGCCCGTCAAATGGGCCAAAGGCATGAAACCCAGGAGAACATCGATTTAGCGATGCGGATCGGAAACCCCTCTGCGCTGACAATAGGCTTCGCTAGACGTTTCGCAACTTATAAACGCGCCAACCTGATTTTCTCAGACATCGATCGTATCGCAGCCATCGTCAACGATACCGCACGACCCGTACAGATTCTCTTCGCCGGCAAAGCCCACCCAAAGGACGAGCCAGGCAAGCGATTTATTCAGGAAATCGCCAATTTCCGTGGCGA
>Ga0114972_10000639_pt1 | contig 25985 bp, 21 predicted proteins | sample M_140807_EF_Meta_FD_87354 | JGI IMG/M metagenome (GOLD analysis project Ga0114972, IMG submission 87354) | Freshwater microbial communities from Lake Montjoie, Canada to study carbon cycling - M_140807_EF_MetaG | ecosystem: Environmental > Aquatic > Freshwater > Lake | place: Lake Montjoie...
GACCATCTCGGGCTGGAGCAGACCTTTCATGGCCCCACAATGGGAATGGCCACAAATAATGATGTCCTTGACACCCAAGGCAGCAACGGCAAACTCGATGGTTGCCGCCTCGCCTCCGTACGCCGCGCCATGCGGAGGCACAATATTTCCCGCATTTCGAAGAATGAAAAGTTCGCCGGGTTTTGATCGGGTTAAAAGGTTGGGATCGATCCGCGAATCCGAACAGGTAATGAAAAGAGTTTCCGGATTTTGCCCTTTTGCAAGGTGCTCAAAAAGCCCTTGCATGGGTTGAAAATCGGTGCTTTGAAAATCGTGAATCCCCTGGATCAACTTTTGCATGGTTCAATTCCTGCAATTTTGGCAAAAAAAAACGGAAGAATCCGCCCGGAGGGGGGATTGTCTTCCAGCCTTGTTCCTTTGAACGCATATCCAAAAGGCTGATTAGCGCGTTTTTCTATTTCCGTATAAACCTTGGCGGGCTTTTGCCCCCTCCCGATTCCTTACGGAATAGTAATATTATTCGGCGACCTGGTCTGAAAAGTCAAGCGATTTGAAGGAAAATTCGACCACTCAGGCACAAATTGCCCTGGATTCAAGTGTAAACAGCAGCAAACTTTCTCCGGTTTTCGTGCTTATATCTGTATGCAGACTGATCACTTTGACGCTAAGAATCTCAAAAATGAGATTGTCCAAAAGGGTTCGGGAGTCTTCGATCAGCTCCATTCGAACCCGTTTGACCAGGTCCCGGCCTTGGGATCGATCCTCGATTTTGAGCAGCTTTTGATCCTGGGCGGTCAACACCCCACCAAGGCGAACCACCAACATATCTTCAATCAACCAAGTTCGTACCGAAAGGGGACCGCGTCCCATTACCTCTTTTTTGAATCGGATGAGGGCATGCCCCACCTCCGATTCCAATTCGCCTTTGGTTTTCATCTGCCTGATGGTGTTGGGGAAACGGAAGCTGTTCTAGTACCTTTTTAGGAAGCCAACATCCATCCAACCCATCAAAACAGATCAGACCACGATATATCCGGGTTCGGGATGATTTCCGCCCGGATTCTTTTCCAGTTCGGCGGAGTTTTCCTGAGCCGCAGGAATAACTTCAAATTCCAAAACAAGTGAGGGTCAAATAAACCTTTGAGACAACCCGATTTCGCCAACCGCCGACCTGGCCCAGCCTACACCCAAGCACGGTGTTTGCCGCCTTCGGCAAATCATCTACCCGGCAAATACATGGTGTTTGCGCCGGTATTGAATGGCTACCACCAATAGAATGCCAAGCGAAAATAATACGATAGTCATCGGTTCCGGGACCGCTTGCAAGGTCGCCGTCATCCCGGTCATATCGCCATAATAATTCTGATTTGAACCATATCCAATCGCAAAATCAATCGTGTCCCCTGCCAATAAATTCACTGTTTGGGAATTACTGGTAACCACTCCGTAGCTAATATTTGATGAAAAAATTGATGTGCCGTTTTTGAGAATTGTGGCGTCAGTGCTTGTGGTTGGCGAATTAACCCCAACAAAAGAAGCATTTAGAGCGTAAACACCCGCAGTCGGGGCCATAAATCGTATGACGGCCTTTTCTCCCAAAGCACCCGGGTGGAGCCCTAGTTGGCCTGATTGAATAGTATAAGTGAATTGGGAAATTGGACTGGAAGTTGGATTATAGACAATATTAGGAGATGTAACTGTAGGGCTATTTAGCCACCAATTAAGTCCACTTGTTGTTCCATGATTGCTGTTGATCAAAAAACTGGTCGAGCTTGGGGAATTAAATGTCCCGTATTGCCAGGTACTACTTGTAGTATTTGTAGTGGCGGAAAAGTTGCCTGCGGCACTGTAAACTATGCCGCCTCTCGAAATGCCGTTTCCTGCAAAAAACAAGCAGAACGCTAATGCTATACGAAATGGGGTTCGTTCCATGTTCCCTCAATGGGTTAAAGAAAAATGGTGTCAACATGGGTCGTTATAGGACCTGTAATACAGGATTGTCCACCCCTAACAGAATACCAGCCCGGCAATGTTTTCCAAAGTAATGATTCATAGATCGTCCTTGAACACCGATGGGACCCAAAAATCCTTTGCATTAGGAGGGTGAGGACTATTTCGATTCATGAGAATTATTGAAAATCCTCAAATATAAAGCATCTAAAATGCAGTTTTTATTCTTTGATAAATTTTCTGTTTTAGATGACAAGAATAAAAATCAGCATAAAAATCAAACAGGCATCAAACAGTGGATGATACAAAAACGCCATAAATTATCCACCTAAAAGTAATAATTCAGATAAAACTGCGCTAAAAAAACATCTGCCACCCAGCCGTTTATGTCCAATTGACTTTTGCTTTACAGAGCAAACAGGAGCATACTTTCTTCGGTCTTTGTGCTGATATCTGTATGCAGACTGATCACTTTGACGCCAAGAATCTCAAACATGAGATTGTCCAAAAGGGTTCGGGAGTCTTCGATCAGCTCCATTCGAACCCGTTTGACCAGGTCCCGGCGCCGCGAGCGGTCCGCGATTTGAACAAGGTTTTGATGCGCGGTTTTCAGAACCCCAGCAAATCGGGACACCAACATATCCTCAAGTAGCCAGACTTTCACAGAAAGCGGGCCACGCCCCAAAACCTCTTTTTTGAAACGAATGAGGGAATGAGCGATATCTGCTTCAAGGTCGCTTTTGGATTTCAAAGGAGTTGTTCGAATTGAGGAAATGGCCCTTACCTTTGCCCGATTTTAGAGAGGATTCAACCATTCATCTTTTCAAAACCCATTGGGCCTAAATAGGCTGACGAAGCTGGGCTTACCTAATTCGGCAAATTTGGCTATTCTTTCGGATGTGAACAGGCCAAAAATATTCCCTGAAAATATGTTTTTTTCTCGTCGTCCTGCCGGTAAAAACGACCGCAATGGAAAAACTTAAGCGGCTGAATTTGGCCAAGAAAATTTGGAAGATCGAGTAGTCCATTATAGGAATTAAACAGGTCACATATGTAGACTTTGGTCAATACCGAAATGCAAATGCGAAGCAGGCACTTATCGGCTTGGCATTAAGAGACTTACTGTCCTGCGAAAAGTATACTTTCCTAACGGAAATAACCGAGTCTAAACAAAATCGAAGGTATACAGGGGAGACGGTTAGGGTCCCTAGGGCCAATCCTGTGATCCCGGTTCAAAGACCTTTATTTGTGTAGATTTATCCATTGTAACAACTTACAATCCCTGTAAATTTATGAAAATGGCGCAATGCTGGACTAAGGTTGCACAACCCCGGAAGTCTTCGTGTGGATAAATCATTGATTTAGACAATTATGGGTGAGATTTGGGGTTTTTCTGACTTTTTTATAATTCAATAGTCAGGCAAAACACCGGTACCGAATTTTTGTTTTGTCCCACCTTTGGACCGCATGAACCAGGCATACCCGCGAAAAAGCCGGAAGGTTCTGAGGTTGCTGACTTTAGCAATGTCGGAATTTTCCAAGGTGTGGCATGTATTTTGTGCCAGCGAGTTGGTGATAAGATGCCTTGATTGAGTATTCGACAGACGCATGGTGATTTTATATTTCTTCATTTGAAATCAATTTTTAAAATAGGGAGTTTTAGCGTGCTTAAAAAATATAACAGTGGGGGAATGCGGATACTTGTAATCCTGGTTGCTGTTGCGGTCCTTTTAGTAGCTTTATGGGCTGATTATTCAGCAGGCCGGGATCAGTTGATTGAACAAGCGAATTCGCGGGCCAGGCTAGCTGTGAAAGATGCGGCGAAGCAGTTGGACGACTTCGTTTACCGCATCAGCATGGTGCCGATTACGACTGCTTCGCGGCAGCAGATACTGGGCAATTCCCCAGACCCCAAGATGGTTGAATATCTGCGCACAGTGATTACAAAACTACCCAAGGAGCATGTTTATGGTATCTATATCGCCTATGAAGACATGAAATCAACTGACAAGAATTCGATGCCTTGGTTGGATCGAAAAAATTTCCCCGAGATGACGGTTGTGAAATATGACTATCACGATCCAGTTCAGGAATGGTACAGCGGCGCCAAGACGAATCGCAAGCTGCATGTAACCGAACCCTACTTCGATGATGGCGGGTCGGATATCAATATGGTAAGTGTCACTTATCCAGTCATTACAGATGATCAAAAATTTGTGGGTGTGGCTGGAGCTGACTTGTCGCTGACCCTGATTCAAAACATCGTGGATGGGATCGAAACCGCATTCTGGAACTCTACGGAAGGAAATTTTGATGAGGTGAGGCATGCCTACCTGGTAAGCCGCAAGGGGTTGGTCGTTACGCATCCCGATCCCAATTTGATGTTAAGCAAGACCTCGCCCGGCGCTAAGGTTGAGTCTTTGCCGGATGGTGCGGTCACAATAGAAAAGGCTGAGGGTGAAGCTTTGGTTAGTATCGCCGGAGATCAAAGACGCATTTATTGGGCATCGTCCACATTGACCGGGTGGAAGTTAATCTTGAATGTCTCGGATGAGGCCGTGATGGGCCCCGTGCAACGATTGGCCACGAGGACCATACTGGTGGCGGGTTTGGGCGTAGGAGCAATGTTTTGTCTGGTAGGCTGGATCCTAAGTAGGGTTCGAAAGCCGGAATGAAAACAGTTTCAGGTAATGGTTAGGTGTTACGCATTTACCCGGATTTCGGTGATTTGGAAAGTCTAAACACTGCCCAAATCACCAAGGCAATTCCATTCCCATGGAATTTGTCCAAATTTCGAATCAACTGCGTAAAGCCTGACCGAATCAAACCGCGACATATCCGGGTTCGGGATTTTCTTCGATGGGATAATTTTCAGGCTCCGCGGAGTTATCCTTGGCAGCCCATTGAAACACTCGGCTCTGGACGATCTTCGCGTCATAAAACCTGAGCGAAACATCGCCTTTGTCCACAGCCAGCCAAGTGCAAGGATTTTCCGTCCAACAACCCGAGTTGTAATATCCGAATTCGCCATCTTCCTCGGTCATGGCGCGATGGGTGTGCCCGCAGATCACTCCATCCAAACCCCGTGACAGGGCAAGCGTGGCAGCTTCATTGCGAATTTTGTCCGTGCAACGAAGGAACGACTTGCTGGCTTTTTTGGCGAAGCGGGCAACGGAGTGTGAGGGATCAATTATTTGAAGCATCCGATATGCGTAATCTGCCACATGGGTGATGAACGCATGTTTCTCGATGAATTCGTCAAACTGGTGACCATGTAGGACCAGCAACCTTCGACCACCGGAACGGAGAATATACTCCTCCAGCATATCAATACCCAGAAGGGAGGAGAATGCTTCGCGCGGACTATCATGATTTCCAGTGATCCAGCGCACTGGGACCGTTTCGGAAAGCTCCCTCAGGAGTCCCAGAATTCGCCAATGCGCTGGGGGAAGCCGCCTGAAGTCGATCGAATCGAAAACATCACCGTTGAGGATGACTTTTTTGGTGGGGATGCTGCCATCTATGAGCAGGCCCAAAAACGAAGCGAGCGCCCCATGTTGACAATTGGGAGCGCCCAGGTGCAAGTCAGAGAGGATGATTGCATCATGCATGAGAATAGCCCTGAACAGGGATCCTTCAGCCCCTTCGAACCCACTCTTAAGCGGGAAAGCGGGCCGGGTGTTTAGTCCTATTCTCGCCACATATGATGAAGCAACGGTGTGTTCCCCATGAAATCGGGATCAAATTCTGATGAAGATTCCAAAAGGATCACTCCAGGAACCGGTATCCCAATCCTCGCACCGTCTCAATAAGGTCTGGATTTCCCAATTTCCGCCTTAGCGTTTTGATGTGAACATCAATGGTCCGCTCCAAAACGATTGCACCTTCCCCGATGGCACTTGTCATTAGCTGGTTGCGACTAAATGCGCGCCCCGGGTTCCTAAGCAGAATCTCCAACAGGCGAAATTCCGTCGGGGTCAGGTCGATCTCCTCTCCTTGAAGGAAAGCTTTGTGCCGGACCCGATCGATTTTTACACCCTTATGGTCAAGGGTGTCACCGCTTTGCCCCCCAAGATCCTCAGCCGAGGTGACTCGCCTTTGCAAAACCCGGATCTTCTGAACCAACACTTTCACGCTGAAAGGTTTGGTCACATAATCCTCGGCGCCAAGGTTAAAGCCAACCACCTGATCAGATTCCTCGGATTTGGCTGAAACCACAATTACAGGGATGTCCCGGGTGGATTTATTTGCCTTGAGTTCCCGCAAAATCTCGGTGCCTGTCATACCCGGAAGCATGATATCCAAAAGGATGAATTCCGGCAGAAGTGACCTTGCTTTGGCCAATCCCTCGCGCCCATCCGCGCAAATGTGTACATCAAATCCTTCTTTTTTCAGATTGTACGCCACAGCTTCCGCCAAAGCCTTTTCATCCTCGATAATAAGGATTTTTTCGGGATTTGGGGGTGGGGAAGATTCTGTTGAGGATTGGTTCATAAGTGTCCTCGTCGTCCTTTGTGGATGGGAAGAGTTCAAAGAAAAGGCCTGCAACCACCAAAACGGTCAAAGGCGGCCTTTCCTTGGGCTAATTCAGCCCGTTTGTTCTGACATGTGACTTTCCGCAACCGGTTCCAGGGAACAATGGAATGCCTTTATTCCCTGATTCGGAGCGGAGTAGCTTGTCCGCTATGGCGGACAATTTCCCCTTCAGCGAGATAGATCACATCCTCAGCAATATTTGAGGCATGATTGGCTACCCGTTCGAGGGCCTTGGTAATTGTAAAAAAGGAAATGCCCGGGCTGATGCTCGCCCCACCTGGCTCCATACTTTGGAGTATGCCCGCAATCAGCTCGTCCACAAGGTGACTGGCCTGGATCTCCATTCGAATCACCAGGCGAGCCAATTCCGGATCGAGCCGAACAAAGGCGTCCAAACTGTTGCGAACCAAAATCGTCGCCAAATCACTAAGTTTTTGCAAGCGACCGGGAGCAGACCAATTTCCGGTTTGGGTAAGGTGAAGGCCTTGCTGGGCAATCTCCTCGGCAAGGTCTCCCATTCGCTCAAGGTCAATGACAATCATCATCGCGGAGGTTATTCGACGAAGGTCCGTGGCCACAGGCTGATGCAGCGCCAGGATTTTCAGGCACTCTTCGTCTATGTGGTTTTCCTCGCGATCGATAACATCGTCACCTTCGATGACCTCCCGGGCGAGGACCGCGCTGCGCTCGGTAATGGATCGCATCGCCTTATGCAAAGCCGCCTCGACGATTCCCGCAAGGGTGAGAATGTCTTTTTGAAGCTGATCAAGGTCTCGAACAAGGTGCTTGGACATGGTTTTTGGGATTCTCTAGCCTGGCCGACCCGGACAAGGGGATATTACCCGAAGCGTCCGGTGATGTAGTCTTCCGTCTGTTTTACCTGGGGGCGGGTATACATCTGATCGGTGGAACCGACCTCAATGAGTTTGCCCTGAAAGAAGAACGCCGTGTTATCACTTACCCGGGCTGCCTGTTGCATGTTGTGAGTGACGATCACGATGGTGTAGTCGCGCTTGAGTTCAAAAATCAGGTCCTCAATGCGCGAGGTGGATACCGGGTCCAAAGCACTTGCTGGCTCGTCAAGGAGAATCACCTCGGGATCGGTGGCAAGCGCCCTGGCGATACAAAGCCTTTGGGCCTGGCCACCCGAAAGAGCCAACGCAGAATCCCCAAGTCGATCCTTAACCTCATCCCAGAGCGCTGCGGAACGGAGGCATCGCTCACAGATTTCCATCAGCTGGGTACGGCTGGTCAAACCAGCCACACGGGGACCGAACACCACATTTTCATAGATCGATTTGGGAAACGGATTGGAGCGCTGAAACACCATTCCAACCCTTTGACGCAGTTCCACCATGTTCACGCTGCGGCCATGAATGTCTTCGCCATCCAAGAGAATTTGGCCCGTGTGGCGGACGGAATCGATAAAGTCGTTCATACGGTTCAGGCAACGAAGGAATGTGCTTTTGCCGCAACCGGAAGGGCCAATTAAAGCCATCACGGAATGTTGCGGCACCTCCATGCAAATCTCATGCAGAGCTTGCTTTGCACCGTACCAAAGCGAAAGATTTTCAACCTTGAATTTCGTCGATGCAACGCCCGGGTCGTTGCCAAGGGGACCACGCCCATTGCGGGATCGCTCCGAGATGATCGAGGAGTAGTTGAGAGTCGGCATGTAGGACCAAAAATGGAGGATCGGATCCTGGAATCCACATCGTTTAGAATATAAGTGTTGTGTGAAGAAATAATGGAGAACACGCAAAAACCGTATGAACCAGCACCCATAAGCGAGGTTTTGGACGAATTTTTCAACCTTTGCCGTTCAAAAGGCGCCCAAACTAATATTTCAGATCGATCCGGGGCCCTCTTAACACCAGGCAGAAGCCAACAAGGTTTCAAAAAGGTGGGGAAAACTACTTTTCCGGTCGATTGGAATCTGTTAATAGGTTCCTCAGGTTTGCGGGAAGGTCGGAATCCGGGCGTCCATTCCGACGGTTGTAAGCAACGGCCTCCGCCAGCCAAAACCTTAAAGTTGCTCCCTGATCAAGACCCCGAATAGGTTCCTTGGATGTTGCGTTGGCGCCAGCTTTCTTCGCATCTTTTTTGGAAGTATTGTTGGCCAGTGAACGGTCCACCAAAACCCGGAGCAACCCCTGACGAATGACCCGCTGATACTCCGGAGTCTTCAGGGCACGAAACATGGCGCCGGATTCTTCCGCCTGGTTGTGGAGCGCCAAAACAATTGCCAATCCCAATTTTCCGAGCGCCTGGAACGAGATGTCGTTTTTATCATTGTTCAATTCACGAAAAAAGGACTCCGCTTCATCCAACTGATTGGCCTTGAGGTACCTGACGGCCAAATCAATCGAGAGTGCCATCCCGGGTGCGGGAGTACCTTGCAAGGATCCGGAAATATATTCCTTTGCAGCATCCCGCAGGACAGCGGTGCTTCGCTTGTCCACAGTTGGGTCTTTAACGACCTCCACCAAGGGGTCCTCCTCTGTAGGAAAGACCTCCGGAATGGGAGGCCACAAGTAATAGGAAACAAAAAACACAGATACAAAGGAAAAACAAAAGGCCCCTGCGGCAGCAATATTCCCCCCCCACACATTCATAATCGATTGTCGGCCCGTGGGAGAGATTCCCTTTGATGCTTTGGCAATATCCGCGAGCATTTCAGTAGGATTCTGGGGGCGATCCTCGGGTTTTCGGGACATCGTCCGTTGGACCAAAGCCACCAGGGCTCGCGGAATATCGGGGCGGATGGTATCAAGCGGCTTGGCATTCCCCTGCACATGGCGAAAAGCGACCTCAATCGCATTGGCTCCTTCAAAAGGAGGATGCCCCGCGAGCATGTGGTACGCCGTAACTCCCAGGGAATAGATGTCCGAACGGATGTCGACCGGTTTGCCTCCGACTTGTTCAGGGCTCATGTAAAGGGGGGTACCCAAAGCGGTACCTTCCTGGGTAATGTTTAGTTCCCCGCCACCCTCGGATTTCAGCCGGGCCAAGCCAAAATCGGCTACTTTTGCCTGGCCATTTTTGGTTACCAGGATGTTTTCAGGCTTGATGTCGCGGTGAACAATTCCCGCTTCATTTGCCCTTTCAAGAGCCCGTGCGACCTGGCCCATAATTCCCAAGACCTGACGGGGCTCCAGGGGACCTTTGAGAATGAGCATCTCCTTGAGAGTTCGCCCGGGGACAAATTCGAGAACCATGTACGCCAGGCCGTTACATTCACCCACGGCAAAAACCTGAACGATTCCAGGGTGATTCACCCGGGCCACAGCCTCGGCTTCGGTCTGAAAACGACGACGGGCCGTATGACCAAGGAGGCTATCGGGCCGAATCACCTTTAGGGCGACCATTCTTCTGAGGCTGGTTTGCTCGGCAAGGTAAACCCGTCCCATTCCCCCCTGCCCCAAAAGCCTAACAATACGAAATCCGTCGATGACAATATTCGGGATCAATTCAACAGAAGAAGATCCCTGATAAGGCAGAGTCGAATCCGAACCCTTGGGTTCCGGAAAATTTGAATCCTGAAACTGGGAGTCCGGAAAAATGGACGGCAAGGGATCAATGGATCCGGATGAATTTGGCCCATCCGGAGTCATGTTTCCAAACTCCGGGACTGCGCCTCTTCCGGTTCGACCCAGGGGCTCATCGACAAAAGGCAACATTCGCCACACCGGAATGCGGCCCAAATGGCGCTTGGGCCCCCATCCATGATGATGGCCCGAACCACGGAAACCGTTTCCACCGAGCCGATCCATTTACTCCTTATGAGATCATATAATGATATTTTTCGCTCTCCGCCCATAGCGATGTATCGCCCATCCGGGGAAAAGACGATCGCCTGCCACGGACCCGTGCATTCCGGCGGCTGGATGAAGGCGCCGTCGTCAAATATCCCCAGACGCCCAATGTGGTCAATTCTTGCAATTTTCCCTGTTTGGGCATGCCGGGCAAGAATCCGGGCTGGCAAACAATCCCCGAGCTTTGAACCGTCCGGACCGACAAACCAGGTATGCCCGGGTGTCCCCCCTGTCGCCATGGGATCCAAGGTTCCCACCACCCAACCATCAGTTCGCGCGGAAATGGACTGGACCACTTCTCCGGGCCAATCGGCGCCCCAAAGCGCTATGGGATCCCCAGCGGGAAGGCGCCTGATTTCCACCTCCGGGCCCAGGTGCGAACCCATGGAAAGTTCCCGGCCATCATCCGATAAAGCTAGGGTGGAAATGGAACTTAAACTGGTCTCAATAACAGATTCCAGGCGCCATTGGGACCCTATTGTCCTGTGAAATCCCAAAATCCGGTCACCCGAACGAGGAGGTTGTGCAGGCACGCCTATGCTATTGCTTTCAGCGCCTCGGTCCGAAGAGTATTGTGCCGAAGAGTACTGATCTAACGCCCAAGAGTGGCTTCCACTTTGCGCAAGCCAAATCCAGTGCCCGTCGGAACTGCAAACTAGGGCGGAACTGTTAGGGGTTGGGCTCGATTCCTCGACTCCCCCCTGAATATGCCAGAAGCGAACGCGACCATCCGCCTGGCGGTGGAGAAGTTGCCTGGAATGAGGGTCCAGAAAAAGGTCATCCCGAATGGACCTGGGATCTATTGAATCCGGTAGGTGGGCATTTGAGCCTTTCTTAAGATCTTCAATCCGAATCATTTGAATATGCCGGGCGGAATCGGCCCATGCGATGAGGCGCCTGTCTGGAGAAATTGCCATCATCCGCACAGGGTCGGCGAGCTCCCAGGGAACCCCCAAAAGACTCCAGTGATCCGCTTCCCAGGAATGCAAATGTCCCGATTCATCGGCCGAAACGAAATGGATGGCGGATGCGGATTCTGCCGTGTCAGGATCCACCCACGCCATTGCCGTGACATGTCCGATATGACTGTTCAACAAAATCAGGGGTTTGGATTCCCAAACATCCCAAACCCGCACCGTCTGATCCCACGAAGCGGAAAAAAGGATATCCCCGTTCGTGCCTCCCCAGCACAGCGCGGTAATTGGGCCTTTGTGGCTGGAGGCCTGGTCCGGCGTGGAAAGGATGGTCACAGGTCCATCACGCCTTACCAGGACAATGGTCCGGTCGGAAGCGGCAATCGCGAATTTGGATCCATCAGGTGAAATGGCAAGGGCAGCCACCGGCCCCCCAATCCCCAAAGGGATCCTCTTTATCGTTCGTTTGGGGCCGGAAAGGTCCCAAAGGAATACGGTTCCATCATCATGCCCGGTTAAAACCACTCCGGGACGACCCGGGCTGGAATTGGGTCCAAAACCGGGGCCTGTCGCAATTGCGGTTATCCAACTGTTGCATTCCCGGGTCCAAAGTTGTTTGCCCGTGGGCAATTCGTAAGCCGTTAGGTCGCCGCTTGCGGAAAATCCCATGTTCCAATCGGGCTCGAGAGACCAAAGCATACCCGGATCATCAAGATCAATGGTCCTCTCATCCCTTAAGGTGGAGCGCGAAATCGGAACCTTTTCCGGTGGAGAACCGAAATACGCAGGGGAGCTTGCGGAAATTCCCCAATTTGAGGCGTGCCATGTACAAAAACGGCCACCTTCCTCGACGGTCCAAAGAACCTCGGGAGAAGCAAACGCCAGAGCCAAAATATCCGAGCGCCCGCGTGGAAGTCCGGGATCGCAGAGTCGTTTTTGGATTGGGCTGGGATCGTTGGCCCAAGGTTCCTGAGTCAGTTCACTTGACATTTTTTAACCCAAAGCGGCCTGCCCATTGGGGTTTGGCCCCTTTTCCAATGGTAACGATCATGATACAGTAGTGGTTAGCAAGTCACAGGACGCATTAGCCCGGATCTTTGGAGAGGTCGCTATGACCCTTGCGTCTTTCAAAGCCTCTCCCACGGGAGGAGGCGAACACGCCTTCATTGAATGGGTAAAATCAAGAATTGCGCCTTCGAGGCGGATGGTTCTTGGTCCTGGTGACGATGCCGCAATTATCGAATGGGGCGTTCACCAAGGGGACTGTGTCGTAACCACCGACATGCTGCTGGATGGAAGTTGTTTTCGGCTCGAAGAAACAAACCCTGTGCGCATTGGCCGCAAGTCGATGGCGGTAAATCTAAGCGATATCGCCGCAATGGCAGCCAAACCCGTCGCCGCAGTGATTAGTGTTGGGCTTCCCCGAGGTGGGGGAAGGCAACTTGCCGAGCGATTATTCAAGGGTATGGAAGAAATCGCCTCCCTTTTCAGTGTGCCTATTGTTGGTGGCGACACGAATTCGTGGAAGGGGCCATTGGTAATAAGCATAACCATACTGGGCGAAGTCACGGAACGCGGTCCCGCAAGGCGTGATGGTGCCCGCCCGGGAGATTGGCTCCTTACCACCGGGCCATTGGGAGGAAGCATACTCGGCAAACACCTCGATTTCATGCCGCGGGTCCCCGAAGCTATCGAAATTCACAAGTTAGCCCCCATCCATGCGATGATGGATATTAGTGACGGTTTGGCCCGGGACCTTCACCAGATTTGCAAAGCGAGCAAATGCGGCGCGGTCGTTCATGGTCCTTCGGTACCCATTAGCCATGCGGCCCACAATTTGTCGGGAGAATCCGGAAAAACACCGCTGGAGCACGCGCTTGGTGATGGAGAAGATTTTGAACTCCTAATCGCCATGCCAGAGTATCGGGCACAAGCCCTTTTGGAAGTTCAACCCATCGAAGGTATCCAACTCCACAAGATCGGGCAGTTCGTTCCAGAGGGGGTCTGGATCGATCAAGGTGATGGCAAGGGACCACAGCCCCTTGGGCCGCTAGGCTACGACCACACCCTCGAATAGGATGCCATTTCCCGCAAGTATTTGCACCCATTTTCTACCTTGGGAACAACCCACCAATGTTCAACAAGCGCTATTGGATCGTTGGGAGGTTTGTCACCTGGTTGGTAATTTCGTCGTGGTGCGCAAATCTCCGATCAGAGGATTGGCTCCGATCGCAGGATTGGCCCCAGTGGCGCGGCCCAAAGCTTGATGGTACCTCAAGCGAAATCGATCTTCCACTCAGCTGGTCCGAGAGCAAAGGTGTTGCCTGGAAAACAGAAATTCCAGGAAAAGGACATTCCTCACCCATCGTCTTGAATAACCGTATTTTTCTTACCTCATGTATCGAGGAAACAGGCGAGCGACTCGTCCTTTGCCTCCACAAGGAAACCGGAAAAATCCTTTGGACACAATCTCCCCTGAAGGCCAAGCTCGAACCCATTCATCGACTCAACAGCTACGCATCCGCGACGCCAGCCTCGGATGGAAAACTTGTTTTTACGACTTTCCTTGATCATCCCCATATGCGGGTCTTTTGCCACGATCTGGAGGGGAAACTTGTTTGGGAAGCCAAACCCGGAACCCTACTTTCAAAACATGGTTTTTGCAGCTCCCCCATCCTCTTCCGGGACACAATCATCCTCAATGGCGACCAGGATGGGGAAGGCTACCTGATTGCCTATGAGAAGGAGAGCGGAAAGGTCCGCTGGCGGATCGAGCGCCCCAACAAAACTCGCAGCTACTGCACGCCGTTTTTGGTGACGGATCCCAGGGATTCGTCCATCACCCAATTGGTCCTTTCGGGAAGCAAATGCGTCGCGGGATATGACGCCGCCACGGGCAAACAGCTATGGATCCACCAGGGGCCAACCGAACAATATGTCGCAAGCCTTGTCCATTCCAATGGCATACTGTTTCTAAGCACGGGATTTCCCGAATATCATCTGATGGGATTGCGAACGGACAGCCGGGGGGACATAACGGGGACAGACCGGGTGGCCTGGCACATTCCCCACTCGGAAAATGGCCCCAAGGGGGCAAGCTATGTCCCTTCACCCATTGCGACAAAAGATCTGTTTTTTGTGGTATCCGATCCCGGTTGGCTTGGCTGTATTGAAGCCGGCACGGGAAAACGCCTTTGGATGAACCGGTTGGGAAAACACCACAGTGCCTCTCCGATACTTGCCGAAAAAAGGATCTATTTTCCCGACGATGAGGGAACCACCTGGGTTGTGGAGGCGGGTAGGGAATTCAAGGTTCTGGCCCGGAACAAACTCCCCGATGAAATCTATGCCTCACCCGCGGCGTCAAACAAACAGCTTTACATTCGCGGCCGGAAATATCTTTGGTCGGTGGGGCCCTGATCACCTCCCGTTAAATCCTTTTTGCAAACGGAGTTTCATTTCCATGTTTTTTTCAACCTGTTTATTTGCCCTTCTTTTTGCCCCATGCCAGGGAACCAATTCCCTGACCACAAAAAAGGAGTTCCTTTACGAAACCGCGCCTTTCCCCGAGTGTCACGCTTCCACGCTGCTTGAGGTTCAGGGAGGCCTGATCGCCTGCTGGTTTGGCGGCACCAAGGAAAAAGATCCCGATGTGGGTATCTGGATAGCCCGAAAAAGTGAAAAGGGGTGGTCAACACCCGTCGAAATCGCCGATGGAGTCCAATCCAACGGCAAAAGACACCCCTGCTGGAACCCCGTCCTCTGCAGGGTGCCCGGGAAAATTGTGCTCTTTTACAAAGTAGGCCCCAATCCGGACATGTGGTGGGGGGTGCGTAAAGAATCAACCGATGAGGGAAAATCCTGGTCCAAGGCAATTCTCCTGCCCGAGGGATTCCTTGGCCCCGTAAAGAACAAGCCGATCTCACTTGCATCGGGCGAATTGCTTTGTCCTTCGAGCACGGAAACCCCCGAAGATCCCGGACAATGGCGGGTCCATTTTGAAAAAGTCGACTCCAAACTTTCTACCTGGGTTCGGATTGTTCCAGCGGCGGGAAATCCTCCCATTGAAGCCATTCAACCAAGCATACTGTTCCTGGGTGGATCCAAACTTCTCGCATTGGGTCGTTCCAAACAGGGCAAGTTGTTTGTTACCCAATCCCCTGATTCGGGTGATACTTGGTCGGAACTTGCGCTTTTGGATGTTCCCAATCCAAACTCGGGAACCGATGCCCTAACCCTCAAGGATGGTCGTCACATCCTGGTTTACAATCCGGTCAGCAAGGGGAGAACGCCCCTTGCCGTCGCGGTTTCCAGGGACGGAACAACATGGAAAAAATTCCATGATTTGGAAACCGAACCGGGCGAATACAGTTACCCAGCCATAATCCAGACATCGGATCAAAAGGTACACATTCTCTACACATGGAAGCGCAAAAAAATCGCTCATCTTGAGCTTGACCCCACAAAAATTCCATGATTTTTCCCCGATTCTTTAATGTTTTTTCACAAAAAACACACATAAGTGGTAGATGATGGAAAGATGGATTCCTGACGCAACGGCGACAGGAAATCCCCATGGGGGACCCGTGTATGGAAATACTGATTGCCACGGATGCTTGGCACCCCCAGGTCAATGGCGTAGTCAGAACTCTATCCACGACCCTTGACCAACTTGGCGCGATGGGTTGGAAAGCCAGGGTGATTCACCCCGGAATGTTCTCGCATTTTACCTATCCCTTTTATGCTGACATAAAATTGGCTTTTGCCACCCGAAAGCGGATGGATGCCATTGTTGGAAGACATCCACCGGGTTTTGTGCACATCGCAACGGAAGGCCCCGTAGGCTGGGCCATGCGCTCACTTTGCATTCAAAAAGGCTGGGCGTTTTCCACTGCATTTCATACCAATTTTCCCGAATACCTTGCAAAATTCCCGGGAGTACCCCGCTCCTGGACTTGGAATATCCTGCGCCGATTTCACAGCGCCTCCTCCAGAACAATGGTTGCAACCCACTCCATCCGCCAGCAATTGATCGCCGAGGGGTTCGATCCCAATCGGTTGGTATTTTGGGGCCGTGGAGTGGACACCCAACTTTTCCAGCCAAAACCCAAATCCTTGCGTACCAAACCAATCGCAATTTATGTTGGCAGGGTTTCCGCTGAAAAAAGTATTGAAGATTTCCTCGGCGTGGATCGCCCTGTCCAAAAATGGGTGGTTGGTGATGGCCCTGACCGAATCAGGCTCCAACGAAAATATCCCGGCGCCAGATGGTTCGGTTGGCAAAAAGGGGAAAACCTGGCAAAACTTTACGCGGACGCGGATGTTTTCGTTTTCCCCTCAAGAACAGACACTTTCGGTTTGGTGATGATCGAGGCTATGGCGTGTGGACTGCCTGTTGCCGCATATCCCGTGCCCGGTCCGGTGGATATTGTGATTCCGGGAACCGGAGCCCTTGGCCACGATTTGGGAAGCGCCATGGATGAGGCTTTGACATGTGAACCTGGTTATTGCCGGGAATATGCCGAAACCCATTCGTGGGAGAAATGTACTCGCCAATTTCTTCGCAATCTTGTGGTCGCAACCGAGCAAGTAAAAACCGAAACCCTTGTAGCATAATCCTTTCGTGCCACCTGCACGATTTTCCCGACCAATTCCTTTGCCCGGGCCCCACCGGGCATCTATCAAAACCCCTGCTTGCGCGTTTAATGTAACCACGATTTTTCAAAAGGCACTCCCATGAGCGACACCAAACAAGAAAAAACGGAATCCTCCCTGGAAACCTGGGTGGGTCTGATGGTTGTGATCACTGCGACATTTCTTGGAATTTCCAATGTCAAGGATAATAACATCGTTCAAAAAATGCAGCAAAAGCAAGTAGATCAAAACAACAATTGGGCATGGTTCCAGGCCAGAAACATTCGTATGGGGGTTTATGAAGCCGCATCCGAGGAAATGAGCCTTCCCAATCCAGGGGAAACTCCCGAACTAAAGACCAAACGAGAAGCCATGTCAGCCAAATACGCAAGCATGGCAAAATCGCAAGAAAAAAAAATGGAAGCACAAAAAGAAGCCGCCGAGAAAGCCTCCAAGGATTATGACAACCTCAACAAAATTGATGACAAGTTCGACCTGTGCGATGCGCTGCTCGCTTTGAGCATGGCACTCATGGGCGTCACCGCGCTGATTAAAAGATGGTGGTTATTTTTCCTTGCGCTTTTCCCATTTGCTCTAGGCCTTTACATCGGCATCGCCGGTTTTGCCGACTTAGATGTCCAGCTCCCCTTCCTTGAGTCCATCATGAATATCCTCTCCTGATTGGGCATCCGCTTCCGGGACCGAGGTAGAAGCCCATGTGGCCGGTTCATCATCCGAGGGGTTATGCACAATCCCCAAGGTAAAAGATTTCAAACGGTTTTCAAACAGGCCCCGGATTCCCTCCGGGGCCGTTTTCGTGGCCTCGGTTGCAATGCGGATGGCTTCGGAAAAATCTCCAGTGCTCGCAACCGCCACAGCAAGCGTATCCAAAATACCGAAATCCTTACCACCTGTTACCTCGACAGCCTTTTGAGCCAACTCCCTGGCCAATGGAGGATTTCTAAGTTCCTTGTTGGGGCATATTGCCAATGTCCAGGCATGGTTATTGAGAATTCTTGGTGACTCGGGATCAATCTCCAAAGCGCGGACACCATCTTCGATCGCGTCCAAATAAAGCGACAGCCTGTTGAGGACTTGGGCCCTTTTCAAAAGCCCCTGCAAATTCTCAGGATTTTTGAAAAGGACCTGATCCAGGTCCATGAGCGCCAAAGCATATTGTCCCCTTGAAACATCCAGGTCCACCCTGGCAAGCAGAGCCTCGGCACTTTCCCGATGATGTGTTACCGCAAGGGACGCATCTTCACGGGCTTCGTCCAGGCGACCAAGGATGGTCAGGTTGGCAATCCTGGAAAGGCGCGCGTTTAGATTTTCGGGAAACCTTTCGACATATTGGCCCCAAAGTTCCGCCGCCAAATCGTACTGGCCGGAAGATTGCCTTGCCATTGCCAGATTGTGATGGAATTCTGCCCGGTCGGGAGCGATCTGATGGGCTTGTTCAAAGTCCAAAAGTGCCCCGGGCATGTCCCCGGTGGCAGCCCGAATGGATCCCCTCACCGACAAAAATCCTGGATTTTCCGGCTCAACATTCAGTGCCTGCTCAATATCGCTCAAGGCTCCAACTTTGTCCCCATTTTCGAATCGGGATTGTCCTCTTGCCACACGGGCGGAAGCAAATTCAGGATGTTCTACCAAAATGGTTTCATGGATGGCCAGCGCCCCGGCGCGGTCTCCCTGGACACTTTTCAGGCGCGCAAGGCCCATCAACAAGTGGGGATCCCCACGGTTTGCTTCCAAGCCCGCTTCAAAGTGGACACATGCCTCATCCAGAAGTCCCATGTCGGCCAACGCGTTTCCGAGGTTACATCGACAAGCGGCATCCGTCGGATCGGATTCCACCAGAAAGTTAAAATCCTCAGCTCCGCCCTTCGAATCGCCCAATTGAACCCTGGCCAGTCCCCTTTGAAATCGGGTTTTGGCCAATGTTGGCTCAAGCTCTAGGGCCCTGTCAAAGTGAGCAATGGATGCCTGGATATCACCCTGATTGGAAAGCGCTGTTCCCAAAATATGCAACGCAAGGGGTGAGTCGGGAGCGGAATCAATGATGGGGCGAACGGCCTCAATTGCCTCGGCAAACCGATCCTGCCGCAGCAATACTTCTCCAAGAAGTGTCCGCAAAGGCTTCGAATCGGTGAATTCACCAACCGCCTCGACCAAGCGGTCCACCGCTTCCTCATCCCGGCCCATTTTATGCAGGGCATAGGCCTCATTTAGTTTCAGATCGGCGCGGTGACTGATGGCATGGGTCAATGCCTGTCTGATATCGGCCAGGGCTTCTTCGTTTTTTCCCTGATGAAGCAATTCTTGGGAGCGCTCCCCAAGCACCAAGACAGAGTTTGGTTCGATTTTCAGCGCGGCATCCCAACTTGCCCGGGCACGGGCATGATCCCCCAGGGCGATAAAGGCTTTCGCCTTTCCGCAAAAAGCCCTGATATTGGAGGGGTCGGAAGCCAATGCCAATGAATAATGGGTTACAGCATCCGCCGCCTGACCCAATGCAAGGTGGGCGTCACCAATCTCACATTCGATTCCGGGGTGCCCGGGAACAAGGATAAGGGCTTTGCGAAAAGCCTCAATCGATTCCGAAGTTCGGCCTAATTTTCCAAGGCATGTGCCCAGGTTTGCAAAAATTTCGTGCCGATCGGGTTCCAGTCTGGCTGCTTCAGTCAAATCGACAACCGCTTCCGCGGGGTCCATCCGCACCATGTGCGTAAGCCCCCGTCCCAAACGCGCTGAAGACATTTCGGGATTTATCGTGATCGCTTTTCCAAAGGCTTCCAAAGCTCCACTGGTATCCTCGAGGCGAACCAGGGTTCTCCCCATGCGAACCAGGGCATCCGCGCTATCGGGTTGGGACTTTATGAGATCTTCCATGCGTTTTCGCATGGAACGCTTTATCCCCTCATCCACCCGTGTAGTTTCACCTTCGGGACCGATATTCCGGACCAATTCCATCACGGACTCAATCATCATGGGCCTTCGGCCCTGAATCCATTGGGTGCATTTGTCCAGGATTTGCCTCCATGCGGGATCAACTTCTTCTTTTCTTGCGCTTGATGGTGTGGTTGTTCCGGTGAGGGCATACCAACCAATCAGCCCAAAGGCGTAGATGTCCATGGGAGGCCCAAACCAGGAGATACCTTTTGGTTTCCCAGAAGCCTCGGGAGCCATGAATGGTACACGCCTCGCCGCGGAGCGTCCCAGCCGGGTGGACACCTGGGATTCGGGATTAGCCATCAGCGGATGGATAAGGGATCGCTTCGGCGCCTCGCCAGAATCGATCAGCAAGGCGGGAAGATCGGAATCATCGGTGGGGATTATGATGTGATTGGGGCAAAGCGCCCGATGCAACATTCCTCGACCATGAAGATCTCTTAATGAAGACATAATGGCCCAGGCGATGGGAAACCACTCCTCCGAGGAAAGTGGGCCATCCCGCCTGATTTTTTGTAAAAGACTTTCGCCACTGAAAAAAGGCCTGAGCCAAAAACGGCCCGCCCCATTCGGAGCTCCCGGCAAGCCCTCGGGGAATCCTTCAGGTTCCTGCTCGGGCAGTTCCAGACAAGGGTGCTCCGATTCCCGAAGGAGCATCCGCTCACGCACCCTTTGCGTTTCCAGCGAGTCCAGTGTGGCGTCAAAAGAGGCTTTTAAAACCAGTGCCTTGCCCGACAACTTGTCCCGACAAAGCCAGGATGATCCGGAAAACCCCGTTCCCAAGAGGGAAATAAATTCAAAATTCGAAAACGCATCTCCGCCCAGCTCCCTCAAGGCCTCAAGGGCAACATCTTCTTTCCCCTGATCCAGTGCCACCCCCAACATTTCAAGCCGGATTTGTGCAGTGATTTCGCCAATGCCGGAAGGGGCTACAACAACAATCTGCTTGGCCAATTCCTGCGGGATCAAGCTTTCCTTTTGGGCACCATTAGAAGACTCATCAGATATCTCTTTAAGCAGATCACCTGAGTCTTCCTGGTTGGGCATTTCCGGATTTACTGAAGTCGTTTCAGTGACGCCCTCCGGAACCATGGACAAATTCTTTACAGGGGGAGGGGTTAATTGGGGAACAATTGCAACAGTTGCCTTTTCTCGCGGTTCACCCGCTTCAACTTCCCTTGATAGTCCACTCCAAAGCTCACGAAGGTCTTCCAGAGCGCCTTCCAGGTCACCACAAACTGCCCGCATCCGTGCCATGGAATGGCAAAGCGCAGGGAGTCTTCTGCGTTGATCCGCGGAAAGCTCCTCGAACTGCTTCAGGATTTCACGGGCGGGTTCGCGATCCGCCTCGCGGCGAAGGGTGCACGGGTCCTGGGGCCTAAGCCGCCGGGCCTCCAAACCGTGCCTTCGATCAAAACGGTCCAACGCCTCGTACAATTCGGCATGGCCGTGACCGGGACCGTTTCTTTCGCGAATCCTGTCCAGGATCAAGGGCTTCGTCTCCAAAAACGATTGGGGCCAGGAAAAATCGGGCATCCAATGCTGGAAAAATGGGGCATCACAAAGAGGTGAGCACCTCATAGATTTTAGGGGAACAAACCCTTTTGGTGCCCTTTTTTGCGGAGTTTCCCATGCGCCAAGCCCTGGTTCGGTCCCGAGCCCCTTTGCTTGGACTGATTTTGGCAATTTTTGGCATCTCGCCTTTTGTTGCCCAACCAGTCGTTGCCAAACAGGACGCCGCAAAAACCCCACTTGCTCAAGGCGAGGATGCGCCTTTTGCCCTCAAATGGCACGGCCAGTCATTTTTTGAACTGACAACGCCCAAGGGAACCCGGGTGGTTATTGATCCGCACGCCATCGAAGCTTACGGTCGAAAAACTATAGAAGCAGACCTGGTTTTGCTGAGTCACCTCCACACCGACCACACCCGACTGGAACCGATTACCAACAAGGACAAAGCCAAATTACTCCAGGGCTTAAAACCATCGGCACAACCCGGTCGCGGGGCGGATTTCAATCCCATCGAAGAGTCATTCAAAGACATCAATCTCAAAACCGTTCTGTTATACCACGACGCCATGGAAGGAATGCAACGAGGGAAAAATACGGCCTGGGTTCTTGAAACCGGCGGATTGCGAATCGTTCATCTGGGCGACCTTGGACACAAGCTAACCAGGGAACAAATCCGTCAAATCGGTCAGGTTGATGTATTAATGGTACCTGTTGGAGGGATCTATACGATCAACGGATCCGAGGCCCGTGAAGTGGTCGACCAACTCAAACCCAGAAGAATCATTATTCCCATGCACCACTCCACACGGGTCTACGAAGACCTTTTGTCCCCGGACGAATTTCTTGAGGATCTGCCCAAGGATCGAATCAAAAAACTCGCTATCAATAAAATCGAATTTCGCGCTTCCGACCCTGTTCCCCAAGCCCCAATGATAATCATGCCCAACTTTGAATAGCCTGAATGGGAAATCACCCACCAATCGTGCGCAAAAAGTAAGGAAGCAGGGTAAAATTGGCCAATACTGCGCCGACAAAGGCCATTAATACCGTGTGCCCGCTATTAAACCCAAGAATGGGACCAAATGCGACAACCCATGCGGCAAGGTGGACCAGGTTAAGTAACAAAATCAGCAGGAAACGCCCTTTTGGTTTTTCCTTGATTGTCCCCATGTATTCAGGATCCATTTGTCGTCCCTGATCGTCCTGATAAAGCACTTCCCCGCTTGCACCTTTGTTTCTTTTGAAAGCGACCGTGAAATCCTTTGCATCATCCGAGGCTTTCACCCGGACCTCGGCGTAGGTACCGGGCAACGGCCGATTGGATTCATTTCCCCGGTAACCCGTCCGTTCATTGGCGGTGCGCCTGAATATTTCCTCGTTCCCTTCGGCATCAACAACAAGAATTTCCTTGAAGTAGATCGACTCTTTTGCTTTTGGTGCTTCCTGAAGGGGCTTGATTTCTCCCGGAGCCGACCTGGCCGCAAGCATCCAAATTCCAAAGGAGGCAACAATAACCAACGAGGCGACAGGCGCCCGCCAAAACATACCTTCAATCGGTTGGGTATAAAGATAGTTTTGCATCCAGACCGACCATGCGAAAAGAATCCCGGCCAAGGCTGCAACACAAAGTACCAAAGCAACGAAAAGAACCATGAAAGGATCCCCGGGACCGGCCGCAAGATTGGCGCGAAGAGCGTTGCGTTAGGTTGGGCGGAAAGCCGCTTTGCGTCAAGTCGATCGCCGAAAAGAGATGAAGATTCCGAAAAATCCGGGTGACAGGCTCATTCCCCCTGGCTGCCCAAGCCTGGCGGACTTTCCAATGAATAGGAAACCCCAAGGACTGGACCTGCCACCCGCTAGCGCCGCGTTTTGGAGCTTTTTGTATCGTCCCAGAAGGACGAAATCTACGCGGCGAGGCAAAGACACCCTGGACGAGCGGTGCCCGGCCCGGTTGTGAACCCGGGCCCTGTTCTTTTGGGGCGCGTCCGGGCTTTCCCCGAAAACGATTTTTCCCCACACCCTCTTAAGCGTAAACGAAACCAAAAACGGCCAAAATAATTTGGATTTATTCCAAACATTTTGGGAGCATTCAAGCGGAAGGCGAAAAATCGGGTTTACAATTCCAAAAATGGCACAAAATCCAAAGACCCAATCCCAATTCGATAGCAAACGCAATAAAGCCACCAAAAGGCAGCTTTTGCTTTATCAATATATCGATCAGAATTCCCTACCTGCATTTAGCCTTGGCTTCGCTTCAACTTGGTCGAAGCCTGGGCCCAATCCCCAACCGTAGCCTCCACCGCATATGCCTGACGGTTTCGCCAAACCTCCAGTCGAACCCGTTGACCAGGGCGAAGGGTCGCGATCAGGTTAATACAGTGATTTTCATTTTTAATGCTGCTCCCATCGATTCGAAGCAAAACATCACCAGATTGAAGGCCTGCACCCGCGGCGGGTGTCTCGGGATAAACCGATTCCACCAAAGCCCCATGAACACGGTCCAATCCCAACTTCAAAGCATCGCTTGCCTCAAAGGAGCTGGCAACCTGAAACCCAAGGTAACCGCGGGCCACAGAGCCTTTGGTAAGGAGTTCGTTTGCAACCTTGCGCACCAGGTTTATGGGAATGCTGAAGCTGACGCCTGTGTTATTGCCCGAGGTAGAAGCAATTGCGGTATTGATCCCAACAACTTCCCCCTCCATATTCAAAAGTGGTCCACCCGAGGACCCGGGATTGATGGCGGCATCGGTCTGGAGAAAGTCCTTGATCCGGATGGTGCTACCCAAACTGACCTGCCCCCGTTCCTTGGCGGAAATGATTCCGTGGGTCACGGATTGGTTTAGTCCAAACGGGCTGCCAAAAGCAAGGACCCACTGGCCAACACGGACTGCATCGCTGTCGCCGAGTGTTGCCGGGGTAAGCATCCGCTCGTCGCCTTCGATTTTCAAAAGGGCGATGTCCGATTCCGGATCGGTCCAAACCCGACTCGGCCGAATGATACGGCCGTCAGAAAGATTGAGGGTTATCTGTTCGGGCGCAGCATCAGAAACAACATGATTGTTGGTCACCGCAAAAAGGCCAGTTTGACCACTCAGGCGGATGATTACCCCGGAACCCGACTCGTCGACGCTTCCGCGACGGCTTTTTGCGGAAGGTTTGGAGGCCTCGACGGCTACCACGGAAGGGGAAACTCTGCGGGCCACGCTCTCAAAGCGTTCACCCAACCGGTTAAGAGCGTTTTCGGTGTTTGCATCAGCAAAAAGCGACGGCGTCTGGGCCAATCGATTGGCTACAAACCCACCGGAAAAACAGGCCCCGAGCATCATACCACCCATTGCCGTTTTGCCCCAGGGAAAATTCCACGGGGACGATTTGGAGGGTTGGGATTTTTCTGCGTGGATCTGAATCATAAGGCGAACACCCGGCTAGGCGCCCACCATCCTTGGCGTCACTCGTTTAAGCACCGAATCCATCCTTGGACGGATATCCATATTAAGGCAACAGCTTGAGGAAAAAAAACAAAAACAAACCGTTTTCCAATCCACGGGCCCTAAGGGGCGTTACAAACCGAAGGAACCAACCTTGGAAAAAAGCGGTGAGTCCAAGAAAAAACCCGTCCCGGAAAGTTCCGGAACGGGTAAAGGTTAAGCAGGTTATCCTGGAAAGTGCCTTATTCAGCTTAGTTGCTGCCGTTGCCGGGGGCGCCACCACCAGGAACACCGCCGCCTGGTTGGCCGCCACCACTTTTCGCGGCCTGGATTGCGGCACGAGCGGCAGAACGATGGCGATCCACCAAGGCTTCAACACGCTTGCGATCCGGGTCACCCTCGTCGTTGACGCTGCTACGCACAATGAGTTTGCCGTTGGAACCCATAAGGAAAATTTCCACGGAGCGTTCGCTGTCCAAAACAACCGAACGGCCAGAAATTTCACCATCCTTTTGGACCAACTTCTCATAACGATAATTGGGCCCTTCAAAGTCCACGACAAAAAAGTCGCCCTTCTCGCCAAGATCCGGTTTAAAATCAACATCGAGTCCCCGCTTGGCGTTGGGCTGGCGTGGGATATCGATTGGCACAAAAGAGTACCCATCCACATCCGATCGCCAGTACGGTACAAGCTCGATGCGGGAAGTGCGGCCTACAAATTCACAGCGCCCAACACTGAGAACCGCCTTGACCCAATCTCCGAGGTTGATTGGAACATTTCCGCGTTTGACAGCGGTTGCCCATTTGTAAACTTCCAAATTCACACGATTGAGATCCGAGGAAACCTTGGATTCGGTGACATAGCAATTGAGATCGGAGGGGGTGGAATACGCCCCGGGAATCTCATACCACTCATCCGCAACGATTTCCTTCTCTTTGGAAAACCCCGTAGAGGCAACATCCTGCCGACCAAAGTTCGGATTGAGCATAACCACACGGATTCGGTACTGGTATACATCGCCGGGTTTTACAGTTGGGTCATACACCCGGACAAGTGCCAAATCCGAAGCGAACATATCAGCCTGGGTTAACGCGGTGGATGCGGGACCACCCATGCCGGGAACACCCATGCCGGGACCACCCATGCCGGGAACACCCATGCCGGGAACACCCATGCCGGGACCACCCATGCCGGGAACACCCATACCGGGACCACCCATGCCAGCACCACCCATCCCGCGAAC
>Ga0114972_10000641_pt1 | contig 25936 bp, 24 predicted proteins | sample M_140807_EF_Meta_FD_87354 | JGI IMG/M metagenome (GOLD analysis project Ga0114972, IMG submission 87354) | Freshwater microbial communities from Lake Montjoie, Canada to study carbon cycling - M_140807_EF_MetaG | ecosystem: Environmental > Aquatic > Freshwater > Lake | place: Lake Montjoie...
GGCTCGGGCGGGCATCTTGCGATGGTGGACCTGATGGCTCGCACCGGGACCGAGATGCTGCACGTCCCCTATCGCGGCTTTCCTCAGGCGACCGTTGATCTGCTGGCCGGGCGGATCGACGCCATGGTCATCATCGTCGCCGGCATCCTGCCGCAGCTCCGCGAAGGTAGCGCCCGGGCCCTCGCCGTTACGGCCGAGCAGCGTTTGCCGACCCTGCCGGACGTGCCGACCCTTGCCGATGCGGGGATAGCCGGTGCCGCGAGCTATGCCTGGAACGGTCTCGTCGCGCCCATCAGTATGCCGCCCGCGCGGATCGATCTGCTGGCCCGCGAGACCGCGGTCGCGCTCAACGATCCTGCCACCCGGCGGGGGCTTGAGGCGGCCGGCTTCGAGGTGGCGCCAGGCACACCGGCCGCCTTCGCCGCCCTGATAGCCGCCGAGGCGGCACGCTGGGGGGCCTTGATCGCCCGCCTCGGCATCAAGCCGGAGGCTTAAGGCGGCCTTGCCGGACATGCCCCGCTTCCCCATCTGAGGTTTGCGCTGCCCGGTGGGTGGCACTAATGTTGGTTGTCGGCTTTGCGCTGGCATCGCATCTGGGTCATCGGGGCGTCACATGGGTTCCTTCAGCATTTGGCACTGGCTCATCGTCCTGTTGGTGGTGTTGCTGCTTTTCGGCAGCGGCAAGATCAGCACCCTGATGGGAGACCTCGCCACCGGTATTAAATCCTTCAAAAAAAATATGAAGGAGGAGGACGCCTCGCTCGCCGAAAGCGCCCCGCCTGCCGCCGGTTCGGCCGGCAACATCACTGGTCCTTCCAGCCAGCAGAAGACCGGCCAGTCGAGCTGAACGGTCCTTTCTGCCGGCGGTCGGAAGGCGCTCTGGGTCTTCGGCCTGTGGGCCGGCAACCCTCGCGGTGATGCGGCGGGCTTCCGACCCGGGAGGCCCAAGCCCACCTTAACGCGCGTCCTCCAGGCACCGCGTCCGCCCGGTATTTGATGCCCGGCACGCGGATGTGACGATTTGTTCCCGTTTGCCCCTGCGCCTGATTACCAAATACCGCCGCGTCACTCGGATGAACCTGGGACGGCCGGGTGACAGACAGGAATGCCAAGGCTAGAAGCGCTCAGCCCGACCGGCCGGGAGTGCCGCTATGCTCACCACCTACACCGTCGAGAACGGCCAAATCCTGGTGCGCGAAGGCCCCCAGCCTGCGGAGGCGCTTCGCTGCGCCATATGGATTGACCTGCTCTCCCCGACCCAGAACGAGGAGCGGGACGTCCAGGACGCCCTCTGCCTCGAAGTCCCCACCCGCGAAGAGATGCAGGAGATCGAAAGCTCCTCCCGCCTCTATCGGGAAGGCGATGTGCTCTTCCTGACGGCGCCCTTTCTTTTCGGGGTTGATGGTGGGGAGATGGGCTCGACGCCCATCACCTTCGTACTGGGCGAAGCGAACCTGATCACCGTGCGCTACGCGACGCCAAAGGCGTTTTCTATGTTCAGCGCGCGTTGCCTGCGCAATCCGCAGCCTTTGCAGGGTACCTCTGATGCCGCGATGCTGCATCTGATGGAGCAGATCGTCGATCGGCTGGCCGATATCCTGGAGGGGATCGCCGCCGATATGGACCGCGCCAGCCGTGCCGCCTTCCGCACTGCCCGAGCCGATGTGAAGGTCTCTCGCAAAGACGCCGATCTGAAGGAGGCGCTGCTGACCCTGGGCGAGGTCGGGGATGTCACGACCCGGGCGAATGAGACGCTTCTGGGCCTCTCTCGCATCCTGACCTACCTGAATGCCGAGAAGGGCATTGGCATTCGAAAAGAAAATCAAACCCTGGTCAAATCGCTGGTCCGCGACGTCCGCTCGCTGAACGAACACGCGCATTTTCTCAACAGTAAGGCGCAGTTCCTGCTCGATGCAGTGCTCGGCATCATCAATGTCGAGCAGACCGGCATCATCAAGACCTTCTCGGTGGTCTCCGTCGCGTTGATGCCGCCGACGCTGATCGCCAGCATCTACGGGATGAATTTCGAGTTTATGCCCGAGCTGAAATGGGTTGCTGGCTACCCGCTGTCGCTGGGGCTGATGGTGATCTCCGCGGTGCTGCCGATCTGGTACTTCAAGCGCAAGGGGTGGTTGTGATGGCGGGCTTCGATCTGCTGCTGCGCGGCGGGCGACTGGTATTGCCATGGGGCGAGGCTGACGCCGATATCGGCGTCAGGGACGGGCGGATCGCCGCCATCGGCGATCTGCGGTCCGCCAGTGCGGCCGAGACCATCGAGTGCCGCGGCCTGCATGTGCTGCCGGGGCTGATCGATGCGCATGTGCATCTGCGCGAGCCAGGCGATCCGCAGGTCGAGGATCTGGAACATGGCACCCGCGCCGCCCTGCTCGGCGGGTTGGCGGCGGTCTTTGATATGCCGAACACGGCGCCCGCGATCACCGACCGCGAGCGGCTGGACTGGAAGCGAGACCACCTGCATGGCCGCGCCTGGGTGGATGTCGGCCTTTACGTCGGCGCCTCCAAGAAAAACATGGCTGAACTTGCCGGGCTCGAACTCCAGCCCAACGTCTGTGCCGTGAAGGTCTTCGCCGGCAGCTCGACCGGTGACCTGCTGATTGAGGACGATGCCTCACTGGAGGCGGTGATGCGGAGCGGGCGCCGCCGCATCGCCTATCACTCGGAAGACGAGTATCGGCTGCAGGCCCGCAAGCCGCTTTTCACAAGCGGCATGCCGCATCGGAACCATATGGTCTGGCGCGATGTCGAATGCGCACTCCTCGGAACCCGCCGCCTGGTTGGGCTGTCCCGCAAGACCCGCCGCCCGGCCCATATCCTGCACGTCTCAACTGCCGAGGAGCTGGGGTATCTGCGCGACTGCCGCGATATCGCGACTGTCGAAGTCCTCCTCAATCACCTGACCCAGACGGATGAAGCCTATGACCGGCTTGGCGGGTATGCGGTCATGAATCCGCCGATCCGCGACCAACGGCATCTGGATGCCGCCTGGGCGGCGGTCGCTGACGGCACGGTCGACGTTGTCGGCTCCGACCACGCGCCGCATTCGCGCGCTGCGAAGGAGCGGCCCTGGCCGGACTGCGCGGCCGGCCTGACCGGCGTGCAGACAATCGTACCGCTCATGCTCGACCACGTCGCAGCTGGCCGCCTCTCGCTCTCTCGGCTGGTCGATCTGATGTGTGCCGGCCCGGCGCGGGTCTATGGCGTCACCGGCAAGGGCCGGCTCGCCGCGGGCTATGATGCTGATTTCACCCTGGTTGACATGAAGATGCAGCGGGTGATCGAGGAGAGCTGGATCGTCTCCCCTTGCGGCTGGACGCCATTTGCTGGGCATCGCTGCACCGGCTGGCCGGTTGGGGTGGTGATCCGTGGCCGGCACGCCATGCAGGACGATACGGTGATCGGCGCCCCCGGCGGCCGTGCCGTCGATTTCGCCGAGGCGCGCGGCGTGGCCGATTGACCGCCCACGATGGGCACGGGACCATGCGCTTACCGTGCTGCGGAGCTGATCCATGACCGAACTCTGGCGCCTGACCGCCACCGAACTCGCCGCGCTGATCCGGGCGCGCAAGGCTTCGGCGCGGGAGGCGACGCAGGCCGCGCTCGCCCGGCTCGACGCGGTCAACCCGCGGATCAACGCGGTCATCGCCCATGATCCCGATGCCGCGCTGGCGGCGGCTGAGGCGGTGGACGCGGCGCTTGCCCGCGGCGAGGACCCCGGGCCGCTGGCCGGTGTGCCGGTCACCGTGAAAGTGAATGTCGATCAAGCGGGTTGGGCCACGACCAATGGCCTGCGGCTGCAGAAGGATAACATCGCCCGGCAGGACAGCCCGGTTGTTGCCAATCTGAAGCGGGCCGGGGCGGTGATCCTGGGCCGGACCAATACTCCGGCCTTTTCGCTACGCTGGTTCACCCGCAATGGCCTCCATGGCGCTACGCGCAATCCACGCAATCCGGCGATCACCCCGGGTGGTTCCTCCGGCGGTGCGGCGGCGGCGGTCGCGGCCGGCATTGGCGCCTTGGCGCACGGCACCGATATCGGCGGCTCTATCCGCTACCCGGCCTATGCCTGCGGCATCCACGGGTTGCGCCCGACGCTGGGCCGGATTCCGGCCTGGAATGCGTCCGGCCCGGATCGGCTGATCGGCGCACAGTTGATGGCTGTCTCCGGCCCGCTTGGGCGGAGCATCGCCGATCTCCGCCTTGGGCTTGCCGCGATGAGCGCACCCGATTTCCATGACCCGTGGTGGACGCCGGCACCGCTGACCGGTCCTGATTTTCCGCGCCGTGCCGCCTTGGCGATCGCGCCGGAAGGCATGCCCGTGGTGCCCGAGGTTGCCGCCGCCCTGCAGGATGCGGCGCAGCGCCTGCGGGCCGCGGGTTGGACGGTCGAGGAAGTGGCGCCGCCACCGCTTAAGGAAACTGCTGAGTTGCAGGCGATCCTCTGGCTTGCCGAGACCCGGCGGACAGGGACCGAGCTGATGCAGCGCGAGGGCGATGCGGACGCCCTCACGATCTTCGGTTTTATGGAAAGGCTTTGTCCGCCGACCGATACGCATGCGCTGGCCGATGCTTTGCAACGTCGGCTTGGGCTGCTGCGGGAATGGCTGGTATTTCTCGAACGCTATCCGGTTCTGCTGCTGCCGGTCTCTGGCGAATTGCCCTTCCCGGACCATGACGATGTGACGAGTTTCGTCCGCTTCGAGCAGATCATGGCGGCCAACCTGCCGCAGGTCGGGCTACCGCTACTCAGCCTGCCAGGGCTGGTGGTCGCCACGGGCATGGTCGGCCAGATCCCTGTGGGCGTGCAACTCATCGGCAGTCGCTACCGCGAAGACATCCTACTCGCCGCCGGCGGCGTCATCGAAGCCGGCGGGGTCCCGCCGAGCCCGATTGATCCGGCTTAGAGCATGCTGCGTTCGCATTCGCTGGCGCACCCTGCTCTAGCTTTCGTTTGGTCGCGAGATTCAGCGCCTTCGGCGATTCCGCCTCAACGCATCTCACTCTAAGCGAGAGACATCAGGATGCCGCGACGCCGTTTGCTGCCCTGCCTGCTTTTTCTCGGTCTGGCTGCCTGCACCCCAGCGCAACCGCCCGGCGATGGCGCGGCCGCATCCGGCGGGTGCGATCCCCGCTTCCGTGTGGTGAATGCCTCCGGCTTGCCGGTCGAGCGGCTGTTCTTCAGCCCAGCAAACCTCAATGCCTGGGGAGCGGACCAACTGGGCGATCGGATGCTGCCGCCCGGCCGCACCTTGGGCTTCGCCGCAGCCAATCCCGGGGCCTATGATTTCCGTGTGGTCTGGACCAATGGCCAGGCTGCCGAATTGCGCGCCGTCAATCTCTGCACAGCGAGCAACATCGTGATAACCAATGGCAGTCTCAACGCGAGCTGACCTCGCTGCTCAGGAAAGACCCGCGATGTCCGATGCTTCGGTCGCCTGTCCCGGCCCTCTCCGCCGTCTGTTGCTGGTGGGTCTGCTGGGCCTGCTTGGCGCGTGCACCGATCTCGGCGCGCCGCCGCCGCCGCGACCAGGGCCGCCGCCACCAACGGCCGAATATGACGGGCGCTATGGTGGAAGCATCCGCGTCAGTGGCGCTTCGACCAGCATGGATCCCAGGCTGTGCGAGACCAGCCCGCAGATCAGCTTCACGGTGCGCGAAGGTCAGTTCAACTTGGTGATCCCGCCACTGAAGGGTGGCTTCGCGCAGTCGATCCGCGCGACCGTCGATACCACCTATGGTGCAACGGTGCGTGCCGATGGCTCGCTCACCGGGCTTGCCGAGCGTAGCGGTGCGACGCTCCAGGGCAGGGCAGAGGGCAATACGCTGCGCGGCGAGGCTTTCGGCCTACTTTGCTACTACTCCTTTACCGCGACCCGCCTTCAGAGCGGGATGCGTTGAGGCGGAATTGCCGAAGGCGCTGAATCGCGCGACCAGACAAATATTAGAGCCGCGAGCTTGAGCGAATGCGAACGCATCATGATTTAGCGTCGCCGCCGCTCTGGCTGCCCAGGTGCACTTTGCCTTGCCGGCCGCGACCTGGCCTGCCAATGCTGACTCATGCCAGAGCGCTTGCATCCCCTTCTGAAATCCCTGCTCGCCGAGGATTGGGCGGCGGTTGACCCTGATCTGCCCGGCCAACTCGCCCTCATCCTCGACCGCTCGGCCGGGGAGGATTGGCACAAGGCCGGGACCTTCAAGGATCATTTGCAGGGCGTCTATCGCACCCTCGCCCTGTGGGATCAGCCACGCGAGGTCAAGCTCCTTGGCCTGTTCCATAGCGTCTATTCGAATGAGTATGTCGACCTGAAATTGTTCGACGCCGGCGGGAACCGCGGCGCCCTGGCCGAGGTGCTAGGCGCCGAGACCGAGCGGCTGATCCATCTTTTCTGCACCATGCCGCGAACCCTCTTTACCCAGCGCCTCTTGGCCTTGGAGACACTCCCGGAGGAGGGGCTGCTGTTGACCCCGGACGGCAGGCCCGCCGTCCACCTCGCCCCGCGTGAGGTCGCGCTGTTTGCCATCGCCACCATCGCCGATATCGCCGAGCAATGGCATTCCTGGCAGGACGAGATCTTCGCGGGCTTCCCTTTCATGAAGGTCCGCCCGATCCGAGAGAACTGGCCCGCCGCGCTCTGGCCCGGGCCGTTGAAGCCGACGTCTTGCATGCTCTCGGTGCTCTCACGCCTCGCGGCGCCCCTCGGCGACATGCCCGAGGAATTTGGCTTGCCGGTACCGCCGGTTTTCGCGCGCTGTACCGCGACCCTCGATCAGGCCGACGAGGTGGCGGCCGCGGCGCTCTATTGGCAGGCCGTGACGCGCGGCCTGCCGAGCGCCGGGCTTGGACCAACGCATGCGGCGCTGGATGCTTGCATCCGCCACAACCCCTTCGTTGCGGAGCCACGGCTAATGCTGGCGCAACTCGGCCTGATTGCCGGGGATTGGACCATGGCGGCCGATCATGCTGGGGCCGGGCTTGCGTTGCTGCAGGATTGGGGTGCCGCCTGGGACAAGCGCATCGCCTGGTCCGGCTGGGTCGCCTGGGCGCGCATCCTGGTCCAATCCGCGGAGGCCAAGCGCTGGCCCGATACCCTCGGCGGGCTGAATAGCCTCGGTCTGGTCGGGGCTTAAAGCGTCAAAACACGTGCGGACGCTCTGAAACGTCAACCTAGAGCGCGATGCGTTGAGGCGGAATCGCTGAAAACACTCAATCGCGCGATCCAACAAATGCTACAGCGGGCTGCGTGAACGTATGTGAACGCAGCATGCTCTAGCGCATGCGCACGCACGCAGCCCGCTTTAGGCCGCCAGCCGCTCCTCCCGTGCCGCCTGCAGCACCATCGCGGCGCATTTCTCGCCGATCATGATGCAGGGCGCGTTGGTATTGCCGGAGACGACGGTCGGCATGATCGACGCATCCGCCACCCGCAAGCCGCCAATGCCGCGTACCCGCAATTCGGGGTCGACGACGCTGGCCGGGTCGCCGCCCATGCGGCAGGTGCCGCTTGGGTGATAGATCGTGCCGCCGGTCGCCCGGATCCAGTCGAGGATCTCGGCATCCCCGGACAGGGCCTGTCCCGGCAATACCTCGCTCTCGATGATGCCGGCGAAGGCCTCCGTTGCGGCCAGTCGGCGTGCCAGCTTGATGCCCTCGACCATGCAGCGCCGGTCTGTCTCGGTCGCCAGGTAGTTTGCATGGATCAGCGCCTTGGCCAGCGGGTCGGGGCTGGCCAGGGTGATCGTGCCGCGGCTCTCTGGCCGCAGTTGGCACGCGCTGATCGTCATGCCGGGGAAGTCGTGCAGTTCCATCATCGTCTTCGATGAGCTGAAGGGCAGGAAGTGGTACTGCACATCGGGCGTCTCGCTGCCCGGCAGGACGCGGGCGAAGAGCCCTGCTGTGCCCGCGCTGACTGTCAGCGGCCCCCGGCGGCGCAGCGCGAACTCCGCCCCCATCGCCAGCTTGCCGAGCAGCGAGGTCACGCGCGTGTTCAGACTGCCCGGCCCTTTGACGCGATAGGCGGCGCGGGCCTGAAAATGGTCCTGCAGATTGCGCCCGACTTGCGCCAGGTCGTGTTGCACGGGGATGCCGATCGCCTGCAGGTGCTCGGCTGGGCCAATGCCCGAGAGCAACAGCAGGTGCGGTGAGGCGATGGCCCCGCCGCAGAGGATGACCTCTCGTTTTGCCCGGATGGTCAGCACAGCGTCGTGCCGGCGAAAGCGCACGCCGGCCGCCCGCCGGCCTTCCAGCACGACAGCTTCGGCGTGCGCATCCGTCACGACACTCAGATTGTCCCGCCCACGCGCGGGTTTCAGATAGGCGGTTGCCGAGGAGCAGCGCCAACCATCGCGCGCGGTCACCTGGAACAGCCCGGCGCCTTCCTGAGTCTCGCCATTGAAATCATTGTTGGGCGGGAAGCCGAGCTCGGCAGCCGCCGCGATGAATGCCATGGCCAGCGGGTTGCGGTCGCGCAGATCGCTGACCGCAAGCGGCCCGCCCTTGCCATGCAGCCGGCTCTCGCCGCGTTCCTGGTCCTCGGCCTGGCGGAAGAAAGGCAGCACGTCATCGAAGGCCCAGCCCGTGCAGCCCAGCTGACGCCAATGGTCGTAATCCGCCATCTGCCCGCGCAGATAGAGCAGCCCGTTGATCGCCGAGGAGCCGCCAAGCGTGCGGCCGCGCGGCCAGGGGATGCGGCGATTATGCAACTCCGGCTCCGGCTCCGTGACCAAATTCCACGACAGCGTCGGGTGGTACATGGTCCGCGCATAGCCGATCGGCACATGCAGCCACGGGTTGGTATCGCGGCTGCCGGCTTCCAGCAGCACCACGCGCGCCCCGCTCTCCTCGGATAACCGCGCCGCCACCGCGCAGCCGGCCGAGCCCGCCCCGACGACGATGTAATCCGCCTCCTGCGGTATCTGATCTGCCATGCCGATCTCTCCCTCGCGGTGCCGAGTGAAGCGCAGTCCGCGCGGCCTCGCCAGGGCTTGAAGCCCCGGCCAGAGCGGCGTTCACTGGTGGCATGAACGCCCTCAACACCCTGGCCGGCATCGTCGGCCCAAGAAACTGCATCACCGAGGAAGCTGATCTCGGCCCCTATGCGGTCGATTGGCGCGGCAGCTGGCGCGGCCGGCCGGAAGCGGTCGTCAAGCCCGCCAGTGTCGAGGAGGTGGCCGGGGTGGTCCGCGCTGCCGGCGCCGCGGGCCTCGCCATCGTCCCGGCCGGCGGGCGCACCGGGCTGGCCGGCGCCGCGGTTCCGACCGCCAACGGGCCGCCTTCGATCGTCCTCTCGCTGGAACGCCTCAACCGGATCCGGGACTTGGATGCCCGCGACTTCTCGCTGGTGGCCGAGGCCGGTTGCGTCGTGCAGACCGTGCAGCAGGCGGCAGCCGAGGCCGGACGCCTCTTCCCGATCCAATGGGGCGCCCAAGGCACGGCGCAGATCGGCGGCATGCTCTCGACCAATGCCGGCGGTATCCGCACGCTGCGCTGGGGCAATGCCCGCGAACTTGTGCTGGGGCTGGAAGTCGTGCTGCCTGATGGGCGGGTGCTCGATGATCTCCGGCGGGTCCGCAAGGACAATAGCGGCTATGCGCTGCGCCATCTTTTTATCGGTGGGGAGGGGACGCTCGGCGTCATCACCGCCGCCGCCCTGCGGCTCGTGCCCGCGTTGAAGCGGATCGAGAGTGCCTTCGTCGCGGTGCCGAGCCCGGATGCCGCGCTTTCGCTCTTCGCCAGGGTCATGGCCAGCGGCGCCGAGGTGATCGGCTTTGAGCTTTGCGCCCGCTTCTGTATGGAAATGGCCGCCCGGCACGGCACTGGGCTGCGCATGCCGCTGCCGCTCAATGCACCCTGGTACGTGATGGTGGAGATCGCCGCAGCGCATGCAAGCGTGCCGCTGCGCGACATGCTGGAGGAGGCGCTCGCCGCCGCGATGGAGAGCGAGGAGGCCAGCGACGCGGTGATTGCTGAAAGCGAGGCGCAGCGCGCGATGATCTGGAAAATCCGTGAGGATTATCCCGATTGTGCCCGCCGCGAGGGACCGGCGGTTGGAACCGATACTGCGGTGCCCGTCTCCGCTGTGCCGACCTTCGTGAACACCGCCGAGGCCGAGCTGCGCGCCCGCTGGCCAGAGGGACGGATGGCAGCGATCGGCCATGCCGGCGACGGCAATATCCATCTTTCCCTGCACGCCCCGGAGGGCTGGAGCGATCGACCGGCCTGGCTCGCGCACGCCGCCGAGATGGAGCCCCTGGTCAATGCCATCGCCGTCTCGCTCGGCGGCAGCTTCTCCGCCGAGCACGGGATCGGCCAGTCGAAGCGCCACGCCATGGCAACGCATAAGAATCCGGTGGCGCTCGATCTGATGCGCGGCCTGAAGCAGATGCTCGATCCGAACGGCATCATGAACCCAGGCAAGGTCCTGCCCTGAGCGCGAGCCTGGGGATCAACTTGCTGTGGATTGCGTCGGCGCATGGCCGCTGGCGCTCAGCCTGCGGTACGTCATCCGCTCATCATCCGATGAGGGACATGCCATGCCGCCAATCACCGAATGGGCCATCATCGCTGATGCCAGCAGGGCCCGGATCCTGGAGCGAGAGGGGCCACGCGGCACCTGGGCGGAGCAGTCGGATGGCGAGGACGCGCCGCCCAATCCGCGCTCGCACGACCAGGGCAGCGATCGGCCGGGCCGGGTTCAGGAAAGTGTCGGTGGGGCACGGCACGCGATCGAGCCACGAAACGATCCGCATCGCGCCGCCAAACGCGCGTTTGCCCACCATCTCGCCGAGAGGCTGGAGCGGGAGGCAACCGCCGGGCGTTTTGCGCGGCTGGTGTTGATCGCCCCGCCGCATTTTCTGGGCGATCTGCGGGATGCGCTCGGGCGCCAAAGCCAGGAGCGCCTGGCTGGTAGCCTCGACAAAGACCTGGTCCAGCATAGCCGGGCGGATATCGTCGCTCATCTCGATGCGCTGGCCGCCAGTTAGAGCGCGATGCGTTGAGGCGGAATCGCCGAAGGCGCTGAATCGCGCGATCCAAAAAACGCTAGAGCGGGCTGCGTGAACGTATGTGAACGCAGCATGCTCTAGCTGGCGGCGATTTCCGCCAGCAGCCGGGCGTGGCTGCGGGCGCCCTTGTGCAGGCAGGTCAGCTCGAATTTCTCGTTCGGGCTATGCACCTGGTCGTCATTCAGCCCGAAGCCGACAAGCAGACTGTCGAGGCCGAGGATACGCTTCAGGCTCTCGACCACAGGGATGGAGCCACCGCAGCCCATCAGCACCGCGGGCTTTCCGTATTCTGCGGTCAGCGCCCGTCGCGCGGCCTGCACCCAGCGGCTATCGGCCGGGACCTCGATGCCTGGGGTAGTGCTGAAAAGCTGCATCTCCAGCTGGCAATCCGCCGGCAGGCGATCGGCGACGAAGCGGCGGATCCCCTCGACCACCTTCGCCGGGTCCTGCCCGGGGACCAGCCGGCAGGACAGCTTGGCATGGGCTTCTGCAGCGATGACTGTCTTGCTGCCGGCGCCGGTATAGCCGCCCCAGATGCCGTTGAGGTCGGCGGTCGGCCGCGCCCAGAGACGCTCCAGCGCGCCGCGTCCGCGCTCCCCGATCGGCTGGACGAGGCCGATTTCGCCAAGGAAGGCTGCCTCGTCGAAGCCAAGGCTGTCCCATTCCATGCGCTGCGCGTTGCTCAGCTCCTTCACGCCGTCATAGAAGCCGGGGATCTGGACGCGGCCGTTCTCGTCGTGCAACGCGCCGAGGATCTGTGTGAGCAGGTTGATGACGTTGCGGGCCGAGCCTCCGTAGAGGCCGGAATGCAGGTCCCGCCCGGCGGCGCGCAAATCGATCTGGCAATAGACCATGCCGCGCAGCTGGGTGGTGATCGCCGGCGTCGCGATGTCCCACATGCCGGTATCGCTGATCACCGCGACATCGGCGGCAAGTTCGGCCCGGTTCGCGGCCAGGAAAGCATCGAGGCTCGGTGAGCCGACTTCCTCCTCGCCCTCGATCAGCACTGTGACGCGGCAGGGAGGCCCGCCCGCCGCCGCCTGCCAGGCACGGAAGGCGTCAAGCCACATGCTGCATTGTCCCTTGTCGTCCACCGCACCACGGGCCACCACGCGCGGCCCGTGCGGTCCTTCCGCCAGCACTGGCGCAAAGGGTGGCGAGGTCCAGAGCTCCAGTGGATCCGCCGGCTGCACATCGTAATGCCCGTAGAACAGCAGATGCGGCACGGCGCCGCCCGGGCCGGGGTGATGCCCGATCACGACGGGCTGCCCGGCGGTGGGGCGAATGCCGGCCTGAAAGCCGAGACTGGTCAAGGTATCGCGCGCCCAGGTGGCGGCGGCGAGGCAGTCTTCGGCATGGGTCGGCTGCGCGCTGATGCTGGGAATGCGCAGCCAATCCATCAATCGTTCGCGGGAGGCTGGGACATCCGTATCGAGGGCGGCGAGGATTCTGGCGAGATCGGTCATGACGCGATACTTCCATGCGGAGGACCAGGGGGGAAGCCGATGCGGGTCTATCTGACACATACGCCGGAGGCGCTGGCGAACTACTACGGGGACCGAGCCCTTGCGGCCCTGCGGGCGATCGCCGAAGTGCGGCTGAACCCGACCGACCGCCACCTCGCCGGGCGGGAACTGGCCCAGGCGGCGGCCGGGTGCGAGGCCATCATCTGCTATCGCCAATCGCCAGGAGAGGCGGCGACCTTCCGCGAGGCCCCCGCCCTCATCGCCTTCCTCCGCTGCGCGGTCGATATCCGTAATATCGATGTCGCAGCGGCAAGGGCCGAGGGCGTTTTAGTGACTCAGGCGACGCCGGGCTTCGTGCCGGCGGTTGCCGAGTTGGTGCTGGGGCAGATGATCGATCTGGCACGCGGCATCGGCACCGCGGCCGCCAGCTACCATCGTGGCGAGGTGCCGCCCGCGCGCATGGGACGCCAACTGGCCGGTGCGACGCTCGGCATCATCGGCTATGGGGCTATCGGACGCTATCTGGCCCCGCTCGGTCGGGCGTTGGGGATGCGGGTGCTGATCGCCGATCCGCAGGCCCGGCCGGAGCAGCCGGGCCTGGAACATGCGCCCTTCGAGACGCTGCTGGCTGAAAGCGACTTTGTCGTCTGCCTCGCGGTTGCCGCGCCGTCGACCGAGAACCTTCTTAACGCCGCCGCTTTTGCGCGCATGCAGCGGGGCGCGCTCTTCCTCAACCCCTCGCGCGGTAACCTGGTCGATGAGGCCGCCCTGCTCGCGGCGTTGGAGAGCGGGCATCTCGCCGGGGCGGCGATGGATGTCGGCCGGGCGCCGGACCAGATGCCTAGCCCTGGCCTTGCCGGCCATCCGAAGGTGATCGCCACGCCGCATATCGGTGGCCTGACGCCCGCGGCGATCGAGCATCAGGCGATGGACACCGTCGGGCAGATCCTTGCTCTCGCCGCGGGACGAATGCCTGAGCACGCCGTCAATGCCGCCCAGGCCAGCCGGCTTGTCCGGCTTGGCGTTCGGCCGCTGGGCTGAAGCCGCCTACTCGACGACCAGCTTTGGGGCGAAGGCAGGCAGCTCGGCGCGTTCGTTGGCGTCCATCGGCTTCGGCCACCAGCGATCCTCCCACTCTGAGAAGAGATCTCGGAGCTGCGGCATCACCTTTTCGGCAAAAAATCGGGTGTTAAACTGCGTCAGTGCTTCGAGATGTTGCCGAGCTGCGGCAGCAGCATCAGGTGGCTGACCTAGAGCGTCGTCGCCACTTCGCGCAGTCGTTCCGCGACCTCGTCCGGGCTGCCGATGAGGACGTAGCCGCGCTCGACAATGCCTTCCGTGTCCTTGGCGGTGCCGGCGAAGCGTTCGTGGGTGCCCTTGCCCAAGGTGCTCTAGAGCGCGATGCGTTGAGGCGGAATCGCCGAAGGCGCTGAATCGCGCAATCCAACACATGCTAGAGCGGGCTGCGTGAACGCATGTGAACGCAGCATGCTCTAGCCGTCCGCCGCGGCTGCAACCTGGCTTTTCATCCCCGCGACCTGGGTTGCTTCGGTGACGTAGCCCGGCGGTGTCGCCCATTTGGCATCGACGTGCAGGCAGCGGCCGTAAAAATACACGGCCGGCTCGCGGTAGAGCTCCATCGCTTGCTCGCGCGTCTCGGCGACACCCACGAATTGCACGAAGCCTGCCCGATAGGGATTCCGGTCCTTGCCGAGCCGCGCCAGCTCCGCCCAGCAGCCATCCATATCTTCATGGCGGCAGGTTCCCATCCTCGCGCGCGGTTGGCCCACGCTCTCATGGGCTAGGTTGGCCGAAGGCGCGGCGCTTCGGGAAGCCGCTGCAACGAAAGGCTTTCCCTCGGCCGCTGGATCGGGAATGGTCCTCCCATGTTGATCGAAAACAAATATGTCGCCATCGCGGCTGCCGTCGCCTTCATCGCCGCGACCTTCTATACGGAGGGTGATTGGATCGCGGGCTTCGGCGCCTTCGCTTTGATTGCCGGGCTCGGTTGGGCGGCGCGGAAACTATTCGGCTAGAGCGGGATGCATTGAGGCGGAATCGCCGGAAACTCTGGATCCCGCGACCAAACAAACATTAGAGCAGGGTGCGTGAGCGAATGCGAATGCAGCATGCTCTAGACCAGCCTCCGGCCTGATGGATCACGGTATGATCCATCAGGCCGGAGATAGGGTGCTCTGGAATCGATATTCTCTGGAGCAAGAAATCCGTTCAGACGATTTCGTCTGAACGGATATTGCCCTAGGGCGGCGTCCCCAACCGGAGACAGCCGTCGTCGCGGCCGGGCCTTTGGGGGACGCATGCTCGGATCACGCAATTTCGATGCGCCGGCGGCTACCGGCGCGGTCCGGCTTGGCGTCTGGTTGCTGCTCGGTCTGCTCGTGCTGTTGGTCCTGGCGACCGGCCCGGTGCTGACCAGTGACGGGCCCACGCATGTCGCCATGGCGCAGGTGCTGTTGCGTGCCGGCGACCCGGCTTGGCCGATGCTCAATCGGGTCTATGAGCTGAACCCCGGCATCTCGCCCAATGCGCTGGCGCATCACCTGCTGGCTGGCTTGCTGCGGGTCATGTCGCCCGCGGCGGCGGAGGCGGTGGTGCAGGTGCTCTGCCTGATTAGCCTGCCACTTGCCGGCCTGACGTTACTGCAACGTTTGGCCCCGGCGGCGGGCTGGCTCGCCCTGTTTCTCATCCCGGTTGCCTTGCAGCGGCTGTTCTTCGCGGGGCTTTACAACTACTGCCTATCGGCCGCCGGCGCACTGCTCTGCCTCGCAGCCTTCCTGCGCCTACGTGAGAGGCTCTCAGTCCAGCGGGTCGCGGCGCTGGCGGCGGCGCTGCTCCTCACGCTTGCCTGCCAGGCCTTTGGCTGGCTGGCGGCGGGGCTGGCGATCGGCATTCTGCTGCTGGCCGATCCGCGCGGCGGCTGGCGCCTGCGTGGCGCCACCGCAGTCGCTGCCCTGCCGGGACTGCTGCTTTTTCTCAGCTTTGCCATGAACCCCGGCCCGGATCGGCTGATCGATTATGGCGACCCGTTCGCCCAGCGGCTGCTTGCCTTGCTGCGAGCGGATTTCCTCGCACCCATCGGCCGGCCGATGGCGCTGCTCGGCGGCGTCTGCCAAGCGATGCTCGCGGTGCTGTACGCGCTTGGTCTCTGGCGCTGGCGCCAGGGTGACCGGCCGCTCGACCCGACCCTTGCACGGGGGCTGTGCCTGCTGCCGCCCGCCTTCCTGCTGCTTGCGCTGGCGATCCCCGACCGCGCCGGCGGTGCCTGGACCCACAGCCTCCGCGCCCAGCCCTTTCCCATGATCGCGTTGTTGCTGGCGGTGGCCGTGCTGCCTATCGCGCCGGCGCTGCGCCGCGCGGCGACCGGGCTTGCCGCGCTCACCGGGCTGCTCGCCATCGCCACCGCCGCCTGGGTCGAAGCGGTCGCGGTGCCGCCGGCCGTGCAACCCATTGCCGTTCTCGATCGCCGGCTTGCCCCGCATTGCACCGTCGCACCGGCCTTTGGTCACTACAAGCTCGATGCCGGGAATACCGCCCGGCTGTTTCACCACCCGATGTTCCACGCCGCCGCCCGGTTGCAGCTCCGCGAGGACCGGCCGGTGCTGTTCAGCTACCTCGCCCGGCTGCAGGTCTACCCGGTCCGCTTCCGCCCGACCGCCGATCCCCAGCGCCTGCTCTATGGCTGGGCGGAGGGCCAGCGCGACACCCGCATCGACCGGCTTGACCTCGAAGGCTATCGCCGCGCCAGCGGCGTCCCGGTCGATGTCGTCCTGCTCTGGGGCTTCGCCGCCGACGATGCCCGCGGTGCCGGGCTGCGCAAGGGTCTGCTGGCCGCCGGCTATGCCCCTCGGCCCGCCGCGCCCGGTGCGCCTGAGCCCTGGCTCCGCCCAGGCGCCGAGGCCTGCCTCGCGCCCTGAGCGCTCCTCGGATCAGCCTGGCCCAGGTCCCGACAGACCGGATCTTGCTCTAGAAGATATAAAGAAAATATTATGGCCAGAGCAGCTTATCACCGTTCTGATGGATCACGGCATGATCCATCAGAACGGAGGCTGCCCTAGAGCGGGATGCGTTGAGGCGGAATCGCCGAAGGCGCTGAATCCCGCGACCAAACAAAGCTTAGAGCAGGATGCGCGAACGCAGGTGAACGCAGCATGCTCTAACGCGCCCCAGACGCCTCGCGGACCGACAGCGCCGCGATCTGGCCCTGCATCGCGGTCAGCAGTGCGCCGATGGAGTTGCCGCTGCGTTGAATCACCGCCGAATACTCGCTCCGCTGCGTCAGCCGGAGCGAGGTGCCCTCAGCGATCAGATCGACGATCTTCGGCTGGCCGCCCACATCAGCCACCCGCCAATCCAGCGAATAGGGGGCCGAGTTCGGCCGCTCGATCACCGTGTTCACTAGCACGTCGTCCTCGGTCCGCTGCTGCAGCCGGCCAACCGAAAAACGCACCCCCTGATAGTCCCCGAAGCGTGCTGAGAGGTTGCGCGTCAGCGTCTCATCGAACAGCCGCAGGTATTCGGCCTGTTCGGCCGGCGTCGCCTGCCGCCACCAACGCCCGAGGATGAAGCGGCCGACGCCCTCCGTATCCACCGCCTGCCGCAGCACCGCCGCCACCCGATTGCGCCGGGTGGCGACATCGCTGCGCGTGTCGTTGATGGCCGCCACCAGCTGCCCGCCGGTCGCTTCGATGAAGGCGGCGGCACGGGCGGGGTCGGTCGCCGCGCGGGCGGGCGCGGCGAGCAGTCCGGCGGCAAGGGCACCAAGCAGCGGGCGGCGGGCAAGCAACATCATGCAATCTCTCCGGGCCGCCTGGGGCGGCGAAGCCTTTTCCCCCACCGCGCCGCTGGATTCAACCTCCGCCGTCATGGATTGGTGCCCGGCGCGCCGCCGCCGACGCCGAAGCCGGTGCTCATCGCGCGCGCCGTCGCCGCGCCGGTCGGCTGATTGGCGATCTCTACCAGGCGGCGCTGCTGATAGGCGCTGCGGATGACGGCGTAGGGGTCGATCGACGTCTTCTGCACCCCATCCAGCGCATCGAGCAGGCTTTCGCGCGTATCGACCACCACCATGCCTGAGCGGGTGCTGGTCGCCGCCACCACCGCCAACCCCTGGCCGAACCAGAGGAAGGGGTCGTTGGCGATGCCCAGACCGAAGCCGGCGAGATCGCGCGGATTGCTCGGCCCGAGGACGGGGAGGAACAGATAAGGGCCGCTACCCATCCCCCAGACCGCCAGCGTCTGGCCCCAATCCTCGGTATGCGCGGGGATGCCGAAACGCTTGCCCGCCACGTCGAAGAAACCGCCGAGCCCGGCGGTGGTGTTGATCATGAAGCGGCTGGCGGTATCGCCGGCGCGCTTCCATTCGCCCTGCATCAGGTCGTTGGTCAGGATGATAGGGGTACGCAGATTGGCCAGGAAATTGGACACTGATTCGCGCGCCAATTGCGGCACCACCTCGCGGTAGGCGACGGCGACCGGGCGCAACACCGTCCGGTCGATGGCGTTGTGCACACCAAACATCGCGCGGTTGAAGGGCTCGGCCGGGTCGTTGTTCTCCTTGAACTCGGCCAGGGCTTCCGGATCGCTGGCCGGCGGCCGCGTGGCGCAGGCCGGCAGCAGTGCGACCAGGCCGAGCGCGACCAGCAACGCGGCGAAGCGATGCGGCGCAACGAGGGCCCGAAACTTCGGCAACGACATGGTTCCCCCACGGGCAGTCCCTGGCTTCATGGCGGTACCGCCCCGCGCCTGTCCAGAGGCAAGCCGGGCTGCATTCGCTGCTTGCCGCGCCGGCCCGGACACGGCACATGACGCGCCATGCACGACCTCTCCTCCACCGGTGCCGCCGGCACCCTCCAACGCTGGCTGACCGGGCCCCGCTTCGACGCGCTGCCCAATTTGACCGAGATGGCGCCGCCGGCGCTGTCTTTCGAATTTTTCCCGCCGAAGACCGAGAAGCTGGAAGTCCAGCTGTGGGACTGCATCGGCCGGCTGGCGCCGCTGCAACCCCGCTTCGTCTCCGTCACCTATGGCGCGGGCGGCACCACCCAGGCCCGCACCCATGCCACCGTCGCGCGGCTGGCCAAGGAGACCCCGCTGGTCCCGGCGGCGCATCTCACCTGTGTCGGCGCCACGCGTGGGGAGGTCGATGACGTCGCCCGGGCCTATTGGGATGCCGGGGTAAGACATATCGTCGCCCTGCGCGGCGACCCGCCGGCCGGCGTCAGCACCTATACCCCGCATCCCGGCGGCTATGCCTATGCTGCCGATCTGGTGGACGGGTTGCGCCGTATCGCCCCCTTTGAGATCAGCGTCGGCGCCTATCCGGAAACCCACCCGACGGCGCTGTCGGCGGCGGCCGACCTCGATAACCTCAAGCGCAAGATCGACGCCGGGGCGAGCCGGGCGATCACCCAGTATTTTTTCGATACCGCCACCTATCTGCGCTTCCTGGAACGCTGCCACGCCGCCGGGATCACCGTGCCCATCGTCCCCGGCATCATGCCGGTCTCAACTTCACGCAGATGGCCAAATTCTCCGCCATGTGCGGCGCCAGCGTGCCCGGCTGGATGGCCCGGCTGTTCGAGGGACTGGAAGAGGATGTTGAGACCCGGCGCATGGTCGCGGTCGTGGTCGCCGCCGAACAGGTGCGGCTGCTGCAGGCCAATGGCGTGGATGAGTTCCACTTCTACACGCTGAACCGGCCCGACCTGGTCTATGCCATCGCCCATCTGCTGGGCGCGCGCCCAGCGGCCTGACGGGCGGAATTGAGGCGCCTCAAGCCGCCTCAATTCGCCTCCATCGGGGGGAAGACATGGGTACAAGCCACTGGAATCTCCCGCAATTCCGGTGCCCCGATTTGAGATATTGAGACCTTGAGGTCCCCCCGCCGCGGTCATGGCGGGGCGTCGCGCCGCCACCAGGGGCGCCCCAGGACGTGCCGCTCCAACGCCAGCAGGCGCCGCAGCTTGCCGATCGGCGCCGTCCAGGGCTCCGCCATCCTCGGAGTGATCATCCCACGCATCCAGTTTCGGACATAAGTCACATTTTCGGGCCGGTACCTATAGACTGGCAGCACCGGCATGGCGGTCAGCGCGCCCAGGCGTTCCGCGCCATCCGCCGCGACTTCCCCCAACCCCCGCATGGCCCGGCGCGCGACGCGGCAGATCCGGTATTCCATGCGGTGCAGGACCAGCGGCGCCCCCGGCGCGCGACAGGCCGCGAGCAGGCGCAGCCACAAGCCCTGCCGCGCCCAGCGGCGGAATTGGCGGGAGATGATGTCGGGCCTGCCGCAGGCTTCTGGCGCCAACCGCCAGGGCAGGCCGCGTACCGCGACCATGAAAATCGCGTTCACCCGCGCGCGGGGATCGGCGACGCGTCGGCCAGCCATCCGGACGATGTCGAGCTGCGTGGCAACCAGGGCCCATTCCGCCTCGGTCAGCGGGGCCCAGGGGCGGGGCGGGGTGAAGCGGGCCTGGCTATTGGCGCGAAGGTCTTGGATGGGAATGCTGCGGATCATCGGCGGGCTCCCCCAGGGAATTTTCCAGAGTATCAGAAAAAATTCCTATATTCAAGTCGGAGCCCGGGCGCGCTGGGCATGTTCCGGTTACCGAAACGTTGGATTTCCCAATGTCATTATAGTACGATTTCGCTATGATAGGCGGTTCGTAAGGAGTGACCTCCGATGTCCGATCTGGCAATCGCCAAAGCCTTCTTCGAGGCCTGCGAGGGCGGCGGCGGTTGGGCGCGCTGCGCGCCCTACTGCACCCCTGATGCCGGCTTCACAGCCCAGGCCGCCGCCCTGGCCGAACTCCGCACCCTGGCGCAATACGCCGATTGGATGCAGGGCCTGCTCGGCGTGCTGACCGATGGGCGCTACGACCTGCACGCCTTCGCCGAGGATACAGCGCGCGGCCAGGTGATGGCCTGCGCCACCTTCACCGGCACGCATCTGGCCGGCGGCCCGGTGCCGCCCACCGGCCGGACCACGCGCACGCACTATGTCTACGTGATGCGGTTCCGCGACGGGCGGATCATGCACATGACGAAGATCTGGAATGACGGCCACGCGCTGAAGGAGCTGGGTTGGGCGTGAGGTTTTCGGCCGCTCAATCGCCGGGCGGACCCCTCCCGGTTTCCGGGGCTGCGCGGCACCAACCCGAGTCTCGCGCCGTTGATATCCCGCAACCGCACCGCCCGGGGTCTCCCGGAGACTTCCGGATGACAGACCAATCTCCGTCCAGACGATTCCGTCTGAACAGATCCCTTGCTCTCGTCTACTTCTTCGGCTTCTCGCTGTAGGCGCCCGACGCGGCGCGCACTTCGGCCGCGGTGCGGGCCTTGGCCAGCTTGGCGAAATGCGCCTGCTCGGCCTCCAGCATCGCCTCGGCATTGGTCAGCACCTGTTGCGCGCGATCGGCGGGGAATTTCACCGCGCCGTTCTCATCCATGTGGATCAGCTCGCCTGGCGCCACATCCATGCCGCCGACCGAGACCGGCACCTGCACCGCCTGCACCGCCATCTCCCCGTGCCCGGCGGTGACGCCGCCCAGCAGCAGTTGGAAGTCCTTGCGCCGGATCGCGTCGATATCGCGGGAGGGACCGTTCGAGAGCATGCCGATGCAGCCCACCGCCATCATGGAGGTGACCATCACCTCGCCCGCCAAGCCGGCCTTGGCCATCAGCTCCGGCGGCCATTTCTGCTGGATCACCAGGATGGTCGGCTTGGGCGCGGCATCGAGCGCGTCGATCACGTCCATGAAGGAGAGCCGGCCGGAGAAATTCGGGTCGGGCAGGCCATAAACGCAGGTGACCGCGTAGCCGATCGACGGCCCCCTGTCCGGATAGAGGCAGCGGATCGAGGTATCCGTGTACCAATTCTCGGTCCAGGGATTGTAGAGCCCGAGGCAGAGCGGGTTCTTCGGATAGGTGGCGACCACATTGGTGATGGTCGGCGTGTCGATCTTGCGCAGCCGCGCCAGCACATCGTCGGATTTGGGCGCCTTGGCCATGGCGTTCTCTCCCTGGGGTAGGCCGCCACTATCGGCATAGTGGTGGCGGCTGTCGAGCCGTCACTCCACCTTGATGCCGGCGGCCTCGATCAGGGCGGCGGCGCTGGCGCGATAGGCGGCGATGTCGGCACCGAGCTGCGTGGGCGGGCTGCCGACCGGCTCCATGCCGAGCTCGGCGAGGCGGGCGCGCACTTCCGGGTCGGCCAGCGCGGCGGCGGTCGCGGCGTGCAACCGGGCGATGCGTTCGGGCGGGGTACCGCGGGGGACCCAGAAATTCAGGTCCTCGTACCGCTGGAAGCCGGGGAAGCCCTGCTCGGCGACGGTGGGCACGCCGGGCAGCAGCGGCATCCGCGCGGTGGAGGAGACGCCGAGCGCGCGCAGCGCGCCGGACTGCACCAGGGGCACCGCCTGGGGCAGGGTGGAAAAGCCGAAATCAGTATCCCCGCCCATCACCCCGGCGATGGATTGGCTACCGCCGCGATAGGAGACATGCGTGGCTGTCGCGCCGGCGCGGGCCAGCAGCAGAACGCCGGATTGGTGCGGCCCGCCGGCCTGGCCGGAGGAGAAATAGCTGAGCGCGCCGGGCTTGGCGCGCGCGAGGTCGAGCAGCCCGGCGAGGTCGCGCGCCGGGTGATCGGCGCGCACCACCAGCAGCAGCGGCGCCCGGGTGACGCCCGTGACGGGGTCGAAGGCGGTCAGCGGGTCGAGCGGCAGGCCGCGCATGGTCAGCGCATTGGTGGCTATGCCGAGCCCGTCGGCGAGCATGGTGTAGCCATCCGGCGCGGCGCGGGCGGCTTCCAGCTCCCCGATCGTGCCGGTGGCGCCGCCGCGATTCTCCAGCACCAGCGGCTGCCCGAGGAAGCGCCCCATCGGCCCGGCGACAAGGCGGGTCGGGGTATCGACGCCGCCGCCGGCCGGCCAGGCGACGACGACGCGGATCGGCCGGGTTGGCCAGGGCGCCGGTTGCGCCTGGGCGAGGGCGGGGATGCCGAGGCCGAGGCCAAGGAGGGCGCGGCGTCTCACTCCGCCTTCACCCCCTGGTCGCGGATCAGCCGGCCCATGCTCTCGCGTTGCGCGGCGAAGAAGGCGCGGAATTCGGCGGTCGGGCCGCCGACCGGCAGCATGCCGAGCTCGCCCATGCGTTGGATGGCGTTGGCATCGCGCATGCCGGCGGCGGCGGCCTCCTGCCAGCGGGCGATGATCGGCGCCGGCGTGCCCGTCGGGACATAGAGGCCGAGCCAGTCATACATGTCGAAGCCCGGGAAGCCCTGTTCGGCGACGGTCGGCACCTCCGGCAATGAGGCGATACGCTGCCCGGTGCTGACGGCAAGGCCGCGCAGCCGGCCTTCCTTCACCAGCGGCGCCGATTGCGGCAGGGTCGAGAAGACGAAGCGGCAATCCCCGGCGAGCAGCCCGGCGATGGAGGCGGCGCCGCCGCGATAGGAGACGTGGTTGCCGCTGGCCTTGCCGAGGCTGAGCATCAGCACCGGCGCCAGATGCGTCGCCGTCCCGGTGCCCGAGGAGCCCCAGGCGACCTGTTCCGGCTTGGCGCGCATCTCCGCCAGCAGATCGGCCAGCGACTTCGCCGGGTCGTCGGCACGCACCACCAGCAGCAGCGGTGAGCGGGCGAGCAGGCTGACCGGTGTCAGCGCGCTAGCGAAGTCATAGGGCAGGCCGGGGATCAGCAGGTGGTTCCAGGCGCCGGCCGCGGTATCGGCCAGCGCGGTGTAGCCATCCGGCGCCGCCTGCGCGACAACGCCAGCGCCGACCGAGCCCGACGCGCCGGCGCGGTTTTCCAGTACCACCGGCTGGCCCAGGGCGCGCTGCATGGCCGGGGCGGCGAGGCGGACGGGGATATCGGCGCCGCCGCCGGGCGGCCAGGAAATCACGATGCGGACCGGGCGGCTGGGCCAGGCCTCCTGCGCCCGGGCGGCGAGCGGCAGGGCAAGCGGGGCGACGAGCAGGGCGCGGCGGCCGGGCAGGCGGGGCATGGCGATTCCTCCGCTGTCAGGATACCGCAAGCCGGTGTTCGGTGCGAAGATCGCATCAGCCGGCCGGTTGCCGATCCGGCCGCGCGTGGTAACGTCCGGAAAAATCGAGGAATGCCGGCCGCGCCCCCTGAACTGAGAGGAGCCTGCCGTGACCGCACGCCTGACCCGCCGCAGCCTGGTTGCCCTGCCTGCCGGGCTTATCGCCGCCCCGCGTCTGGCCGTTGCGCAGGATGCGAAGGTGCTGAAATTCGTTCCCCAGATCGACCTCTCCTTCCTCGATCCGCATGGCACCACCGCCTATGTCACGCGCGGCCACGGGCACATGATCTTCGACACGCTCTATGGCCAGGACAGCCGCTTCCAGGCCTCGCCGCAGATGGTCGAGGGGCATGTGGTGGACCAGGACGGCAAGCGCTGGACGCTGAAGCTCCGCGATGGCCTCACCTGGCATGATGGGGAGAAGGTGACGGCGCGGGACTGCGTCGCCTCCATCCGCCGCTGGGCGAAGCGCGATGCGCTGGGCGGCGCGCTGATGGCCGCGACGGATGAGCTGGTGGCGGCCGATGACCGCACCATCGTCTTCCGCCTGAACCGGCCCTTCCCGCTGCTGCCGGATGCGCTGGGCAAGGTCACCTCCCCCATGCCGGCGATGATGCCGGAGCGGCTGGCCAATACCGATCCCTTCAAGCAGATCCCGGAGATGATCGGCTCCGGCCCGTTCAAATGGGTGGCGAGCGAGCGCGTCGCCGGCGCCCGCGCCGTCTACGTTCGCAACGAGAAATACGTGCCCCGCGCCGATGGCCCGCGGGAGTGGAATGCCGGCCCGAAGCGCGTCTTCCTCGACCGCGTGGAATGGACGACGATCACCGACAGCGCCACCAAGGCCGCCGCCCTGCAACGCGGCGAACAGGAATGGTGGGAAAACCCGACGCCCGACCTGCTGCCCCTGCTGCGGCGCGACCGGCGCATCCGGATCGAGGTGACCAACCCGACCAACAACGTGAACATGATGCGGCTGAACCACCTGCAGCCGCCCTTCGACAAGCCGGCGGGGCGGCAGGCCCTGCTGTATGCGCTGGACCAGGCGGGGATGATGCAAAGCTATGTCGGCGACGACCCCGCCATGTACCACGTGCCCCACGGCGTCTTCTGCCCGAAAACCCCGATGGCGAGCGATGAGGGGCTGGCCCCGCTGCAAGGCCCGCGCGACTACGCCCGCGCCCGCACCCTGCTGCAACAGGCCGGCTATGGCGGGGAGAAGATCGCCATGCTGATCGCCACCGACTACGCCCAGTTCAAGGCGTTCGGAGAAGTTGCGGCGGATGGCATGAGGAAGGCCGGGCTGAACGTGGACTACATCGCCACCGACTGGGGCACCATGCTGCAACGGCGCAACAACAAGGGGCCCATCGACCAGGGCGGCTGGCACTGCTTCATCACGGGCTGGGAGGGGTCGGACCACATGGACCCGTCCAACCACTACGCCATCCGCGGCAATGGCGACCAGCCTTCCGCCTGGCCGGGCTGGTGCGTGAGCCCCCGCCTGGAAGCGCTGCGGGATGCCTGGTTCGCCGCCCCCGATCAGGCCAGCCAGCAGCGCATCTGCCGGGAGATGCAGGCGCAATGCATGGTGGATGTGCCAAGCATCCCGCTGGGCCAATACGTCCAGCCCATGGCGTACCGGAGCAATATCACCGGCGTGAAGGCGGGCTTCCCCACCTTCTGGGGCGTGCAGAAAAGCTGAAGGGGCTTCCCGCCGACCCTGGCGGGGAATAATATATCAGTCAGTGCCATGGGCGAGGGACAACGCAAGATGCAGCTGAACGCCGAACAGATCCGGCAATTCGAGGAAGAGGGCTGGCTCTTCCTGCCGGACACCTTCACCCCGGACGAGATCGCCGTGCTGCGCGCCGAGGCGGTGGGGATCTACGACACCGACCGCCCGGAAATCTGGCGGGAGAAATCCGGCGCCCCGCGCACCGCCTTCGCCGCGCACCTGTACAACGAAGCCTTCGCCCTGCTGGGCCGCCACCCCCGCATGATTGCGCCGGTCGAGCAGCTGTTCGGCGAGAAGCTGTACATGCACCAGTACAAGATCAACGCGAAGGCGGCCTTCACCGGCGATGTCTGGCAATGGCACCAGGACTACGGCACCTGGCGGCGCGATGACGGCATGCCGGAGCCGCGCGCCATGAACATCGCCGTCTTCCTGGATGAGGTGATGCCGATCAACGGCCCGCTGATGCTGATCCCCCGCAGCCAGAAACACGGCAACCTGGAAGCCGGGCACGACCTTTCCACCACCAGCTACCCGCTATGGACCCTGGATGATGAGGTGGTGACGAAACTGGTCGCCGAAGGCGGCATCGTGGCGCCCACCGGCAAGCCGGGCGGGCTGCTGATGTTCCACGGCAACCTGGTGCATGGCAGCGCA
>Ga0114972_10000642_pt1 | contig 25929 bp, 10 predicted proteins | sample M_140807_EF_Meta_FD_87354 | JGI IMG/M metagenome (GOLD analysis project Ga0114972, IMG submission 87354) | Freshwater microbial communities from Lake Montjoie, Canada to study carbon cycling - M_140807_EF_MetaG | ecosystem: Environmental > Aquatic > Freshwater > Lake | place: Lake Montjoie...
CCAGATCGGATTGCCGGGTTGATCGATGTGTCCAAGCCCGTGACCGCCTTCATTGATGCCCAGGCCTTTCCAGGTGCCGAAATACTCACCGCAACCGGAGGCGATCGTCAGCACATTGGTCAGGTTCGCCTGGAGAGCCGCGATGCCGACATCCAGCAGGGCGTCGTGCCAGTCGGTTTCAAATTTCGGATTGGTGTAGCGGTCGTCGAGTTTCGGGGCGAATTTCTTGAGCCGATCCGAAATTTTGGACAATTTTTCATTCAAACCATTGAGGTCGCGAAATCCGCTGACATACCTGCCGTAGCGTTCGCCCTCGCTCACTGGCAAGCCTTTCGCCTTGAGTTGCGCGACGCGTTCGACTTCAAGCATGATATGGGAACGTGCCTCGTAGTGCTGTTTGATGGCACCCTCGGCAATGCTGCCGAAGAGCAGTTGATACAGCATGGTGGGGTCGCAATGCATGAAGATCGGCTGATTCGGCCCTGCCGCCGAGAGAGTGGCGAGGGTGGGCCGGGCTCTCATGCTGTCGAGCGATTCCATGCCGATGCAAAGCGGCGGCAGGATCGTTTGCGGAAGTGACTGGCTGAGCACGTAGTCAATGGTCGCGGCGGAGGGCGGCACACCGGTCCCCCCACGATACGCGCCCAAAGCTCCGAAGTAGGCGCTGTGTCCCGGGTTGGTGTGGCGGCCATGCAATCCGGTGATGACATGCATCCTGTTTTTGTAGGGCTCCAGAGCCTTCATCGGTTCCGCAAGGGTCAGCCCGCTGAGCGCGCAACTTTCCTTCAGGTCCTTGGGGATGCAGGTCAACGGGTCGAAGCCATGGTTTTGCAAAAAGAAAATCACCCGTTTGGGACCGCCCGCAGTTTGAATGACGGGCGTGTCAGCGGCCTGGGCAAGGTCGGGAAACAAACTGGTGCCAAGCAGCGCACCGACACCGGTCGCCATTCCATGAAGCATTTCTCTGCGATTGATCATATTGTATTATTTTGTGTGCTAATTACTGAAATCCAAGCGAGCTTCTGTCACTTCACCTCCACTTCGCAGAATGTCAATGCGGGGATGCCGTTTTTTCCATAAAGCAGGAGTTTCGGCTCCCATTTTTTGTCGGTGAGATAGGTGATCGTCTTCGCGGTGGAAGGAGCCGCGAGTTTGAGTTTGAGCAGGTTGCCCTTCGTCGTGCCCGAAATGATTTTCCCCGCCTCGCCATCGAGGTAGAACTGGACCACCTGAACATCGTCCCACAGCATGGCTTGATCGAACTCCAAAACGATTTCATCTTTTTTGTCGCTCGAAAAATACGCTTTCTTCAGGTCGGGGGCTGTGACCGGTTTGTCGGATGCCACACCACAGGCGTCGCGCTCGATCAGCGGCACCATCAGGCTCCCCATTTTCTCGTAGTCCTCGAGATTGAAATGGCAGCTTGCCCCCGTGGCAAGGTTCATGGTGGGCATGACGCTCAGACTGGAAAACTGGCGCGACAACAAGCGTTGAACGTCGCGCAATTTGTCGCTGTGCCGGTTGCCGCCCTGCGAGCAGGCGTTGGGGTAAATTTGATAAACATAGTAGTTCCTGATGTTGGGATAGTCTGTTTTCCATGCCGACGTGAGATCGAGCCAGTACTGCTGGTAGGTTTCGCAGCCGTAACAGTTGTTGGGGCCGTCGAATCCCTGATCGGCTTCGCCCTGATGCCAGAGCAAGCCGCGGATGCCGTGGGTGAGCCGTGCCTCTACCACCCGTTTCTTGAGGTTGGCATAAATCGGCCGCTTTTTGTTGGCGGGCACGATGTCGTCGGGCATGTGCTCGTCGATGCGGGTGCCGCCGACGGCGCCGTTGAAGATGCAAATGGGAATCTTCCGGTTGGCGACGAACTGTTTGGCGATCACCATGCCCCAGACACCGATGAATCGAACACCGCCGCGATCATTGATTTTCAGATTGGTGATCACCGCATTGCCCCAGCCGCCATTGGTGGCGTTTTCATCGCCGGCTTCACCACCGCTGCCATAACTGCGGATCCAATCGCTGGTGAAGTCGATCAAATCCGGACGTTTGTCGTTGTTGTGATAGTTGTAGGCCACCGCATTGGACTGGCCCTGGATGATGTAGGCATCGCCGCACACCAGATTGGATACCGTCTGCTGGATTTTTTCCCCACTGCCGTTTTTGATTCCGAACTCGACCTTGTATTTGACCAACCCCGCCTTGAGTTTGAGGGTGAACGCATATCTTTTGTCCTGTCCGGGTTTCTGGCTTTCCGTTTTGACCAGCTTGTCGTCGGCATAAAGTTTGAGAAAAACCGCGTCGGCGGAATCTGTTAGAATGCCGTTGTAGCAGAGTGTGCCCTCGTTGTTGTCGTCGCGGGCAAAGAACTGGTTGTCGACGGGTTTTTCCTCGATCCCAGGCGTGCGCTGAACCCAGGTTTCTTTCGCGGGTTCCGCAACCGTGATCGGGATCGATTGGGTGACGATGTTGCCGCCGTTGGTGACGGTGGCGGTCACGGTGAGGTTGCCGCTGTTTTGCGAACGTTTGAGAATCAGTTTGCCGGGGGCTTCCTCCACGATCACGGCCGGACCGGCAAGACTCCACCGGGTTTTCAAGGCGGCGGCGCCCTTGGTTTGCAAGGTTGGCAGGTTGGTGATTTGTGGAACGACCTCGATGGGGTCGCGACCATTCCAAGTGGCCGGCGCTTGCAGTGAAACCACGGGATCAGGCTGGTCTTCCTTGACGCTGACGGGGATGTCCAATGTTTTCACATCCCCGGCAAACACCGCCTTGAGCTGAAGCACGAACGAGGCATCGCCCGTCACCCGTCCTGCATCCAGCGTGTGGGAAAACCGGTCCGCCGCCGCGACGGTTTCCACGCCATCCCGTTTGATGATCCAATAGAGCTTCTCCGCTCCGCCGGCCTTGGCCTGCACCGTGATGCTTTTGCCTTCCAACAACTGGATCGATTTTTCCGATACCGCGAATTCGCCACCCGGCCGCACCAGCGGGCCGACCAATGATTGCAAGGGTTTTTGATTCTCATACTGCAGCTTCACCCAGTCGGCCGAGCGGGCGACTTTGGAAATCCGCACCTCGTCCATGTCGCCATTGAAAACATAACCACCCCAGCCGCCGAGCCACATCCGCGCCGGACTCTTGATGTCCAGCGGGTTGTCGGCATTGGTCGAAACCCCGTCAAGGCGGCCGTTCACATAGATCCGCGAATCCCCTTTTTGGCAGGTGTGAATGACATGCACCCATTTGGACGTCGGGATCGAGCTCTCGGCCGAAAGCCCCGCGCCCGACCCGTAACAGTCCATCGACATGCGCGGTGGTTTGCTGAGGATCAACTGCACGACCGCCTTGGGTTCGCCGTTGCCCCAGCAGACGATGCGGTCTCCCGCCGACTTCGCCTTGAACCAGACTTCGGTCGAATGCGGGCTGGAACCGGTCGGAAAGGTGGTGATGTTGTCGCCGCAATGGATTCCCTTGCCCGGTTCAAAGCGACGCCCCTGACCGATGACCCCGGAGGTCTTCGTGGTGCCCTGGTCCTTGGCTTCGATGCCGCCTGTCTCCTCCACGACCGGATCATCGAGATGAAAAACGCCGAGGTAGCCGTTTGTTTCATTGAACACCGCCTTGCCGTTCGACTCGTTCTTTGCATCCGGTTTGCCCCAGAACATTTCGATCTTCTGATGGGAGTTGCCCTTGATCGCAGGAATGCGCACCCAGATCGCGGCCGTCGCGGCGGTGGCATCCCAATTGTCGATCTGATAGGCCAGCGGCTTGCCCCCGGCGGCAAAGCGCAGGTCTTCGCCGGAGCCCTGTGCCTGTTTGAAATCAAAGCAGTCCTTGTCCAGCCGCAGCAACAGCGGGAAGCCCTCCAGCGAAGCGGTGGCCGGCAGGTCCGCTCCTTCCGGCGTGGTCAGGAGAAAAAACGAACCCGAATGCTGCCAGCCCTGGTATTGTGCGGTGGCCGTATGCAGCAGCGCCATGAAGGCGAGAAATATTTTTGTTAGATTGTTCGTCATTTGATTTGATATTTTTTCGAGAGATATCCTTCAACCGCTGTTTGCTCCGTCGGCGTCAGCGCCCGGGAGTAGCAGAGAATTTCGGCAAGATCGAATTTGCACAGCCAGTTGTCCCCGTCGATGCCGCTGAGGAAATAATTCGTCGGATTGGGATCGGCGTCATTCACGGTGATCTTGAGCACCATGAAGTCGGTGATCGTTCCCAGGTTGAATCCGACATCGCCGGTCCGGTTTTGCTCAACGGGCTTTCCATTTTTGGAAACCGCCGCCGGGAATTGATCTTGAAAGAACCCCGTGCTTCCCCTGCCCTCCAGGTAATAGCTCGAAGCTTTTCCCGACTGACGGCCGAGGAACGATCCGAAATTGTTCCAGGTCGCGGAGGGCGAACGAACCACGACGTATTGTTCCTTGATGAAAAATTTGCCATTGATCAACGTCCGGCAATCCCCGCCGAAGCGAACGATCGGTTTCGAGGCGATGGCGTTCTCCACCAGGCTTGGGAAATTGTGTTCTTTGTGAGCCGCGTGATGGCCGTTGCCCGAGCGGTCATTCCAGACGAGAACCTGCTGGTCCGCATCCTTGAAAATGCCGACGCTTGGATCCAGCCAGCAGACCAAATCGGAGGTCACGGGCACCGTGTTTTCATCGACACTGATGACCACCACTGGCGAAGTGCTGATCTGGCCCTTGCTGTTAGCGGCCTTCACCATCAGTCGATGCGGACCAGGTGGCACGTCCTTCCATTCCAACGAATACGGTGCCTGGTTCACCATCCCGATCACCTTGTCGTCGCTGTAAAATGCCAGCTTGCTCACCGGACCGGGCAGTTCCGAAACATCGGCCGTCAGTGTGACCGTGGCGGGTGAGCCAAAGCTGGCGCCGTTGGCAGGAGCTGTTAGAAGCACGCCCGATTCAGGGAACAGCAGTGGCTGGGGAATGACCGAGCACTCGGAACGGGACGGCATGTACCAAAGAAGCCGCGCGGTGGCCGGGCTGGCATTGTTGTAATATTCCATCTTCAGGCCATAGCGCTGGCCGGCGGTCAGGAACACCTCGGCGCTGTCGTTCCAAAGATTGTCCGGCTTGTCATTCCAGTCATCGATGACCAAAACGCCATTCACCCACAAGCGCACCCCATCGCTGCTGCGAGTTGAGAACCGGTAGGTTCCCGACTCGGGGACGAGCACTTGTCCGGTCCAACGCACGCTGAAAGTGCCCGCGCCAACTTTGCCGCTGGGTGGATTTTTGGCCCAATCGAAATCGATCGCGGCATCGAGGCGCGTGTCCTTGAGCGAGGTGAACTTCACATCATCAAAATAGCGCGCCTGCAGTCCCGTGCCGCTGTTGCCCACCACCAGATGGACCGCGGCGGGTGGTGAAGTTGTTAGATCATCCGACGTCGTGAACGTGAATGCGTCGATTCCCTGATAGCCTTTGTTCGGCGAATAGGTCATGTTCGGTGCCTTGCCTGTCAGCGTGCCGTGTGCGGGCAGACTGGCGATTTTGAACGTCACGCTGTTCGACCGGCACGACGAACCATCGAGGGTCAGGGACATCGGTTTATTCACGGCCGTGGCCAAAACCTGCGGATTGGCGACCGGCAGCGCGTGAAGAAGTTTCGGCGTGCTGGTGGCTGCTTCGATCGCGGCGATGGTTTTGACGATGGTCGGCGCGTTGTTTTCACCCGGAGGCCAGGCATCGCGATAGGTTTTGAGAATCGGCAGCGCCCGTCGGGCAGCCTCGCCGTAGCCCGACAGGGTGTTCAGCGCGCTTCCCCCCATCTGTCCCCAATAGCCTACCTGCGTGAGGCTGATGTCGATCCCTTCGACAATCCCATACTTGGAAAGGGTCGCCATCGCCGCCATCGGTGGCCCGGGAGTGAACATCCGGTCGGTGGGTCCTTCGGTCGTGGCACACTCGAAAAGATTCGGTGCCAGCGCGATCACATCGGCCAGCGCCAGGCGGTTCTGCACAAATCCGCTCGCCTGGTTTCGCCACATGCCCGCGGGATGTTTGATGCCGGCGCGGATGGCCGGATAGAGAACGTTTTTGTCCGCACCGATGGTTTCCTCGCCCAATTGATCGAACAACGTTTCCCCCAGATAGCCGTTGGCAATCTGCAGCGGATCGCTCCAATTGAATCCTTTTTCAAACGGATAAGTGGGCGCGACATTTTTGACAAAAGACCCGAGCATTTCCGGCACGGCCGATGCCGCCGCCTTCTTCAACTGGCCCAGCGCCTTCGCGGCTTTGGCCCGCACCCAGATGTCGGGATCCTCCAATCGCCTTGTCAACGCGGGAAGAGCGGCCGCGGCTTTCATGCATCCCAGCGCCGTGCAGGCCGCTTCGCGTTGATTGGCGTCGGAGGGATTTTCGGCCATGGTGATGAGCTTCGGAATCAGCGATGGGCCTTCGGCCCTCACACTCAGCTCGGTGGCGGCATTGAACCGGACAATCGGATCCCACTCTCCCAGAGCGGCAACCAGTTGATCGATGGTGTATTTTTCACAGTGCCCGGTGAAGTCCGCGGACCAGACGGCGTTGGCAACAGCTTTTGCATCCAGATGGTTCGCCGGGGTCAAAAGTTTCCCAGTAATGCAGAGTTTCTTCAGAGGCTGAGCGGCGTGCAGGAGATAATAGGCGGTCGGATTGCCCCAGTAGGTATAACTGTCATCCCAGTAGTCCTTGGCGCGGCCGGGAGCCCACTGCTCGCCCCCTTCATACACGAAGGAACCGTCACAGCGGCGCTTCATGTCCCGGTCCCAGCGCAGTTGTTTGAAGTATTCGCTGGCAGCCTGCGGGCCACCCATGCCGGCACCGAGGGCCGTCCACAGGTAACTGAAGCCCTGGCCGGTATGCCCGTATGGCTCGCCCCGGAAACCCGCAAGGGCCATCCGCGAGAAATACTCCGCCTGCTTCGGTTTGTCACCCATGCAGGAGAACATCACCGCCGCGAGTCCGTCCTTGCCGTTGCTGCAGTGGTCGTAATACGTCCGACTCTGACCCTGCAACTGGTGTTCGCCGTAGTAGGGCTGGTGTTCGCCGTAGGGGATGGAGCCACGATTGACATAGTAGCCGAAGAAATTGGCGGCGCGTCCTATGGCCGGATCGATCTCCGGATCAACCACCCCCGCTTTTTTGCCGAGCACGATGGTGAGTTGGGCGGCAAGTCCCGCAGAGTTCACCGGACCGTACCAGCTCATCAGACCATGCGCATCGCCCTTCTTCCAGCCGCCGGGAGGCGCGACACCTGAAAAGCCGTGTCCCGCCGTTCCGAACATGCTGCTGTGCTTGGCGGCATACACGACATACTCGCTCAGGCCGTGGAAAACGTCAGCATCCTTGGTCAGCATGTAGTATTCCGCAAGAAAAATGCCGTTGTAGCAATTCCACGCCGAAGGTCCCTGACGCTCCAAATCAAGCGTCTTCGGAGCCAGCGTGCGGGCATAGGACTGCAGGGCGGGCATATAATCGGGGTTGCCGGTCGCCAGTAAAGCCAGCGCGCTGATGGCTCCCGCGCCGTCGTCACCACCCCAGCCTTTTTTCAAGACATGCTGGTGCAGGCTGTCGCCCGTCATGGCTAACAATTTTGCGGACTTCGGGCAGTTGTACGGTGCCGTGTCGCTGTAAGCTCCCATGACCGGCAGGGTGATGGAAACGTCGGATGTAACACCCGCGCGCCAGCGTTTGAGTTTGAGAATTCCCTTGTCCGCTTCGGCGGCACCGATGGCCCAGCCCAGGCTCTTGCGGGCATCGCTGGTGAAAAGAGGCACCGCTCCGCTGCCCGCACTCGCGCCCAGAATCACGTCATCGGTTGCCATCACCCCGGCGGCCGGTGTCTTGTCGGCCACGGTGGTCACCAGAATCTGATAGGGAGCGAACGCGGTGTAGCCGTCCTGAAAAGCGGTCTCGGACCAGCCGTGGTCAATCCACCCGCGCATTCCCGTCGGACCCAGGTTGTAGGTGTAAGTGCGGTCAACCTTGGCACGATTCTGATCCGAGGTGAGATCGATCTTCATTGCCGTGACTGCGTCGAGCGGGGCGGGCATGGCCAACAACAAGGACAGCGGGATCGCCTTGGCAAAGGAACGGACAGGGAGCGTTAGATTCATGGAGTGTGGAGTATGGAGTGAAACAGATTTGCTGAAGTCATCAGCGGGCATCGGGGCTGCGGCGGAGTGTGACCATCTGGAGGAATCCGCTGGCGGAGCCGTCGGAAGCAAGGAAGTAGGAATGGTTGCTCTTGAGAATGATCATCTGGGATTGTTCCATTGGCCTTACCTTTACGACATTGTTCTCCTGCTTTTTCCATTCATCGTCGAGTTTGTAGGCGAGTTCGTAGATGACATGATCCATTTTCGCAGGAACGATCATGGACTCGCGGGTATCGAGTTCCTTCACGGGTGACTCATTACAGCGCAATGCGATCCGAACCGGGCTGAGGTTGTGAATGCGCAATTGCCCGACGGGAAGTCGTGAGGGATCGTCATCGATGACATAAGCAGTGAAGGTTCCGCCATCGGCCGGAGCGAGCAGCACCGTAGCCCGGCGACAGCCTGCGGCAGGGAGGGCGGCGAGAGCGACGAGGGTCGGTTCTTTGATCCGTCGCTTCTCGAGTTCCAGCGCGAGTCCCTGTTTCGGTGCGGCCTCCTTTCCGGGCGACGACGGCTTTTCAACAATTGTCGGGCGCAGATTCGAGGGAAGCTCCTCGAACGAAGCCTTGGCGGCCGGGGAGGCGGAGGAGCCCGCTGATTGATAGATCGCCATCACCACAGGACCGGAATAGCTGACCGGCGTGGAATAGCGGAACCCGAGAGCGGTGATGCCGCTTTTCACCGCACCTGGATCAAGGGACAAACCCTTGATCTCATCACCCCACGCGACGAAATCGATTTTCATCGTGATGCCCCCTCCCTGTTGTGCCCGCAACGGCACGGGAAGAAACGTCAGGAGAACGAGGGAAAGAAGGTTAGATTTCATTGAGTGACAACCAGCGGAAAGAAGTGATTTGATATTTGCGGCCATAGGTCTTGTTGAGAGTGGTGAGCGCGGTGCCCCGCGCGGTGGGAGGATTGCTTGGATCGATGTAGGCAGGGAAACGCTGGACGAATGCTTCGCAGTAGGCCCTCGCGACGACCTTCGCGTTGGAGTCAAGGGCTTCGCCGCAGGAGCGGATGCGGAAGGTGTCCGAGCGGGCGGTGAGTGACGGGCCGATGACCTGAAGCAAGTCCGCTTGGGTGAGCCATCCTGGAATGCCGGTGGATCGATATCCTTGCTCGGGTTTGTATTTGGCATCCTTCAACATCTCGCGGTCTGCCAGAATTCCTGCCACGGTGCCGTAGTTCATCGCAGCGGAAGTCACAGCCCAATCGGGAACATTCGGGTCTGCGTCCGGGATGCGTCCGCCGTCGAATTCAAAGTTGCCCGGAGTGCCGTCGTAATCGGCACGGGGGGCGTTCTTCTTCTCCATGAGGGTCACCTTGTCAGCAGTGACACTGATGCTGGAGAACGCTTTCTTGTTGCCGGTGAAATTGATGTTGATACCGCACTCGTCGATGGCGCTCTGGAGCGCTCCGCTGCGTGACAGCGCGGGCTGGGCGGTGATGTCGGCGAGGGCGCGGTTGACGAAGTGGGAGAGCGAGACGAAGGGCCCGCGGAGCCGGACTTGCTTGACGATCTCACCGGCAAGAGCGTCGAGCTGGTCATCGGTGACGCGCCGGTATCCGGAGAAGGAATCCGCATTGCTGCCCGTGGGCGGACTGGTGGACGGGCTGATCTGTTCGAGAGTGCGCGGAAAGGCGGCCAACTCGCTGGCGGCGGTGTCGGCGGGATGAGTGAAATGTTTCGCCCCGGCGAGCAGTGCCTTCCAGGCGTTCTTGTCGGTGGAATTGCAGTTGAATGCACCGTCGATCAAGAGCCGGGATGCCGCGGCGACGGGATCGGTCAGGCCGGTATCCGCAACTCCTGCCGCCGACCTGATGAGCGAAGGATTTTCCGGATTCGCACTGCTGCTGCGGGGGATGGTCGAGAAAAAATAGCCGTCCCAGAGTGAGGCATTGAGCAGGTAGGAGATGTCATAATAATTGGTGGCGGTTTGAATGGCACCGGTGGAGTTCGGGGCTCCGATGATCTGATAGTCGGTGCGGGTCTGGGAGACCAGCTTGCGTTTGACGAAAGGTGTGGCGTAGGAGTTGCCGACCGCGTTGCCGGGCTGGTGGCCGATTGATGCGAACTTGTCATCGCCGGTGAGGTCCGCGTGCTGGAGCTGGGCGATCGAAGCGATCTGGTCAGGCACGCTGAAGAGGATGGTCTTCGCACTGCCGGACAGCGGAGAGCGCCCCCAGTGGATGGGCGGGACGACGAGGTTGCGGGTGAACGTGGGGCCCGTCTCGCCGCCGTGATCGTTGGGTGATAGCGGTTGGGTCGGAGGCAGCAAGGCGGCGCTGTTGGTCCATTCGGTGAAATACGGGGGCGGATTGTAACTGGCGATCGGTTTGCGAATGCGGGTGGCCTGCAGGTTGAAATCGGCAAAGGTGCGCAGCGTCGAAGCACGCTGCCCCATTTCGAACGCCGCGGGCATGTAGGAGACATAGTCCGCCCCGGGCTGGCTGATCTGGAAGCTGTGGCACATCAGCGGAAACGGCTGCGTCAATCGCGCCGCCTCCGCTTTCGAAAAACTCCGCCCGACAGGAGGCCACTGGCATTGATCGAGTTCCAGCCGCTCCACCCGACGGAGCACGTTTGATGAACCTGCCAGCCTCATTTCCACCGTGATGCAGGAGGTCTGCCATTCCTCGCGAACATCGATGAACGGAATGTCGTTGTAGCTTGTGGGATTCTCCAATTCAACGCACTGGTTGAAATCGCCGATCGAAAACGGATCAATAGGCACCAGATTGATCGTGATGGCATTGGCACCCGCGTTTACCGGACGAAAGAAACTGCCGGTGATCGTGTAGGCACGGGCTTCTCCAGGAGCCAGACTCGCGGGACCGATCCGGAAAACGGCCTTGTTGAAAACAGCAGGAGAAGTCGGATCCCTGGGAAAATAGGCGGCCACGGCACCGAGACTCCAGATGCAGGTGAGCAGGTTGTTGGGTGGTGTGTCAACGCGCAGCTCGATATCAAGCGCGCTTTTCCACTTCAGCGGACGGGAATAGGGGTTGGCCAGGGTGATCGCGATTTTTCCGCAAGGGTTGATCGCGAAAGCATTGGCGGCCTTGGTGACAAACCTGGCTCCGAAAAGGATCCGGAAATCGGTGACCAGCGGCGCAATCCCGGCCGTGGTGTCCGAGGTGGCGGCCTTGGCCACGAGCGAACCGCTTTCCATGGATTTTGCGCGATCGTTGAATTCCTTCATGGCATCCCACTTGGGGGCCTTGATGGACGAGGCCGCCGCAGTGGGGATGATGTTGGTTCCTTTGACAGGATAGTTGGCGATGGTCGCAACCGCCTTCGTAGTCGGCAGCGGTTCGGCGAGGATGGCGGTGAGGTCGATTTTCATTCCACCATTCATCGAATCGGCAAGTAGCGCCCGGCTCTCGGTGGTGGCGGCGTGAAAGACATTCTGGAGCGGGCTGGTCCCGCCGGTCTTGTCAGCGCTTCCGGGGATGAGCAGTGGTGTCTCACCGAGGGTCACCAGTCCCGGCAATGCGGCGTGCGGACCTACGGCGGGAGTCGGGTATGCGGCAAATCCGTCAATGGTCTCCCAACCACGGCGCTGGTTTGTTAGAGCGGCGTAGTTCGCTGGACTGTCGAGCGTTTTGTCGATGTTGATTCTGGCCTTGACGCCCTCATCGCCCACCCACCAGGCGAATCTCCCCACCGGCCGGGCGGATTCGCCATTCCGGATATCCACCAGCGGCGCGACGACGTAACGGTTCGTGCTGTCCGTCCCGCGGCCGACGGAGTGCTCGCCAACCAGGACGACCGCTTTGGTGCTGTCCCCGACCGATCCGCCGGCAGCGACTGCGTAAGTGGCATCGGAGGGACGGATGGCAGGACCACCGAGGGGATAGCTGGTGCTGTTGCCGCTGACGAGCCACTGGACAATGACGGGGCTGGGGGTCTTGGTGAAAATGGACGCCGGCGTGTCTTTATTGGCGAAAACTCCGGTCCAATAGCGGGTGCCGGGCCGGAATGCGGAAAGACCTTTGGCGATGTTGTTGACCGATTTATCGTTGAGGGGCGCGGCACCTGATGCAAGCGGGAGGCCACCAAGCGAGGCGGCCATGTCCGCAGTCGCGGTGACACGTTGGTCCTGGCCGGCATGTTTCTGAAGTTCTCCGATCGCCAGCATCAATGCGAACCGGGCATTCTGCCGTGCCGTGACGAGCGACTTGGAATGGTCGGACGAGCGCAGCGTGATGCTGGAAAGCGATAACATCCCGACCGCGATGACGGTGAGCAGGACCATCAATGAGATCGTGATGATCAAGGCAAAGCCGCGCCTGGGATCATGCGGGTTGCCGGTTGCGGTCTGACGAAAGACGTTCATGGATCGTGGATGATGCTCATCGTATAGTGAAAGATCCTTGATGTATAATGAATAGTGATTTGTTCAAAGCGGCGCAGTCAATACACAGGTGACACGTATGGGTCAGAACGTGGTAACACGTTGACAGAGAGAACACGACGAATGAAGCGCGTGCCATGCCAGCGTGTTACCCGTTTTTTTGAACCTGAACCATTTGATCTGCCAGGATTCCGACGAATGAAAGTGCGGGGTCGCCAGTGCGCACTGGCGACCCCGCGGGGGTTCCGGAGAAAAACCATTAACTCCGGAAAAGGAATGAAGACTCAAAACGGCAAGATGTAAGACAAAAGACACAAAAGGCAGGAGAAGACGCCTTACGGCTTCGTCACCCTGAGACGGGCGTAGCTTGCGGGCTTGCCGGACGGCAACGAGTAGGAGATGGTGGAATTGTCGTTGGTGTCGTAGGTCGAAACCTCGGTCCACGGGTCGGTGAGTCCGAGGTCGTCGGACTCCTCGATCAGGTAGGAAACATCTCCGTTGGTGACCGCCTCGGCGCGTTTGCTGAAGCTGAGCAAATTGCCGGTAAGGGTACCGGGCGAGCCATTGGTGCCGTCCGTGTTGAGGTTCAAGGCATAGATCATGAGGTTCGTGAGCCCGTCATTGCCCACGGCTTCCGGGTGGTCGGGGTCGAACCCGTTGCTCGTGGCCCAAGTGGCGTAGGAGCCGCCGTTGCCGCCCGTGGCCGAGCCGGTCACGTCCCACTCGCGATAGAGGGTACCGTTACCGTTCGCCCGGATCACAAACTGGATGGCGGCCACCCCGGTGAGTAGGGCACCCCCCCCGTTCTTGTACGTGCGGGTCATCAAAGTTCCGTTCCCACTAGGAGGAAGGGTGCCGGTGTAGGTACCCAGGAGGAGGAACATGGTGGGCGCCCCTACGAGTGAATAATTGATGTCGTACGCCTGGGTCGTCCGCGAGCCTCCATTGCTGAACAGGCGGATTTCGTTGATGTCGTAGCCCAGAGGGTGGCTCGTGATGTCCAAGGCATAGGTCGTGGTATAACCGTTGCTGTAGCCCACGTAGCTATTAAAGGTACCGTCGCGCAACGCCGGCCCAGGCGTGCCGGATATCGTCCCCGGCTCGCCCGTGACGCTGGCCACGCTCGTTTCCAGCAGGTCGCCGCTGACGACACCGATCGGAGACGGATCAGCACCATTCGACTGGTATTGCTCCTCGCCGAAAACCAACCCGGGGACGACCTTTATCCACTGCGCATACAGGGTCGTGTCGGCTGTGATGCCGAAGTTGGCCGCCGGATTATAGCTGGTGCCGGTGCCGTCGGCTGCCGTGTTCCAGGCTCTGAAAGAATAGCCCGTTTTGGCCAAGGTTCCTGAGTCCATCACCGTCACCGTTGCAAGGTCCGCGTAGGGACTGTTTGGATCCACCGGCGCGACGCCGCTGTCGCTGCCATTGCCGCTATAGGTCACGGTGTGGGTGCCGCCGCCGGTGGCGCTGCCGAGCACGTCCCACTCGCGATAGAGGGTACCGAGACCGTTCGCCCGGATCACAAACTGGATGCCGGCCACCCCGGTGAGTAGGCCCCCCCCCCCGTTCTTGTACGTGCGGGTCATCAAAGTTCCGTTCCCACTAGGAGGAAGGGTGCCGGTGTAGGTACCCAGGAGCAGGAACGTACTGGGCGCCCCTACGAGCGAATACTTAATGTCGTAGGCCTGGGTCGTCCGCGAGCCTCCATTGCTGAACAGGCGGATTTCGTTGATGTTGTAGCCCGCAGGGTGGCTCGTGATGTCCAAGGCATAGGTAGTCGTATACCCGCTGCCGCTGGGTGCCACGTAGTCGCCCCAGATACCGTTGCGCAGATGCGGAAGGGGGCTGCCGCCATCAATCGATGCCGGCTCGCCCGTGACGCTGGCCACGCTCGTTTCCAGCAGGTCGCCGCTGACGACACCGATCGGAGCCGGAGCAGCACCATTCGACTGGTATTGCTCCTCGCCGAAGACCAACCCTGGGACGGCAGCCGCCCACGTCGCATACAGGGTTGTGTCGGCTGTGATAGCGAAGGTGGCCGCCGGATTATAGCTGGTGCCGGTGCCGTTGGCCGCCGTGTTCCAGCCTGAGAATGAATAGCCCGTTTTGGCCAAGGTTCCCGAGCCCAGCACCGTCACCGCTGCAAGGTCCGCGTAGGGACTGTTGGGGTCCACCGGCGCGACGCCGCTGTCGCTGCCATTGCCGTCGTAGGTCAGGGTGTGGGTGCCGCCGCCGGTGGCGCTGCCGGTCACGTCCCACTCGTGATAGAGGGTAGCGTTACCGTTCGCCCGGATAACAAACTGGATGGCGGCCACCCCAGTGAGGATGGGAACACCCGAGTCCGGCACCGCTCCGGCAGAACTGTCATACGTGCGGGTCATCAGGGTGTTGTCCGAACTAGGAGGAAGGGTACCGGTGTAGGTACCCAAGAGCAGGAACGTGCTGGGATCGCTTACGAGCGAATACTTGATGTCGTACGCTTGGGTCGCCCGCGTGCCCCAACCGCTAAACAAACGGATCTCCTTGATGTCGTAACCCGCAGGTTTGCTCGTGATGTCCAAGACATAGGTCGTGGTGTTGTTGTTGTAAGGGGCCGAGTAGTCGTTATAGGAACCGTTACGCACCCCCGACCCAACGCCGCCGGATATCTTCGCCGGCTCGCCCGTGACGCTGGCCACGCTCGTTTCCAGCAGGTCGCCGCTGACGACACCGATCGGAGTCGGATCATTACCATTTGGCTGTTTTTGCTCCTCGCCGATGATGAGCGTCGCGTGGGCAGAGCCTGCCAGGGTCAGTGCCGCGGCGAGGCCGGTGATGATGCGGCGGAGTGGCTTGGGTGGCGGCACGACCTCGGGGTAGTCATGGCAGGGGCTGTCTAGGGCCGTAGTGCCTGAAAGGCGGAGGGGGACGCGATGGGATGCAGTGTTTTTTTTCATTAGGTGTTTTTTTTGGATTGGTGGCGCGATGCCTGGGATGCTGGATTTCTTGGTTGGACTGATGAATTGAATTTCTGTTAGGTTTTTGTTTGGTGATTCTCTCGATTTCCCAGCCACGCAAAATGACCGTTCTTCAAGAGAGAGTCATAACTTACCCAAAATCGTCGTGCCCTGTCCATGGTCGGAGTTGGCCATAAATTGGCCGCTGGTCAATTGAACACATTGCATGAGCCGGGCACACGACAGTGGCGCAAGTTCAGCGATCGACATCACCAAGCCCCTTGCCGTGAGCCAGTTCAATTCCCTGAATTCTCAAATCAAACCTGGAAGGAAATGAGAGATTTTGAATAAGGAAGTCAGGAACACGAGCTTGTTGCGGACACGCATGAGAAGCGGAATATGCTCGGGAATCATGGAAAGTGGATGAAACGACACTTCTTTTCGGCACTCCGTCGGTCAGTCCGGCATCACGACGAGACGGACGAAGAGTTTGTCCACGCCGGATTCGGGCGGCAGCAGGGTGTATGAAACCGAGCTGGCGGTGTTTGCGAGTTTCGGATCGCCAATGCCAACAGGAGTCCAGTTCACGAGGTCGGGCGAGGTTTGCACGACGAACTGTTTGTCGGCACCATACTCGGTGGCGGAGATGTTGCCGCCATTGGGCCAGGTCACGGTGTTGCCGGTGATGCCCGGATTGGTGGCGAGACCGATGACATTCATGAAGTAGGCGATGCCGTTTTGTACTCCGTCATTGTTCGTATCCTCGTTCGGGTTGTTCGACACGCCATTGGTGGTGGCCCATCCGGCGTAGGTGGGGGTGCTGCCGCCGGTGGCGGAAAGCGAAAAGTGAGTCGTGTTCGAGGTTGTACCTACACCTCCAAAGCCCACGTAGGCGATATCGGTGGGGTTCGTGCCGTAGGTAACAGTCGCCGAATCCAAACCATTGATTGTGGCGTGGCTCGTCCAACTCGCTCCCGTGGTGTCCAAAGTGATGGTCACCGTTTGCAGGCCAGCTTCGCTGGCAGTGGCAAAGCCTCCGCCATTTCCGGTATCCGCACCGCCGAAGAACTGGGGCTGCCCGCCACCAGCCTTACGCACCAAAGTCCAGGCATAGGCCGCGCCACTAGCATCATGAAATGCGCCGTGAGCGACATCCGCTTGGGTTTGGAAGCCCAAGGCGGCCCAGTTGCTCGGCACCGCACCCAGATACTCCAGGGTTGCGGTCAAGGTGTACACGTGCCCGGCTTGCGGGGTGAACGGTAGGTAGGCACCCTGAGTCGTCGTGCTCGTTCCATTCGTCCCGGTTGCGGTTTCGTTATAAGAACCACTGGCAGTCCAGGTCGCCCCGGCGGTTCCACCCGCACGCGTCGCTGAGGAATCGACTGTGGTTCCGTGAAGTGCACTACCAATGCCGAAGAGGGTATCGGAATAAATGAGCTCATTGGCGGGAATATCAATGACAAAGGATGCCGTAACGGTCCTGTCCGTGGTCACGGCAAGGTCCGTGCGACTCGCGGTCATGACCCCATCGCTCCAATAGACGAAGTGGTAGCCGCTGTCCGCCACGGCGGTCACCGCAGTGCCGTCGGCACCGTAAGCGACCGTCTGCGGGGTGGCACCCGAGATCGAACCGTTGGCCCCGGCAATGTAAGTCAGGATGCGGGAGTTGCTGTCGAAGTTCGCCGTAACGGTGATATCCGTAGTCACGGCAAGGTCCGTGCGGCTCGCCGTCAGGACCCCGTCGCTCCAGTTGACGAAGTGGTAGCCGCTGTCCGCCACGGCGGTCACCGCAGAGCCGTCAGTACCGTCAGCGACCGTCTGCGGCGTGGTGCCGGTGATCGAACCATTCGCCCCGGCGCTGTATGTCAAGGTGTGGGTGTTGCTGTTGAAGTTCGCAGTGACAGTGATGTCTGTAGTCACGGCAAGGTCCGTGCGGCTCGCCGTCAGGACCCCGTCGCTCCAGTTGACGAAGTGGTAGCCGCTGTCCGCCACGGCGCTCACCGCAGTGCCGTCGGCACCGAAAGCGACCGTCTGCGGCGTGGTGCCCGAGATCGAACCGTTGGCCCCGGCGCTGTATGTCAGGGTGCGGGTGCTGATGTTGACGTTGGTAGTAAGCGAAAAGTTGGTCGTGTTTGAGGTTGTACCCACACCGCCAAAGCCCACATAGGCAATGCCTGTGGGATTCGCGGGATAAGTATAAGTCGAAGAAGTATAACTGCCGATCTTGGCGTAGGTCGTCCAACTCGCTCCCGTGGTATCCAAGGTGATTATCACCGTTTGGAGGCCGGATTGACTGCCAGTGGCAAAGCCCGCCCCGCTAGTGGTATCCGGACCGCGGAAGAACTGGGGCTGCCCACCACCGGCCTTACGCACCAAAGTCCAGGCATAGGCCGAACCAGCGGCCCCATGAAATTGGGAGTTTGTCAGGTCCGCCTGGGTTTGGAAGCCCAGGGCGGCCCAGTTGGTCCCTCCCCCACCCAGGTACTCAAGGGTCGCAGTCAAGGTATACACATGGCCGGCTTGCGGAGTGAAGGGAAGGTAAGCACCCTGCTTGGTTCCATCCGTTCCAATCGTCCCTGTCGCGGTTTCGTTGTAAGATCCAGCGGCAGTCCAGGTGGCCCCGGCGGTTCCACCCGCAAACGTGGCTGACGAATCAACGGTGGTTCCGTGGAGTGCGCTACCGCTGCCGAGGAGTGTATCAGAATAGATGGTGGTATCGCCGGCGGCGAAGGCCGTGAGCGCGGCAAGTAGCGCACATGCCACTACGGAGACGCGGCGAAGCGGATTTGCTGGCGGCATGACCTCGGGGTGGTCATGCCAGGAGCTGTCTAGTGCCGGGGAAGCGGGATTTGTTTTCATGGTGGCTTGTGTTTTTGGGGTTGGCGGCGCGATGCCGGGAGGTGGATGGGTATTTTTGGTGTTTGGAGTTTTGACGGGTCTGTTTGCTCGTTTCGTCGTGTTCGCGACCGCGCGAACGGCCGTTCTTCAAGAGAAAGTCATAACCTACCCAAAATCGTCGCGCCCTGTCGATGTCCGGAGTTGGCCATAAATTGGCCACTAATCAAATGAACACATTGCCGATGAGGCCATCAAGGTTCCGAAGCACTTGATCGTTCGTGGCGTCTGTCCACCTTCGATTTCAAGGTTTGGTGGACTTGGGTTTCAGTTCGAACGACTTCATCGAAAGCCCGCGCTGCGGAGGGGCGCAGAACCAAAGCATCTGGGTGCCCTCGACCATGTACATCTCCAAGGGTTTGGTGGCGTTCCAGCAGCCGGACCTGTCGGGGGCCCATTCCGCGTTGAGCCAACCGCTGCCATCAAAGACCTTGCCCACACTGATATCCCAGATGGTCGGACCACCCTGCGGTCCCTTGCCATCCAACAGATTGAGCCGCACGTTCTGCGCGGTCACCGGCGGGAATTCCTTTTTGCATTCCCCGAGGTCGGTGCCTTCGAAGAGCACCTTCCACTCGTCGCCCGCGTTGTATTCCACGCGGTAATGCGACACGCGTTCCCAGAACCGTTCGTCGATGATCATTTTGCTGATCTCCCTCGGTTCGCCCAGATCGAGTTCGATCGTACCCTGCTCTTTGCCCAGATTCATCGCCCATCGCGTGCCCAGATCCTGATCGATGGCCATCTTCGCCCCCAGCGCGTCCTGTTCCCGGTACACATCGGATGCCGTGGCCGACTTGACCGGATACATCGCGCCAAACGACCTCGCATAGAGGCGTTGCCCCCAGTTCATGGCCGCCAGGGTGGCGGTCAATTCATAAACACCGGTCTTGGGGATGGTGACCTTGTAGCCGGCCCAGCCAGCCTGCGACATCGCGCCGAAGTGCAGTTGCTTGCCACCGGTAAAACCATCTTCCAACCCCACACCGGGGCCGTAGCTGCTGATGCCACCGATGCTGACAAAATCCCCGGCCTCAACGTGCATGCCCCCTGGCGCCACCACGGCTGTCGGTACCGGCTTGGCCACCGGATTCTCCGTCGCCGCCACCGCAGGAGAGGGTTGGAACGGAGCGATTTCTTCCCTGCTCGCATCGGCAATCGCCGGCGTGACGGCATTGACCGCATCGATCCGCGGCTTTCCCGTGAGATAGGACGTCAGCCAGCGCAGGTGTTCCACGTTGGCGAAGGCATTGGTTTTGCGCAGCTTGACCTGCTCCAGAAACTCATCGCCCGACATCATGGCGCGGTCGGAGAGTTTCGACACACCCCAGCTTTTCCCCAAGGCGACCTGCCAGTTGCCATCCTTGTCGCGGAAGGCGACCGCGGCATGCGCCGGTTGGGCCACGCCGATGGCGGGAATGCCGAATGCCTGGTTGATGAACACGCCAAAAGAGGATCGGGGGCCGCATTTGCCGCCGCCTGCGAACACGCAGCTCATGTTGTGATAGGGAATCTGCGACCCCTGATATTGCATCTGGCTCGCCATCGCGATGATGTTCTCATTTTTCCTGAATCCGGGATTCCAGGAATTGAGCGCTTCCCGGGCCCAGGACAAATCCTGCTCGGACGCACCCGACGACACCACATGCGTCAACTCCCACGCGGTGAGCGTGTCGAAGCTCGGCATCAGTTCCTGATTCTTGTGCGCCTTGAGGTAATTGCCGAAGCGGGCCAGCGCTGTGCTTTGCTCTTTGGCCATGCCAACGCCCACATTGCCGGTGCCGGGCGGGCGCAGCGCCGTGGCAATGGCGAGCCGGAGATATAGACCGCTCCGTGACTCCGGATAGGCCTCCCAGATTTTTCTCCAATCTTCCAGGACGTAGGCGTTGATCGACCAACTGTTGTCATATCGGGCGGCCGATTCGGTGGGGGTGCGGGTCAGCATCACTCCATCCATGAGCTTGCCGCTGGACATCACCCAGCTCAGGAATGCCTTGTTCTTCGGGCTGGCTTTGGCATAGCCGCCCAAGTCCGGCTGGTCCCACACTTTGCCAATGAACTGCCGCTCGGCCAGGGCACCGACAAATCCCGGATCCTTGAGCAGGGCCATCATGCTTTCCTTCGTAATCCGGGCCGGATCCGCAGGTACCTGCTGATTCAACCATTCCGCAAGTCGATCAGAATAGGCGTTGAAATTCCCCGCATTCATGGCGGCCGCCCGATCCCTGGCATTGGGCACCCATGCGTGGGCCGTCGTGGAGAGCGCAAGCAGCGTCATGCCGACCACCAGCCAGTGCGGCGGTTTTCCTGTTTTCCATGGCTTCAAATCCGGTTTCATGTCCGTCTTGTGGATTGTTTGTTTGAAATTTACGCGCTTCCGTTTTTTCGAAATTCCATTATCACTTCACGCTTTGCAAGCGGAAAAAAGTTTGGGGATGCAGCGCCATGTAGGTGGCGGGAATCGTGGCGGTGACCCGGTTGTAGGCGAAGGTGCTGCCGCCGCCGAGTTCGACGTGAATCGAAAGGTTGCCGTCGGTGACGGTGCCACCCGAGGTCGGAACCGCGAAGTTGGTCCATCCGTCGAGATTGTCGCCGTACTGGGCAACGAGCGACGCGATTGGCGACGCCGCTTTCAGGCAATCGAACGTGACCACCAGCGCACCGTCCATGGAACGGCTGACAGCGGGCAACTTCAGGAGATTGCCGCCGGCATCCCCTGCCCCGGATGCACCGAGGATCCATGCCATGCCGTTTTTGATCGTGTCGCTGTTCGGGTCGGCGTCAAAGGCCGGATTTGTTAGACCGCTGGCCCAGGTGTCGTAGGCATTGACCCCTGCGACCGTTTTCACAAGTGACATGCCGTTGATGCCGAAGTACTGCGTGGGATTGCTCGCGACGATGGTCAGAGTACCGCCCGGGGACGGAAGAATGCCGGGAAATGACGCCGTGTTTTGCGCGGTATAGGTTGTGGTGCCCGAGTTCCACACCGTGGACGTCGAGGTCACGGCGCTCCCCGTCACCGTGATCAGGGAGTTGCCATTATAGAAAGTGGGGCCGGCGCTGTAAACATGCAAGTCATAGGACTGGCCGACCGTCAGACCGGACAACGTGAAGGTCAGCGATGTGCCGCCGTCGCCGTTTGCCGCGTAGATGCCGCCCCGGAACAACGGTAAGCCGGTATTGCTCCGGACCACGGATTGCGCTCTCGATCCACTCAGCCGGATGCCGGAATCCACCAGCCCGGATGAATTGTCCGTCCAGTAAAGGGTCCGATTTGTCATATCAATGGAGGGGCTTGGAATCCAACCATAGCCACCGGCGGTGAACTGGTTCCAATAAGGGGTGGTGTCCGTGGATGCGACGATGCCTTGTTGGCCGGTCATTGACGCATTGCCGAAGAGATTGTCGCCACCTCCCGTGCTGTAGTACTGGACATTCACGATCTGGGTGGCTCCCGGCGTAGTCGGCGGAATGTAGGCCTGGATATCCGCCAGGCGTTGCACCATGTTGGCAGGAATCATGCCATCTTTGCCCGGCGGGACATTCAGCAAATACGTGCATTTGTTGGCATTGCAAAAGAGGACCTGTTCCGCGATGACGCTCGCACTTTTCAACGTAGCCGCGCCGGCAAGGGTGTAGAACCAGGAATTGTCGCTGGCAATGGTGGCGGCAACCTCGGACGGCACGGTGTTGCCCGAAGGCGGCAGGGGGCTCTGCTCGTAGGCGGCGATGTCGCCGTGGTCCAGGTTGTGATTCGGCGGGTTGTTCTCCAGCAAGAGCGTGTCGGGCGAGATCGTCTTGATGTGGGCATACACTTCAGCGTAATCCACATGAGTGTAGCCGACTTGCCAACCCCAACCGTCGGTCCACAGCACGTTGATCGACCCGTACGCGGTGAGCAGGTGGCCGATCTCCGCCTTGACATAGGCGGTGGCCTCGGCATCGGTTTTCGCGGCATTGATGCCATTGGTGAGATCCCAAATCGAGTAGTACAAGCCGACGTTCAAGCCCTGGGCTCGAAACGAATCGGCGTAGGCCTTGACGACATCCACATGGAAATTGGGGCTGACGGGATTGTTGTACCACGTTGTGGCGGTGATGTCGTAGCTGCTCTGGTCGGTGTTCCACAGGGCGAAGCCGTCGTGATGTTTGGTGGTGAGCACACCGTATCTCATTCCCGCCGCCTTGGCGGTGGCCGCCCATTGGTCGGTGGCTACTTTGATCGACCCGGTCGGGTTGGCGGCCGAGGTGGTGAGGGTGAACGTGTCGGGATTCAGGTTCGGGTTCGACCATTGGTCACCGGTGAAAGTGGACATGTTGAAATGCAGGAACAGGCCGTAGTCCTGATTGACGTAGGCCTGCTGCGATGTCGCCAAATCGGCGCGGGCGGGCAGGTTGCAAGTGGCGAGAGTGGCGATCGCCATCAGGGCGAGCGTGCGGTTTCGGGATCTGGGGTTCATAGGTTGTTGTTGTGGAGATTGACAAATTTTTCAGAGGATTGAATGGCTTGAGAACAAAACTCGCGTCCGGCCCATCGGGCACAGCGGGGCAGGGATCATGATTCGGACGGATTCCGTTTGGTTTTTCGGTTGGTGGGTTTGTCGCTTTTACGGCCGCTGGGACGGACATTATTCAAGCGGACGAAAGAATCTACCGAAACCATTGCTCCCTGTCCATGGCCAGAATTGGCCATGGACGGGAAACTCATCCGATGAACACTTCCGATGAACCGGGCGTCATCCGACAAGGTTTTTCCCTCGATAACGGTCGGTATGGAGAAGAAAAATCGAATTACCCATCCACGTTTATCGTTGTCCGCGGGCCTTGGCGACGGCTTGGGCGCGGCTGCGGACGTGGAGTTTTTCGTAAATGTGGCGGATGTGATTGTGAACGGTGTGCCAACTGAGCCCCATTTTTTCGGCGATTTCCTTGTAAAGATACCCCTCCGTCAGCAGGCGCAGCACCTCGCGTTCGCGTTCGGTGAGTTCGGGCAGCGACTCGGTCGTGCTGCCGATAGCCGGAGCCGCCTTGAACGATTGCACGACTTGCCGGGCAATGCCGGCGGTCATGGGTGAGCCGCCGGCGACGACATCCCGCGCTGCGGCGACGATCGCATCGGCATGCACGGGCTTGTGCAGATAACCACAGGCACCGGCCTGCAGCGATTCGAACACCGCGTTGATGTTGCTCTGAATGGTCAGCATCACCACCAGCGACTGCGGCAGCAGTTCGATCAGCCGGCTCACACATTCCACGCCGTTCATGCCGGGCAGATTGATGTCCATGAAGACCACAGCCGGGTGCAAAGCCGGCAGCACCGAGAGGGCCTCCTCACCCGTCGCGCAGGCCGCGACACAGCGCACGCCCTCCGCGCCGTCGAGAATCTCGCGGATGGAATTTCGCAGGTCTTTGTTGTCCTCGACGACGGCGATGGTGATGGCGTTGGATTCACTTTGGTTCATGAGACTTCGGTGGCGGTGTATGGTTTTCGGTCAGTGGCATGGTGAAACGCAAAAGCGTGCCGCGTCCGTCCCTGCCGGTCAGGAACTCGCAACGCCCGCGAATGCGGGACATGCGACGGGTCATGTTCGTCAGGCCATCGGCACCGGGCGCGGCGGTCCCGGCGGCAGACAGTCCCATGCCGTCGTCTTCGATCTCGACGATCACGGCCTCCGGTTCCGGGCGGACGCGCACCGCCACCCGCGTGGCCCCGGCGTGCCGCACCACGTTGTGCAGCGCCTCCTTGGCGGCAAGAAACAAATGATGCCGGGAAACCGACGAAAGCGTCATGGCCGGGAGATCTTCCGGCACCTCCAAACGCACGCGGATGTCGGCCAACTCCAGAAAATCCCGGGCGTAGTTGCTCAGATACTGGACGAAGTGTTCCAGCGTGTCGCTGGCCGGATCCACCGCCCAGACAACCGCATCCAACTGCCCTGCCAACGCATGAGTGCTGGCGAGCGCACGGTCCAGGTGGGCCTGTGCATTGGCAGGGTGATCAAACTCCTGCCGGGCCCGCTCGCACAGCAATCCGATCTGGGTGAGATTGGCGCCCATCTCGTCGTGCAGGTCGGCGGCGATGCGCGCGCGTTCCCGTTCCGTGGCCTGCTGCAACTCAAGGCGCTCGATCTGATGCCGGTGGCGGCGCCTCACGCCCGTCAGGATCCCCCATCCTGTCAACCCGGCGGCGGCCAGCGGACCCAGCACTCGGAACCACAAGGACTCCCACCAATACGGCTCTGCTGTTAGATCGAGCTTGGCACCGCTGGCGCTCCACACACCTTCGATGTTGCAGGCGCTCACCTCGAATTGATAGTGACCGGGAGGGATTTGAGCATAAGTGGCGGTGCGCAGGTTTCCGGCCTCCACCCAGTTCTTGTCAACGGGGTGCAGCCGGTAGCGGAAGCCGATGGTTTCCGGCTTGGTGAACGACAAGGCGGTGAAGGCGAACTCGACGCGCCGCTGCCCCGGAGGGAGGTTCAGGTGCGCCGCAGTCCGCCCCAATTCGAGCGGCACGAAGGCGTTCGAGGGCTCCCGAAATCCGCCTGCCTGATAAGCCGCCATCGTTTGACCATTGGCGGTGACCCTCTCGATCACCACGGGTGGCGGTTCCGGGTTCTCTTCGAAATTGTCCGCGGACACGGCGGCGATGCCGGACTGCATGGCGAACAACAGGCGTCCATCGGTTCCCCGCTGCGCACCCGGCCAGAAGTTGAAGTTTGCCTGCAAGCGCAGCAGCCCGTCGTTTCGACCGTAGGTCACCGATCGAACCCGCGCGATCCGCCCTGCGGCAGTGTCCTCGAACTCCCTGACGCGCACGCTGAAAATCCCCCGGTTGCCCGCAAACCACAATCGTCCGCGCCCGTCAGGCAGGATGTTGCAAATGTAGTCGTCGTGCAATCCCTGTTCGGTCCGCCACTGGCTGAAACGTCCGGACTTGAGACGGCCCAATCCCTGACCCGCATAGCCAATCCAAAGGCTGCCGTCAGGCGTGCCTAACAGCCCCCGGATTTCACAGGGCTCCGCCAGGGTGGAGGAAGTTTCGTCCGTCACGACATCACCACGCACGCGCAACAAATGACGGCCATATGTCGCCACCCAGCAATCGCCGTCCGCATCGATGGCCAGGGCGATGGCCGACCCGCTGCCCACAGGCAATGGAAATGTTCGGAACTGTCCCTTCCTGCGGCATTGCACAACCTCCGCCCCTCGGGGGCCTATCCAAAGCTCTCCAGAAGCCGTCGCCAACAACGCGCCCACTTGATTGGTGGCCAGGCCGATGCTTTGATCAAGCGTTTCGGTCACCGCGCCATGTTGCCAGTGTTTGATTCCCGCGTCGCTCATGCCGATCCACACCCCGCCTTTGGGATCAGCGGCCACGCAACTGCTGCGGGAATCGGGCCAACCGTCCTTGGGCGACATCATGATCCATTCCTGCTTCGGACCACCGCTGCACAAGAGCCGCCCTTCAGGCCAGACGATGGCCCACAATTTTCCTTCCGTGTCCTGACATAGTGACTGCACGGGTTCAAACTGGCTTGCCGAGCCGGTGTTCAGC